>WBZO01006743.1_pt1 | contig 10980 bp, 5 predicted proteins | sample 5204261 | NCBI WGS metagenome assembly WBZO01 (sample SAMN12412400, study PRJNA552823) | activated sludge metagenome | isolation source: activated sludge from anammox sidestream of wastewater treatment plant... | place: USA: North Carolina | collected 2017-09
AGCCGGGATCGCGACGGAGCCTGCGGTGCGCGCGCCGATCGCGCCGCTCGTCACGGTGGTCGGAGAAGCCGCATTCGATCCGACGCTGGTCGCCGCCGTCGGCACGCACGCGCCCGGGATCGTCGTGCGGGTGGAGGTCGTGGAGGGCAACACGGTCGAGAAGGGAGACCTCCTCGCCGAGATCGAGTCGCCGGGGCTCGCCGAGGCGCAAGCGGACAAGCGGATCGCCGCCGCGCGCAAGCGCGCTGCCGAGCTCAACGCCGACCGCGAGAAGAACCTCCTCGAGCGCGGGCTCACGACCGCGCGCGAGTACGAGCAGGCGATGGCGGAGCTCGCCGAGCAGAACGCGCTCGAGCTCGCCGCGCGCGAGCGGGTCGCGGCGCTCGGCGGCGGCCGGGGCGGCGGCACGGACATCTCCCAGCTGCGCGCGCCGACGTCGGGCGTCGTCGCGGAGCGATCGATCGCCCCCGGGCAGAGCGTCACGCCCGGGCTCGTCGCCTTCCGCGTCGGGAGCCTCGATCGACTCTGGGTGCTCCTGCGCGTCTACGAGCGCGATCTCGAGGCGCTCCGCGAGGGCGACGCCGTCGAGATCCAGCCGCTCGCCGCACCGGACCGGATCATCGCCGGGAAGGTCGCCCACGTCGGCTCGGTCATCGATCCCACGACGCACACGGCCGACGTCCGCGTCGAGGTCGCCAACGAGGAGCGGCTCCTTCGCCCCGGTCAGGCGGTGAAGGCGGCCATCCGAGCAAGCGGACCGGCGCGCGTCGCGCTGTCCATCCCGACCACCGCGGTGACGACCTTCGACGGCGCGCCGACCGTGTTCGTCGCGGAGACGCCGACACGGTTCGCGGTGCGGAAGGTCGTGCTCGGCGTCGCCGGCGGCGACCGCGTCGAGGTGAAGAGCGGCGTGCGCGAGGGCGAGGCCGTGGTGTCGCGCTCGGTCCTCGCGCTGAAGAGCGAGCTGTTCCGCTGAGGAGATGCCGATGCTCGCGAGCCTCGTACAGCTCTGCATCCGGATGCGCGCGACCGTGCTCGTCCTGCTCGTGGCCCTGCTGGTCGGAGGCGGCATCGCCGCGGCGCGCCTGCCGATCGACGCGATGCCGGACACCTCGACGATCCAGGTGACGGTGCTCACCACCGCGCCCGGCATGTCGCCGACGGACGTCGAGCGGACGGTCACCGCGCCGATCGAGGTCGCGCTCAACGGCGTCCCGCGAGGCACCGAGCTCCGGAGCGTCTCGCGCACCGGCCTCTCGACCGTCACCGTCATCTTCGAGGACGGCACGGACGTGTGGCGCGCGCGCCAGATCGTGCTCGAGCGCCTGCGCGACGTCGCGCTGCCGCCGTCGGCCACGGTGCCGGAGCTGGCGCCGGTATCGACGGGGCTCGGAGAGATCTACCAGTTCGTCCTCCGCTCCGATCGGCACACGCCGATGCAGCTGCGCACGCTCCTCGACTGGGTCGTCGTGCCGGAGCTGCGGAGCGTCCCCGGCGTCATCGAGGTCAAGACGCAGGGAGGCGAGCTCAAGCAGTTCCAGGTCGTCACCACCACCGAGCGCCTCCGCGCGTTCGGCCTGGCGCTGCGCGACCTCACGCAGGCGCTCCGCGGCGCGAACATGAACACCGGCGGCGGCTACCTCGAGCGCAACGACGAGTCCTTCGTGATCGCCGCGCACGGGATGCTCCACGACGAGCGCGAGATCGCGTCGGTGGTCGTCGCGACGCCGCCGAACGGCGCCCCCGTGCTCGCCGGCACCGTGGCAGACGTCCGCGTGGGGCCCGCGCTGCGCTACGGCGCGATCACCTACGACGGAAAGGAGGAGGCGGTCGCGGGCACCGTGCTCATGCTGCTCGGCTCGAACAGCCGCGACGTCGTGCTCGCGGTGAAGGCGCGCGTCGAGGAGATCCGTCGGGAGCTCCCGCCGGGCGTGTCGATCGACGTGGTCTACGATCGATCGGACTTCGTCGGGCGCACCCTCGGGACGGTCGCCAAGAACCTGCTCGAGGCCGTCGCGATCGTCACCGTGGTCCTCGCGCTCTTCCTCGGGACGCTCCGCGGCGCCCTCGCCGTCGTCCTCGGGATCCCGGCGTCGATGAGCGTCGCGCTCATCGGCATGCACGCGTTCGGCGTGACCGGCGACCTCATGTCGCTCGGCGCGATCGATTTCGGCTTCCTCGTCGACGGGCCGATCGTCGTGCTCGAGGCGGTGATCGCCGCGACCGCCGGCCGGCGCCTCTTCGACGAAGCGCGGCGGCACGCGTACGGGGAGCTCGCGGGGAGCGTCGCGCGTCCGGTCGGGTTTGCCGTGGCGATCATCACGCTGGTCTACGTCCCGCTCCTCTCGCTCCAGGGCACGGAGGGGAAGATGTTCCGCCCGATGGCCATCACGATGGCGTGCGCGCTGTTCGGCGCCCTCGTGTTCGCGCTCGTGTTCTTCCCGGCCCTCCTCGTCACGATGGTGCCGCCGACCAAGGGCGAGGGCCCGAAGTGGATCGAGCCGATCGGCCGCGCGTACGCGCGCATCGCGATCGGCGCGGTCAGGCTCCGCTGGCCCGCGTTCGCGGTGGCGACGGGCTTGCTGGTCGTCTCCGGCGCGGCCTTCGCGGGATCGGGCGCCGACTTCGTCCCCCGCATCTTCGAGGGCGACGCGCTCCTGACGATCATGCGCGCCCCGAGCATCAGCCTCACCGCGGCGCGGGACCTCGACCTTCGCGTCGAGCGCGTCCTCGCGACGTTCCCCGAGGTGAAGGGGACGCTCGGCATGACCGGGCGTGCCGAGCTCGCCGTCGATCCCGTCGGCAACGACAGCACGGACGTCCTCGTGAACCTCGCCCCCGTCGACACGTGGACGACCGCGCACGACTTCGACGCGCTCTCGACGGCCATCAAGAAGCGCATCGAGGGCGAGGTCCCGGGCACGTTCGTCTCGGTGTCGCAGCCGATCGAGAACAAGACGAACGAGCTCATCAGCGGCTCGCGGGCCGACGTCGCGGTCAACATCTTCGGCGACGACATCGCCGAGCTCGCGCGCATCGCCGATCGCGTCGGAGATCGTCTGAAGACGATCCCGGGCACCGGCGACGTCCGCATCGAGCGCCTCGTCGGCCAGCCGGTCATCGGCGTCCGAGCGAACAGGGAGAAGATGGCCCGCTACGGCGTCCGCGTCGAGGACGCGTTCCTCGTCATCGCCGCGTGCCGCGAGGGCGTCGACGTGGGCTCCGTCTACGAGGAGAACCGCCGCTTCGATCTGCGCGTCCTGCAGCCTCCCTTCGAGCCGACCGAGGAGGGCATCGCCGATCTCTTCGTACCGGGCTCGAGCGGCCGGGAGGTCCCGCTGCGGGAGGTGACGGACATCGAAGAGGGCGAGGGCACGGTCAACGTCCGTCGCATCAATCGCGAGCGGACGGTGCGCATCGACGTCAACCTGCGCGGGCGAGACCTCGTGTCGTGGGTCGCCGAGGCGCGCGCGGTCGTCGCGCGCGAGATCGAGATGCCGCCGGACTACCGCGTGGAGTGGGGCGGCCAGTTCGAGAACTTCGAGCGCGCGAAGAAGCGGCTCGGCCTCGTCCTGCCGATCTCCGTCGCGATCATCTTCGGCATGCTCCTCGCGATGTTCAAGGACCTCCGCGCCGCGATCGCCGTCTTCGTCACGGTTCCCTTCGCCATGACCGGAGGCCTCGTCGGGCTGCTCGCGCGGTCGTACCCGTTCAGCCTGCCGGCGGCCGTGGGGTTCATCGCGCTCGGCGGCATCGCCGTGCTCAACGGCGTCGTCCTGACCTCCGAGGTGCGCCGCCGCCTCGAGGAGGGCTCCTCGCTCGAGGCGGCGATCGTCGACGGCGCGACCCACGTCATCCGGGCGGTGCTCACCACGACGGCCGTCGCGGCGCTCGGCTTCCTCCCGATGGCGCTCGCGACCAGCGCGGGCGCCGAGGTGCAGAGGCCGCTCGCCACGGTGGTCATCGTCGGGATCGTCTACGGCGCGGCGATCACCCTCTTCGTGCTGCCGGGCATGCTGCTCGTCATCCTCCGCCGGCCCGCGGGCAAGACGGTGGTCGAGGCGCCCTCCGCGCCGCCGCTGTCCGTGCCGGAGCCGGTGGGCGGCGCCTGAGCTCGGCGGGCCTGCCGGCACGGATGCTGCCCTGCGGGAGGGCGAGGCCGATCATGGAAGCGCTCCTCACCCCCCGTTGGTCCTTTCTCCTCGTGCGCGGCATCGCGAGCCTGGCGTTCGGCGTGGTCGCGCTCGCGTGGCCCGGCGTCACACTCGGGGCGCTCACGCTCCTGTTCGGCGCATACGCGTTCGTCGACGGCATCATCATGCTCGGGCTCGCCGCCAGGCGCGGAAAGACCCGGCACCGGTGGCTCCTGGTCGTCGACGGCCTGCTCGGGATCGGCGTCGGCGTCGTCACGGCCCTCTGGCCCGGCCTCACCCTGCTCGTGCTCGTGCTCCTGATCGGCGCGCGCTTCCTCGTCGCCGGCGTCTTCCAGATCGCCACGTCGATCGCGATGCGGCACGAGCTCGACACGCCAGTGCTGTACGCGCTCGGCGGCATCGCGTCGGTCGCGCTGGGAGCGCTGACGTTCCTCTACCCCGCGATCACCGCGCGGGTGCTCGTCATCTTCATCGGCGCCTACGCGGTCGTGTTCGGCGTCGCGATGACCGTGCTCGCGTTCCGCCTGCGCCGGGTCCGCGGCGCGCTGGCCGAGCGCTTCGCATGACGTGACCGCCTCACGCTTCGCGCAGCAGCGCGAGGCCCGGCTCCACGATGGATCGATACTGCTTGTCCCCGACGGATGCCGGGAGCAGGCGCATGAGACCGTCGCGCACGCTGCGCGCGACCGGATTTCGCCAGTGCGCGACCTCGCCGAGACGCCGCGAGTCGAGCTGCACCTTGCGTACGCGGGCGTGGCGGCACGTCACGTAGCGCTCGAACGCGCCGTCGATTCCAGGCTCGAGCGCCTGCGCGACCGCGAGCGCGTCCTCGATCGCCATCGCCGCCCCCTGCCCCTGGTTCGGCGTCATCGCATGCGCGGCGTCGCCCAGGAGAAAGACCCGCCCGCGGCCCCAGACCGGAGCCTCGAGCTCCTCGAGGTCGTGGTGCAGCGGCGGCGCCTCCGGCAGGACATCGAACAGCTGCTCGATGCCGCCCCCGAAGTGGCCGAACGCGGCCCGGAAGCCGGATGGCCACTCGAGCGTGGGTGCCCGTCGCGGCGCCGACAGCACCAGGAAGTAGTAGAGCTGATCGCCGAGGAGCGGCACGACGCCGACGCGCGCGTCGCCGCCCCAGGCTTCGATGGCGCGCGTGAAGCCAGGGTTGTTCGAGAGCCCGCGCCAGCACGTGACGCCGCTGTACCGGATCGGCTGCGGCCCCATCACCCGCTCTCGCACGCTCGAGTGCAGACCGTCCGCGCCGACCACGAGATCGAACGAGCGCTTCGAGTCGAGCACCACCTCGACGGCCTGGCCGCCGTCCTCGATCTCCTGGACGCCGACGCCGCGGAGGACCTCGACCTCCGCGGGCAACGCGCTCAGCAGCGCGTCGTGGAGCGCCGGCCGCGTGAGCGCCCAGACGGGTCCGTACTCGTGCGATGAGCGCTGCGGCTCGATCCGCTGCAGCAGCGATCCGTCGGCGCGCACGATGTCGAGCGAAGGCAGGGGGAAGCCGCGCGAGGACAGATCGACGCCGAGCGACGCGAGGGCCTTGGCGGCGTTCGGGGCCATCACGATGCCCGCGCCCACGGGGGCGAAGCGCTCCGCCCTCTCCGCGAGCGTGACACGATGTCCGGCACGCGCGAGTGTGATGGCGGCGGTGATGCCTCCGATGCCGGCACCGACCACGAGGATGTTCATCTGCGGACCTCCGTTCTGAAGAAGTGCCGGAGCGAGGCCTCGAGCAAGACGAGCTGCGCCTTCCGGTCGAGCTGCCCACGAAGCCCCGCCACGAGCGTGCTGAAGTACAGGGAGAAGAAGACCGAGAACGCGAGCCGAGGGTCGATCACGGGGACGGCGCCGGCCGCCAGCGCCTCGCGCACCTCGGCCTCGACCCAGCTCTGGAAGCGTGCGATGCGCGCCGCAGACACTCCGTCGCGGCTCTGCCGGAAGAGCGAGGCGGCGATGTACTCGCGCGAGAGCTCCGGCTCGATGTCGTAGGACTCGAACAGCTTCTTCGAGACGTGGACCAAGCGGCGCACGAGATCGCCCTTCTTCGGGAGCGTGCGGTACGCGTCGGCCAGCGCCTCGGCGATGTGCTCGTCGAGCAGGGCCTCCGCCAGCTCGCCCACGTCGCGGAAGTGCACGAAGACCGTGCCGACGGACACGCCGGCGACCTCGGCCACCTCGCGCGTCGTCGTCTTCGCGAACCCGCGACGCTTCATGACGGCCTTCGCGGCGGCGAGGAGCGCCTCGCGCGTCTGCTGTTTCTGCCTCTGGCGGACGCCGACGGACGGCTGCGTTCGCCCCGACTCTCGCTTCACATTCACTGAGCATACTCACTGAGCATGCTCAGTCAAGTGACCCTCGTGCGGTGGCTCCGTGGCGACGTACGCGCGCCCATTTGTCGCACCTGCGACGAAGCACGGCCCTCGATACATGCAAAACGTGTCATGCGTCACCCGTACGGCGTACAAGGGACGGGCGAATCCGGCCGCGTTCGCTCCGTCGAACGTGACGTCGCGCGAAGGTCCTCGCGCAGCCGCGCGAAGGCCGCCGGCCACCCATGCCAAGGAAGGTGCCCCCGACATGACGAACCTGCGCTTGTTCTTCTCGATCAACCTCGCGCTCTTCACCGCCACGGCGGCGGCTTGCACGACGAGCGAGACCAGCACCAGCAGCCCGGACGGCGGCGGTGGTGGCGGTGGCGACGGGGGCACCGCCACCGACTGCATCGAGGTTCCGACCGACTGCACCACGCTGACGCCGCTGAAGAACGCCGACATCCAGGGCGGCAAGACGCTGCCCGCGAGGACGTGCTGGACCGTGGACGAGGACCTCTCGCTCGGCAGCGGCACGCTCGCCGCCGAGGCGGGCGTCGAGATCCGGTTCGCGACCGGCAAGTCGCTGCGCGTGTCCTCCGGAGGGCAGCTCGCGCTCCGCGGGACGTGCGAGTCGCGCGTGCGACTCACCTCGAAGGACGCCTCGTCGTCGTGGAAGGGCGTGCGGATGACCGACAGCCAGGGGGCGGACAACGCGTGGACGTGGGTCGTCGTCGACTACGCCGGCGACGAGCGATGGACCGGCGCCGACTACTCCGGCGCCGCGCTCTTCTTGGACGGCGCGACGAAGCTCCAGATGGATCGCGTCGCGATCAGCCGGAGCAAGTCTCACGGCCTGCTCGCGTTCGGAGAGACCGACTTCACGTTCGCGCACGGCACGCTCGCGGGCAACGTCACGCCGGCCTACCTGCACCCGCAGGTCGCCGATCGCATCCCCGGCGACGTCGTCCTCGACGGCAACACGAACGCGTACCTCCGCGTGGTCTTCGGCGGCAACGACCGCGTCGAGGGCGCGCACCGGTGGGCGGCGCTCCCGTTCCGCATCGAGGACCGCTTCACCGTCGCGGGCGATCTCACGCTCGATCCGGGCGCCAAGCTCGAGTTCTCGCAGGGCAAGTCCCTCATCGTCGACGCCGGGGGCACGCTGACCGCGAAGGGCACCGCCGAGCGGCCGATCCAGCTCGTCGGCGCGGCCAGCACGAAGGGCTTCTGGCAAGGGATCCAGATCAAGAGCGGCGGCATCGGCACGCCCGTCACCATCGGCGCGACGTTCGACCACTGCGTGATCAGCGACGCCGGCGGGACCAACTGGAGCGGCGCGGCCGAGTCGAAGGCCGCGCTCTACATGCAGGATGCCTCCGCCGCGGCCATCACCAACACCACCTTCCGCAACAGCGGCCACTACGGCCTGTGGGCGGGCGACAAGGCGCGGCTGCCGGGCTTCGCGTCGAACACGTTCACCGGCAATGCGCGGGTCATGCTGATCCACCCCGACCGCGTCGGCGAGCTCGGGAGCGGCAACGCGCTGACGGGCAACGAGGAGGACGCGATCCGCGTCGGCTTCAACAACACCGACAAGGTCTCCGTCGACGCGACGTGGAAGGATCAGGGCGTTCCCTACGCGATGGTCACTCGCGTCGCCGTCGAGGCGGCCCTCGCCGTCGACGCCGGCGTCACCCTCCGCTTCGCGCAGTCGCAGGGGATGATCGTCGACGAGAAGGGCTCGCTCACGGTGAACGGCACGGCCGCGAAGCCGGTGACATTCGCCGGTCAGAACGAGATCGCCACCGGCTACTGGCAGGGCATCCAGTTCCAGAGCAACAGCGCGAAGAACACGCTCGCTCACGCCAAGGTCGTCCACGCCGGCTCCGACGGCTGGAACGGCGACCCGGAGTCCGACGCCGCGATCTTCGTCGCCGACGACGCGTCGGTCTCGCTCTCGGACGTCACGCTAGGCCCCGGCGGCGGCTACGGCATCCACCTCGCCGGCGCCGCGAGCGCGGTCACGTGCGGCGCCGTGACCTTCTCGAGCCTCGTGAAGGGCGCCGTCTGGCAGAACACGCCGGCGCCGGGCACGCTGCTCACCGGCTGCCCCTAGCGCCCACGCGGAGCGCGCGCGCGTCAGGGCTTGATGTCCTGACGCGTGCGCGGCGCGAGCTGGTTCACGTTGAAGTAGTCCAGCACGCCCGTGAGCTCGGTCAGCGCCGTACCGTCCGGGAAGGTGTTCCCGTTGAACGCCGCGGTGCCCGCGATGAAGTTCGTGACCTTCATCGTCGAGCCCTGGAGACCGAAGCGGGTCGGCGTCGCGCCCGAGGTCGGGTCCGCACCGCTCGACGTCGCCCCGGTCACCTTCACGAGCATGAAGCGGTACTTCGCCTCGTCGGCGCCGCCCGGCTCGATGGCCGAGAGCGCGACGGTCTTCACGAGCGTGTCGTCGTCGCACTGCGCGGCGTTCGCCTGCACGACGGTGACCGACTTGATGTCGGTGAGCTCGAACGCGCCCTTGTAGGTCGTCGTCCTGCCCTCGATCGTGATCAGATCGCGCGCGGCGATCGTGTTCGGGAACGGAATGCTCGCGCCGCCGCCGAAGTAGACGAAGAGCCCGCCGCTCGTGGCGCTCGCGGTCGTCCAGGTCGGGTCCTGGATCCAGAGGCGCGTCGTCGGCTTCGAGACGGTGACGCAGACGTTCTCGATCCGCGCCTCGACGTCGTCGCCGAGCGTCCAGAGCTCGTCGATCTTGCGCGGCGTGGGCGGGCAGCCGCCGAACGCCCCCGCCTCGCTGGGGCAGGGGTCGCATGCGTCGCCGAACCCGTCCTTGTCCCCGTCCTGTTGGCCGGGGTTCGCGACCTTCGGGCAGTTGTCGGTCTTGTCCTCGACGCCGTCGCCGTCGCCGTCGACCTTCACCGCCCCCGGCTTGGTGCACGTGGTCGTGTTCTTGTCGAAGGGACACGGATCGCACGCGTCGCCGAGATCGTCGCCGTCGCTGTTCTCCTGCACGCCCTTGTCGAGCGGGCGCGCCGGGTTGAACACCGTCGGGCAGTTGTCCTTCGCGTTCGGGATGCCGTCGCCGTCCGTGTCATCGGGCGACGACATGCCGGCGAACGCCGTCGACTGGTTCACGCGATCGCTGTCGAGCGAGCGCGCGGGGATGCACGTCGGCTCGTTCGGCGGAGCCTGCCCGCAGCTCGCGAGCGCGTAGAGGCCGGGGAGCTTGCCGATCGTGTCCCAGCTCTTGCCGGTGTCGCGGCTCAGGCACACGCGCTTCTTCGCGCCGCAGACCTCGAGCTCGTCGCAGCTCGCCTCGAGCGCCGCCACCACCGCGCTCGCACCGACGAGGACCTTGCCGCCGCGAACGACGAGCGCGGTCTCCTTCTCCGTCGCGCCGATCACCGCGCGGAACCCCTTGCGCCCGGCCTTCGCGAAGATCGCGATGTCGCCGGTCTTGCCCTCGGCGAGCTCGCCGGTGACCGCGTCGAAGCCGAGCGCCTGCGCCCCGCCCTTCGTCGCCATGAGCCAGAGCTTCTCGTCGGAGAAGTAGCCGCCGAGGTTGTTCCGGTTGAAGTCGTCGGCGCACGCGAGCTCGCGCAGCATGTTCATCGAGCCGCTCGGCAGCCAGTCGGTGCCGAGGCCGATCGGGATCCCGAGGCGATCGAACTCGGTGACGCGCGCCGTCTCGCCGTACAGGCTGATGTTCGAGCGCGGCGACCAGACGAGCTTCACGCCCTTCTCCGCCATGACGGCGATGTCGGCGGCCGTCAGGCCGATGCCGTGGATGATCGCGCTCCGCCCGTCGAGGTAGTTCTTGCCCTTGGCGACCTTGTCGGTGAGGCAGAGGAACTCGTTGCGCGCGTCGACGTCGATGCCCTCCGAGACGTGCGGGATCCACGGGAGCCCCGCGGCGGGCGGCGCCTTGAACTGGTACTTCGCGCAGTCCGGGTTCGTCGGGTCGTCCTTCACCTGCACGGAGCTGCCGATGGGGAAGGTCTCGTACTTGGCGAACGGCTGGTTCGGCGGGAAAAATCCCTTCTTCGCGTCGTCGGCGATGCGAAGGAACTTCGCGGGCGTCGTCGACACGAAGCTCATGACCGCGCCGCCGAGCGCCATGCGGACGTCGCCGTAGATCTTCTGGTCCGCGGTCGCCTGCCCGCCCGGCTCGTCGATCTTCGGATCGTTCGCGTTGCCGCCGGGCCGCCAGTCGTTGCGGTGCTCGAAGCGGAGCGCCACCGGATCCTGCGGGCCCGTGTACGCGCCGCCGCTCCGCAAGACGTAGTCCTCCGAGGGGACCGCCGGGGCGCCGTTGACCCATCCGCCGTGGTCGTGCGCGTTGATGAGGCCCGCGGACACCACCGCGTCGGGGCAGATCACCTTCGTGGCGTCCGGGGCCTTCGCCGCGCAGTCGCAGCCCACGCAGGTGATCGTGCCGGTCTCGTCGACGAGCACCTGACCGTTCGCGGAGATCTTCCCCGGGCGGAGGACGTCGCCCACGT
>WBZO01006744.1_pt1 | contig 10978 bp, 4 predicted proteins | sample 5204261 | NCBI WGS metagenome assembly WBZO01 (sample SAMN12412400, study PRJNA552823) | activated sludge metagenome | isolation source: activated sludge from anammox sidestream of wastewater treatment plant... | place: USA: North Carolina | collected 2017-09
CGGGCCACCATCGAGGCCACCGCGTTCGAGGAGCTGCGCGTCGAAGACGGCGCGTTCGACATGGTTATCGGCAACGTCCCGTTCGCCAAGGTCACCCCGCACGACCCGCGGCACAACCGTGGACGCCACGCACTGCACAACTACTTCCTCATCAAGTCGCTGCACCTGACCCGGCCTGGCGGGCTCGTCGTAGCACTCACATCCCGCTATACCCTCGACGCCCGCAACCCCGCAGCCCGCCGAGAGATGGCGTCGATGGCCGATCTCGTCGGCGCGGTCCGGCTCCCCGAACGAGCCTTCGCCCGCTCGTCCGGCACCGATGTCGTCGTCGACATGGTGATCCTGCGCCGACGCCCACCGGGAGCCGAACCCTCTGGCCTCGCATGGGAGAACGTCGGCGCCGCTCCCATCGATGCAACCGCCGACGCGTCGCCGCTGGAGGTCAACGAGTACTACCTCGACCACCCCGAACACATCCTCGGAGACCTAGCGGCGACTCGCGGCATGTACCGCGATCACGAGCTGACCGTCATGCCGACCGGTGACCTCGATGAACAACTCCCCGCAGCGCTCGCAGACCTCGCCGCCGGAGCGACCAAGCATGGACTCACCTATGTCGCGACCAGCCGCGACGCCCGGGTATCCCGCCCGGAACGGCGCGCCGTACCAGGTGACTTCTACCTCGACCACGCGCAAGACGGCAGCTTTGTCGTCAACCAGCGCGGCGACGTCGCACAGCTCCAGGGCGGCACCCCGGTCACGTACAAGCCGCGCGTCGCGAAGGACAAGGCCGAACTTGTTCGGCTCGTCGGCCTGCGCGACGCAGCGCGCCGAGTCTTGGCGGTACAGATCGACGGCGGCAGCGATGAACGACTCGACGCCGCGCAACACGTCCTCGGGGAGCGGTACCGGACCTACGTGCGCGCCTACGGACCGATCAACCGGTCCAGCGAAGCCCGCACCGGTCGACGCAACCCCGAGACCGGCGAGGAGATCATGCGCCGCGTCCGGCCGCGCATGGGCGGGTTCCGCGAGGACCCTGACTGGCCGCTCGTCACCGCGCTGGAAGCGTTCGACGAACAGAGCCAACAAGCTCGACCCGCGGCGATCTTCCACGAACGGGTCATCGATCCGCCCCATGAGCGTCACCGTGTTGACAGCCCCAACGAGGCAATCGCGGTGTGCCTGGACGAGACCGGAACGGTCACCGTCGAACGCGTCGCCGAACTCCTCGGCACTGACCCTGCTCGTGCACGCCGCCAGCTCGGCGAACTGGTCTACGACGAACCCGACACGAACCGGCTCGTCCCTGCATCGGAGTACCTGTCCGGCAACGTCAGGACCAAGCTCGACGCATGCCGCGGCGTCGACGACTCCGATGGCCGCTACCGCCCCAACATCGCAGCGCTAGAGCGCGTGCTGCCCCGTCAGCTCGAGCCGACCGAGATCACCGCGCGGCTCGGCGCACCGTGGATACCGAGCCGCGACATTGAACAGTTCTGCAGCGAAGTCCTCGACGCCCGCGTCGACGTCGAGCACCTGCCACAACTCGGCAACTGGTTAGCGCGGCTGCGCGACGGCAGCCGTCGCAGCATCGCCCTCTCCTCGGAATGGGGCACCGGCCGCGCTGACGCAGTCACGCTTCTCGACGCGGCGCTCAACCAGCGGCTCCACACCGTCACCGACGCCACCGACGACGGGCGTCGTGTCCGCAACGACGCCGAGACCCTTGCTGCTAGAGACAAACAAGGGGCCCTCACCGCTAGGTTCTCGACCTGGGTATGGGAGGAACCCGAACGGGCCAGCCGTCTCGCTGGCCGCTACAACGAGCTGTTCTCCTCCACCGTCTTGCCGAACCACAACGGCGACCATCTGACGCTCCCGGGCCTCGCCGGAACCTTCACCCCTCGGCACCACCAGCGCGCCGCTGTTGCACGGATCCTGACCGACGGCCGCGCACTGCTGGCCCACGCAGTCGGTGCCGGGAAGACCGCCACCATGGTCATGGCCGCTATGGAGCTACGCCGACTCGGTTCCGCGTCCAAGCCAGCAGTGGTGGTCCCGAACCACATGCTCGACCAGTTCTCCCGCGAGTGGCTCCAGCTCTACCCGACCGCACGCATCCTCGTCGCCGACCGGGACCGGCTCTCCAAGGCCCGGCGCAAGGAGTTCGTTGCCAGGGCCGCGACCGGCGACTGGGACGGCATCGTGTTCACCCAATCCGGGTTCGCTCGGCTTCCCCTCGGCCGCGAACTCATGACCGACTACCTCGGCGAAGAGATCGCCACCGCTCGCACCGCGCTTGCCGGGTCGAAGGACGGCAAGGGGCTGTCGGTCAAGAAGCTGGAGCGGCGCATCGCCCAGATGGAAGAGACCTACAAGCGGCTCCTCTCCGAACACACCAAGGACGACGGCGTCCGTTTCGAGGAAACCGGCATCGACTACCTCTTCGTCGACGAAGCCCACGCCTACAAGAACCGCCGTGTGGACTCCAGCATCGACGGCGTGGCGAACACCGGCTCTCAACGCGCCCAAGACCTCGACTCGAAGCTATGGGCGCTGCGCCGGATGCACGGACCCCGGGTCGTCACCTTCGCGACAGCTACGCCGGTGGCGAACTCGATGGCCGAGCTGTGGGTCATGCAGTCCTACCTGCACCCCGACCTGCTCGCCAGCGTTGGCCTCCGAGCCTTCGACGCGTGGGCGGCGAACTTCGGTCGCACCCACACCGCCTTGGAACTCGCACCCGACGGTGCGAGCTACAGGATGCAGACCCGGTTCGCTCGGTTCCAGAACGTCCCTGAGCTTCTCACCCTCTACCGGCAAGTCGCCGATGTCCGCACCAACGATGACCTCGACCTCCCCGTCCCGGCCCTCGTCGACGGTCAGGCCGAGACCGTTGTCGTCGAACCCAGCGACGCTCTAGTCGACTATGTCGCCGACCTCGCATCACGAGCAGAGCGCATACGCAACCGGGCCGTCGATCCCAGCGATGACAATATGTTGAAGGTCACCGGTGACGGCCGCCGGGCCGCGCTCGACCTTCGGCTCGTCGGCGAAGTCGCGCCGACCGAGGGCGGCAAGCTGACCGTGGCCGCCCAGCGGATCGCCGCAATCCACCACGCCACACGCGACCACCGCTACACCGACGACAGCAACCAGCTCACCCTCCGACCAGGTGCCCTGCAGCTCGTGTTCTGCGATGTCTCCACCCCTGCGGCCGAGGGATGGAACGCGTATGACGAACTCCGCGCCCAGCTCATACGCCGCGGCGTCGAACAGGGCACGATCCGCTACATGCAAGACGCCAAGACCGACGTCGCCAAGGCCAAGCTCTTCGCTGCGTGCCGAGATGGCACTGTCGCGGTTCTCATCGGATCGACCGAAACCATGGGTGTCGGCACCAATGTCCAGACCCGCGCCATCGCCATGCACCACCTCGACGCGCCGTGGCGACCCGCAGACATCGAACAGCGAGACGGCCGCATCCTCCGCCAGGGAAATCAGAACCCTGAAGTCCGCGTGCTGCGCTACGTCACCGAGGGCAGCTTCGACACCTACATGTGGCAGACGTTGGAAAGGAAAGCTGCGTTCATCGCGCAGGTCACCCGCGGCGACCTCCCCGACCGTGACGTCGACGACATCGGCGACCAAGCGCTGTCCTTCGCCGAGGTAAAGGCCCTCGCCACCGGCGACCCTCTTGTGCTGGAGAAGGCCGCCGTCGACGCCGATGTCGCCCGCCTCACCCGACTCGAACGTGCCCACCACGACGACCAGCACCGACTCCGGCACACCTACGACGCCGCCACGCACCGCGCCGAGAAAGCCGAGTGTCGAATCGTGGACCTCGAAGCCGTGATCGGAAGGATCACCGACACCCGAGGCGACCGCTTCGCCATGACCATCGACGGCCGGAGCCACACGAAGCGTGTCGACGCGGGCGAACACCTCCAGCACCTCCTGGGTGGTCAGTTGCGACACACCGCACCCGAGACCAGCGGACCGACCATCGAAATCGCTAACCTCGCCGGGCTGACCGTCACCGCCCAAGCCATCACCACAATCGAAGACGAAGTCCGAGTCGCTATCCCCGACGCGCACATCGAAGTCAGCTTCCTCCCCAGCGACCTCACCCGCGGTGACCCCGCCAACCTCATCACTCGTCTTGAACGGCACCTACATCGACTTCCGGCCACGATCGCCGAACTAGGTCATGAGGCATCCGACGCTCGAGCTGAGGCCCAGCGAGCGGAGGCACGCATCGGTACGCCGTGGGACCGTTCTGATGAACTCGCCGGTTTGCGGAATCGTCAGAAGGAGATTCAGGAGCAATTAGCGGCCACGACTGAGACGGCTCATAAAGCCAAGGAGACGGCAGCTGACGAACCGCAGCCACAGAGACCCTCACCAACCACCACGATCCCCGTGGCCACTCCGGGCCGCACCGTCGATGACATGACCGCGGCCGAGCGCATGACAACGCGCCTCGACGCGATCCAGCACAGGGGCGTCGTCGGCAGCGATGGAGTCGGCTTGTAACAGTCCCAGAGGTGGGTATTTAGACCACCCCACGTATCCTGACATGATGACGGAGACGGTCGTTACCAGCACCCTCTGTGGCAGCCGAGCGTCGGCTTCCTGGGATCGGCTGTGCTCGACCGACTATGGGACACCGCGCTGGGGGGCGCCTGTCATCCGAAATCGACGACGTCCACCACGAGCAGCGGTGTCTCATGGCCACGGGGACTGCCGGTAGCGCGCGACGTTCCGAAGAGGAGGAGCCTGGTCCCGCCGAGGGCTTGCGGCTCCGACCTTTGCCTGCGCCCAGTGATCCTGCATTCCCCCTCTGTCACGACTACTTCGAGATCGTCTACACCCCGCTCGTGGGGCCGACCGCCGTGCTCTTGGCACGAGCGATGGCCCGCCACATAGACGCAGCGGGTGGACCGACCACTATCTGCCCGGTGGAGCTGGCACTCGAAGTCGGCATCCGGGCAAGTAGCACCGATCCACTGGGCAAGAAGTCGCACCTGGCCCACGCCATTGAGCGCCTGGCCCATGACCACATCGTCACTCGGCTCGGTGATCGGATCCTCGGTGTCCGCATATCTATCCCGCCCCTCAGCGAGCGAGCGTTGGAGAAGCTGCCCGCGCCAGCCCGCAAGGCCCACCACGAGCTGGTTGCCCAGGCGAGGCATGCCTGACGTCACCTTCCGACGGGCGAGCCATCGTTGTTGACACGAAGGCTAGCGCAGGCTGTTCGGTAGTGTCCTGAGGTTGGGGGTGGCGCGTCTGCGGAGTGCCCTCCACGTGCGGAGAACTTGTGCTTCTTGAAGGCCAAGTCGTTCGAACCTGAAGGGCACTTTCATGGCGCTTCGGATTTCAAGGGAGAGTTGGTATCACGGTCGGGAGCAATTCCAGTCCGCCCGGTGAAGCACCGGAGCCGCATAACGGCCCTGATCGCCAGATTGGGGCAACCTCACGAGGCTAGACTGCTCGATGTGGAAGCGAAGGTGGGCCCGGATGAGCTGATCGGTGCTGCAGAGGTGCAGGCCATCCAGAGTGTCTCTCCCGTTTCGCCGCCCGTGGAGCGCCGGGAGCGGTCGTGGGACTAGCCCACGCAGGATGTGGCTCCTAGATGGGCGAGGACGAGCATGTGACAGTTGGAAAGTACCGGCTGTCGTTCACCTCCGGCGGCCTGCTCATGAGGGAGGCGGGGGTTGCTGCTCCGCTGTACCAGCAACTGGGTGACTGGTCGAGCGTTCGAGTGGCGATTCAGTCCGACAATCTCCTACAGACTCGGACTGTCTCCTCGGGTCACCGTCTCGCTCGCGAGGTGGTGCAGCGACTGGCTGAACTGACTGACGCCGAGATCGAGCTGCTCGTCGATGGGATGAGCGTCGAGCGCGGACACCTGATGTGGACTGCTGCTTGCCGCCGGTACGATCTTCTCGGCGAGTTCGCGGAGGAGGTTCTCCGCGAACGCTTCCTTGTGCTCGCGTCTACCCTCGATCACGCCGATTTCGATTCGTTCATCCGCAGGAAGGCGATGTGGCATGAGGAGCTGGCCGAGCTGAAGGAGTCGACCTACCGTAAGCTCCGTTCGAACGTCTTCCTGATGCTGCACGAAGTGGGTGTGATTGACGAGGCTGGGAACATCGCGCCGGCGGTGCTGACGGATCGCCTCACGACTCTTCTTGGAGAGCGCTCCCCGAGTGACGTGCGCTTCTTCCCGACGAACGAACCGGTCAGGCCAAGGGGCGGGCGATGACGGAAGCAGACCTGACCCGCCACGAGGAGCATCTGCTCGCAGTGCTCAGCGGTAGGCGCTTCCTTCAGATGGAGGGCTTGAGCAACGAGGTGCCCTTCTTCATCTACCCCTACAGCCCTGAGGACGCGCTGGCGGTTGCTCAGGCGAAGAAGCGAATCAAGAACAAGCTCGCGACTGAACACGGCATCACCGTTCGCGAGATCAACCTCTACGACTTGTCGGTCGAGATTCTGAAGGAGCGTGGAGTGTGGGAGCGCGTCCTGGCCCTCGAACCGGAGCAGGACAAGGACGACTTCCGTGAGTCACTGCAGGGGATGCTCGACCCGCAGCTCCACATCGCGCCTGCAATCCGATCAAGGATCGAAGACGGGGACTTCGACATCTTCTTCCTGACAGGGATCGGTGAGGTCTTTCCGTACATCCGGTCGCACAACGTGCTCAACAACCTGCAGAGCGTTGTGGTCGGAAAACCAATGTTGATGTACTTCCCCGGCCGATACGAGCAGTCGGACACCTTGGGGTCGTCGCTCGTGCTCTTCGGGCGACTCAAGGACGACCAGTATTACCGAGCTAAGAACATCCTGGAACAGGAAGCGTGATCCGATGCTGCTGAACGAGATCTTCGCCAAGGACGTCCAACGCCCGATCGAGGGCGTGATTAAGGCGGACGATGTCGCACACCTGGGCACGGAGGTCGAGGAGTATGTCCTCACTAACGAGGCGGCCAAGGGACTCGAGCTGCTGCTCGAGTCCTACACGAACTACACCAACGCCAATGGCGTCTGGATTTCCGGCTTCTTCGGCTCGGGCAAGTCCCATTTGCTCAAGATGCTCGCCTACCTGCTCGGCGACGTTGAGGGTCAGGAGTTCGACCGTACCCAGGTTGTCGAGAGCTTCCGGTCCAAGGCGACGGACGCGTTCCTTCCACCGCTCCTCGACAAGGCTGCCCGCATCCCAGCGAAGAGTCTGCTCTTCAATATTGACCAGAAGGCGACGCTGATCACGAAGGATCAGACCGACGCCCTGCTCAAGGTGTTCGTCAAGGTCTTCGATGAGAGCCGCGGTTACTACGGCAACCACGGACACGTCGCTCGGTTTGAGCGTGACCTCGACAGTCGCGGCCAGTATCAGGCGTTCAAGGACGCATACGAGAGAATCGCCGGCATCCCGTGGAAGCAAGGCCGTGAGCAGAGCGCGCTTGAGGGAGCGAGCATCGACGCCGCCTTCGCCGAGGTTGACGGCAACTCCACCAGCGGCATCATCAAGCAGTACCAGGCGTCATACGCGGTCTCCATCGAAGACTTCGCTGACGAGGTCAAGGCATGGCTCGACAAGCAGCCCGACGGCTACCGCCTCAACTTCTACGTCGACGAGGTCGGCCAGTTCATCGGCTCCGACGCCCACCTGATGCTGAACCTCCAGACGGTCGCCGAGAGCCTCAACACCAAGTGCGCCGGTCGGGCCTGGGTCTTCGTCACCTCACAGGAGGACATGGACAAGGTCGTCGGTGACCGCACGAAGCAGCAAGGCAACGACTTCTCCAAGATCCAGGCCCGCTTCAAGACCCGTGTGAAGCTCACGAGTGCCGATGTCGAGGAGGTTATCCGCAAGCGTCTGCTGGACAAGAACGACACCGGGGCAACCGCGCTACAGGCGATCTATGCGAAGGAGTCGCCAAACTTCAAGACGCTCTTCGACTTCGTAGACGGAGCGAAGACGTACCGGAACTACACCGACGAGGCCCACTTCGTCGGCACCTACCCGTTCGTCAGCTACCAGTTCCCCCTCTTCCAAGCAGCGATCGAGGGCATCTCGGACCACAACGTCTTCGAAGGGCGCAACAGCTCTGTCGGCGAGCGCTCGATGCTCGGCGTCGTCCAGCAGGTCGCGAAGGACATCGGTGACGTCGAGGTCGGTACTTTGGCGACTTTCGACCACATGTTCGCGGGCATTCGTGCCTCGCTGAAGTCCGCCGCGCAGCGCTCGATCGACGTCGCGGAGCGCAACCTCGATAATCAACTCGCCATCCGGCTTCTCAAGGCGCTCTTCCTCGTGAAGTACGTAGAGAGCTTTCAGGCCACACCCCGCAACCTCACTGTGCTCGTCTACGACCGGTTCGGCCTCGACCTTCCAGCGCTTGCCGAGGACGTGAAGGAAGCGTTGACACTCCTTGAGACGCAGACCTATGTACAGCGCAGCGGGAATGTGTACGAGTACCTCACCAATGAAGAACAGATCATTGAGGAGGAGATTAAGAACGTCGACATCGACGCATCGGAGGTCAGTTCCCAGCTCTTCAAAATCCTGTCTGGCGATGTGATCAAGACCAGCAAGATCCGCTATGGGAAGAACGGTCAGGACTTCCCGTTCGGCTTCAAGTTGGATGACCAGGTCCACGGGCAGCAGAAGGAGCTCTCGGTCCACTTCATCACACCGGAGTATCCCTTCACGGCTGAGGAGATGCGGATGCACAGCGCAGGCAAGGACGAGCTGCGCGTGATCCTTGAGCCCGACGAGCGCGTGTTGTCGGATCTGCGCCTGCTCCTCAAGACCGACAAGTACACCAAGCGCAAACAGACCACCTCTCTGTCGGCGATCGAGGAGGAGATCCTTCGGTCCAAGGCCGCGCTGAACCGCGAGCGAGAGAAGGAGCTCGTCCAACGCATCCAGAGCTCGGTGGGTAAGGCCGGACTCGTCATCAACGCGGCGGATGTCCCAGCTTCGTCGCAGGATGCGCTCGGACGAGTGACGGAGGGCTTTCAGGAGCTGATCAGCCGGACTTACACCCAGCTGAAGCTGCTGGGGGGTGTGACGTACAGCGAACAGCAGGTGGCGGGTGCAGCCAACGCTGACAGCGGCCTGTTCGACGCTGATGATCTGCTGAAGATGGACCCGCCCGCCGATGAGGTCCTGTCGTTCATCGTCCGCAAGGAGGGGCTCGGTGAGCAGGTGACGATGAAGACCATTGTCGACACCTTCCAGGCCAAGCCCTACGGGTGGGACCTCGCTTCGATCGAGGTGATCGTCGCGTCGCTGATCGGCTTCTCAAAGGTCACCCTGACGGTGGACGGCAACGTTCTCAAGCGCAGCGAGGTAGCCACTGCCCTCCGCAACACGCAGAAGCACTCGCACGCGATCGTCGCCCCGCAGAAGATCTTCGACGAACGCAAGGTCGCCAACTTCCGCAAGTTCTGTACCGAGTTCTTCGACGAGGGAGGCGCTCCGAAGGACCCGCTAGAGCTCGCTCGTCACGGCGCGGACAAGCTGAAGAGCAAGCTCGACGAACTGAAAGCGACTGTCAGCGGCTCGAGGTACCCATTCGTTGACCAGCTCAGCGAACCGATCGGGCTGCTAGAGCAGGCGGTCGGCAAGCCGGACGACTGGTATCTCACCAACTTTAACCTCGGCGACGACCTGCTAGAAGCCAAGGAGAACCTGATCGACCCGATCCAGTCGTTCCTCAGCGGGGCGCAGCGGTCGATCTACGACGAAGCATCGGCACTCTTGACGTCCCACGGCAGCAACCTCAGCTACCTGCCAGCGGGAAGCGATGAGACCGTGAAGAACGTGTTGGCCGATCCCAACGCCTTCCGGGGCAACAAGATGGCGCAGCTGAAGCAGACTTCCGACGACCTGCGTAACCAGATCGACAGCATCGTCACCACGAACCGCGCTGCAGTCACTTCCGCCATCGAGGAGCGCAAGACCGAGCTCGTGGCCACCGACTTCTACGTCAAGGCAACGACTGAGGCACAACAGCGTGTGGACCAGAGCGTCGATCAGACGCTGGAGAGAGTCGCCAGCGAGAGCCAGATCGCGCTCATCCTTCAGATTGGATCCAACTTCGAGTCTGGCGACTACCCGGCGCTGCTCGACCTGCTCGCCGCATCTCAGCAGGAAGGAGGTGACGACGCGCCGCCGCCGAAGCAGACCGTGTCGGTGAAGACGATCACCGTCCCCGGTGCGACCGGCGTACTCGAATCCGAGGTGGACGTCGACAAGTACCTCGCCGCCCTGCGTGACGTGCTCGTCCAGACCCTGAACGACGGAAAGCGAATCACGCTCTAATGGACACCGCACCGCTGAAGTCTTTCGCCACATGGGCGCGTACGGCGCTCATCCGCGAGGTCTCCGCACGCGTCGCGGCGGTGTTGGCGCCAGGATCCTCGGAACGAGTCGAGCAAGCACTAGCCGTCGCGGCCTTGGAGAAGGCGGTTGCTGCTGCAGGCGGCGATGACAACGGTCGAGCGGCCGTTGCCGACAAGGTTGCCTACATCTGGTTCAACCGGATCATCGCCCTGCGCTTTATGGATGCCAACGGCTACACCGGCATCGGCGTTGTGTCACCTCAGCCCGGTGTCGAGGTCGGCCAGCCCGAGATTCTCGCTGAGGCCAAGCGCGGGGTGATCGATGCCGAGGTCGTCCGCCAGCCGACCCGCACCGCGGTAGCAGCTCTGCTCGACGGGACCCGAGCAAGTGGCGACCCGCAGGGCGAGGCGTACGCGCTGCTGCTTGCTGACTACTGCCGCTACTGGAACCGGGTGATGCCGTTCATGTTCGAGCGGGAGGGGGACTTCACCGAGCTGCTGATCCCGTCCAACCTGCTTGCGGATGACTCGGTGCTCAACCGCGCTGTCGGGGTGCTGACCGAAGAGGTGTGCGAGGACGTCGAGGTCATCGGCTGGCTGTACCAGTTCTACATCTCGG
>WBZO01006745.1_pt1 | contig 10977 bp, 9 predicted proteins | sample 5204261 | NCBI WGS metagenome assembly WBZO01 (sample SAMN12412400, study PRJNA552823) | activated sludge metagenome | isolation source: activated sludge from anammox sidestream of wastewater treatment plant... | place: USA: North Carolina | collected 2017-09
GTTCAGGCCGGGCGACCAGATCGGCCCCGGCTACGACGACATGCTCCGCCACGCCCGGCGCGAGGACCGCGGGGCCGAGGGCAAAGGCTACTGCTACTTCAACGGCCGCGTCGAGGAGCTGATGCGCGAGTTCAACGAGAAGTATCTCACTCACGTCAACCGCTACACCGGCCTGGCCTACAAGGACGATCCGGCCGTGATGGGCCTGCTCATCACCAACGAGAACGACCTGACCTGCCACTTCGGCAACATGATGCTGCCCGACAAGAACAACCCCTGGCACAACCAGCGGTTCGAGGCGGCGGTGACCGCGTTTGCCCAGGCGCATGGGCTCGCGCGGGACAAGACCTGGCGCACCTGGGAGCCGGGCCCGAGCAAGCTCTTCCTGGCCGATTGGGAGTGGCGATGGAACCGCCGCATGTTGGGGCCCCTGGAGAAGCTCGGGGTAAAAGTGCCCGTGGCCACCACGCAGATGTGGGGCGACATGGACCTGTGCGGACTGGCGCCCCTGACCGCGGGCGGGATCATCGACGTCCATTCCTATGGCGAGGCCGAGGCCCTGAGCGTCAACCCGCGGTACGAGGACAACTACCTGTCGTACTTCGCCACGGGGGCGGCCTGGGGCAAGCCGGTGGCGATCACCGAGTGGAACGTCCCATACCCGGCCGTGGACCGCTTCACGGCCCCGCTCTACGTGGCGAGCCTGTCGGCCCTGCAAGGCTGGGACGCGCCCATGATCTACAACTATTCGCAGGAGGGTTTTTCCGAGCCGAGCCGGCCCAGCACGTGGTCCACCTATTTCGACCCGGGCTTGACGGCCGTCATGCCGGCGGCGGCCCTCTTGTATCGCCGGGGCGACGTGCGCCCGGCGGAGAAGCGCTACTGCCTGGCGCTCGACCGCCAGAAGCTCTGCTTCGAGCCCAGCCACCCGCGGAACATGGCCGCCCTGCGCACGCTGGTCGAGCAGAGCCAAGTGACCATCGGGCTGCCGGACGTGAAGGAATTGGACTGGGACGAGGCTTCCAAGCCGCCGAGCGGCGTCACCACGGTCAGCGACCTCGACCGCGACTTCATCCCGGCGGGCCCGAGCGAGGTCCGCTCCGACACGGGCGAGCTGGTGCGCGACTGGGTCCAGGGCTGCCAGATGATCGGCACCGACCGCACCCAGGCAGTCCACGGCTGGCTGGGCGGCAAGCGGCTGAAGATCAAGGACACGACGTTCGAAGTCCAGTCGCCCAAGTGCGCCCTGGCCGTCAGCAGCCTCGACGGCAAACCCATCCGCCAGTCGCACAAGGTGCTCATCACGGCGGTCGCCCGGGTGGTGGCCTCGCCCGGCGGCAAGACGCCCCTGCTCTCCGAACCGGTCAAAGCGGAGCTGCGGATCGAGGCCCCGCCGGGCATGAAGCTCGTGCCGCTGGCGGCCGACGGGCAAGCGCTCGACGCCGTGGAAGCGCCTTACCAGGACGGGGCCTACGCCGTCAAGCTCCCCGCGCCGCGGGGAACGCACTGGTTTCTGCTGGCGCAGTGACTTGGAAGCACGGCGCTGCGCCATCCGCCCTGCGGGGGCCTGTACTTTTTGGCCAGGGGCTTTACAATAGCGGCTGTCCAAGGGGTGCCGCACGGCTGAGAACAGACCCTTTGAACCTGACCTGGGTAATGCCAGCGTAGGGAGGACCGGCGGGAGCGGGTCGGCCGCGTGAGGTTGGGCCGCCCTCAGCTTCCCCCTTTCCGGGCGATTTCTGGCCTCTTGCCCACTGGCGGCATCCTCGGGGTGTAACCGTTCGCAGCCTGGAATGTAGCAGGCACTCTCCGAGTGCCGTCCGCTGCCTTCTTGGCTCGGCGGGCGGACGGCACTCGGAGCGTGCCTGCTACGATCAACCCGCCCCGTGAACGGTTACCTCCTGTTTGCCAGCTCCCCCAGAAGCGAGGAGTCGTCGTGATGATCCATGCATCCAGCACCGTCGCGGGCCCGGCTTCCGACGAGGGCGTTTCGCCGGGCGACGGTTCCGCCGGTCCGTGCGGGGCGTTTGAGAAGGTCACCGTGGCCAGCGTCCACGGCGTGCCCGTCCCTGCCCGCAAGATCGCGCTTTCCGGCGGCCGGCCGCCGCTTTACGTGTACGACACGAGCGGTCCGCAGGGTCACGACGTGCGTCGGGGCCTGCCCCCCGTGCGCAAGCGGTGGATCGAGGCCCGCGGCGGCGTGGAGCAGGTCGAGCCGGCCGTTCGCGACTTGGGCCTGGAGGGCAAGGTGCCGGCCGAGATGCGCCGCGCGCGGGTGCTCCGCGGCACGGGCCCTGTGACGCAGATGCACTACGCGCGCCGGGGCATCGTGACGCCCGAGATGGAGTTCGCCGCCGTGCGCGAGGGGTGCGACCCTGAGTTGGTGCGGGCGGAGATCGCGCGGGGCAGGGCCATCCTGCCGGCCAATGTGAACCACCCTGAGAGCGAGCCGATGGTGATCGGCCGCAAGTTCCTGGTGAAGGTGAACGCCAACATCGGCAACTCGGCCGTGGCCTCGTCGATCGAGGAGGAGGTGGAGAAGATGCGGTGGTCGTGCCGCTGGGGCGCGGACACGGTGATGGACCTCTCCACCGGGGCCGACATCCACGCCACGCGCGAGTGGATCGTGCGCAACGCCCCGGTCCCCATCGGCACGGTGCCCATCTACCAGGCCCTGGAGAAGGTGGGCGGGCGCGCGGAGGACCTCGACCTGGACGTCTACATGCAGACCCTCATCGAGCAGGCCGAGCAGGGCGTGGACTATTTCACCATCCACGCCGGCGTGCTGCTGCGCTACATCCCGCTGACCGCGCGGCGCGTCACCGGCATCGTCTCCCGCGGCGGGTCGATCCTGGCCAAGTGGTGCCTGGCCCATCACCGCGAGAACTTCCTCTACACGCATTTCCGCGAGATTTGCGAGGTGCTGCGCGGGTACGACGTGGCCGTGTCGCTGGGCGACGGGCTGCGGCCCGGCTCCGTGGCCGACGCCAACGACCAGGCCCAATTCGCCGAGCTCGACACGCTGGGCGAGCTCACGCGCGTGGCCTGGGAGCACGACGTGCAGGTGATGATCGAGGGGCCGGGCCACGTTCCGCTGCACCTCATCAAGGAGAACGTGGAGCGCGAGATCGAGGTCTGTGGCGACGCCCCTTTCTACACGCTCGGCCCGCTGACGACCGACATCGCCCCGGGTTACGACCACATCACCTCGGCCATCGGCGCGGCGGTGATCGGCTGGCACGGCACGGCCATGCTCTGCTACGTGACGCCGAAGGAGCACCTGGGCCTGCCCGACAAGCAGGACGTCAAGGACGGCCTCATCGCCTACAAGATCGCCGCCCACGCGGCCGACCTGGCCAAGGGGCACCCCGGGGCGAGGGCGTGGGACGACGCCTTGTCGGCCGCCCGATTCGAGTTCCGCTGGGAGGACCAGTTCAACCTGTCGCTCGACCCGGAGCGTGCCCGGTCGATGCACGACGAGACGCTGCCCGCCCCGGGCGCCAAAACGGCCCACTTCTGCAGCATGTGCGGGCCGCAGTTTTGCAGCATGAAGATTACCCAAGAGGTCCGCGACTACGCGGCCCGGAAGGGGCTCGAGGCCGAGGAAGCGATCGAAGCCGGCCTGGAGGAGCAGGCGGCCGCCTTCCGTCAGCAGGGGGGAGAGATTTACCGCTGAAAGCCTATCCCAGAACCAGGTTCGGCAACCAGGTTCGGCGTGGGTCTCCGACCCCCAGGTTCGGCGTGGGTCTCCGACCCCCAGGTTCGGCGTGGGTCTCCGACCCCCAGGTTCGGCGTGGGTCTCCGACCCCGCCGAAACGGCCGACCGAAGGTCTCCCTGGAGGTTCTGGGACAGACTTCGACTGCCGGGATCCTGCGGAGGCTCGACTCTACTCCGGTCACCCATCGCCCGATTCGCGGCGATTCGCGCAATTCACGGGCGGCGTCACCCCTTCTTCGGCATCTCCAGAATCCGCTTCCCGACCATCGCGTTGGCCGCGTCGTTGCCGACGAACTTCTCCGCCTGCGGGTCCCACTGGAGTTTCTGCCCCAGCCAGATCGCGATGTGTCCCAGGTGGCAGAGCGAGGTGGTCCGCTGTCCCACTTCTTCGTCTTCGAGGGTCCGGCCGCGGGTGCGCACGGCGTCGATGAAGTCCTGCTTCTCCCCCTTGAGCGGAAAGTGCAGCTCGTCGGGTCCGATCTTGGCCGTCAGCAGCGAGGCCGGCTCGGCCTTGATCCCCTCCTTGCCGAAGTGGCCTTCGATCCAGCCCTCGCTCCCCTCGAACCGCACGTAGGGGTCCACGGTCTTGTAGATCATCTCCAGCCCGCCGGCGAAACGGTAGCGGACCTCGAAGGTCTTGAGCACGTTCCAGAGCTTGCCGGGCTGCGGCCACACGCCCGTCCCCTCGATCTCCACCGGGCCGGTCCGCTCGGTGCCCGCGCCCCACTGGGCAATGTCGCACAGGTGGGCGCCCCAGTTGGTGATCATCCCGTCGCAGTAGGAGAGGACGCGCATCCAGCCCGGGCGGCCGTAGCCCTTGGGCGGGTGGACCCGCTCCTCGAGGTACGGCGCGCGCGGGGCCGGCCCCTGCCACAGCTCGTAGTCGAGCCCCTCGGGCACGGGCGCGGCCTGGTAGTCGGCCGCGATGGGGCAGTCCACGTCGTCGCCCGCCGGCACGCCCACGCGGACCATCTTCAACTGCCCGATCCGCCCGTTGCGCACCAGCTCGCACGCCTGGTGGAAATGGGCGATCGAGCGGAACTCGCTGTCCACGCGGAACACCCGCTGGTGTTTCTTTACCGCGTCGGCCAGCTTGCGCCCCTCGGCGATCGAGCGGGTGATGGGCTTTTCCAGGCAAACGTCCTTGCCCGCCTCGGCCGCCGCCAGGGCCATGGGCACGTGCCAGTGGTCGGGGGTGGAGATCATCACGGCATCGACGTCCTTGCGGGCGAGCACCTCGCGGAAGTCCTTCACGGCCGCGCACCCCCGGTAGGTGCCCGAGGGCTTCTCGTCGGCGTAGGCCTTTTCGACGGCCTTCAGGGCGTTGTCCATGCGCCAGGCGTCCACGTCGCAGACGGCCACGACCTGGGTGTGCGGCGACTCGAGAAAAGGCTTGAGGTTGTAGGCCATGGCCTGCCGGCCCACGCCGATCAGGCCCACGCCAATGCGGTCGTTGGCCGCGGCCTTGTCCGCCCCGCCCAACACGGAGCGCGGGACGACCAGGGGCGAAGAGACCACCGCCATTGCAGCGGCCGAGCGGCGGAGGAAGGTGCGGCGGGAAACGGCGTCAGGGCGGGCCATCGGGGGGCTCCTGGGAAAAGCGGACCATCGGGCAGGGGGCGGCCGAGGAATATCCCCGATCTTGCGCCACGCCGCCGGGCCTGTCAAGCAAGCCAGCGTGACCTATGCTTTCCAAGGGCTGCTCGGGGCATCACGGCCAATCACACACACCCATCCGCGGGACCGCCGCCATGTCGTCCCCATCCTGGAAATCGAACCTTCGCCGCCCTCGATACGAGTCGAGCGGGACCCACGAGGCCCGGGTGGAACTCGAGCTCCGCTCGGAAGGCGGGCCATCCCGGGTCCCGGCTGAGCTGGTGAATCTCTCGCGCGACGGCTTCCAACTCCGCACGCCCGCGCCCCTGGCCGTCGGCGAGGCTGTCACGCTGCGGCTTCGCGTCGAGGAGTCGGGGTTCGAGACGACTCTCTCCGGCAAGGTCCGTTGGAAACGCAGCGAAGGCGAAGCCAGGCTCGTGGGCTGCCTCTGCGACCGGCCCATCGAATGGGAGTCGCTCGGCGAGTTGTTCCTGGGTAGGGTCCTGTCGCAAGACGGGCCGTGAGCGGCCTGGTGCTCCGTCAATCGTGCTTTGAGGAGTGGGGTGCCACTGGCTGCTTGCCAGCCAGTGGCCAAACACGGGCAGACAAGCTGCCCGTGCCACCCATCAATCCACCCCTGACGGAGCACTAGAGCAGCTCTCGCACGGCCCGGGCGAGCCGCTCGTACTGCGGCGGGCTGTTGTACGCCTGGGCCGATGCCCGCAGGACCTGCCGCGGCGGCGCAGGCCAGTGATAAACCGGCACCTCGATGCCGCATCGCTCCAAGAGGGCCGTGTGCAGCGGGTGCGCGGGCGTGGGCGAAGAGCCCCAGTCCATCGCGGCCGGACCCCGCTCGTCCGGGAGACGCACGGCGGCCATCGACCCCAGCATCTCCTCCGGGCAAAGGGGCGAACCGCCTAGCGCCTCGCAAAGCACGCGCCGAGCATGGACTGCCAGGGCGTGGTTGCGGGCCATGAGCGCCGGCAGGCCGCCGGGCAGAAGGCCATCCAGGAAGCCGATCGCGGCCGGCACGCACAGCCACGGCGTGAGGTCGTCGGTGCCCGTCCAGTCGAATTCGTCGTGCAGGCGCGAGCGGCGGGGCCGCCGCACGTTATAGCCGTGGCTGACCACGGCCGGGTGAATGCCCTCCTGGCGGTCGCGACGCACATGGAGGAACCCGGCCCCCTTGGGCGCGCAGAGCCACTTGTGGCAGTTGCCCGTGTAATAGGCCGCGCCGATGTCCCTCAAGTCGAGCGGCGCCATGCCCGGCGCGTGGGCCCCGTCGACCAGCGTGTCCACGCCCCGCCGGTCGAGCTCCGCCACGATGCGGCCGATGGGCAGCACGACGGCCGTCGGGCTGGTGATGTGGTCGACGACGGCCAGGCGGGTGCGAGGCGTGACGGCCGCCAGGATCGCCTCGACGACCTGCGCGGGCGACTCGACCGGCGCCGGGACGCCGGCGACCGCAACGGCAGCCCCTGCCTGGCCGGCCGCCAGCTCGGCCGCGCACCGGCAGGCGTTGTAGCCGTGGTCGGTCACGAGGATCTCGTCGCCGGGAGCGAGCCGCAGCGACCGCAGTACGGCGGCCACGCCGCTGGTGGCGTTGCGCACGAAGACCAGGTCCTCCGCGTCCGCGCCGACCAGCCTGGCAAGCGCCTCGCGCGCCGCGTCCACAAGCGGAGGCGCCTCGCGCGTGAAGAACCGCACCGGGTCGGCCTCCAGGCGGCGGCGCAACTCGTCCTGCTCCGCCAGCACCGCGCGTGGACAGGCCCCGAACGAGCCGTGGTTCAAGAACGTGATGCCCGGGTCGAGGGCCCAAGCCCCCGGCGCAATGGCGTCGAGCGGCCCGGGCGCGGGGTGCTGCGTCTGGTTCATGCGGCCCATTGTGACACGCCGCCCGCCCGAATGCACTACGCCATTCAGGCCGACCGGCTGCCTTGGCCCGCGCGGATCCGCGTGCCGCACTCGAGGCTCATGCGGATCTCGGCGGCCGACAGGTCCTCGGGCAGGTAGGCGCCGCTCACCTTGGCGTGGTAGAGCGAGCAGCCGGTCAGGTCGAGGCGCCGCAGGTCGCAACCCCGCAGGTCGGCCTCGCGGAGATACGCGTCGCGGAACACGACCTTGCTCAGGTCCGCGCCGCGGAAGTCGACCGCGCGGAGGTCGGCGCCGGAAAGGTCGACCACCTGCCGGCCCTGGATGGCCCGATGGAATGCGTCGATCTCGCCGGACCGCAGGGCCTTGAACGCCGGATCGTCGAGGAAACGTGGTTTGGCCATGGGAGTGGGTGGTGGTGAGTGGTGAGTGGTGAGTGGGGGACCCCATTCAGCCGGCGAGTCTGCTCGCCGCTTTCCCCTTAAACATAGCTTACGCCCAGGTGGCGCCGGAACTCTCTTTCGGCTTGGCGATTCGCCCGGCCGCGGCGTTTGGTGCTGCGCCGCAACTTCGGCCTGGGTCCTGGCGGCCGTGCGCCTGGCGATCGCAAGGAGGCCTTTCTCTGCCTGGAAGCGGTCCACATCGGTTAAGGCCGCGATTCTAGCCGTCGAGGAACCGCTTCGTGAGGTCGCCGTAGGCGTCGATCCGCCGGTCGCGGAGGAATGGCCAGTGTGTCCGCACTAGGTCGATGCGGTCGAGGTCGCACTCGACCACGAGGGTCTCTTCCTCCGTGTGGCTCGCCCGGGCTAGCACGTTGCCGTTGGGGTCGGCCACGAAGGAAGCGCCCCAGAACTCGATGCCCCCTTCCATGCCCGTGCGGTTGACCGCCGCCACGAACAGCCCGTTGGCGATGGCGTGGCTCCGCATCATGGTCTCCCAGGCCGCGTGCTGGGTGGGGCCGTGCTCGTCCTTCTCCTCCGCCAGCCAGCCGATGGCCGTGGGGTAGAAGAGCATCTCGGCCCCGGCCAGGGCCGTGAGGCGCGCGGCCTCGGGATACCACTGGTCCCAGCAGACGCAAGTCCCCACCCGGCCGAACCGCGTGGGAAAACTGCGGAAGCCCAGGTCGCCCGGGGTGAAGTAGAACTTCTCGTAGTAAAGCGGGTCGTCGGGGATGTGCATCTTGCGGTACGTGCCGGCCAGGCGCCCGTCGGCGTCCAGCACCACGGCCGTGTTGTGGTACAGGCCCGGCGCGCGGCGCTCGAAGATCGAACCCACGATCACCACGCCGTGCCGCCGTGCCGCTTCGGCCAACCGCTCGCAGGTCGGCCCAGGCACGGGCTCGGCCTGGGCAAAATGCCGGTGGTCCTCGCTCTGGCAGGGGTAGAGTCCGGAGAAAAGCTCGGGCAGACAGACCACCTCCGCCCCGGAGGCGGCCGCCTCGCCCACCCGCTCCAGGGCCTTTTGGACGTTGGCCTCCTTCGACTCCACACAGCGGATTTGCACCAGGCCCAGGGCGACACTGGTGGGACGCGACGGGTAGGCAGGGCTAGGCGTGGTCATGCGTTGGCGTGCCTTGGCTCATCCGGACTCGGAATGCGAACGCCGCCCCCGGGCTTGCCCCTAACGGCACGAGATCAGGCAGTTCCACCGCGATTTCCGCGGGGGGTCGCGCCTATTTGGCCGGCGAGCTTGCTCCCCGTGACGGCCGAGGGGTCGGTCCCGCGGCCTTGCGCGGCGAGCAAGCTCGCCGGCCAAATTGCGTAATCTCGTGCCATCAGGGCTTGTCCCCGGGGGCATTCGTGTTCCCATCTCCCATGGCTCATGTCCGCCGGCTGGACCGGGCCTCGCGGTTGAGGTGCGCCTGGATCCAGCCCTCCAGCTCGGCCCAGTCGACGGGCGGGAGCTGCGACAGGTCGGGCCGCAGGTTCACCGCGTCCTTGATGTAGACGTGGACGATCTCGTCGGCGGCCTTGTCGGTGTTCCAGTGGACCAGCACGCGGATGCAGGCTTCCAGCCCGCCCGGCACGGTCAGCTCGTAGGCGCACAGAAGCGGCACGTCCATCCAGCCCAACTGCCGGGCGGCCAGGGCGGGGAACTCGGCGTCCAGGTCCCGCGTGGTGGTGAAGAGGGCGCTGGCCACGTCCTCCTTCTCGATGCCGTTCTGGCGGATCATCAGGGCCAGAAGCTGCCGCGTGGCCGCCAGGATGGCGTCGCTGGTGTTGGCGTCGGTAGTGGTGGCCCCGCGGACCCCGCGACACGGCATAGGTCGATTCCCGCGAAAAGCGTGCGTGGACGGCCGTCGCATGGGTCGCCCAAACACGGAAGTCTACCACATCGGGCGAACGGATTCTACCCGGCGCCGAAGAATGCAACGGGGCATCGACCCGGCCACAAGAAAGCGAAACGGCCGGCCCTGGGCCGGCCGTTCGCCGAAGGCGCCGACTACTTGCCCGAGACTTTGACCTCGATCCGCTTGGCGGCGGCCGACTGGGTCTTGGGCAGGGTGACGGTCAGGACGCCGTTGGCGCAGTGGGCCTCGACGTTGTTGGACTCCACGGCCGTCGGCAGGGGGACCACGCGGCGGAACGAGCCGTACCGGCTCTCGCGGACGTGGAGGTTCTTCTCCTTGCGCTCCGACGACTCCTTCTTCTCGCCGGAGATGACCAACTGGTTGCCGGTCACGGTGACGTCCACGTCCTTGGGGTCGATGCCCGGCACTTCCGCCCGGACGGTGATCTGCTTCTCGTCCTCGGCCACGTCCACGGCCGGGGCCCACGCGGCGGCGCTGGCCAGGGGCCAGTCGATGGCGGCCAGCGGCTCGCGGAGATAGGTGTCGAAGAGCCGGTCCATCTCGGTCCGCAGCGCGACGAGGGGCGAGGACTCCGGCCGCTCCCCCTCGGGCTGCTTGTTCCTCCAGGGAATGAGACTCATGGCAAAACCCTCCTCTTGAATTGTGGGGCAGGTTTTCAACCTGCCATGTCTTGGACTGTGGGGGCAGGTTTTCAACCTGCCATGCCTTGGTGTTGCGATGCGTGCGACAGATGTGAGGGACGGGACCAGGCAGGTTGGAAACCTGCCCCATTCAACCGGCAGGCTGGAAACCTGCCCCACGATCATGGTTGGAAATCTGCCCCGCGATCACGTAGTCTTGACTGCGATTTTCCGCGGCTTGGCCTCTTCGGCCTTGGGCAGGTGCAGGGTCAGCACCCCGTCGGCGTATTCGGCCGAGATCTTGCCCGAGTCGATGGCCTCGCTGATGCGGAACGTGCGGTAGTAGTCGCCCACGCCGTACTCGCGGAGCACGTAGGCCGTGTCCTCGTCCTGGCGGGGATCGACCTTGGCGTGGATCGTGAGCTCGCCGTCCTCGAACTGGATGTCGACCTGGTCGCCGGCCGCGCCCGGCACGTCGGCCAGGACGACCAGCTCATCGGCCTTCTCGAGGATGTCCACGTTGGGCCGGTAGTAACGGCCGCTCCGGGTGTGTTCGGCCCGGGTGACTTCGTCGGTGGCGGTTTGGGCAACGTCGTTCGTTTGGGACATGGTATTGTTCTCCTTGTAGGTTTCTTGGCACTCGGGCATCCAGGGTCCGAGGCGCCTGCGCGCCGCCGGAAGATGAAGATGGAGTGTTTACCCTGCCGCGACCTGGATCTTCCGCGGCTTGACGGCCTCGGCCTTGGGGAGCGTGACGGTGAGCACGCCGTTGCGGAGCTCGGCGTTCACCTTGGCGGGGTCCACCTCGGCCGGGAGGCGGAACACGCGGGTGAAAGTGCCCACGGGCCGCTCGCGGCGAT
>WBZO01006746.1_pt1 | contig 10976 bp, 11 predicted proteins | sample 5204261 | NCBI WGS metagenome assembly WBZO01 (sample SAMN12412400, study PRJNA552823) | activated sludge metagenome | isolation source: activated sludge from anammox sidestream of wastewater treatment plant... | place: USA: North Carolina | collected 2017-09
CGCCATTGATACTGATTTGCGCGATTGCCGGTCGTTCCACGACTTCGACGATCAGGATGTTGTTTTCGGATTTCAGCTTTACATCCTTGAAAAAACCGGTTGCGTAAAGTGCTTTGATCGCTTCGGTTGCCTTGTCTTCATCCAGGACATCGCCGACTTTGATCGGCAGGTAACTGAATACCGTGCCGGCTTCGGTACGTTGTATGCCTTCGACACGAATATCCTTGACAATGAAAGAATCACTGGCCCAGCACGAGAATGCATAAAAAAAGCTTAAAAGCGCAACAAGATGCCGGAATTTCATTATTTAGCCAGTGATAAGGCGGTTGATATCGTTATAGATGGCAAATGTCATCAGGGTTAACAGCATGGCCATCCCGATTCGCTGTCCAATAATGATAATTTTGTCGGGAAGCGGATTGCCTCTTATGATTTCAATCAAATAATACATTAAGTGTCCACCGTCCAGAATCGGGATCGGCAGTAAGTTCAGAACGCCGATACTGACACTGATCAGCGCCAGGAATGCTAAATAAGATACCAAACCCATTTGTGCGGATTGGCCGGCATAGTCGGCGATTGAAATCGGTCCGCTGACATTCTTCAGGGAGACGTCGCCGGTGATCATTTTCGTAAGCATTTGCAAAGTCAGCACCGTCGTTTCCCAAGTTTTCTCGAGTGCTTTTTGCAGCGCTTTGCCGGGAGGATAGTGTACGGTCACCAGCAATTCGTCGAATTCCGCTTGATTGACCGCCGGAGCTACACCGATTTTGCCGATTTGTTTGCCATTCTCAGCCGCGCTTTCCGGTGTAACGCTCACTGTGATCGTTTGGCCGTTGCGCCAAATCTCCAATTCCAGTGCCCGTCCCGGGCTTGACCGTATTTCTTTGACAAAGTCCATCCAGGTATGCATTTCAGTATCATTGACCGCGATGATTTCATCACCGGCCAGCAATCCTGCTTTATCGCCGACACTGCCGGCGATGACCTGGCCGATGACAGGCTTGATGACGGGCTGATAGCTGGTGAGTCCGATGATACCGGGAAAATTTTCATTGAGCTTATCCGGATCGACATGGCTTAAATCCAGCTTGCGCAAATTGCTCTCGCCATTCTTGCTGACGGTTTGTATGGTTACATCCGCCGACTGATCGATGGCGTAGCGTAATAATGTCCAGCGCGCATCCTGCCAGCTGGCGACCGGCTCGTTTTCAATACTGACAATGGTTTCACCTTCGCTGAATCGGGCATGAGCGGCAGGCGTTGCGGGTTCAACCGGACCTACCACGGGCTTCATGCCGGTAACACCCAGAATAAAAAGCAGCCAGTACAAAACAATGGCTAACAGGAAATTGGCGATGGGACCGGCGGCAACAATAGCAAAACGCCGCGCAACCGGTTGGCGGTTGAATGCGCGCGGCAAATCCTCCGCCGCAACCCGGCCTTCGTTTTCGTCGAGCATTTTGACATAACCGCCCAGCGGAATAGCGGCGATCACCCATTCCGTCTGGTCTTTTCCCCAGCGCTTGCGAAAAATCGGCTGACCGAAGCCGATGCAAAACCGCAGTACTTTTACACCATTCCAGCGCGCCACCAGATAATGACCGAATTCATGAAATGTAATCAGGATCCCTAACGCGATAACGAACGAAATAATGGTGTAAGTTATTGACATGTCAGATATTGCATAAGAGGCGCGGAAAGAAGCCGGAAGACAGCATAATACGGATCATTTGATCGTTTCATTGGATAATGCACGATACTATCACTAATTGGGAAAAATGGAATCTAGTCATCGTTAATAAGTCTTTCTGTGGGGCTTATTGCAAATTGGCCAGCCAGTTTTGCGCGGCATTGCGCGCTTGCGCGTCTGTTCTGAGCACATCGTCCAATGTCGTCATTTCTTCTTGCTGCACGGTTTTCATGGCATGCTCGATCATGAGCGGGATGGCGGTAAACGGCATGCGCCTTTTAAGAAACGACTCCACCGCGATTTCATTGGCGGCATTCAGCACTGCGGGCATATTTCCGCCCGCGGCAAGCGCTTGATAAGCCAATCCCAGACAGGGAAATTTTTTGAAATCGGGTTCTTCAAAATCCAGGTGAGCGACTTTGAACATATCCAAAGCCGATACGCCGCTTTCTATCCGGTCCGGATAGCCCATGGCATGTGCGATCGGTGTGCGCATGTCGGGATTGCCCAATTGTGCGATGACCGAGCCGTCGACATACGCAACCATGGAATGAATGACGCTTTGTGGATGAATCACCACTTGGATTTTTTCCGGCGGCGCTTCGAATAGCCAATGCGCTTCGATCACTTCCAACCCTTTATTCATCATGGTGGCGGAATCCACCGAGATTTTCTGCCCCATATCCCAATTCGGATGCGCACAGGCTTGTTCCGGTGTCACACTCGCAAGCGAGTCCAGCGGCGCGCGCCGGAACGGTCCGCCCGAAGCGGTGAGTAAAATGCGGCTGATACCTGACGCCGTCAAATTGCCGTTGAAATGATGCGGTAACGATTGATAGATGGCGTTATGTTCACTGTCGATCGGTAACAAAGTGGCATTGTGCTGTTTTACCAAATCCATAAAAATCCGCCCTGCCATAACCAGCGTTTCTTTGTTGGCGAGTAACACCAATTTCCCGGTACGCGCTGCGGCAAAGGTCGGGCGGATTCCGGCGGCGCCGACAATGGCCGCCATCACGGCGTCCACTTCGGGAAGCGAGGCAACTTTTTCCAGCGATTCGATACCGGCCAGCACTTCCGTTTTGATACCGGCTGTTTTGATTGCGTCAGCCAATTGCGCGGCGCTGTCCATGTTCAACATGACCGCAAACCGTGGCTGAAAGCGCTGGCACTGCGCGAGCATTTTCTCGACGTTGTTATTGGCGGTCAATGCAAAAGCCTGGAAACGGTCCGGGTGCCGTGCGATAACATCCAGCGTGCTTTCTCCGATACTGCCGGTAGAGCCAAGAATTGTGATTTGACGAGTAGTTTTCATGACACGGGTGAATAGAAAATAAGTAAAACCAACAGGGCAAACGGCAGTGAGGAAGTCAAAGCGTCGATACGATCCAGAATCCCGCCATGACCTGGCAAAATAGTGCCGCTATCCTTAACACCGGCCTGGCGTTTCATCAGGGATTCGTACAAATCGCCAATAATGCCCAAGATAGCCATAAACAGCAGTAACGGTAGCAATTTTGCCGCTAGCGATTCTTCAATAAACCAGAAATCCCAGATCAGAGCGTAAATCGACACCGCGATTAAAGCGCCTGCCACGCCTTCCCAGGTTTTGTTCGGACTGATTTGGGGAGCAAGCTTGCGCTTACCGAGCGACCTGCCGGTGAAGTAAGCCGCGCTGTCGGAAATCCAGATGGTTGCCATGAAGCCCAGTAAAAGTACCGGGCTGATGGCGCGTAACTGATACAGTGCAAGGCATGTGGGTAACAACACGATCCAGCCTATCAGCATCAGGACAAGCGGCTGCTTGATCGTGAAAAGCTGTTTCAAATAGAGTGGCGCAGCGAGGATCCAGAAAGCGGCCGATACAATGTGAACCCAGATCAATCCGGTCGAGTAAACATTCGTTTTTAACGATTCACTCATTTGAAACAGTAATTCTCCCCCAACTAAAGTGGTTAGGAGCATAAAAACGATGGTGTTTTTTACCGAGAATCCGGCCAGCCGGCTCCATTCGCGTGATCCGATCACGGTTAGCGACAGTAGTACGATAGCCCAAAATATATCCTGCAAAAAAAACAGCGCCGCTAAAAATAACGGGAGAACAACAAGTGCAGTCAGGATGCGGGCTTTAAGCATGAAATAGATCTTTTTATCCTTCAGCTGATAACACCAATTGCTCACTGGTGCGGCCAAAACGGCGCTCGCGTTGCTGATAGGATTGAATGGCCAGTTCAAATTCATGCTCGTCAAAATCGGGCCATAAGGTATTGGTGAAATACAATTCGGTGTAAGCCAGCTGCCATAACAAGAAATTGCTGATGCGGTATTCGCCGCCCGTGCGGATGAATAAATCCGGTTCAGGCGCATAGCTCATGGAGAGATATTGGGCGAAATTTTCTTCATCAAAATTTAACGGCAGGTCTTTTGATTGCGCCATCATTTTGCGCACGGCCTGCATGATATCCCAACGCCCGCCGTAATTCGCGGCGATGGTAAATGTCAGGCGCGAATTGCCGGCGGTTAATTGTTCACCGACGTGAATGGATTCTATGATTTTCGGATCGAATTTCGATATGTCACCGATCACTTTAAAGCGGATGCCATTTTCATGGAGCTTGCTGATTTCTTGCTCGAGTGCGACAAGAAATAACTGCATCAGAGAAGTTACTTCATCGGCGGGACGCCGCCAATTTTCGCTGCTGAAAGCAAATAGTGTGAGATAGGTAACGCCACGTTCCATGCAGGCTTTTATCACACTACGCACCGTTTCAACGCCTTGTTTATGTCCGGCAATACGGGGCATATAGCGGCTCTGAGCCCAACGGCCATTACCGTCCATAATGATGGCAATGTGCTGGGGTATTGAGCCTGTTTCCGGTATTTCGCTGGTTGAATTCGGGCCTTGTGGCATATCAAACCGCCATCAGTTCGGCTTCCTTGACCTGTAAAATCTTGTCAATTTCCGAGATATAGCGATCGGTAAGTTTTTGAATTTCATCTTGCGCCCGGCGATCTTCGTCTTCTGAAATTTCTTTGGATTTCAGTAAATCCTTCAGGTGAGTATTCGCATCCCGGCGGATGTTGCGCATCGCCACACGAACAGCTTCCGCTTCATGTTTGACGACTTTGATCAAGTCACGGCGGCGCTCTTCGGTCAAGGCCGGCATCGGCACACGGATCGTTTCGCCTACCGGCATCGGATTCAAACCCAGATCGGATTCGCGAATTGCTTTTTCAATGGCGTTAGCCATTTTCTTTTCCCAAGGAATGACACCGATCGTGCGCGCATCAATCAAATTGATATTGGCAACTTGGTTGATGGGCGTTTGTGCGCCATAGTAATCGACAGTGACATGATCCAGTATGCCAGTGTGCGCTCGTCCGCTTCTAACCTTACTTAAATCCACTTTCAACGCTTCAAGGCTTTTCTGCATTTTCTGTTCAGCGGATTTTTTTACATCGGCAATCATAATATCTATCCCTTTTGAATCTATCGTCATGAAGCCCGACTATTGCTGCATCAGGCGGTCACCAAAGTCCCCTCATCGTCTCCCGTTATTATACGTTTAAGAGCGCCGGCCTTGAAAATGCTGAATACATTCAGCGGCAGTTTTTGATCCCGGCATAGAGTCAGCGCCGTTGCGTCCATGACTTGCAAATTTTTTGCGATGGCTTCGTCAAAAGACAATTTATGAAAACGTGTCGCATCCGGATTAATTTTCGGGTCGCTGGTATAGATACCATCCACCTTGGTGGCTTTGAGCATGATATCCACGTTCATTTCCATGCCACGCAAAGCAGCTGCGGTATCGGTGGTAAAAAAAGGATTGCCGGTTCCCGCAGCGAAAATCACGATCTTGCCATCTTTTAGATAACGAATGGCGCGTCCGCGGATATAGGGCTCGACAACTTGCTCGATGCGCAAAGCAGACTGAATCCGCGGTACCAGCCCAACCAGTTTCATGGCATCCTGCAGCGCCAAAGCATTCATTACAGTGGCTAACATGCCCATGTAGTCGGCCGTAACACGTTCAAGCCCGTCATTTGCCGATTTCATGCCGCGAAAGATGTTGCCGCCGCCGACCACAATGGCAATTTCAACTCCGAGCTTGCTGATTTCTTCTATTTCACCAACAATTCTTCCCATTACCGCATGGTTGATACCATACTTATCTTCACCCATAAGGGCTTCGCCGGATAGCTTCAGTAAAATACGCTTATAGGCAACGTCAGACATTGAGTGGTGATGAGGAATGATGAAAACTTAATTTATTTTGCTTGTCCCATCTGAGCTTTTACTTCTTCTGCAAAATTCTCAGATTTCTTTTCTATACCTTCGCCGACAACAAACATGGTAAAGCTACTCACTTTAGCGGATTTCTTTGCCAGCAATTTTTCTACGGTCTGTTCCGGATCCTTAACAAAAGGTTGGCCTAATAAAGTAATCTCAGCCAGATACTTGGTGATGCGTCCGTCAACCATTTTTTCAATGATATTGGCCGGCTTACCGCTTTCAGCAGCCTGGGCGGTAAAAATTTGCCGTTCATGTTCCAGCACATCCGCGGACACCTGTTCTTTGGATACGCACATCGGCTTGCTCGCAGCAATATGCATAGCCAGATCTTTACCTAAAGCTTCATCGCCGCCAGTGTAATCCACCATTACGCCGATTTTGGTTCCATGAAGGTAATAGGCCAGCTGATCCTGTGTTTCATGGCGTCCGCAGCGGCGGATACTGATGTTTTCGCCCAACTTCATAACCAATGCTTTGCGCGCCGCTTCAACCGTCTCACCGTCTGATAGCACGGCATCGCTCAAAACCGCAACATCGGTAATATTCTTTGTGGCGATCAAACCGGCCAGGGTTTTGGCGAAATTAATGATGTCCTCATTCCTGGCGACAAAGTCCGTTTCACAATTCACTTCAACCAGTGCGCCGCATTTATTGTCCGCCGAGATATAGGCGCCGATGACGCCTTCGGCCGCAATCCGGCCGGCAGCTTTGCTTGCTTTTGCACCGCTTTTAATTCTTAACAGATCTTCCGCCGCTTTCATATCGCCGTCAGTCTCTGCCAGTGCTTTTTTGCACTCCATCATGCCGAGACCGGTCATTTCGCGCAATTCTTTAACCATGCTTGCGGTAATTTCCGCCATATTTACTCCAGATACTAAATTAGTGTTTATGAAAAGATTTGCCTTATTCGGCCGCCGCACTCATCTCGACAATTTCTTGAATGGATTGATTGCGTCCTTCCAGGACAGCATCGGCTACACCGCGGGCATACAAGCGTATCGCTCTGCTTGAATCATCATTTCCGGGAATAATATACTGCAAATTATCAGGATTATGATTGGTATCAACTACGCCGATAACCGGGATACCAAGCTTTCTGGCTTCGGTAATGGCGCCTTTCTGATACCCTACATCGATTACAAACAGTGCATCCGGCAAGCCTTTCATATCCTTAATGCCGCCCAAGCTGCTATTGAGCTTATCCAGCTCTCTTTGAAGATCGAGCGCTTCTTTTTTTACGAGCTTATCCAGTGTTCCGTCTTGCGTCATTGTTTCCATATCTTGCAGACGCTTGATGGATTGTTTGATGGTTTTGAAATTGGTCAGCATCCCGCCCAGCCAGCGCTGATCTACGTAGGGAGATCCGCAGCGCGCGGCTTCTTCGCGCACAATGTCGCGAGCCTGCCGTTTGGTGCCGACAAATAAGATTACGCCTTTATTCGCTGATAATTGGCGCACATACTTCATGGCTTCTTCATACATTACCAAGGTTTTTTCAAGATTGATAATGTGAATTTTGTTACGATGGCCAAAGATGTACGGTGCCATTTTCGGATTCCAGAAGCGTGTTTGATGACCAAAATGAACGCCTGCTTCCAGCATTTGCCGCATAGTTACTGACATAAATATTCTCCTTAAGAATTGAGCCTCCATTCGCTTTAATTCCCTAAAATGACGAGCGAATGTGTGTATTTAATTTGACTTGCACTGAGTGCAACGCCACACGGGCAATCAAATTATTGCGATATTATATAGCATTTTCCAAAGCTTACTCAAGCCGGGCGTAAAGCGGAATAACGGTGTGAAGATAATGCTAATTTTGGAACAAGAGTTTATTTAACTTGCCCAGTATGAGAATTGATGAAGATCTGGGTATCTCAATAGTCAACAGCCGGATGAGGTATTACATTATCAGGTGACACAGGATGAGTTTCCCATTTTCAATTTTAATCGGGCGAGATCATTTATTTGGATGTGTTTATTATCCACGGTAATGATATTTTCATCTTGCAGTTTTGAAAAAGCACGGCTGACGGTCTCTAACTTAAGGCCAAGATAGCTGCCAATTTCTTCACGTGTCATGCGGAGATTGAATTCCGACTCGGAATAACCGCGTATTAAAAAGCGCCGCGACAAATTCAACAGAAAAGATGCTAAACGCTCCTCCGCTTTCATACTGCCCAGCAACAACATAACACCATGATCCCGGACAATTTCACGACTCATGATTTTATGAAAATGGCGCATGAGCGATGGAATGGTGCGGCTGATTTCTTCCAGTTTGGCAAAAGGGATTTCGCAAACTTCACAGTCTTCCAGCGCTATGGCATCGCAAGTATGCATGTCGGTGCTGATGGCGTCCAAGCCCAGCAGTTCTCCCGTCATATGAAAACCGGTTACTTGTTGCCGCCCATCTTCTTCCAGCACGCAGGTTTTTAAGAATCCGCTGCGAATAGCAAATAATGATTGAAATTTCGTACCGGTGCGATGCAGATATCCGCCGCGCTGAATTTTTCGTTTGGAACTGACAACATCACCCAGAACTTGAATTTCCTGCTCATTGAGACCGACAGGCAAGCACAGTTCGCGCAAGCTGCACGAGGCGCAACTTGATCGGATATGCGAAATGTCAAGATGATGAAGCGAGGTATCGTTAAGCACAGTATTTTCCAGAAGTAGGGAATCACATTTCAATGCTTTGATTGATTTGAATCAAAATGGATATTTTTATCACGCAACATAATTTTACGATATTGCATAGGAGGTTGGATATTCTTTTTTGATGAATTGGCAACGCTCAAAGCCAAATATTTGATCAAAACGGCCAGTAAAAAATGGTAAACGACGCAGATTTCTTTGGGTAACATTCTGTCACAGTGAGATTCCCAGTGTATTCATTAAGATTTCTTGATTCTTCTACGAATTTATTTCGCATCGATTCCGATCTTATTCGCCGTTTCGGGGTTTCCGATGCGGATTATCGTCTATATCCACAAATCGATTTTTTTACCGAGGCGTTCAATGCGCAAGCTTACTCGGCTTGGCTGAAGAATTGCAAAGCGGGGCATTCGCGCCGTCCGTTATCGTTGTATGTGCACATTCCGTTTTGCCGTTCTTTATGCTTTTACTGCCAATTTAACCAGATATTGGCGGAAAGCAATGACACTATAACAACCTACCTTAATCACTTGTCGCGCGAAATAAAATTGCAGGCGCAATTTTTCAAGGAGAATCCTAAGCTGGAGCAATTATATTTCGGGGGCGGTACTCCGACTCTTCTCAATGAAACTCAGTTGAAAAATATTTTGCAAGAAATTCAGCAGAATTTTAACTTGATGAAAGACGGAGAATTCACCATTGAGGTCGATTCGCGGCAGATGTCGCGTTTGTCTATGCGGGCATTGAAAGATATGGGGTTTAATTGTGTGATTATGGGAGTTCAAGATTTTGATCATGACGTTCAGCAATCCATACATCGCGCCCAAACAGAGGATGTCACATTGAATGCCATTTGCGATGCGCAACAGGCCGGCTTTAAAACGATTCGAACGGAACTGATGTATGGATTGCCGGCGCAGACTGTGAAGAAATTTGAATATACGCTGGAAAAAATCATAACAATCCATCCGGATCAAATTAATTTATTGAATTACAATCACTTTCCTGAGAAATTTAAACCGCAGCGCAATATCAATTCTGAAGATCTGCCGGATGCAGACACAGTCCTGGAAATGCTTTTACTCGCGATTTCCCGTCTGACGGAGGCTGGGTATAAGCATATCGGTATGAATCTTTTTGCCGTCCGGGACGATCAGCTGGTGATTGCCCAGCGTCAGGGCAGACTGTGCTATGGCTTGCAGGGCTATTCGGTTTATCCCGATAACTATCGCATCGCGCTTGGAATGTCTGCCATTGGCAGTTTCGGTTCGGTGTTAAGTCAAAATGATTGTGACCTGCAACGCTATTATGAAAAGCTTGAGCACAATGTGCTTCCGATAATGCAGGGCGTTGAATTAAGTGCGGACGATTTAATCCGGCGCTCGGTAATGCAAGCGCTTATTTGTCACTCGATACTTTCGTTCGAATCGGTAGAGACGTATTTCCCGATCGAGTTCAAAGATTATTTTGCTGCCGAATTAGTGGAGCTCATGGTTTATGAACAAGCCGGCTTGGTCACATTGGATGATCAGGAAATTGCTGTGACACCGCAAGGGCAATTGTTGATGAACAGCATTTGCAGGGTTTTTGACAAGTATTTGCGTATTAATCGGCAGCGCAAGAACAAGCCGGTACTTATTTGATTGGTTTACCTGAGAATCGCCGGATTCCCAGGCATATCAAATTTATTTGACTTGGCTATTTGTTAGAACGTACTCGGCTAAGCGGTCAGCAGCTTCACCCTGAATATTTTTAAACGCCGGCATTCTCATGCTGCCCGATTGAAATTTCTTGATAATGGCTTCCTTGTTGGCAACTTTCTCACTCAATACCATCGCGACATCGGCGCTTAGCGGTTTGTGGCATTCAGTGCAAACTGAACTGAAGATTTTTTCTCCGGATGCATCCGCAGGCGGGGAATAATCTCTGCTCGCGCCACAACCGGCTAATATGAAAAGCGCTGATATCGTTAATGCAATATTTAATTTTTTCATTTTCAAACTCCAATTTATATAGTTTCATCGTTACTGGGAGGGATCCCGATCCAAACTTAGGGAAACGCTGATTAATTGACTACACGAGCGAATCACTTTGTTGCGCGGTACTTGCTCCCTCGCTTATCTTGCTGGCATGTCCCGGTTGCTGTGTTCCGCGCGCCTCGTGCTTCACCTCGTTCGTCCAATTAATCAGCGTTTCCTTAGCTGCTTAAATATTTTATAAAATTTTGATCAGATTTATGGTTTAGGGAGCCTACCATACCCAGTATCACAAAGACTTGTCAAACGAATGTGTGTTGTTTTGACGTATTTATCCATCCATAAGCCTGACATC
>WBZO01006747.1_pt1 | contig 10976 bp, 14 predicted proteins | sample 5204261 | NCBI WGS metagenome assembly WBZO01 (sample SAMN12412400, study PRJNA552823) | activated sludge metagenome | isolation source: activated sludge from anammox sidestream of wastewater treatment plant... | place: USA: North Carolina | collected 2017-09
TGATAACATCCGTATCACTGTAGAATTGATTGCACCGATTGCGATGGAAGAAGGCTTACGCTTTGCGATTCGTGAAGGTGGTCGTACAGTAGGTGCTGGTGTTGTTTCTAAAATTATTGCTTAATAAAGGATACTGAAAATGACTCAACAAAGACAAAATATCCGTATCCGTCTTAAAGCTTATGATCATATCCTTATCGATCGTTCAGCTGAAGAGATCGTGGAAACAGCTAAACGCACTGGTGCTATGGTTAAAGGCCCAATTCCTTTGCCTACTAAAAAAGAGCGTTTTGACTTATTACGTTCACCGCACGTAAATAAAACTTCACGTGATCAGATTGAAGTTCGTACTCATCTACGCGTTATGGAAATCGTTGAGCCTTCAGACAAGACTATTGATGCCTTGATGAAGCTTGATCTTCCTGCTGGTGTAGATGTTGAAATCAAATTAAAATAATTTAATTTGTTACAGAAAAAACCTCACGATCTCCGTGAGGTTTTTTTAACTTATCGGTTCAGGTAGGCAATATATAAATTCCCGTTAGTATTAAAGTATAGATTATCAGAATTTAACTGATACATTGTACAATTACTAAAAGAACCGTCATTACCAATATTACAGGCATTTAGGAATGTTCCTTTTTGTTGTACTTCTTGGGTAATTATGTTGTAATTTTCATAGTAATCAATAAAATAGCCATTATTCATATTATCACTAGTCAAGGTATAGACAGATGCTGAGGTTGGTAAAACCCCAATGAATCCTCCTAGTTGATAGGCTGTAGAGCATGAAGAGGCAGAGCTTGGGTTAGAGAAAGTACAGCCATAAATCCCTCCACCAAGTAATCCAAGAGAGATTATTGAATTACTATAAGCACCATAGAGTAAGTTTTGTTGATTATTATAGTATATCTGGAATGGACTTCCGATTAACATTCCCGGGTTACTTGACTCAAAAGAAACTGGAGTACAGCCACTATCTAAATTATTTAGGTTGCATGTATATAATGAGCTCAGAATTGGTGAAGTGAGCCCATATAGTTGGGAGGCATTTGCCGTGATTGAGCTAAAGCTCACTACTGTAGTGATTACATTGCAGTTCGAAAATTGCCCATTATTTGCTATATCGCATTCTGCAATGGTTCCATTCTGATTAGCTACGTATGCTGTATTATTTTGAACAATTATTGATGAGGGTGAAGAGAACCAGTTTTGGTTTGCACCCATTTGAGAACAGGAATTCAGTAGTCCAGAAGAGTCAACAGTGCATTCGGTCACCGTATTATTTTGGTTAGTAACATAGGCGTAGTTACCTGATTCACCAAAAGTTATTGCAGTTGGCGATTCAAAGAGTCCATTCCCATTTATGATTTGACAATTTCCCATGTTTGCCTGATTTCCGCCAACAGGACATTTTTGGATGCTATTATTGCCCAAGATCATATATACTGAGCCAGTATAGCTTGGGCTATTTCCCGAGCCACCTCCGCCATTGCAGGCAAGTAATCCAAGTGAGCAAAAGAATAGTAGCGCACCATTTTTCAGATTTGTTTGCATAATAACTTCTCCAGATAAAGTAATTTATATTAGCATATCTCAATTGTTTTAGCAACTCCAGCTTGGTGGAGTATGATTTGCATTTTTGGGAATTAGATTATGCATAAATACTACTATTTTTTTGTTTTAGGATGGATTATAGTATTTTCCTGAGCCAGTTTATCCAAGGTTATATCTAATTAGTTCAATTTATTAGGTTATTCTTTTAATTTTCTGTGAGATATTAATTTTGGCAAGTACAAAAAAATAATAAATAAAGGGAATGGGGAAATATGCGTAAACCAAATGAGGAAGGTGTTCCAAATCTGGAATTAATCTGTGATTATTTAAATGCGAATACATTATTTTCTGAAGCACATCGAAGGCTATTGAAACTAATGCGTGTAAGTTTGATTAGTGGTGGACGGGCAATTCAGGACGAGGATGAATTGAAAAATATGAAAAAACGGATTTATGTCAGACGTAGATAGTTTTTCTGATAATCATTTGTTTCAATGTAAATGAAGTTAGCCTGCTAACCCATAATGAACTTTGCAAGTCGATTGTTAAACTGGCTTAAATTTTTCTTTTTGATTAATTAGGTCAAACTTGAATGATTCTATTTTTTGGTTGAAACATAAACATATGCACTTGATCCCGGGTTTAATGGATAGTTTGGATCCGGGTCGAGAATCTTTATCTGTACTGGAAAGCGTTGTGGCAATAATAGCCATTCATTCTCATTTTGGACTTTCTGGATCTGGCTTTTTGGAGAAGTTGTCTGTCGCTCCGCTGCCCATAGTGTATTTACTATTTCCCCGTGGAATATCTTATCAAAATAATACATCCGCAACATGATATAGACTTTATCTCCAACCCGAACATTTCGTAGATCAGTTTCATTAAAATTTGCCTGAATATAATAATTCGATGTATCAATAAATGAGAATACCGGCTCATGAATCTTGATGGGTGTATTTGGTGAGACATACATATTATCAATTACTCCATCAGCAGGAGCCCTGACCGTTGTTAGATCAAGGTTTACTTTTGCGTCATCCATTTTTGCTTTGAGGCTAGCAACAGTCTGATTTTGTTCTTCAATCTGTGCTTTTAATACTTCAACTTCCTGTTTTAAAGAGTTAAGCCGATTTGCCAATGTTTCTACATCATAACCAAGCTTACGAATTTCAAGTTGGGGAACTGCTTCAGCAACGCTAATATCTTTTTTTAGACCTAGTTCGTATTTTGCTTTATCCAGCTCTGCCTGCGTCGATTTGATTAATGCATTGGTTTTATCAATTTGTTTTTGGAGTACGATGATTTTCTTTAATGCTTGCTGATAGTTGGCAGTGGCTTGTGCTAACGCTAGGCGATATGGTTCCTGATAGACTACGAATATTGGGTCGTTCTTTTTTACTGGCTGACCATTTTTTACATGGATATCGGTAATAAAGCCCGAAACATCAGCAGCGACAGGAGTTATATTAGTAACTACAAAGGCATTGTCGGTAAATGGAACCATATATGAAAAAACATGGTAAATGCCGATTATTACAGCAATGAAGATCACAATAATTGGCAGATTTAATTCATTGTGCATTAGTTTAAGAATTTTTGGCATTATTGTTGTTACCTGAAGCTATTTGATTTGTTAATTTCAGTAATTTTACATTATTTATAGCTGATGGTTACAAAAATTATTCATATAAAGATACCCGAATCTCATAAACTTTACCGTTATTTGGATTTTACACCTGATTTTCTATCCTATTGACTAAAAATAGAAATGAGCTATCTACAAATAGCTATATATTAAAATCGTCTGACTAACTATAATATCGGAAATGAATAAATGTGAGAGTGAGATGAGTTTTACAGATTTTGATTCGAGGAATCCGCATATTATCAATCATATGATACTTCCGTTATTTAGAGGAATGCTAAGTACTGGGGGTATTTATGCTCTTTATGATCGGTGGGGAAAATTATTGATGTTATCTGATGCTCAGGCAAAAATGTTTGCTACTGATGATGGCAACAAATGTACTGGTTATAATTTAGGTAATTTACCTTTGGTACTATTAGAAAAGATTTCAACCAAGATTGGATTAAGTGTACACAATGTCTGGCTTGATTTTAATCAGATGTTTTTGTTACATCAGCTTGCTGTTGAGAAAAAAGAACTGGTTCAATATATAGATTTGTCTCCGTATTATGGTAATTTATACACTCATCTGGTTACCGTTGTTCCATTATTTCATCCTAATGGCGAAATAGTTGCATATCAAACTCAAACTAGGCGTTGTGGAATTGGTATATTAATAAATTTGTTTCGAAATTGCCTAGGGGTAATAGATAATGCAGTAAAAAGCTCCGGTGATAAACTAGCGGAGCTTCAGGAAGAATTGGGGGTTGAACTTAGTGAACGACAACACGAAATCTTGTTTCTTTTGTGCAATGGGTTAAACCAGTATGAGATTGCAGATCTTTTAGGCATAAAAAGAACTACTGTTGCCAAAATTCTTCATACTCAAATTAATGGTAAACTTGATATTGATCCACCCAATACCACAAAATTAATAGAAAAGGCGGCTGCTCTTGGTATAAATGAATTAATCCCTCTGCGATTAAGAAAGCAAAAATTTATATTATTTGAGAAAAATAATATCAGTGTAGTAAATGAAGCTTTAATGCACTAATTACAAGAATAGAGACAATTATCCATAATGACACTGCTTGAATAAATACTTTAGCACCCACTGCTTTGATGTTTTTAAATGAAACATTATAACCAATTAGGAATAATGCGATTACAAATAGTGATTCACCAATTCCCTTTAAGTGGACCCCTATTGGCTGTAACCCTGGAATTATAGTTACTAGCAGTGAGGCTAAGATAAACCATAAGATAAACCATGGCTTTTTGGTTTTACCTGTGTGTGCTTCTTCATGGTTCTTTCTTGAGTAAATTGCAGCAATTATTAGACTAACTGGGATTATCCATAGCGCACGAACCAGTTTAACTGTTGTTCCAACCATCAGTGCTTCCGAACCATATGCTAGGCAACTTCCAACCACCGAGGAGGTGTCATGGATGGCTAATGCCGATAGTAGCCCAAACTCATTTTGGCTAAGATGGAGATGATGTCCTATTATTGGAAATAAAATTAAGCCAACTGCATTTAGTAAAAATATTGCGCCCATTGCTACGGCAGTTTCTGCATGATTGGCGCGGATAACTGGAGCAATTGCAGCGATTGCACTACCACCACAGATGGCTGTTCCCGAACTAATCAGCATGGAGATTTTATCTTGATTTTTTAGCCATTTTCCAATCAGTAGTCCAAGACACAGTGTTCCGCCGATACTAATTACTGTATAGCCGATTCCTGCCATTCCGGCTTTTAGAATATTGCTTAAATTGAAGCCAAAGCCAAGAAATATGATTGCATAGCTAAGAACTTTGCTTGACCACAGTTTTGAATAATGCGCTATTGCATCATCATTTTGAATGGCGGTTAAAATGATTCCAGCTAAGAGGGCAATTCCCGGTAAGAAATGCTTGAAACTGAAATTACTAAAGTTTAGTCCCAGCAATACGAGGATAAATACAGAAAATAGGATGGTATTTAATTTTGATTTTGGTTTTAAATTACTCATGATGCTCTATTGTAAAATTTAAAGTTCGCGATTTTAGCAAATATTATGTTATTAATGCAATAGATAAAATATCTACTACATGACTATCTTATTAATGACAAATTTAATTCTGGTTTTGTTGCTTCTGTGTGTAAATGTTTTACTCATTCAGGATTAGGGAACCGATTAGAAAACTTGCCTCAATAATACAAATAAAGAGAAATGCAAGGGTGTAACTTCCATTGCTAATATCAACGATTCGGGCAAATACTGTTGAGCTGATTGTTGCGATCAGATAGCTGATAGACCAAAAAATACTAAACGTTACAGCAATTTTTTGTGCATTCATTAATGGTCGCTCTTGTGCGTAAGTTATCAAAGCAGGTATTGGCAGAAACATGAAAAAGCCAAGACAGGCGGCACTTAATAAGGATAGCATTGGATTATTTATGAAGCTTAGGCAAAAGACAGATATAGTTGTACCAGTCCGGAAATTCTTATAATTGGCAGGCGTCTTTTAACTTTATTTGAGTAAAATATTCCAGCAATAACCCCGATAATTCCAAATAAAATAACTTGCTTGGTTTGTACAATTCCGGCTTTTGGGTAAAAGGTAAATAAGACGATATAAAATGATAATAACCCGGAGTAGGTTAGGGCATAAACCCAGTTAAATTTATCTTTTAACCCATTCATAAAAGTATAGTTGCTAGTAGAGTTTATTTGCGTCTCTTTTTCTTGCGGTGAGTTAACTCGCCCAAAAATAAGCCAGATTACTAGCATTAAGATACTACCAAGTGAAATATATAAAAGTGCATTTTGCCAGCTGCCACTAATGGCATTAAAGCTTGTCGCCCTAAACATTATTATCGCAGTACCAATATTAAAAGCAATCGCATTTAAACCATTTACAATTGCCCGTTCCTCAGGCTTGAAATATTGGTAAATAATTGGATTGAAATATACAATAACCAGTGCGCCACCAAGCCCCATTAAGAATCTGGATATGAGTAATAGCCAGTAACTTCCAGCAAATGGGGTTATAATACTAAAACAAATAAGAAGAGGTGATAGAGTAAATGCATTCCTAATGCCAAATCTTATAATCGTCCAAGCGGCAATCGCTGTTCCAAAGATTTTTGCTACTGTTAGGGCTTTCACGGTATTTATCTGGTAAGAGTTTAGCATTTATTAATGATTGATGGGGTACTAATTTAATGGCGGAGTGGACGGGACTCGAACCCGCGACCCCCTGCGTGACAGGCAGGTATTCTAACCAACTGAACTACCACTCCATGTGGTATTTGGTGGGCGCAACAGGATTCGAACCTATGACCTCCTGCTTGTAAGGCAGATGCTCTACCAACTGAGCTATGCGCCCGAAATGGGATAAAAAATAAATTGGCGGAGTGGACGGGACTCGAACCCGCGACCCCCTGCGTGACAGGCAGGTATTCTAACCAGCTGAACTACCACTCCGCATGGTGGGCGCAACAGGATTCGAACCTATGACCTCCTGCTTGTAAGGCAGATGCTCTACCAACTGAGCTATGCGCCCCGCGCCTATTTGGCTGCGAGGTAAGTATTATGCCAGCTCCATGCTTAATTTGCAACTCTTTTTTCTATACTGTGGCATAAATATATAACGTTATTTTTTAATCTTCTGTTATACAATTAATTCTTCCTAAGGGGAGAGTTGTTACTGATTGATAATTTGACCATTAGTTACCTGTCCAGTGAGTTTGCCTTTGTTTTGCAGGATTACTTTGCCTCCTGCGACTGTAAACTGGACATTTCCTTTTACCGTTGATTTATCAATAATTACTGTTGCTGGTTTTGTTGATTTACTGATAATATTACCAATTACCTTACTTCTTGAGCTAAGCATCAGGCTCCCACCATTAAATACAATTCCGTTACCAAAGTAAGTATCGATACTACTAATATTGCCGCCAACGGTTGTAAGATCTTTAAAAGTACACTTGGTTGCGTTCAGGTTTCCTTTAATATTACTATCGTCTCGTACAGTTACCTGGGTCAAGCTGGCATCGCTCTCTATTTGTAGGTCATTAACTATGGTGATTTGGGTTGCCGTCAGGTCGCCACCAACAGTCAACGCACTATATTTGCCATTTTGTAGTGTTTGATCTCCGCTACTGATGGTTGCAGGAGCAACATACCACAATGATTTATTATTGTTATTTGCCGATTGACTATTATCATCTCCGCTACCTGACATTGTTCCACATGCAACTAAACTTGTTAGTCCCAGAGCTATTATCAGATAATGTTTTATTTTCATTTTAGTTTTTATCCATGTAAATATGTTTATTTATTGTTTCTGCAATTAACTGACCATGTTTGATAAAATCATCAGGATAATTGACGCTACTTAATTCAGAAAGGTTTACTACCTCAAGTCCACTATAGCCGCAAGGGTTTATATAGCTAAAGTGTAGTTTATTCATTGAGAAATTAAAACTTAATCCATGATAGCTACATCCCTTACGGATTTTTAATCCTAATGAAGCAATTTTTTTCTGATTGACATAAACTCCAGGTGCTGCACGATCCCCATACGCAGTAATATTAAAATTTTTCATTAGATAGTCAATAATTGCATTTTCAATTGTGGTTACAAAATCACGAATTGATAATTGTGCTCGTTTTAAATCAACCATTAGATAAATTACTATCTGTCCTGGTCCATGGTATGTAACCTGACCGCCACGATCCGTTCTGACAATTGGGATATTATGATTTTTTACAAGAATATGTTCTTCTTTTCCCGCTAGTCCAAGCGTAAATACCGGGTCATGTTCGACAATCCAGAGTTCGTCAGGAGTCGTCTCGAACCTTGACTCTGTGAAGTCTTTCATCGCTTGCCAGCACTCTAGGTAATCGATTTTACCAATGTTTCGGATTATTGCAGCTTTCTTCATTATAAGGTGATTTTTACTAGCGGATGACTATTAAGTGCAAGATAAATATTATCTAATTGTGCCTTTGAAGTTGCATTAATGGTAGCCGTAATCGATAAATAATTACCAGCCCTGCTTAGTTTATATTGTAAGTCCTTTTCATGATTGAATTCTTCTGCATGTTTAATAATTATAGCGCTGACTTCAGCTATTAACTCGGGATGATTAAAACCCATTATTTTTATTGCAAACGGGCAGGGGAATTTTAATAATTCTTCTATATTACTATTTTCAGACATTTTCTTCAGTTTCCTTCTGACTATCGTATTCTTCTATTAAATCCTGCTCATGATTCAGGAATGTTTCATTAATGTTTGGTAATGGTGGTAATTCTTCTAGGCTTTGGATACCCATATCATCCAAAAACTGATTGGTTGTTGCTAGTAATTCGGGCTTTCCGGGGAGTTGTTTGTGTCCCACCACCTCAATCCAGTTGCGGTCAAATAATAATTGTACGATATTACTATTAATGGCAACCCCACGCAGGTTTTCAATTTCACCCCTTGTAACTGGCTGGCGATAAGCTATTATTGCCAAGGTTTCCATTACTGCTCTCGAGTACCTAGCTGGTTTGGTATTATATAGTTTATTCAAATAAGACTGGAACTCTGGGCGGGAACGAAACCGATAGCCACTAGCAAGAGTAATCAGTTCAATCCCACTATCAGTATATTCACTAGCTAGTTCCTCAATTATTAGCCTGACTGTATCTTTGCTGATTTGATTGTCAAAAACATCTAATAATTGGTCAATTGCGATAACGTCTGTCGCAGTTAAAAGGCAGGCTTCTATGACTTTTTTTATATGACTTAACGTGGCTACTGTCATTCTGCTGCCAATTCTACAAAAATATCCAGCTTTTCATCCTGCATAATAAGGACAGCTCCTTCTTTTCCTAATTCTAGAATAGCAATAAAGTTAACTACTACATGTGCTGTACCCAGTTCAATTTTGAAAAGGGCAAAGAAGCTTGACTTACCATGTTCCTGTAAATGACGGAGAATTTGAGTCATATGTTCACGGACTGATAGTTCCTGCTTTTTCATATGATGCTGGTTACGACTAGTTAAACTCCTGATTAACAATGTTTGCCAAGCTTTTTGTAATTGCTCCGGGGTTACTATTGGTAATTCAGGCGCTGCTTCTTCAACTAAAACATCCAGCCAGCGGTAATCGCGATCAGCCTGCGGAATTTTATTAATGCTTTCAGCGGCAAGCTTGATTTGCTCATATTCGATCAAACGGCGGATAAGCTCCTGTCTGGGGTCGCTCTCATCATCTTCATTTGTCAACTCACTTTGTGCCGGAGGTGGTAACAAGATTCTTGATTTTATTTCCAGCAAGACAGCTGCCATAAGTAGATATTCACCAGCCAGCTCTATATTTAGCACCTGCATGGCATTAATGTAGCTTATATACTGATCGGTGATTTTAGTTATGGGAATTTCCTTGATATCTATATTCTGCTTGCGGATTAAATATAATAGCAGATCAAGTGGTCCCTCAAACATTTCAAGAAATACCTGTAGGGCTTCCGGTGGAATATATAAATCTTGTGGAAGCTCGGTAATTTCCTGTTGATTAACGGTTATTGCTAAATTTGTCATGACTAATATGATAAGTATTGATTAAATAGTAAGCGTTTTATAAATTTTTTATCCCAAACTGGGTTATAAGTATTTGCCCAACATTCCTAAAACCTTATTGTAACCTATCTTGATATTGATTCGTTATTTCTTGAATTTTTTATGTATTTTTTTAGCTAAGTTTCAACTCGTGTAAGTATTGTAAATACTAGGTTATTGTGCATTGCATTAAAATATATCTATATGAAATTGTTAAATATTTTTCGGTATCATGCTTACAATGTAAGTTTCTATGTGGTATAATATTGGTATATGATAAAACAGGAAGATAATAAATTAACCTGTATGCTTAGTATTTTAAAGAATTATACATAAATCTAGTAGGAAATAATGAAGGTGAGCTTAGTACAATCAAGATACAAACTGGCAATATCAAAAATTGCCCGTAAAAGTATTTTATTTTGTATTTTGATCTTGATGTTAAACCAGTTTGATTGTGATGATACTATATTCATTAATGGACATTACTTGAATCATGCAGTATTCTGCATACATGGCAAAGTAATTATTTCCAGCTTATTTCCATTTTTTGCTCAGCTAAGTAATCTTTTGCATACATCATGGATATACTTAGTTGGTGGTTCGGATTATTTATTTACACTCAGCAGGTGTACTGAGTTTGTTAGTCAAATATTGATGGGGGTCTCTCTTTCATGGTTTTTAAATTATCGCCATGATGAGAGTTACTCAAAAAATATATTTTCACTGGCGAAACATTTTTCGGTCTGGGTTCAGTTTAATGCCTCATCTAAAGCTCTTATAACTGACAACTGACCCTGAAGGTGAGTAATGTTAGTTGAAATTTGTTTTTTTACCCCCATATAGTATGGATGGATTGAGAACTTGAATAACCTTGACTGTTTGTGAAATTATTCAAGTTTTTAAGTTGCTTATGCAAAAATTAAAAATTTAAGGAGATTTATTATGGCAAGAGAATGCCTATTTAATATTATTGTTGATGAACACGCAGATTTATTTAAATCAGAAGTAAAAAAAGAAGCTACTTCTAAAGCAGAAGAAGAAAAACCTTCTAGTGTAATGGCTGCAGTTAAAGACTATGCCTATGCGATCGCAAAAGGTATGTTAAGCTTTATTTCATAATTAATTCTATACAGAAAAGTAGAGGTATACCATGAGAAATTTTTTTAAAACTATAGCATTGATTATAACT
>WBZO01002676.1_pt1 | contig 10973 bp, 10 predicted proteins | sample 5204261 | NCBI WGS metagenome assembly WBZO01 (sample SAMN12412400, study PRJNA552823) | activated sludge metagenome | isolation source: activated sludge from anammox sidestream of wastewater treatment plant... | place: USA: North Carolina | collected 2017-09
GAGTTAGTCAAAGGGAGAGCGCAAACTATGCGGACGTTATCGAAGACCAGCAAGCGGCGTCCGGCTGTTCTTCACCGAAATCGGCGTGATCAAGTCATACGTCCTCCTTTTGTGCGCGAGTGACAGTTACCTGCGAGGTGACTGTCACTTTGGCGATTATCTTCCTATCGGACGCATCGCCTGCGGAGATTGTTCCCCAATCCAAACAGTCGGGGCATCACGGCATACGCCTTGGACTGCAATGAGCGCCCATCCGTCGAGGCGGTATAATGTGCGCCGTCGAACTTATTCGCCGCCCAAAAAACATGAATACATTCCAAAACAACAACCGCTCGCAAGAACTTGAAGACCGTCTGATCCGCCAAAAGCGCCGTTATGGAATCGCATACGGAGTCGTTGTTGGGCTGGCGTTCACCGTCGCCGTCTGGGGCTGGGACGGATACATGCTCTCCCAGGCGCACGGATTTCTGCCCTGGACGAAATTCACGCTGGGAGGGTCAGCCTGCGCGCTGGCGGGGGGATTGGCGGGCTGGGTCACATCCCGTTTGGAGCGCTGGCTCTTCACCCTGTCGGCGTGGCTGGCGGCAGGATTCTTTTTCGCGTGGCTGATCGTGTCCGTGCCGTTGCAGATCGCCCCTCAGGTTTCGGTGTGGTTCGAGCCGCAACTGGCTCAAGCGCTCGAACTCGGCGGCGCAGAACACTTACCCATGCGGGTCGCAGCGGACTCATTATGGACGGTTCCCTTTATTCTCCTTGCCGGTGGATTTCAAAATCTGCTGGTCGAATCGGCTATCTTTGCCGCGAACAGCGTCGGGAATGTCGCCCCTTTCCTGGCGGGGGCATTGATCGTATCCATCTGCGGCACAGTCGCGGATAATTTCAACAACGAGCCGTTGCGCTCCGCCATGCTTGCGATGGACAGAACCGTGCAGTTCGTCCTCGACTCGCGCGACGTGAACGCAGACCCCGCCGCTTCCCGCAAGAATCACGCCGGGTCGTTGCGCGGGATCAAAGACCAGATTACGCAAGACCGCGCCATGACGATCACAGGTTACAGTTCGGACCTGGGCGAAGTTCGCATCGCCATCCAATTCGAGACCCTGCTGGCGGATTGCACGGTCATCTATAACCAGCCCATCATTTGCAAACCCGCGCAGGGATCGGATTAACGTCGGGCGCACATTCCTTATGAGTCTTCCCTGGTATCACAAAACGACGCTCTACCAAATTTATCCGCGCTCCTTCATGGATTCCAACGGCGACGGGATCGGCGACCTGCAAGGCATCATCCAAAAACTCGATTATCTAAAAGACCTCGGATTCGAAACAATTTGGGTTTCGCCGTTCTTCGCCTCGCCCCAGCGGGATTTCGGGTACGACATTTCCAACTATCTCTCCATCGCCCCGGAATATGGGACGATGGACGACGCCCTGCAATTGATCGAAGAGACGCACCGGCGCGGGATGCGGATCATCCTTGATCTCGTCCTCGACCACACCTCGGATCAACATCCCTGGTTTTTAGAATCGCGCTCCTCGCGGAACAACCCGAAGGCAGGCTGGTATCTCTGGAAAGACAAACCGAATAACTGGCACAGCATGACGGGCGGAAGCGGCTGGCATTACGCCAAAGAGCGCGGACAATATTACTGGGCGAGTTTCCTGCCCTTTCAGCCGGATCTAAACTGGCGCAACCCGGACGTGAAAAAGACCATGTTCGAGATCGCCCGCTTCTGGCTCGCCAAGGGCGCGGACGGCTACCGGCTGGACATATTCAACACCATTTACAAAGACGCGCAGTTTCGAGACAACCCGTTTTCGTGGAAGCTCGTCCCCACGCCTGACGATACCTCGGGATTTTTTCAGAAAACAACCTACTCCCAGGACCAGCCGGAGTCCTTCGATCTGGCGAAAGAATTCAGAAAATTGACGGATGAGTTTGGCGAAAAACTCACCATCGGCGAGATCGCGGCAAGGCGCGAAGTTTTACGCAAATACGCCGGGGAGGAGATCAACGACGGGTTGACGCTCATCTTCGATTTTGAAGCGCTTCAGTTCAAATTTACGGCGGAATATTTTCGCCGCCTGATCGCAGATATCGAAAAACGCTTCCCGCACCCGTTCATGCCGGTTTACGTTTTCAGCAATCACGATAAAAGGCGAAGCGCCGACCGCCTCGGGGGCGACTTTCGCAAGGCGAAACTGCTCGCCATGCTTCAATTCACTTTACGCGGCGTTCCTTGCGCATATTACGGCGAGGAAATCGGCATGGTCAACCTCAAATTGCCGTTTAAAACCGCGCTCGACCCAATCCCGCATAAATACACATTCGCCCCGCGCCTCCTCTTCGACCTGCTGGACGTGACCGTCAACCGAGACGAAGTCCGCACGCCGATGCAATGGGACGCGACGAAGAACGCCGGGTTCTCGTCCGCTGAAGCAACATGGCTTCCGGTTCACGCGAATTACGAACAAGTGAACGTGGAAAGGCAGAAGCGGGAGACGGATTCTCTGTTGAATACGTTCAAATCCCTGTTGAATTTCCGCAGGGAAAACCCCGCCTTGCAGGAGGGATCGCTCGAATTGGTGGAAGACCTGCCAGACGAAGTCCTGGGATACATTCGTAAAGCAGGCTCGCAATCGCTGCTCGCGCTGTTGAACTTCGGGCAAAAGCCCCGGGATGTAAACCTAAAGTCCGCTGAAACAGTATTCAGCCTCGCCGTCGGGGATGAGGCGAAGGACGGCGTTGCGCACCTCGGCGGATTCGGCGGGATGATCCTCTCCGTATCGGTATAATTTCGTCCATGTTTAAAATCCGAAGAGTGATTTTTTTGATTCTATCCGGCATCCTCGCATTGACCGCCGCAGTCGTCGTCTTCAATTTCGATGTATTTATACGGTTGAGCAACGCCTATAAAACAGGCGCGCTGAGCGAAGAGAAAATCCGTTATGAGATTGCCGCCTACGACCTCAGCGATTGGGCGCGCGTCGAGCCGATCGCGCGGAAAACTTCGCCAGTGGACGGCATGGCGCAGGTATATGTCCCTGCCGGCGAATTCCTAATGGGCAAGTTCGGCGAGCCGGACGTTGACTCGCCGGAACGCCGCATAACCCTGGACGCGTTTTGGATAGACCGCGTGGAAATCTCGAATCAAATGTATCAGTCATGCGAGGATGCCGGGATATGTTCGCCGCCCTTCCTTGAAGAAAATCCTTATTACGGCAGATGGGCGTATCGCGACCTTCCCGTTGTGTTTGTGAACTGGCATCAGGCGGCGGAGTATTGCGAATGGGCGGGGCGCAGACTGCCGACCGAAGCCGAATGGGAAAAAGCCGCGCGCGGCACAGATGGGCGGTTGCATCCCTGGGGAAATAACGCGCCCACGCCGCGGCTTGCGAATTACGCAGAGTCGCTGATCGGCGAGCCGGTCTCGGTTTATCGCTATCCCAGCGGAGCCAGCCCGTACGGAGCGCTCAATATGGCAGGCAATGTGCGCGAGTGGGTCGCGGATTGGTTCGACAAAAATTATTATCTCCATTCGCCCGTCAACAATCCTATGGGTCCCGAAACAGGCATCGAACGCTCGTTGCGCAGCGGCGCGTACGATGCGGACCCGAACGAGATATTCACCATGTCGCGTTACAAACACGAGCCGCAATCGGCGGGGCTGAGTCGCGGGTTTCGTTGCGCGGAATCTGCAAAATGAAAGAATGGCGGACATTCTCCGTCATTCTTATCGTCGTGAGGCGACCCTTTCTTGCACAACGAAGTTACATGAAAGACCTTGGCCGGTCGCCCCTACGTTGCCTTTTCTTCGACGACTTTCGGGAGTTTCTCCAGCGCCTGACGGATGTCGCCATTCAGGCTACCCTGCGCGAGGTTGGGCCGCCCGCCTCCCCTCCCGCCGATTCCGGTTATCAAATCCCCGGCTTTGATTCCCCGTTTGACTGCATCCTCGGTCACGGTTGCGATGACGGTATTGCCGGAGACGAACAACGCCGCGCCGTTCTTCGGGTGTTTCTCGCGGAACTTATCCGCCAGCAAACGAAGCGTGTCCGCGTCGGCATTGGGAATTTCCGCGCCGAGGACGTTGATGTCTTTGACGGTTTGAATGTTGGAAAGTTGAAGGGTGAAGGTTGAAAGGGCGGTTTGCGCGCGGAGGCTGGCGAGTTCCTTCTTCAAATCGGAGACTTCGTCCTGCAAAGCATCCACGCGCAGGGGAACATCATCCAAAGATGTTTTTAGTAAGGCGGCGGCATGTTTCAACGCCTTGAAACGCTTATGGATCAAATCGTACGCGCCGCGCCCGGTGACGGCTTCGATGCGCCGCACGCCCGCCGCCGCGGAACTTTCGCTGACGATGATGAACGCGCCGATGTCCGAGGTGCGTTCGAGGTGGGTTCCGCCGCACAGTTCGTAGGAATATTTGTTGCCAGCGTCGGAACCAACGTCAGAGACGTTGGTCTCCAGAATCGAGATCGTCCTTACGGTTTCGCCGTACTTCTCGCCAAAGAGCGCCATCGCGCCCTCTTTTTTGGCTTCATCCAGCGACTTGGTCACTTTGACGACGGGCATATCCGCCGCAACCGCTTCGTTGACCATGCGCTCGACGCGTTCGATCTGTTCAGGAGTCAGCGCCTCGGGATGGTTGAAGTCAAAGCGCAGGTGAGTCGGCGCGACAAGCGAACCCGCCTGTTTTGCCTGGTCGCTTAAAACTTCATGCAGCGCCTTGTGCAGTAAATGTGTCGCCGTGTGGTTGCGCATAATGTCATGGCGGCGGGTTGCGTCCACTTCGGCTGCGGCTTTATCGCCGACTTTGGGTTGTCCCGCGATGACCGTGCCGATGTGAACAATCACCCCCGCGGAGGCGCGGCGCATTCCCGTTACTTCGATCTCCCAGCCCCCTCCGGCTCCCCCCAAATTCTCCGAAGTTGGGGGGAGTGATTTTATATAACCAGTATCATCCACCTGTCCGCCCGCTTCGATGTAGAAGCCGGTCTTGGGGAGAATGACTTCGACTGGATCGTCCAACTCGGCAGACTCCGCCAATTGACCATTCACAACGAGCGCAAGGACTTCAAGATTCGAATAGCGTGAAATATCCGCGCCGTTGTAGGGATCGTATTCCACACCGTCTTTGCCGAGTTTCTTTTTGGCCTGCAAATCTTTGAGAATGCCAGCAAAGAACTCCGCATCCTCGCCGCCGAGTTTGCCCATGGCTTTGCCGCCGCCCGAGGCTTTGGCGTGCCGTTCTTTCGCGTCGTTGAACCCGGCTTCGTCCACGTCGAGTCCTTGCTCGCGGGCGATGTCGCGTGAGATTTCGAAGGGGAGTCCGTAGGTGGCGTAGAGGTCGAAGGCTTTGTGACCGTCGAGAGTTGGTGACTGGTGATTGGTAATTGGTAATTGGTCATTGGTAATTGGAGACTTGCCCTGAGCCTGGTCGAAGGGTTGGGCGCGAAGGTCGGAGAGTAGATTCTGTAAATGGGCAGTACCCGCTTCCACCGTCCGGGCGAAGCGGATTTCCTCCCGAGTCAGGTTGTCGAAAATCGCGGGCTGGGATTTTTTCAGCTCGGGATAAAAATCTCCGTATTGCGCGATGACCGCCTCGGCGACTTTGGCGAGGAAGGGTTCGTTCAGCCCAATCTTCGAACCGAAGCGCGCGGCGCGGCGGACGATCATACGCGCCACATAATTGCGGCCGGCGTTGCCCGGCACGACTCCATCCGCGATGAGAAACGCCGCCGAACGGACGTGATCGCAAATGACGCGGTAGGGGGTGAAATCCGCCAGCATTTCTTTTTCGCTGTGACCGGTGAGCGAACGCAGAACTTCGAGAGAGGCAGTGAAGAGGTCGGTCTTGTAATTGGAGTCGACTCCCTGCAAAACGGCGACGATGCGCTCGAAGCCCATGCCGGTGTCCACATGTTTTTGCGGCAGCGGTTCAAGACGACCGTCGTCGAACAGATTGTATTGAATGAAGACGTTATTCCACAGTTCGAGGAAGCGCGTACATTCGCCGTTCACGCCGCAGCGATGCGGTTGCCCGCGCAGGTTGTCGCGCTCTTCGCCCAGGTCAATATGAATTTCGGAGCAGGGGCCGCAGGGACCGGTCTCCGCCATTTGCCAAAAGTTTTCCTTGCGCCCGAAGAAGAGGACGTGATCGGGATTTATGCCGGGCTGGGCTTTCCAGGCGTCGGCGGCTTCATCGTCGCGCGGGACGCTGCCGCTGTCATCCTCGAAGCAGGTCGCGTACAGTTTATCCTTGGGGATGCTCCACACTTCGGTCAGCAATTGCCACGACCAGGCGATGGCTTCCTTCTTATAGTAATCGCCGAACGACCAGTTGCCGAGCATTTCAAAGAAGGTGTGATGCGTGTCGTCGCGCCCCACATCTTCAAGGTCGTTGTGTTTGCCAGCCACGCGCATACACTTTTGCGAGTCGACGGCGCGGGTGTAGGGCTTTTTGTCCGTGCCGAGAAAGACGTCCTTAAACTGAACCATGCCGGAGTTGGTGAAGAGAAGCGTGCTATCTCCGCCCGGGACAAGCGACATCGAAGGCACGGCGGTGTGTCCATGCTCGACGAAGAAATCTATAAAATCCTGACGGATCTGGTTGCCGGTAAGTTTTTTGCTCATGAAATACTCCGAAGGGTTGAAATGGCGGGCGAATTATACCAACGGAATTCACCGTCATTGCGAGGAGGGCGTTCTCCCCGACGAAGCAATCTCATGCGCTAGCCAGGGGATTGCTTCGCTGCGAAGAGCAAGGGCGCGGCTCGCAATGACGGGAGGGCGGATAAAATAAAAATCCCGAACCTGTTCGGTATCGGGACTGAGTTTCCTGTAGAGGATCCGTCTCAAGCCGAGGCAGGTAGGCAGGTCGCGCGTGTAGCGGCGGCTTGAGCGGAGGCGAATGGGTAGAGATTGGGTCTCATTGAGCGGGATTATACATGCTGCGTGGAAATCTGGGGAGGGAAAATCCAGTTCAAAAATTGATCGCGCTGATGTCCACAACGGCGGCAGCCGGGATTCTTACACATCCCCAGATAAGGATTTAACCGTCTCTTGAGGTTCGAATATGAGAGTTGTTGGTATTATCCAATTTTCCTTTGGTACAATATGCCTCCAAAGGAAAATATCATGCTCAAAAAATTACGCGAGCCCGTCAACAGCCTCACTCATTGGGGCGGCGCAATCCTCGCCCTGATCGGCTTGATCGCCCTGCTCATCGTCGGGTGGAGTACGCCCGCCAAGATCGTCTCGCTGATCGTGTACGGCGTCAGTCTGATCTTTATGTTCTCCGCCAGCGCCACATATCACATGGTGCGGGTCAAGGACAGGGCGCTCGAAATCTTCCGCAAGGTGGATCACTCCGCCATCTACGTCCTGATCGCCGGAACCTACACCCCTTTCTGCGTCAACGCCTTCGATGGTTTCTGGAAGTGGGGCATGTTGAGCGTCATCTGGACTCTCGCCGCCGTCGGTATCGTCGTCAAGATCTTCATCATCCGCGCGCCGCGCTGGCTCAACGCGGGCATTTACATCGTGATGGGCTGGTTGAGCATGGCGGCAATCGGCGAGATGCTCGACGCGCTTCCCGCCTGGGTGTTGGTGTGGATGCTGGTTGGCGGCGTCACTTATACATTGGGCGCGGTAGTCTACATTACAAAAATTTTCAACTTTAAGCCAGGCGTGTTCGGCTTTCATGAAGTCTGGCATATTTTTGTGTTGTTTGCGGCGGCGGCTCATTTCATCGCTGTGATGGGCGTGGCAATCTCATAACATCGGCAGCCGCATATCCCAAAGTCTATTCGCCCGACGACGCGCGGGGTTATTCAATTAAGATACAGGCACCGAATCAACATGAACTCTAACAAACGCAAGATATCCGGCGTTTTCCTTATCCTGGGGATGGCGTTCCTCGTCATCGGTATTTTCACCGATAACACAACTTTCTCCTGGGCGGCGGTCGCTTTTGTGTTGATTTCGTTGATCGCGGGCGGACGTTGGTTGAGGCCTAGAAAACGCCCCTAACTTCATTAGCATGGCGCAAAAAAAAACCGAACAACTGTTTTGCCTACGCGCAAATTTTGATGTTTCGGAAATTCCTGCGCTTACTCCCCGATTTCTCATGCTATAATGCCGCTACTATGCTCGTCACCCGCCACTTCGCCAACAATAACGGCAAGCCCGAGAACGATAACGACGATCTGCAAATCGTTGGGCGAAGCATTGCCGGTTGACAAAATAACAGGTCAAATCGAATCGCCCGACGCAAACGCGCAGGGCGATTTTTTTATATCGCCATACCCCGTCATTGCGAAACCGTTCATTGGCGACGAAGCAATCCCAATTAACGAAAGATCGCTTCTCCTTCGGCTCGCAAAGACATAATAAACGGAGGCACATCATGTATCGAACACACACTTGCGGAGAATTACGCGCCAGCCACGCGGGTCAGACCGTGACGCTGGCAGGCTGGGTCAACCGTCGGCGCGACCACGGCGGGGTGGCATTTTTCGACTTGCGCGACCGCGCGGGCATCGTCCAAATCACCATCAACCCCGACCTTCCAAAAGAAGTGTTGGATCAAGTCGCCAACGTCCGCAATGAGTGGGTATTGCAGATCGAAGGCGCGGTGCAGAAACGCCCCGAAGGGATGGCGAATCCCAAAATGGCGACGGGCGAAGTGGAAGTCATCGCCAAAAACGTGACCGTCCTTAATCCCTCGAAGACTCCCCCATTTATGGTCAACACCGACAACGACCTGCCCGATGAGAACATGCGCCTCAAGTATCGTTACATTGACCTGCGCCGCGAACGCCTGACGAAAAACATGGTCTTACGTCATAAAGTCATCAAGTTCATGCGCGATTACTTGGATAAGCAAGGCTTCATCGAAATCGAAACGCCGATCATGTTCAAAGCAACTCCTGAAGGCGCAAGGGATTATCTTGTCCCCTCGCGTTTGTTCCCTGGACAGTTTTACGCTTTGCCTCAATCGCCGCAACAGTTGAAGCAATTGCTGATGGTCGCGGGCATGGATAAATATTTCCAGATTGCACGCTGTTTCCGTGATGAAGACTTGCGCGGAGACCGTCAGCCTGAATTCACGCAACTCGATTTGGAAATGTCCTATGTTCACCGCGATGACGTTTTGGATTTGGTAGAAGGCTTATATACCGAAATGATTCCCGCCGTTGCGCCAGAGAAGAAATTGCTCTCGACTCCATGGAGAAAAATTTCCTACCGTGAAGCGATGGATGTGTACGGCTCGGACAAACCCGATTTACGTTTTGGCATGGAACTTGTGGATGTGTCCGATGTTTTTGCGAAGAGCGAGTTCAAAGTATTTCAATCCGCTTTGGAAAACGGCGGCGTGATTAAGTGTATTGTCGCGCCAAAATCTGCGGATATGTCTCGCAAGGAGATTGATGCGCTCACGGAAGTCGCCAAGTCGTTTGGGGCGAAGGGAATGCCCACGTTGGCAGTAACAGGCGAAGGCGTGAAAGGAAGCGCGTCCAAGTTTGTATCCGCTGAGGAGGTGGAGTCGCTCAAAGCGAAAGTCAATGCCAAAGAAGGAGACCTCATCCTATTTGCCAGCGACGCGAAAACGGTTGCAAATAAAACGCTCGGCGGATTGCGCTTGTGGTTCCGCGATAAATTAAATTTAGCGGACGAAAATTTAATGGCGTTCGCATGGATCGTGGACTTCCCGTTTTTCGCATACAACGAAGAAACGAAAACATGGGAGTCGGAACATCATCCGTTTACGATGCCGAAGTTGGAAGACTTGCCAAAGTTTGAAACCAACCCTGGCGAAGTTTTTTCGGATGCGTACGACATGGTGTGCAATGGATATGAAATGGCTTCGGGTTCGATACGAATTCATCGCCGCGACATTCAAATGAAAATGTTCGAGATGCTTGGCTTGAGCGAAGAAGAAATAAAATCGAAGTTTGGTCACATGCTCGAAGCGTTTGAATACGGCGCGCCTCCGCATGGCGGCATGGCGCCTGGCATTGATAGATTGATCATGTTGCTTGCCAATGAACCGAACATCCGCGAAGTGATTGCCTTCCCGAAGAATCAAAACGGACGCGACGTGATGGCGGACGCTCCGTCTGAGGTTGAGCCGAAGCAGTTGAAAGAGTTACATATCAAATTCAGTTAGGATAAAAAGAAAGGAAAGGAAACCATGAATATAAAAGAATTGATCGTCAATAAAACAGCAAAGTTTGTTTACTGCACCGACGGAGCGCTGTGGTATGACGTCGACGGATTTCGCTTTCCTGTTCCGTTCGAAGAAACAGTAGGTGCGTATTTCAAGCCTGAACATAAGGCGATCAACCTGATGCGTTGGATACGCAAACAATTGGAAGAGAATGAAGAGCAACGGAAAGCGCAATCTAAGAACTAGGCAAGGTGCGGATGAGTATCAAGAAAGGTGATGTGTATTGGATCACACCCAATGAAACGAATGGAATTGAATCCGATCATACTCATCCGCACCTTGTTGTTCAAGTCAACGCAAAAAATAAAGTGATCGTTTGTGCGTTGACTACCAACCTAAAGCGCGCCAAAGACCCTGGCAATGTGCTACTCGTTGAAGGTGAAGCAAATCTTCCAAAGCAAAGCGTGATTGTTGCCTCTCAAGTTTCTACCGTGGATGCGACACAATTAGGCGAATTTATCGGCACATTGACCGAGCAAAGAATCCAGCAAGTGCTGGCTGGCATACGCTTTTTGCAGATCATGACCCAGCATCATGAATAAAGATCAAGAGGTTTTATGACCCAAACCATCGGCACCAAAACCGTCAAGCACGTCGCCAACCTGGTCCGACTCGGAATCTCCGAAGAAGAAGCCCAAACCTTCAGCGGACAATTCTCGTCCATCATTGACTACTTCAACATGCTCAATGAAGTGGATACGGAAAATGTCATCCCCGCTTCGGATATCGCCAACGCGG
>WBZO01002549.1_pt1 | contig 10966 bp, 9 predicted proteins | sample 5204261 | NCBI WGS metagenome assembly WBZO01 (sample SAMN12412400, study PRJNA552823) | activated sludge metagenome | isolation source: activated sludge from anammox sidestream of wastewater treatment plant... | place: USA: North Carolina | collected 2017-09
GAAGAGGATGTTGGTGGAAAAGTCCGGAATCCGGGAGCCGGCCGTACGGCGGATGGCGCCGTCGGGAGTAATCACATAATCGCGGCCGGCTTCGTAATGAACGGTATTCGGCAAATGATCACGATAGGTGCTCCGCACCGCGACCGGCCGGTGGCGGGACGGCGTGAACGCCAGGTGATTCGGTTGCTGGCCGGTGAGGACCAGCGATTCACCGGTCTGAAAAACGGATGGGTCGCGCGAAGATTGCGTGACGCAACTGGTCAGCGACCCCACCAGCATTGCCGCGCCCGCCACAACGACCGCGACGCGCGCAAGCCGCCAGGTCATACCGCCCATGAAGTGCTGCCACCACATCGGCGCAGCATAATTCCGGTCAGGCAAAAAGGTCGAAGAAATAATCGCAACTCATGCGAAATCGTGGCTCCCCGCAATCCGGTCCGGGGGCAGCGCCCGGTTTTTCCCGTCCGGTCGCACGATTTGGCCGCGTGGGGGACGGCGCGGATTCCGCCTTGAAAGCACCGGTTCAATGACGGCAATTTGGGTCATGCGAACATTCCTCATGCTGGCGGCTGGAGTAGCGGGACTCCTGTTTCCCGGCCTCGAAGGGGCGGCCGGGCAATCCTCCGCCGCGCCAGTGACGATTCGCGTCGGCACTTTCAACGTGGGCCATTTTAATCAAGGCAAACTTGGGGGTTATCAGGAGGCCGATGTGGACGCTGCCGTGCAGCGGTGGCGGGATTGGATCAAGGCGCAGGCCCTCGATTTTTTCTTCGTCAACGAGTGGAATTTTCACTTCGACCGGGCCCGCACACGGGAGGCGACCGACCACCTGCTCAAACCGCTTTATAACCAGGTGGTCTTTGGCCCGCAGCACACCTGGATTTACAATGGCATTGCGACGAATTATCGCATTACGAAGACGGGTGAAGTTCCCTTGACGCACAAGGATTACTATGCGGTTTGCGCCGAGTGGCCGGTGCGGGGGGTGAAGGTGACGCTGATGTCCGTGCATGTTCCCTGGCAAAAAGAAGCGCACGATACCTCCATTGACGCGTTGATCGCGGAAATGCAGCGGCACCCGTATCTGATTTGTTGCGGCGACCTCAACACGCCGGATCGCAATGTGCTGAAGCTCAAAGCCGCGGGATTCAACGTGGCGAACGGCGGCGCGGAAGGCTGGTTCTGCACCGCGGCGTCCAAGTGTGGCCAGGCAACGGACCGCGTGCATATTGATAACATCATCACGTCACCCAATCTGGACATCCGCAAGGTGTCCGCGCCCCGGACCGGGCTTAACGATCTCGATCATCTGCCGGTGCTTGCCGAAGTGGTCCTGGCACGGTAACGGCACCGGACCGTGACCGCGTGAGCCCGTCAGACGCCCGGGCCGGCCGGTTCAAGGTTGCGGTCTGACGAGCCGGTGGAGCATGCCGAGAAACGTGAGCAGCCAGGCGGCCAGGCCGAGGTACACAAAGGTGTGGGCCACGGGCCGCAGGAAATCCAGATGCATTACCCGCGCCAGGTCGAAGGTGCTGGCGGCGTACATGCCCAGGGGAAAAACGGCGCTCCAATACGCCGGATCATAAGCCAGCGGCATCCGCTGCCAGCCATGGCGCCAAAGCGTGAGCAGCAACAGCAACGGAATCCACCAGGTGCCGCCGGCCCAGAACAGCACGGTTGCCCCCGCAAGGAACGGCCGCAGCGCGGCCAGCACTTCGGATTGCGTGGCCTCGCCAATCAATGCCGATCCCGCCAGCGTCGAGATGGCCAGTGCGCCCATGTTAATCCAATAGTCCGGCGAAAGGTCGCGCGGCGAAAAGGAATAAAACAGGCAGCGGTGGAAAATGAGCGTGATCCAGACTCCATATCCCAGCGCGCCGCACAGCCACATGCCCAGCGCCAGGAACGTTACCCCGTCTTGAACTCCGGCGGAAAACCGGGGCGCAAGTTGCGCGCTCAAGACGGCGATGGCCTGGGTGGCCACCACGGTCAGCAGCCAGTTGCCGCTGATGCCCCGCTCCAAAGGCGGCTTGTTCGCTTTGATCATGAGCGCGGTGAAAATCGTGTAAGTGATCCCCACCCAAAGCAGCAGCGCAAATCCCCATAACCCGCTGGCGATGCGCCAGGCTTGGCACTGCAGCACCAGTTGTTCTGCGAGTACTCCGGTGGCCGCGATCATTGTGAAAAAACCCGGCGCGCGCGTGTGGTTCGCCAGATCGGCCCGCAGTTCGCGCGGGTGCCGCCAGCACCGCAGCAGCGTCAATCCCCAGAGCAGGAGATATTGTCCCGCGTTCAACCAGAGCAGGCCGCGGGCGATGCCGTGCAGGCCGATGTGCTCCGTGGCAACGCCAACAATGCCGGTGGCCATCACCAGCGCAAAGCAACCCGGAGACAGGGCGCGCAGGTCACGGAAGGCGAAGCTCATGCCGGCGGTCGTCTGCCGCCGGGCGGCGGGTGAACGACCGGGCCCGCGGAAATTCCGCCCGCGCGCCCCGGCCGGCGTTCAAATGGGTTCGAGGCGGTGATCAATCGTGTCTCCTCACTTGGTTGGCAACATACGTCCGGGAACGGCAGGGAGTCGAAAAAATAATGCAATTTTCCGGGTCGGCGCGACGGCGCAGGTCCCCGCCGCTTTGGCCTGGCGCCGGCAGTTTCTCCGTACGGGCGGTGTCCAAGACGTCAGGGGACCGGCCTGAAAATCGCGCGGCTCTCGTATTTACGCACACGGCGCTTTGGCTCATGATGAAGGCATGAGAATGCTGCGAAGCCGGCGATTGCCAGTGGCGGGTTTTGCCGGGCTGGCCGGCCTGATGGTGCTGGCCGGAGTTGTCGCTTCCGCCGCGGAATTCCGGCGCCTGCCGGTGCGGGAGTACCGGGATAAGATGAAGGCTGGCTGGCTCGGTCAAATGGTCGGCGTGTCGTGGGGTGGTCCAACTGAATTCAAGTGGAAGGACGCCATGATTCCGGCGGATCAGGTGCCGCAATGGAAACCGGCGCTGATCAATGAAGCCTTTCCCCAGGACGATCTCTATGTGGAAATGACCTTTCTCCGCACCCTCGAGCAATACGGACTGGACGTCTCCATCCGCCAGGCCGGGATTGATTTTGCCAACAGCGGGTATCCGCTCTGGTGCGCCAACAATGCCGGCCGGAACAATCTCCGCAGAGGCATTGCTCCGCCGGATTCCAGCCACCCGCAGTTCAACAAGTGCCCGAACGACATTGACTATCAAATTGAAGCGGATTTTTCCGGGCTGATTGCGCCGGGGCTGCCGCAATTTGCCATCGAGTGTGGAGAAAAGTTCGGACGCTTGATGAATTACGGCGATGGCATGTACGCGGGGCAGTTCATCGGCGCGCTGTATGCAGCGGCGTTTTTTGAAACTGATCCCGTCAAGCTGATCGAAACTGCGCTGGCCGCCATCCCGCACGAATGTCAATACGCCGAGATGGTCCGGGATCTCCTGGCCTGGTATCGCGCGCAACCGGACGATTGGGAAATGACGTGGCGGCAATGCCAGCGGAAATACCGTGAAAACCCCGAGTACCAGCAGGCCTCGAATGGCGGTATTGATTGCAAGATCAACGGCGCCTATGTGCTGCTGGGCTTGCTCCATGGCCGGCGCGATTTCGACCGCACCATTATTCTTGCGATGCGTGCCGGTCAGGATTCCGACTGTAATCCCTCCAGTGCTGCAGGGGTTTTGTTCACCACGTACGGCGCTGAAAACATCCCCCGCCGCTTCACCCGGGCGCTGGATGAATTGGAAACCTTCAGTCACACCGAGTACACCTTTCCCAAGCTGTTGACGGTGAGTGAACAGCTCGCCCGGCAGGTGATTGTGCGGTCGGGCGGCAAAATCATCCGGGAAAATGGCGAAGAGGTTTTTTTGATTCCCACGCTGGCACCACAACCCAGCCGGCTGGCCCGCAGCTGGTCGCCCGGGCCCATCGCCGGCAGCCGTTTCACCCCCGCGGAGATGGCGCAGATTACGGCGCGCAACGTGCCGCGGGCCGTCACACTGGCGGCCGGGGATGTCCTGCCCGGTTGGGAGGTGGACCATTGCGGGACCGACATGGACCCGGGGTTGCGTGCGGAATACGCCGGGCGCCGGAACGTGGTGCTGACGCATCCCCTCGATCGAGAGACCGGTTGCACCCTGACCCGGAAGGTCAATCTGCCCGCAGGGAAAACCAGCATGCTGCGGATCACCGTCGCCCGGGACCTGCGCGGCGACTTCGATCTGGTTGTGCGGGTCAACGGCCAGGAACTGCTGCGCAAGCCGGTAAACCCGCAAACCACCACGGCGGATCCCTGGCTGGTTCAGGATATCGATTTGTCATCCTTCGCCGGTCACGACGGGGTGAAGTTGGAACTGGTCAACCAGCCCAGCGGGTGGTCCTACGAAGCCGCTTACTGGGCGGGCTTGCAGGTGTTGCACCACTAGTTGCGGATCACCCAGACCGGCGCGCCATGCTCCCGCCGGAGCGGGGCAGTGCTTGACAGGAATCATTTCCGCCAGCGCGTTGCGCGATCAACCTCACTTCGCCCCGACACAACGGGCTCAACTTCCGGATCGGCGAGCGCCCCGGGGACAGTGTCCGCCGGTGCTGTCCGCCCAGCCGGAGCGCATCGGCCAGGGCCCAGGCGTCGGGGCGGTTGTCCTTCCCGCCGCGCGGGAGCTTGACGCTCGCGGTAGCCGGCTGCCGCGTTTGCCTGCGCGCTGGGCAGAGGGAAGTGGTGGTGGATGTGATTGTGTGAACCACGGACCACGGAGATCCTCCGAACCGAAGGGCTGACCTGCGCCGTCTGGGAAGTAACGAAAGGAATTGGGCGAAACCGAAGGTCTGAAAGGGCGGAACGAATGGGAACAAGCGAGTTCACGCCCGACGGTGGATGCTCTGGGGTAAAGCCCCGGATCAGGCGTTCAACAAAATCTCAAGTCCTGCATGAGCGGCGGAAATCAATCGGAGCATTGTGGCGGTTGAGCTTCGATGATTGCCCCCGGCGACTGACGGCGGCGCCCGGACCGGCCGCGCGTCTGAAACCGGTGGATGATTTCCCGCAGCGCCGGAGGGCAGTCTAACTTGCGTGCGGGCAGATTATGGCGGGGCGGCGATTGACCTTGGAACGCGGAGCAGTGGAGAGCTGACGCGTGGTCGGGGGGCAGGCGAGTGGGGTCGGGTCCGGCGAAATGTGGTTCACGAGCCGCCCGCCCAGCGGGGTTGCTGTTTGAGCTGGTAGAGCATCTCCCCGGCTTTCGGCACGAAAAGAACGCCGTCCGCTTCCCGGTGCATGAAATCGGTCTCGCGGATGGTCTGAGGATCACGATAACCCAGATTGATCTTGCGGCAGGTGGCTTCCGGAATGCGGGTGGCCAGGGTGACGCGGATGCGGCAGTGTTCCACGCCGTTTTCCATGCGGCCAATGCCGCGCACGTGCGTGCTGTGCGCCAGGACACCCCAGGGATGATGTTGAAACTTGTCCCATTGAGTCAGGAAATAGTCACGGCAATGATAACCGATGTGCTCGATCAGGTTGCCGTGGGTGACGGAAATTTCCCGCACGTGCGGAGCATAGATGATCAGTTCGCCGCCGTCCGCCACCACGGGTTCGAGTTTGTACATGCCTTTGCCGGCCACCCACAGGTCATCGTACATCCGGGGAATTTTTGACAAGACAGTGTGGAACGGGCGTTCCCGGTAAACGATATGGGTTTGTCGCGAGAGCTCGCTGGCGGCGTCCCAGGCACTTTCAGGCGACCCAAACGTCAACCCCACCAGGGATTTATCCGGGGCCACCACCAGGCAAAAACAGGCCTTGGGCACCCGGACCAGCCGGGCTGCGCGATCCACAATCCGGCGCACCGGCGTCCATTTGTTCCCGATGATCATGGGATTGGTGATGACCGCTCCCAGCCAGTGAAAAAAGTTCAGGAGCCGCGGGCCGCCCACGCCAGGAAAGAGATACTTGTTGCCGCCGGAAAAGCCGACCACCTCGTGTGGGAAGACCGGGCCGATAATGAGAATTTGATCGTACTCCAGGACGAGCCGGTTGATTTCCACCGGCACTTCCATGGCGAACCGGCCGTCGGTGAGGCGTTCGACCTCGGCCGCATCGAGGCGTCCGATTTCCTGCAGCGCGTCCGGGTTGTCCCACTCATGGTTAAAGAAGCGCACCCGCCGGTAAGGGCCCAGCCGCTGCGCCCGGGTGATTTCCAGACGGTCGCAAATGGCCGCTTCACTCATGGGTGGATGTGTGCCGAGGGCGACCAGCACGTCCAATGCACTGGCCACCGTTCCCAGTTGGGCATGGATGGCCTGGAACAGCATGCCCAGCGGCGCGGTGCGGGTGTTGTCGGGAACGATGAGCAGGATTTTCCTTCCCTGACCAGCCGGGACGGGCAGCGCTTGCCGGACCAGTTGCGTCACCTGCTCGGGCGTCAGCCGGTGGCCGGGCGCATGCAATTGTAAGGCGGTGTCTGACACGGAGGCAGCGTAGCAAGGGCGGAGGATAAAATCCATTGCGCAAAGGAGGCCACGCCGGGAGGCTCAGAGGTGCAAGCGCTGAAGGACTTCGCCGACGCTGGCAGGACGGTGCGCGGGATCTTTCTCAAGACAGGCCGCCACGGTCAGGTCCCAGGCGGGAGGAATCTCCGGTTTGCGCACCCCGCACCGGCGCAATTGTTCGGACAGCGTGGGCGGGGTGATTTCGTGCAACTGCTGGAAAACATCGCCGTCATGGAAGGGCGGCTTGCCGGTCACCAGCTCGTAAATCGTGGCGCCCAGGGAATAGATGTCGTCCGCGATGGCGGGCGGCTCGCCGGTCCATTGCTGGGGACTCATATACCAGTCCGTGCCCACGACGCGATGGTAGCCGGGATCCGCCGCGTTGGGGCGGATCGAACGCGCCAGGCCGAAGTCCGCCAGCTTCAAGCGTCCGCGCGAATCCAGAATCAGATTGGCCGGTTTGATGTCGCGATGGATGATGCCAACCGCATGCGCATGGGTCAGCGCCGCGCCCAAGTCCCGCAGCCAGGGCGAGATTTCAGCGAGGTCGAAACGCAGGCCGGGCTTGTCCACTTTCATGGACCAGAGCGACCAACCGTCCACATATTCCATGGCCACGGCCACACCGGCCTCCCCCTGCAAGAAGTCGTAGACCCGGACGATGTGGGGATGAATCAGTTGTTCGCTCCGCAACGCTTCCGCGCGCAGGCGCTCGATTTCTCCCGGGTCGGCCAGCAGGTGCGCGGCGAGGAATTTCAACACGACCAAACGCTCCTGTTCCCGGTCATGTGCCAGCCACACCACGCTCATGCCGCCACTGCCCAGGGTGCGCTTCAAGTAGTAACGTTCAAACACCCGCTGCCCGGCGGTGAGGGGCGGCGGCGGACGATCCGTTGGTTGCGCCATGCGTGACGAGGATACGCCGGTCGGGCCGCAAAAGGGGAGCAAAACCCATCGCGCCTCGGGGGATGACTTTCCGCTTGGAAGTGGCCGGGGCAAATCTCTAGCTTGAGCGCCGTGCAAAATGACTGGCCCAGCGTCACTGTCATCGTTCCGGCGCGTCCGGAGGCGGACGAAGTGCCGGCGGTGCGCGCCGCGCAAGCGCTGGATTATCCGGCGGACAAGCTGGAGATCATCCTGGCGCGCGGCCGGCAACCCTCCGTGCAGCGCAACACGGCGCTGCGCGCGGCGCGTGGGGAGCTGATTTATTTCCTGGATGACGACTCGCTGGCGTTGCCGGGCAACCTGCGCCGTGCGGTTGCCCATTTCCGCGAACCGCAGGTGCAGGTCGTGGGCGGGCCGAATGTTTGCCCGCCAGACGCGCCGTTTCTGGAACAAGTGTTTGCGCTCGTGCTGACCAGCTGGGTGGCGTTTGGTCCAAGCCGGGCGCGGTACGCGCCCGTCGGCGCGGTGCGGGCCACGAGCGAAAAGGAATTGATCCTGTGCAATTTGCTGGGGCGGCGGGCCACGTTGCTGCAACACGAGGGGTTTAATGAGGCCCTTTACCCGAACGAGGAAAATGCGCTGCTGGACAACATTCAGCAAGCCGGCGGCCGTCTGATTTACGATCCAGACCTGTTTGTATGGCGGCGTCCGCGGCGTTCCCTGAAGCAATTCACCCGCATGTTGTTGAACTATGGCCGCGGCCGTGCCGAACAGGTGCGGACCACGCCGACGCCGGGGTCACTGCTCAACTTCGCGCCGCCGTTGTTTGTGGCGTACCTGATGCCCGCGCTGGTGCTGAACTGGTGGTGGCCGTGGGGATGGTGGCCGCTGGCGTTGTACGCCGTGGCGATTGGCGCACAGGGGCTGGTGCTGCTGCCGCGCGGGGGCTGGCTGCGCAGTGTCTGCGCGCTGCCGCTGCTGGTGGAAACGCATCTGGTCTATGGCCTGGGATTCTGGCAGGGACTGTTCACCAGGCTGCGTCCGGCGGGAATGCCGGCGGATTTTGAGGTGGAACTGCAGCGCCAGGCCAAGGCGCATTAGGCCTGGCGCTGGCGGCGCGCCTCGTAGAGAAAAACGGCGGCGGCGCTCGCCACATTCAGCGAATCCACCGTGGCGGCGATCGGGATGGCGACCGCCGCGTCGCAGGCTGCCATCACGCCGGGAGAGATTCCATGGCCTTCCGCACCAAACACGAGGCAAAGATCCGCACGCAAATTCGCCGCGGGCAACGCCTGCTGCTGCGTGTGCGGATGGGCCGCCAGGCAGCGCACCCCAAGTTCCCGCAACTCCGCCAGGGTGCGGCCCAGGTTTCCGACTTCGATGACGGGCAGCGCAAATACGGCTCCCATGGAGTTGCGCACGGCCCGACGCAAATAGGGACTCGCGCAGGTTTCGCCCGCCACCAGCGCCTGCGCGCCAAACGCCACGCAGTTCCGCACGAGCACGCCGATGTTTTCAGCGCTGGTCAGCCCGTCGGCGGCCACGACCAGGCGCGGGCGCGGCAGTCCAGACAGCAGGCGGGGCAGGGGTGGGGCGGGGGGAATTCTGGCGATGGCCATGACGCCCTGGAACAGGGAAAATCCCACCAACGCCTCCAGCGCCCCGCGTTCAGTGACGCAATAGACGGGAATCTGCTCGGGACGGTTTTGCAGGGCGGGGACGTATTCGGCCAGCCGCGGTTCCGGAAGCAGCACCGACAGGACCTCCAACGAACTCGCCAACAGCCGATGGACCACCTTGTCGCCTTCCGCGACGAAGAGGCCGCGCTCGCGATGTTCCCGCGGCCGCCGCAACGTACGGTAGGGCGACAATTCCGGGCGCTCCAGGCTGGTGATGGGTTCCAGATGAAACATGCGTGGCGCCGGCGCCGCGGTTCAACGTCGGTCTTTGTGGGGCGTCTTGGCCCGGGGTGACGGTGGCGCGGTCACGCGGACGGGGTTCACAATTGCAAGGTGGGACACGGCACGTTTTGTGACGCCACCTGCAGGTGGACGTGCTGGGCGTGCAGGGTTTGCAGACGCTGCGCCATGACTCGCTGCGCCAGTTCGGGCCGGTTGCAGTCACGACTGAGATGGCCGAGGCAAAGGTGGCGCAGATCGCCGGTCATGATTTCCGCAATGCAATCCGCAGCGGCCTCGTTGGAGAGATGGCCGTGCCGGCTGAGGATGCGTTGCTTCAGGCTCCACGGACGTTTGGGGCAGTCCTGCAGGAGGCGCACGTCATGGTTGGATTCCAGTACCAGCGCGTTGGTGTGCTGGAGACGTTCCAGCACCAGCCGGGTCACATGGCCAAGATCAGTGGCAAACCCGATGCTGCAACCGTTGGTGCGCAGCACGAACCCGACCGGGTCCTGGGCGTCGTGCGGAATCGAAAAACTTTCCACGCTGAAGTCGCCCACGTCAAACCCGCCGCCGGCAACGAACAAACGGAAATCCCACTGGGCGCCCGGGTTGACCAGTAGAATTTCCTCCATGGTGGCGCGGTTGCAGTAAATCGGAATGTGCGCTTTTTCGGCGATGGCCGCCAGGCCGGCAATATGATCGCTGTGTTCGTGCGTGATCAGGATGGCGGTCAGGTTTTCCGGCACCCGCCCCAGCGAGGCCAGCCGCTGCCGGATTTGGCGCCCGCTGAAGCCCACGTCCACCAACAAACGGGTGTCTCCGGATTCGACGTAGGAAGCGTTGCCTTGCGAGCCACTGCCGAGGATGGTCAACTGAACCGCCACGCGGAAACCATAAATTTTTGATCGAACGGCGGCAACGCATTTTTGAATGGCGCGGATGAAACTCCGCTCCCCAGACGCGCGCGGACGGCATCCGGCATTCCCGGACCGGGCGCCATGCGGAAAGCTGGCGAGGCGGCCGGGATGCGTTCGCCGGCGGGGCGGGGTCCTGATGCCATGTTCCTTTTCGGGGCGAATCCTGTTTCGCGTCTTGAAAAATGATTTCCTTCCTCGCAGACTGCCTGCGAGGATTCGAGGAAACGGGTGAATGAATATGCAGGCTAAATTGGAACTGGAGGGCAAAACGTACTCCCTTCCCATCGTGGTGGGGACGGAAGGTGAAAAAGCGGTGGACGTGTCGGCATTGCGGGCGGAAACCGGCTACATCACCCTGGACGAAAGCTACGGCAACACCGGTGCCTGCCAGAGCAAGATCACTTTCATTGATGGGGAGAAGGGGATTCTGCGCTACCGCGGCATCCCGATTGAGGAACTGGCCGGGAAATCGTCGTTCGTCGAAACAGCGTTTCTGATCATTTACGGACATCTGCCCAACCACCGCGAGATGGACCGGTTTATCGCGCTGCTGCAGGAAAATCAGATCCTGCATGAGAACATGAAGCACCATTTCGAGGGCTTTCCGCCCTCCGCCCACCCGATGGCCATTCTCTCGGCGATGATCAATGCGGCCAGTTGCTTCTATCCCGAGTTGATGCACGGCCACCGGGGCGATTTTGAAATTCAGGCGGCGCGGTTGATCTCCCAGGTGCGCACGATTGCCGCCTTCTC
>WBZO01006751.1_pt1 | contig 10966 bp, 7 predicted proteins | sample 5204261 | NCBI WGS metagenome assembly WBZO01 (sample SAMN12412400, study PRJNA552823) | activated sludge metagenome | isolation source: activated sludge from anammox sidestream of wastewater treatment plant... | place: USA: North Carolina | collected 2017-09
TGGGATAGAAGACCTGCAGAAACCGGTAATCCTTGAAATTGGCCACGTAGAAGTTGCCTTGCACGTCTTTGGGCAACTCGGGCTCGGTTCTATCCCCGGCGGCAGGCTGGCTGGGGCCGAACTCCGAACCGTTCACCATGGTCACGACCGTGCTCCCGTCAGGCGAAACCTGCGACATGAACCCAACGCGAATCTTGCCGCCCAGCTTGCCGCGGAACGTGCTCCAGGCGATGACATTCTCCGTCTGGATCGAAGTCTCCTTCCGGATCGGCGTCAGCGCATAGAGGCCCTTGTCGTTTTGCGGGCCGTCCACATCGAGGCCGAGCGTCTTGCCATCACGCGAGAACGAGTGGCAGTTCATGCAGGTGGGCAGGTTATCGACGAGAAGGCGGCTCTTCTCCTCGCTGACGTAGCGGAGCCGCCACGCCACCAGCGGCAACGCCGGCTTGGGCAGCGGCTTGATCACGCCCCGCTCCAACTGCGCGGGCATGAGCGGCACGTCCCTGAAGAACACCGGCGCGCCGACCGGATCTTTTGCGCTGCGGATCGTGACCTTCCCCGTCGAAACGGCCCGATCGGGCTCCAGCGAGCTGAATCCGGCGAACCTGACCGTCGCCGGCAGCGCCGAGGACCGCTGCTTGATCGTCTCCCACGTGACCCTGTCAGGCCTCCAGATTCTGGCGCCGGCCTGCCGAGTGCTGAGCTTCGGGAGTTCGTTGGTCTCCGCTGTCGCCCGGTAGTCGACTTCGCCAACCTTCATCCACTCCGCCCTGACCTCGAGCCGGATGCTGGGCGAGCCGTCTCCGAATTCGATCTCGACGCGCCAGGCCGTATTCGACCTCGCCTCATCCCGGAATTGAAACGCCGGCGCCGTCATATCGGGAGGGAAGACAGACCCGTCGAGCGGATAGTCCACAACAATTCGAGCTGGTTCCTGCGCGCCTGCGAGCCCCAGCGCCGCGGCCAGGATCATCAGAATCCTCATGCGAGCCCCTTCGCTCTGCATGATAACGCGCCCTCAGGATTTGGATAATGTCTGCATGCCATTGTACGGAGCCGTTGAAGCCGGCGGAACGAAATTCATGGTGGCTGTCGGCGAGGGGGCGGGCGATGAACCGAAGGTAGTCAAGCGGATCGCCACTTCCAGCGACGCCGCGGCGACGCTGCGGGAAGTGATCGCGTTTTTCCGCGATCACGGCCCTGTCTCCGCGGTCGGCGTGGCGACTTTCGGGCCGGTCGACTTCCGGCAGGGAACGATCTCGACAACGCCCAAAGAAGGCTGGGCTCACTGCCCCGTGCGCGCCATCCTGCAGCGTGAACTCAATGTTCCGGTCGGCTTCGACACCGACGTCAACGGCGCGGCGCTCGCCGAGGCGCGGCATGGTTCCGGCCGCGGCGCGAAGAGCCTCGTGTATGTGACTGTCGGCACCGGCATCGGGGGCGGCGCCATCATCGCGGACAGGCCGGTCCACGGACTCCTGCACCCCGAGATGGGCCACCTGCCCGTGCGCCTGCACCCTGAGGAACCCGCAGGCTTCAAAGGCGTCTGCCCCTATCACGGCAACTGCCTGGAGGGGTCGGCGAGCGGCCCGGCCATCGAAGCGCGGTGGGGGAAGCCAGCCATCCAGTTGCCGCCGGAGCACCTGGCCTGGTCCATCGAAGGCGATTACCTCGCCCAGGCCTGCCTGAGCATGAGCGTGATCCTCTCGCCGGAGCGGATCGTGCTCGGTGGAGGAGTGATGGACCAGCCGCATCTGCTCGCGCTGGTCCGCACTCGCCTCGCGGAACTGAACCGCGGCTATATCCCTCTCCCGGAACTCTCGGCGCCCGGGTTGAAGTACCCCGGTCTGACCGGCGCTTTCGTATTGGCCGAGGAGGAATTGCGCTGAACAAGCGGCGCGACATCACTTCCGGCCCGAAATGGGAAGTTATCGTCAGTGATTCACGTGCGGTCCGCGTGAGTCCCCACGCATGGGCCGCCGGATCCGCTGCCGCGGTCGTTGGAGGCGGGATCGTGGGCGAGGGAGACGCCTGCGTCGAGACGCCACAGACGGCAAGAGCCGCCCTTGCGGGCGGCCCTTGCGCTTGTATGACCGTTCCCGATTACCAGAGCACCTTCATGCGGAGTTGCACCTGGCGCGGATAGCCGTTCCCGATCCAGGCCTGGCTCGGGAACTGCGTTCCGAAGTTCGGATCGTTCGGGTTGGTGTTGAAGTTGTTGTCACGCCCGAAGAAGTAGTAGTTGGTCAGATTGAACGCCTCGATGCCGAATTCAGCGCGCAGGCGCTCGGTGATGTTGGTGGTCTTCATGAGCGACATGTCGACGTTCCACAACTGCTGCTTGCGGATCTGGCCGCTGCGGAACGGCGTCATGCGGGCGTTGCTTGGAGTCGAGCCGCCGCCCGGCGTGTAGTCCGCCACCATCAGCCATGCGTAGTTGCTGAAGTCGGTGGCGCTGCAGCCGCGGTTGATGCTGAACTGCTGCGGCCGGACCGAGCCGTCGTTGAATTGGCGCAGAACGCAGGGGTTCCAGCCCACGACCTGGTGAGCGTTCCAGTTGACGCTGCCATTCCAGTCGCCGCCGGCGGTCCGCGGATCCTTTAGCATGATCGCGTTGCCGGGGAGGTTGTTGGGCTCGCCCGAGGACCACTGCGTGTAAGTGCTGAGACGCCAGCCCGCGATCAGCATGTTCAGTCCCCTGCCCGCGTCCGTGCCGAACTTCTGGCCCCTGCCGAATGGCAGGTCGTAGACCGCCGAGAACTTCATATAGTGCGGCCGGTCGTTGAAGTAGAGACCCTGCTGCTGTCTGTTGGTGAAGGCGTCCTGAAAGCCCCACCGTTCCACCATCTTCGACAGAGTGTAGTTGCCCAGCAGCGTCAGGCCGCGGCCGATGCGCTGGTTGTAGTTGATTTGCAGTGAGTTGTACCAGATATTCGAGTCGTTTCGCCCCTGCTCGATCATGTCGCCCGTGAACTGTGGGAACGGCCGCGAAATCTGGTAGCGGGAGACGTTCGCCGCGGTGAACAGGCCCGTTCCGGCGAACGGCGCGAGCCCCCGGAACGGATTGGGCACCTGCGTGTTGCAGTAGTCCGGTGAGCCGCCCTCCAGCAGATTGCAACGCTTGCGGACATCCAACGATGGAATGTTGTACGCGCGCTCGCCGTTGGCGCCGATGGTGCGGCTGCCAACGTATGAAACTTCCAGCGTCGAAGTGTCGGTCAACTGATACTGGAAGCCGAAGGAGAACTGATTCACGTACGGCACCCGCATGTTCGGGTTGTACCAGTTGGTGTTGTTGCCGACGAACGTGTTGTATCCCGTGGCAGCGCCCGCCGGGACGAAGATCCCCGTCGGATACGGATTGGAGAGCAGGTCATTCCTGGCGAGAGTTCGACCGCTATCCAGGCTGTTGACAAGCGCAGTGCTCGTGGAGAACCCTGCAAACTTGAGCGAATCATTGTTCGGGTTCATCATGTAGAGCCCGTAGCCGCCTCGCATCACCAGCTTGTTAGAGATTTGGAAAGCGGCGCCCGCGCGCGGTTGCCAGGTGAAGTAGTCCGGGTTGCCGGCAAGCCTCGAATTGCCGTTGACGCCGGCAAACTCGAGTCCGCCGCTCAAGTTTCGGAGCTGCGGATAGAGCGCCAACATGTCCGCCGGAATCATCGACGCGATCGGGCTCACCGCCATCGCATTGAAGCCGCGATTCATCCGGTTGTACTTCTCATCCGGCGGCCCGTTGTAATCCCACCGCAGGCCGAGATTGAGCGTCAACCGGCGCGATACCTTCCAATCATCCTGGAGATACGGAGCGATATACCACTGGCGGTTGAATGGATAAAGCGGGTAGTTGGAGGATCCGCCGACGCCCCCCAGCAGAAACGATGCATAGCCGTCGCCGGCGGTCGCTTCGCCCTGGTTCCACAGCCGCTGCGTCCATTGCCGCTGCGCCGTGAAGCGCAGAATCTCACCCGTGTTCTGTTGGATGTAGTGCCCGCGTCGCCAGTCGAGGCCGAACTTCAGCGTGTGCTGGCCGGTGATCTTGGTCACGTTGCCCATCAGGCTGTAATTGTTCGTGATGTTGATGCTCTGCGTGCGTCCAAGCGTGGTGTATCCATCGAACGCCCAGACTCCGAAGTAGGCCGGCTGAGGCAATTGGCCGATCAGACTCGAGGGCAGCCCCAGCGATGCCAGATCGAACTTCTCGTTCGCCCGCCCGAATCCTTTCTCGATGAAGCGATTGTAGGAGGCTCGAACGTTCACGACGAGCGTTGGTGTGAGCGTGCCAACCCAGTCCGCCACGTAGGCGTCGTTGATGCGCTGGAAAGGCTGCTGGCCCGACTGCCCTGGCGCGTCGCAGATGTCGTTGGTGCACCGGTCCTCCGTGCGGTCGTTGGATGCGTGCCGGAAAAACGCGCGATGCTTGTCGCCAAAGTTCCAGTCGAACTTGAGGATCAGGTTGTAGAACTTGTCCTCGGCGGCGTATGTCGGATTCAGGCGGTTGTTGGTGGAGTACTGCACGCCCGGAGTCGTCGCGTTCGGCAGCGGCATGTACTTCGTCACGTTCTGTGCGACCGGGCTGAACAGGCTCTGCGGAATCCGGTTGCCGGGGAAGGGCGAACGGACCGGGTTGCCGGACGCGTCGGTCGAAGCTCCATAAGGGTTGTAGATGGTTATCGGCGCGCCCTGAGCCGTCACCAGCTTGCTGAAGTCCCCTTGCCGCATCTCAGGTTCCGGATAGGAGTTCTGGAGGAATTGCGGCCAGAGTTCACGATAGTTCTCGAAGCTGCCGAGGTAGAACAATTTCACCGCCCCGTCCTTCTTAAGCAGTTTGGGGAGGTAGACCGGACCTTCGACCTGGAAGCCATACTGGTCGAGAGAGTGCGCGGGACGCGGCGCTCGCTCCTTGCCATCGGCGGTTCTGCCCAACGCGTTGTTCTGGAATGTATTCGCGTCCCACGGCTTGCGCCGCATGAACTCCCACCCGGTCGCGTGGAAGTCGTTGGTGCCGCTCTTCAGGACGACATTGAAGACGCCGCCGCCCGTCTTGCCGTACTGCGCGTCATAGGAGTTCTGCTGGACGCTGAACTCTTGCACGGCGTCGACGATCGGCACATAGGCTATATTGTTGCCGCCCGCCTGCCCGTTGTTCGGTGCGCCGTCCATCAGGAACTCGTTGTTGGACTGTCGTCCGCCGTTGACGGACCACTCGGCGATCGCACCGTTGTCGAACGGACGCTGCCAAATGGCCGCGCCCCTGAATGTGACGCCGGACATCATCGCCCCAAGCATGAACGGGTTGCGCGAGTTCAGCGGAAGCGATGAGACTTGCGTCTGGTTGATCACACCCACACGGCTGGCCGACTGCGTCTCAAGCAGTGCGGTCTCCGCCGTGACGTTGATCGACTCGGTCACGGCGCCGACCTCGAGGGCGACGTCGATCCCGGCGATCTTGCCGACTTCGAGCGTAATGTTCTCGCGGTTGAACTGCTTGAAACCCTCCGCGGTCACCGACAACTTATACATCCCAGGACGCAGAAACGGCACCGTGTATGCGCCCGAGGAATCCGACGTCGCGTTGCTGGTTTCGTTGTTGGCTACGTTGACGACCTGAATCTTCGCGTTCGGTACCGATGCCCCGCTCGCATCAAGGACGCGGCCGCTGATCGTGGCTCGGAACTCCTGCGCTGATACGCAAAGGCTCAAGCTCGCCATCAAGACGAGAATGAACACAGTTCTGGCTTTCAATTGGACCCCCTGCAAATCAAACAGACAGATAGAACGCCCAGGCCCTGGCACCCAACACGTTCTGGGGTGTAATAGTATCACATTACCGTGAAATCGGGCACTTTCTTTTTCACCCTGTCTTTGAGCCTGTTCCTCGCGGGGTTCGCCTTCGCAGCCGAACTGTTTGATTCCATTCAGGCAGGTGTGCCGTTCAGACTCCTCAATGCCTCGACTCCTCAGAAACACCAGATCGAAACCATGCCTGGCGGTGTCGCCACCCTGGACTTTGATAACGACGGCCGCCTCGATCTCTTCTTCGTCAACGGCGCCCCTCAGCCCTCGCTCCGCAAGAGCGGGCCCGAATGGTGGAACCGCCTTTACCGCAACCTCGGCGGCTGGAAATTCGAGGATGTCACCGCAAAAGCCGGCCTCCGCGGCGAAGGCTACGGCATGAGCGCCACCGCGGGCGACTACGACAACGACGGCTTCACGGACCTCCTCGTCACCGGCGTTGGATTCAATACGCTCTACCGGAATCGCGGCGACGGCGCGTTCGAGGATGTCACGCAAAAGGCCGGCATCAAACCAACCGGCTGGTCCATCGGCGGAGCTTGGTTCGACGCCGACAACGACGGTGACCTGGATCTCTTCATCGTCAATTACTGCGTCTGGAACCCCGCCACGGAACCCTTCTGCGGAGACCGCATCGCCGGATACCGCACCTACTGCCACCCCAAGTACTACGAGGGCCTGCCGAATCACCTCTACCGAAACAACGGCGACGGCACCTTCACCGATATCAGCCGGGAGGCCGGCTTCACCGCCAAGCCCGGTAAAGGCATGGCCGTCGCCGTCGCCGACTTCAACGGCGACGGCCGCATGGATCTGTTCGTCACCAACGACACGGCGCCCAATTTCCTGTTTCGCAATGATGGCGGCAACCGGTTCACCGAAATCGGCCTGGAAGCCGGCGTCGCCGCCGTCGACGACGGCAAGGTGCTCTCCTCGATGGGCGCCGGCTTCGCGGACATGGATGGTGACGGCCGTCCCGACGTCTTCCACACCGCGCTCGCCAACGAAACCTTTCCCCTGTTCCGCAACCTCGGCAACAGCCTCTTTCAGGAGATCACCTACAAAAGCCGTATCGGCGCCGCGTCCCTCCAGCACAGCGGCTGGGGGTTCGGCCTCTTCGATTTCGACAACGACGGCTGGAAGGACGTCTTCGTCGCCAACGGCGACGTGCAGGACAACACCGAAATCTACTCCAGCCGCCACTCCAAACAGCGGAACCAACTCTTCCGCAACCGCGGCGACGGCTCCTTCGAAAGCCTGCTGTTCGGCCCCGCGCGCCAGCACCGCGGCGCCGCGTTCGGCGATTTCGACGGCGACGGCCTCATCGACGCGGCGGTGACCACGCTCGACGGCCCCGTCGAAATCTGGCGCAACCGGATGGGGGCTTCTCGCAACTGGATCGGCCTCGCTCTCGAAGGCGTCCGTTCCAACCGCGACGCCATCGGAGCCAAAGTCCGGCTCTCCGCCGGCGGGCGCATCCGCCACGCCCATGTCTCACCCTACGCCGGCTATCTCGCCACCCACACCAGAACTCTTTACTTCGGCCTCGCCGCCCACCCCCGGGCGGACTGGGTGGAGATCGACTGGCCGTCCGGCGCCGCGCAGAGAATCGAAAACGCCCCCGCCGGCAAAGTCCATCGCATCACCGAACCGCAAGCCGGCGCCGGGCCCGCTCGCGCAACTGCTCAGCGTCCCGATGGCCTGCGGCCTTCTCCAAGGCCTTGAGCGCGTCCGCGTACCGCTCGGCCTGGTAGAGCGCCAGCCCCAACTCGAAGTAAAACTCCTCGCCGCCGGGCTCCCGCGCCCCTTCCAGCACCTTGCACGACTCCGCCGGACGCCCCTGCCGCCGCAGAAACTGCGAGTACGCCACCCGCGCCTGCGTGTCGAAGGCGTCCCTCCGCGCAATCGCCGGCCGGAACCGCCTCTCCGCCTCCTCATAGCGCCCCAACGCTTCCAGCGCCTGTCCCAATGCCGACTCGGCGCGCGACTTCTGCGAATCGTGCTTCAACGCCTTCTCCAGCGGCGCTATCGCATCGGCGTAGCGGTCAACCGCATAGTAGTTCCGGCCGAGATAGTAGCAGGCGTCCTTCAACCGCTCGTCCAGGCTGCACGCCCGCGCAAACGGCTCGATCGACGTCCGGTAGTCGCCGCTCTTGGCTATGGCCGCGCCCAGTGCCTTCCAGTATTGTGCGTTGCCCGGTTCGAGCTCTACGGCTTTGCCATATGCCTCGACAGCCTCTCCGAGCCGCCCCGCGTTGAAAGCCGCAGTCCCCTGCCGGTAGGCCTCGGCGGCCTCTGGCGGAGCCATGCAGAGAAGAATCAACAGCCCGGTCAAGGCCTTTATCCTACTCCGTGCGGAGCGCCTCGGTCGGATCCAGCCTCGACGCCCGCAGCGCCGGAACCATCCCGCTCACAATGCCCACCACCATCAGCACGGCGAAACTGACCGCCAGCGTCGCCGGCTGGATCCGCAGGATCAGGTCGCCCTTGCCTGGCGCTTCGAACAACTCGCTCATCAGCGGCAACGGCGGCAGAATCCAAACGATCAGGTAGCTCAGCCCGGCCCCGAGAACGCCCCCGGCAACCGTAATCACCAGCGCCTCCGCCAGAAACTGCCACGCGATGTGCCAGCGCCGCGCCCCCATCGCGCGCCGCAGGCCGATCTCACGCGTCCGTTCGGTCACCGACACCAGCAGGATGTTCATTAGCCCCACTCCGCCGATGCCCAGCGTCAAAGCGCCGATAAACAGCAGCAGCACCTGCAGGCCGATCGACAGACCGTCAATGATCGGCCGGATGTTCGATGTGCCAAACCCGGTCACCGCGCGCTGGTCGGTCGCCGGATAGCCGAACCGCCGCGCCAGCGACTCCCGGAACTGCCGCTCCGCCTGGTCCTCGAACAGCGGCGCCACCGGCTGGATGACCGCGCAAGACGGATAGCGCGTGTCCCACAACTCGCCCGCCACCGTGTAGGGAATGAACGCCGCACGGTCGTCCGGACCGAAGTAATTGCCCACTTGCAGTTTCTGGTCGGCGATGCCGATCACCTGAAAGCGCATCCCGCGGATCGTGATCGTCTCCCCGATCGCCGGCCGGCCGCTGAACAGTTTCTTTTTCAGCCAGTCGCCCAGGAAGACCACCCGCCGCCGTTCAGCGTGGTCTTCCGCGCTTAGCCACCGGCCCTCCAGCGGCCTCTGGCTGCGGATCTCCCCGTACTCCACGCACACCCCGCGCACGTTGGCGTTCAACACGCGTTCCTGGTAGCTCACCGGCAGGTTGCGGATCGACTCCGGACAGATCTTGCGGATCAGCGGCGATTCCGCCTCCGCCAGCGTCAGATCCTCCACTTCAAACCGGATTCTTCGCCCCGCCCGCTCTCCGCCCGCCTGCTCGCTGGTCTGCCCCGGAAACATGATCACCGCCGCCTGTGAAAAGTTGTTGAACAGCGTCACCATGATCAGCCGGAAACCGGCGCCGTAGCTGATCAGCATGGTCACCGCTACGATGCCCCACACGATGCCGAACATCGTCAGCAGGCTTGCAGGAAGATCTCCGCGAGCATCTCCGCTTACCCGCCCGCCTCGAACCGCAGCGCCTCGATCGGGTCGACCGAAGCCGCCCGCGTCGCAGGGTACATCGCCGACAGAAATGCGATCAGCCCCAACAGCCCCACGCAGGTCGCTGCCACTTCCCAGGTCGCGATCAACCCCGCGAAAAACTGTGGCATCGGCAGCGTATTCACCGCGGCGCATACACCATGAGCGAAGGCAAAACCAGCCCCGCCGCTCACCGCCACTATCATCAGCGTCTCGAGGAAGAACATCATCAGGATCTCGCGCCGCGTCGCACCCACTGCCTTCCGCAGGCCGATCTCCCTCGTGCGCTCGCGAACGTTCACCAGCATCACGTTCATCACGCCGATCCCGCCCAGAAGCAGCGTCACCACGCCCATCGCGCCAAGGAAGTACTTCATGCCGTTCGCCATCGTCGCGAACGCACGCGCCTCCCTCACCGTGTCCCAGATATTCGCCGCCTGCTTGTCTTCCGGATCGAACTTGTGAATCCGCGCCAGACCGCGCCGCACCTCCGCCAGACAGTCTTCGTGCACGCTGAGCGACTTTCCCTTCACGATCAGTTGGTCCACGGTCGCCTCCGGGTATGGCGGCGGCTGCGGCAGGTCGCGAATCATGGCGCTGTAGGGAACAAAGACCTTGTTCACGTCCCGGCCGTCGTAGCTCGAGTCCTGCTCCTTGCTCTCCATCACGCCGATCACCTGGTACGGCAGTCCCTTGATCCGGATCGTCTCACCCACCGCCCTGCGCGACGCGAACAACTGTTTCCTCACGTCGCTGCCGAGAAACGCCACGCGCCTCCCCTGCCGCTCATCCTCATCGCTGTGATAACGCCCTTCGGCCGCCGGCAGGTAGCGAAGCTTCTGGTACGCCGGCAGCGACCCGCTCACCAGAAACGTCCCGGCATTGTGCGGGCTGCTCACGTTCACCGCGCCGCGCGTCAACTCCGGCGCCACCACCTCGCACGAAGGCGTCTGCGGCGCCAGCAGCTCGTGGTCCCGGGTCGACCACATGATCCGGCGCCCGCTTCGCTCCCCGCCCGCCTGCATCGACGTCCGTCCGCCGAAAACAATGATGATGTTCTCGCCGAACTGCCTGGCAACCTGCGCCTGGCCGATCCGCAGTCCGTCGCCGGCGGCCGCCATCAGCGTGATCGAAACTACACCCCACATCAGGCCGAACATCGTGAGCCCGGCACGCACCTTGTGAGCCCAAAGCGTCTGAAACGTGTCGCGGATCAGGTCGCGAAAGCTCATTCCGCCACTACTGCAGAATCACCTTCTGGCCTTCGCTCAGCCCGGACACCAACTCCGTCTTCACCCCGTTCGAGATGCCCAGCTTCACGGCCACTTTTCTGCGGCCCTTTTCAGCCGTTTCATCCGGCTGCTCCACGCTGGCGCTGCGCTGCTTGTCGTAGATCACCGCAGCCTCCGGCACCAGCAGCACGTTCGGCTTCTCTTCGAGAATAATCTCGGCGTTCGCGCTCATGTTGGCCTTCAACTCGCGCCCCGGGTTGGCGATCGAGACCTGCACCTCGAACGTCGTCATCCGTCTCTCCTTCGGTCAGCCACTCACACGCTCCTTGCCGGCCCTGCTCA
>WBZO01006752.1_pt1 | contig 10964 bp, 7 predicted proteins | sample 5204261 | NCBI WGS metagenome assembly WBZO01 (sample SAMN12412400, study PRJNA552823) | activated sludge metagenome | isolation source: activated sludge from anammox sidestream of wastewater treatment plant... | place: USA: North Carolina | collected 2017-09
CGAGGGCGAGGAAGCCGCACGCGGCCATGCAGTAGCCGGCGTACGCGTCGGTGCCGCGCACGTGGAAGTCGAGCAGGCGGCCGAAGATCCCGAGCAGCACGAAGACGAGCGTGCCGACCATGCAGACCGCCGCCAGCCAGCCCGCGGCGTCGTAGAGCCGGTCGAGCGACGCTCTCATGCCCCGGGGATCATCGCGATCGCAGGCGGCCGGCGACCGGCGCTGCGCCCGGGTCGCCGCCGCACGTCACGCGCGGCGACCCGCGTCGCTCACATCTTGCGGTATGCGTCGACGACGGTCTTGCCGTCGGCGCCGGCCTTGTCGAGCCACTCCTTGAGCATCGTGTCCCCGATCTTCCCGAGGTCGGACTTGAACTGCGGGGACGGGGCGGCGACGTTCATGCCGTTCTTCTTCAGCTGCTCCAGGTACCAGCCGGTCTTCTCCTCGGAGAGCTTCCAGCCGCGCGACTCGGCCGCCGCCGCCGCCTTGAGCACCGCCTCCTGCGTCCCCTTGTCCAGGGCGTCGAACGCCCGTTTGTTCACGATGATCGCGTTCTTCGGCAGCCAGGCCTGCGCGTCGTAGAAGTTCTTCACGTGCTCGAAGATCTTCGTGTCGTACCCGGTCGCGCCGGAGGAGATCATCGAGTCCATCGCGCCGGTGGCGAGCGCCTGCGCCACCTCGGCGGCCTGGATGGTGACCGGCTGCGCGCCGACCAGCTCGCCGATGCGGGCGGTCTGCGGGCTGTAGGAGCGCCACTTGAGCCCCTTCATGTCGGCCACGCTCGCGAGCGCCTTCTTCGAGTACACGCCCTGCGGCGGCCAGGGCACCGTGAACAGCAGCATCATGCCCTGCGCTCCGAGCTTCGCGTCCAGCGTCTTGCGCGAGGCCTTGTACAGCTTCAGCGCGTCGGCGTAGCTCGTCGCGAGGAAGGGCACCCCGTCGAGCCCGTACAGCGGGTCCTCGTTGGAGAAGTTGACGAGCAGGATCTCGCCCGCCTGCGCCTGGCCGCCCTGCACCGCGCGCTTGATCTCGGGCGCCTTGAAGAGCGAGGCGCCCGGGTGCACCGTGATCTTCAGCTTGCCGCCGGTCGCCTTGTCGACGTCGTTGGCGAACTGCTGGATGTTCTCGGTGTGGAAGTTGGTCGCCGGGTACGCGGTCGGCAGGTCCCACTTGGTCTGCGCGTGCGCCGCGCCGAGCGCGCCGGCGGCGAGCGCCGCGGCCAGGAACTGGCGGGTGTTCATCGGGTCTTCCTCCTCGGGAAAGCGGCGGCTAGAGTACCCAAATTCCCCCCCCGGCACAATTCGGCGACGGCGGTGCGCCGGCGCCGTTCGCTCGCGTTCCCGCCCGCGGTCCGCGCGGCCGGCTGACGGCACGCGCGGTCCCGCCGCGGCGCTACGCCGGGCCGGCGCCGACGAGCGCGCGCACGCAGTCGCCGAGGGCGAGTGCGGCCGTCAGGCCCGGCGACTCGATGCCGAACAGATTGACGAGCCCCGGCACGCCGTGCTCGCGCGGCCCCTGTAGGACGAAGTCCGCGGCCGGCGCGCCCGGCCCGACGATCTTCGGGCGGATGCCGGCGTAGCCGGGCGCGAGGCGTCCGTCGCGCAAGCCGGGCCAGTACTCGCGGATGGCGGCGTAGAAGCCGTCGGCGCGGCGCGGATCGACGTCGTAGTCGATGCGGTCGACCCACTCCACGTCCGGTCCGAAGCGCGCCTGCCCGCCGAGGTCGATGGTGATGTGGACGCCGAGCCCGGCCTCGTTCGGCATCGGGTACACGAGGCGGGAGAACGGCGAGGACCCGGCGAGCGAGTAGTAATTGCCCTTCGCGTAGTACGCGGACGGGACGTGCGCCGCCGGAAAACCCTGGATGGACGCGGCGACGCGCGGCGCGTGCAGCCCCGCGGAGTTGACGACCGTGCGCGCGAGCACGCGCATCGGCTCGGCGCCACCGACCTCGAGCACGACGCCCTCGTCGCGCACGCTGCCGCGCTCGAGCGGGCTCCTGAACGCGATCGCCGCGCCGTGGGCCTCGGCATCGCCCCGGAGCGCGAGCATGAAGGCGTGGCTGTCGATGATCCCGGTCGATGGCGAGAGATAGGCGGCGACGCATTGGAGCGCCGGCTCGAGCGCGCGCGCCTCGGCGCCGGTGAGGCGCTGCAGATCGGTCACGCCGTTGGCGTCGGCCTGCGCCTTGATCGCCTCGAGCTTGGACAGCTGACCTTCCGCGGTCGCGACGAGCAGCTTTCCGCACCGGCGGTGCGGGACGCCGCGCTCGGCGCAGTAGGCGTAGAGGGCGCGCTTGCCCGCGACGCAGAGGCGCGCCTTGAGCGAGCCGGGCGGGTAGTAGATGCCGGCGTGAATCACCTCGCTGTTGCGCGAGCTGGTCTCGGTCCCGATCGCCTCCGCGGCCTCCAGGACGACCACCTCGCGCCCGGCGAGCGCGAGGGCCCGCGCCACCGCGAGCCCCACGACGCCTGCCCCGACGACGATGGCGTCGACCCGTTCCATGCGGCGATTGTAGCGGCGGCGTGTTGCCGGAACGGCGAACTCGATATCATTCGCTCCCATGTCAACCTTGGCCGTCGAATCCGCCCGATGAACCCGCGCGTGCCGATTCGCCGTGGGGAGCACGCCGGCCCGACCGCCGGCCTCGCCCCGGGCCGGGTGCAGGCGAACCTCGTCGTGCTGCCCGCCGCGCTCGCCCCCGACTTCAGCCGGTTCTGCGCGCTCAATCCCAAGCCCTGCCCGCTGCTCGCCGAGACGCAGCCGGGCGACCCGGGCTTCCCCGCACTCGGGGCGGACATCGACGTGCGTACCGACCTGCCGCGCTACCGCGTCTTCCGCGACGGCGAGCTCGTGGACGAACCCACCGACATCCGCGGGTACTGGCGCGACGATCTCGTCGCCTTCGCGATCGGCTGCTCGTTCTCCTTCGAGCAGGCGCTGCTCGAGGCGGGGATCCGCCTGCGCCACGTCGACACCGGGAAGAACGTCAGCATGTACCGCACCAGCGTCGACACGCTGCCTGCGGGTCCGTTCCACGGCCCGCTCGTCGTGTCGATGCGGCCGCTGCGCCCCGCCGAGGCCATCCGCGCCGTCGAGATCACCGCGCGCTATCCGCGCGTGCACGGCGCGCCGGTGCACATCGGCCTGCCGGAGGCGATCGGCATCCGCGATCTCGCGCGCCCCGACTGGGGCGACCCGACCGAGGTCCGGTCCGACGAGCTGCCGGTGTTCTGGGCCTGCGGGGTGACGCCGCAGGCGGCGATCGCGCTCGCGAAGCCCGCGCTCTGCATCACGCATGCGCCCGGCCACATGCTGATCACCGATCTCGCCAACAGCCAGCTCGCGCAACACTGACCAGGAGAGGTCCATGAAAGCCGCACTCGCCGCACTCGCCGTCGCATCGTTCGCCGCCGCGCCCGCGCAGGCGCAGGACCTGCCGAAGACCCAGCTCAAGGTGGTCGGCTCGATCTCGAGCCTGCCCCCCTACAGGGAGTTCGAGGTGCCGTTCTGGACCAAGACCCTGGCCGAGAAGTCGAACGGCGCGATCACCGCGGAGATCAAGGGGTTCAACGAGATGGGCCTGAAGGGGCCGGAGGTGCTGCGGCTGATGAGCACCGGCGCGCTCGAGATCGGCGCGACCGTGCTCGCCTATCTCGCCGCCGACGACGCCACCTTCGAGGCGGTGGACATCGCGGGCCTGCTCACCGACGTCGACTCCGCGCGCAAGGCGACCGACGCCTCGAAGGCGATGTACGCGAAAGTCATGCAGAAGTTCGGCGTGAAGCTGCTCGGCATCGGCACCTACCCGGCGCAGGTCATCTACTGCAATGCCGAGCTGAACGGGCTCGCCGACGTGAAGGGCAAGAAGGTGCGCGTCGCCGGCCGCTCGCAGTCCGAGCTCGTGCAGGCGCTCGGCGGGACGCCGGTCACGATGGCCTTCGGCGAAGTCGTCCCCGCGATGCAGAACAAGACAGTCGACTGCGGCATCACCGGGACGCTTTCGGGCAACCTCGCGAAGTGGAACGAAGTGTCGACGCATCTCGTCGCGCTGCCGGTGAGCTGGGGCCAGATCGCGTACGCCACCAACGCGAAGACCTGGGAGCGGCTCGATCCGCGCGTGCGCGCAGTGATCGAGACCGAGGTGAAGGGCCTCGAGAAGAACATCTGGGACGCCGCGGCCTACCACACCGCGCAGGGGCTAGCGTGCAACGCCGGCACCGACGAGTGCAAGATCGGAACCAAGGGCAGGATGAAGGTGATCCAGCCGAGCGCCGCCGACCGCGCGCTCCTGAAGAAGGTCGTCGACGAGACGATGCTGCCCAAGTGGGCGGCACGCTGCAGCGCCGACTGCGTCGCCGACTTCAACCAGACGATCGGCAAGACGGTCGCGGTCGCCGCCAAGAAGTAGCCCGCTTGCTCGATCGCGCCCTCGCGGCCGCCGACTGGCTCAGCCTGCGCGCGGTGTGGGCGGGCGGCGTGCTGCTGCTCGTCGCGGCGTTCACCGTCTCGGTGGACGTGATCGCGCGCAAGCTCTTCGCGGTCTCGCTCGGCGGCGCCGACGAGCTGTCGGGCTACGCGTTCGCGATAGGGAGCGCCTGGGCTTTTCCGTTCGCGCTGTTGCGCCGGGCGAACGTCCGCGTGGACGCGCTCTACCAGCATCTCCCGTCGCGGCTCTGCGCGGTGCTCGACGTCCTGGCGATCGCCGCGCTCGCCGTGTTCGCGATGTTCCTCGCTCGTTACGGCTGGGACGTGATGGCGACTTCGTGGACGCTTGCGTCGCGGTCCAACAGCGCGCTCAAGGTGCCGCTCTGGATCCCGCAGGCACTTTGGGTCGCGGGACTCGTGCTGTTTCTCGCGACGCTCGCGCTCGTGATTGCGCGCGCGCTCAGAGCGCTGCTCGGGGGCGACTGGGTCTGGATTCAGGGAACGCTGGGGGCGCGCAGCGTGGTCGAGGAGGCCGAGGACGAGGCGGCGTACGCGCGCGCCCTCGAGCGGGAGCCCCGATGATCGGCACGGCTTTCCTCACGCTGCTCGTCCTGATGGCGCTGGCCATCCCGGTGGCGGCGACGCTCGGCCTCCTCGGGCTGGTGCTCGAGGCCGCCTACTCGCAGCTGCCGCTCATCCGTGCGATGGGCGAGGTGTCCTGGTCGGCCTCCAACGAGTTCCTGCTCGTGTCGGTGCCGCTGTTCATCCTGCTCGGGGAGATCCTGCTGCGCGCGGGGTTCGCGGAGCGGATGTACGGATCGCTCATCCAGTGGGTCTCGTGGCTTCCCGGCGGGCTGATGCACTCCAACGTGGCGACCTGCGGCATCTTCGCCGCGACCTCCGGTTCGAGCGTGGCGACCGCGGCGACCGTCGGCACGGTCGCGCTGCCGCAGGCGCGCCGCTACGGCTACAACGAGCGCGTGTTTCTCGGCACGCTCGCCGCCGGCGGCACCCTCGGCATCCTGATCCCGCCGTCGATCAACATGATCATCTACGCCGTGCTGACCAACACCTCGGTGCCGAAGCTCTACCTCGCCGGCATCGTGCCCGGGATCCTGCTGACGCTGCTCTTCATGGCGGTCGTCGTGCTCCTGTGCGTGGCGCGCCCGTCCTGGGGCGGGCAGCGCGTCACCGCGACCTGGCCGGAGCGCGTACGCGGGCTCGCGCACCTCCTGCCCCCGGCCGGAATCTTCCTTGTGGTCGTGGGTTCGATCTACGTCGGCATCGCCACGCCCACCGAAGCCGCCTCGCTCGGCGTGCTTGCGTCCCTCGCGCTGGCGTGGTGGAACCGGCGGCTGTCGCGCACGATGCTGCGCGACGCGCTCGAGGGAACGATGAAGACCACCGCCATGGTGATGCTCATCATTCTCGCGGCCTATTTCCTGAACTTCGTGATGTCGGGGATCGGCCTCACGACAGCGCTCACCGGCTTCATCGAGGGTCTCGGCCTCCCGCCCGCCTGGATGCTGCTCGCGGTGGTGGTGTTCTACGTGGTGCTCGGCTGCTTCATGGAGACGCTGTCGATGATGATCACGACCATCCCGATCATCGCGCCGATCATGTTCAAGCTGGGCTACGACCCGATCTGGTTCGGGATCGTCGTCATCCTGCTGATCGAGACGGCGCTCGTCACCCCGCCGGTCGGCCTGAACCTGTTCGTCGTGCAGAACCTGCGGCGCAGCGGCTCGATGAACGACGTCATCATCGGCACGGCGCCGTTCATCGCGGCGCTCTTTGCGATGCTCGCGCTCCTCGCCGCGTTCCCGGGCCTCGCGACCTGGCTGCCCGCGGTGGTGGGATGAGCCGCTGGGAATTCTGGATCGACCGCGGCGGGACCTTCACCGACGTCGTCGCGCGCACGCCGCAGGGCGCGCTCGTCACCCACAAGCTGCTGTCGGACAACCCCGAGGCCTATCCCGACGCCGCCATCGCGGGCATTCGCCACCTGCTCGGGCTGGGGCCGGGGGCGCCGGTTCCCGGCGAACGGATCGCGGCGGTCAAGATGGGCACCACGGTCGCCACGAACGCGCTGCTCGAGCGCAAGGGCGAGCCGACGGTGCTCGCGATCACGCGCGGCTTCCGCGACGCGCTGCGCATCGCGTACCAGAACCGGCCGCGCCTGTTCGACCGCCGCATCGCGCTGCCCGAGCTGCTGCACGCGCACGTGATCGAGGTCGACGAGCGCGTCGGCGCGCGCGGCGAGCTGCTCGTCCCGCTCGACGAGGCGGCGGCGCGGCGCGACCTGCAGGCGGCCTACGACGCCGGCTACCGCTGCGTGGCGATCGTGCTGATGCACGGGTACCGTTTCGGCGCGCACGAGGCGCGGGTGGCCGCGCTCGCGCGCGCGGTCGGCTTCGCGCAGGTGTCGGTGTCGCACGAGGTGAGCCCGCTGATGAAGCTCGTCCCGCGCGGCGACACCACCGTCGTCGACGCGTACCTCTCGCCCATCCTGCGCCGCTACGTGGACCAGGTGGCGGGCGAGCTGGCCGGCGTGCGCGTGATGTTCATGCAGTCGAGCGGCGGACTCACCGACGCGCGCCGGTTCCAGGGCAAGGACTCGATCCTGTCGGGGCCCGCCGGCGGCATCGTCGGCGTGGTGCGCACCGCCCAGGCCGCGGGGTTCGACCGCATCATCGGCTTCGACATGGGCGGGACCTCGACCGACGTGTCGCACTTCGCGGGCGAGTTCGAGCGCGCGTTCGAGACCCAGGTGGCCGGCGTGCGCATGCGCGCGCCGATGATGGCGATCCATACCGTCGCCGCGGGCGGCGGATCGATCCTGCACTTCGACGGGGCGCGCTATCGCGTCGGCCCCGACTCGGCCGGGGCCAACCCCGGGCCCGCGTGCTACCGGCGCGGCGGACCGCTCGCGGTCACCGACGCGAACGTGATGCTCGGCAAGATCCAGGCCGATTTCTTTCCGGCCGTGTTCGGGCGCGCGGGCGACGCGCCGATCGACGTCGAGGTGGTGCGCCGCAAGTTCGCCGCGCTCGCCGCGGAGATCCGCGCGGCCACCGGCGACGCGCGCAGCCCGGAAGCGGTCGCGGAGGGGTTCGTCGCGATCGCGGTCGGGAACATGGCCAACGCGATCAAGCGGATCTCGGTGCAGCGCGGCTACGACGTCACCGGGTACACGCTGTGCACCTTCGGCGGGGCCGGGGGGCAGCACGCGTGCGCGGTGGCCGACGCGCTCGGCATGCGGCGCGTGTTCATCCACCCGCTCGCCGGCGTGCTGTCGGCGTACGGGATGGGTCTCGCCGACGTCACCGCGATGCGCGAGCAGGCGGTCGAGCTGCGGCTCGAGGACGCGGCCGTGCCGCAGCTCGAAGCGGCGCTCGCGCGGCTCGCGGCCGCGGCGCGCGACGAGGTGCGCGGCCAGGGAATCGAGGACGCCCGGATCCGGGTCGTCCGCCGGGCGCACCTGCGCTACGAAGGCACCGATTCCGCGCTCGTCGTCGAGTTCGGCGACCGCGCGGCGATGACCGCCCGCTTCGAGACCGCCTACCGGCAGCGGTTCTCGTTCCTGATGCCGGATCGCGCGCTCCTCGTCGAGGCCGTTGCGGTCGAGGCGATCGGCGCCGGCGTCGCAACCGCGGAGCCGGGGGGAGGGGCGGCGCCGCGCGCCGGCCCGGCCGAGGCGGCGGCGCGGGTGGACGTGTTCAGCGGCGGCCGGCGGCACCGCGCGCCGGTGTACCGGCGCGAGGCGCTGCGGCCGGGCGACCGGATCGCGGGGCCGGCGATCATCGCCGAGGCGAACGCGACGACGGTGGTCGAGCCCGGCTGGCGCGCCGAGATCACGGCGCTCGACCATCTCGTCCTCGAACGGGTCGAAGCCGCGGACCGCGGCCGCGCGATCGGCACGAGCGTCGACCCGGTGATGCTCGAGATCTTCAACAACCTCTTCATGTCGATCGCCGAGCAGATGGGCTTCGCGCTCGCGAACACCGCCTACTCGGTGAACATCAAGGAGCGGCTGGACTTCTCCTGCGCGCTGTTCGACGCCGAGGGCAATCTGATCGCGAACGCCCCGCACATGCCGGTGCACCTCGGGTCGATGGGCGAGTCGATCAAGACGGTGATGCGCCTGAACGCGGGACGCATGGGGCCGGGCGACGTGTACGTGCTCAATGCCCCGTACAACGGCGGCACCCACCTGCCCGACATCACGGTCATCACTCCGGTCTTCGACGCGGCCGGCACACGCATCCTGTTCTACGTCGGCGCGCGCGGCCACCACGCCGACGTCGGCGGGATCACGCCCGGCTCGATGCCGCCCGACTCGCGCACCGTCGAGGAGGAGGGCGTGCTGATCGACAACTTCCTGCTGGTCGAGCGCGGCACCCTGCGCGAGGCCGAGACGGTGGCGCTGCTCTCGTCGGGCAGGTACCCGGCGCGCAACGTCGCGCAGAACATGGCCGACCTGCGCGCGATGATCGCCGCGAACGAGAAGGGCGCGCAGGAGCTGCGGCGGATGGTGGCGCACTTCGGCCTCGACGTCGTGCACGCGTACATGCGCCACGTGCAGGACAACGCGGAGGAGGCGGTGCGCCGGGTGATCGGGGTCCTGCGTCCGGGGGAGTTCACCTACGAGATGGACTGCGGCGGGGTGATCCGGGTGCGCATCGCGATCGACCGCGCGGCGCAGCGCGCGACGATCGACTTCACCGGCACCTCCGCGCAGCTTCCCAACAACTACAACGCGCCGGCCGCGGTGTGCATGGCAGCGGTGCTGTACGTCTTCCGCACGCTGGTGGACGACGACATTCCGCTCAACGCGGGCTGTCTCAAGCCGCTCGAGGTGATCATTCCCGAAGGCTCGATGCTGCGGCCGCGCTACCCGGCCGCGGTGGTGGCGGGCAACGTCGAGACCTCCCAGTGCATCACCGACGCGCTGTACGGCGCGCTCGGCATCATGGCTTCCGCCCAGGGGACGATGAACAACTTCACCTTCGGGAACGCTCGCCACCAGTACTACGAGACGGTCGCCGGAGGCTCCGGCGCCGGCGCGACCGCGCTCGCGCCGGATGGCTCGGCGCTCGACGGGTTCGACGGCACCGACGTGGTGCAGACCCACATGACCAACTCGCGCCTCACCGACCCGGAGGTGCTCGAGTGGCGCTTCCCGGTGCGCCTCGAGAGCTACGCGATCCGCCGCGGCTCGGGGGGCGCCGGACGCTGGCGCGGCGGCGACGGCGGCACCCGGCGCATCCGCTTCCTCGAGGCGATGACCGCGTCGATCCTGGCCAATCACCGGCGCATCGCGCCGCACGGCCTGGCGGGCGGCAGTCCGGGCGCGCCGGGACGGAACTGGGTCGAGCGCGTCGACGGCACGCGGGTGGAGCTCGGCCCGGCCGACCGGGCGGAGATGGCGCCGGGCGACGTGTTCGTGATCGAGACGCCGGGCGGCGGCGGCTTCGGCCCGGCGCCACGCTGACCCCCGCCGCGCGCACCTGACCTTTTCCCGCAACCGCCCGCGCAGGGCGGGTGCGCGCCTGCCGGTGCTGGCACTTTTGCACGCATGAGGCCGCCCCGGGGGTGCTACGATGCGCGGGCTTCGCGGCCGCATGACCGCGGCATGTAGATCCCGGGAGCATGGACAGAAGAACGGTTCTCACGAAGACCGCGAAAGGCCTCATGGAGGTCACCGGCAAGACGAGCCTGCTGCCGCGTGACCTGCGCAACGTGCTGGCGCAGGTGGACGGCAAGGCGACCGTCGGCGACCTGCACCAGAAGCTCGACAAGTTCTCCGAAGCGAAGCTCTTCGACACGCTCGGCAAGCTCGTCAAGGACGGGTTCGTGCGCGAGTTCGTGTCGGCCCCGGCCAGCGTCTCGCCGCCCTCGCAGGTGCCGATCGTCCAGGAGGACGTCGACCTCGACTTCACCGCGCTGATCAGCCGTCCGCCGACCAAGGAGGAGGTCACTGCGCAGAACAGCGCGGAAGCCGACGAGGTTGCGCGCCAGGTGGCGCAAGCGCGCGCAAAGCAGGATGCGGGCAAGGCCGAGGCGCGGGCGAAGGCCGAGACCGAGGCGAAAGCGAAGCGCGAGGCCGAGGAACGCGCGCGCAAGGAAGCCGAAGCACGGGCGAAGGCCGAGACCGAAGCGAAGGCGAAGCGCGAGGCGGAGGAACGCGCGCGCAAGGAAGCCGAGGCGAAAGCGAAGCGCGAGGCGGAGGAACGCACGCGCAAGGAAGCCGAAGCACGGGCGAAGGCGGAGGCCGAAGCGAAGGCGAAGCGCGAGGCCGAGGAGCGCGCGCGCAAGGAAGCCGAAGCACGGGCGAAGGCGGAAGCCGAGGCGAAAGCGAAGCGCGAGGCCGAAGAGCGCTCGCGCAAGGAAGCCGAAGCACGGGCGAAGGCGGAAGCCGAGGCGAAGGCGAAGCGCGAGGCTGAAGAGCGCGCGCGCAAGGAAGCCGAGGCGCGTGCGAAGGCGGAGGCCGAAGCGAAGGCGAAGCGCGAGGCCGAGGAACGCGCGCGCAAGGACG
>WBZO01006753.1_pt1 | contig 10964 bp, 8 predicted proteins | sample 5204261 | NCBI WGS metagenome assembly WBZO01 (sample SAMN12412400, study PRJNA552823) | activated sludge metagenome | isolation source: activated sludge from anammox sidestream of wastewater treatment plant... | place: USA: North Carolina | collected 2017-09
GAGCCGGCGGTCAGCTCCTTGTTGTCGAGGTTGCCGCCGTGGATCCGCGGCTCCTTCGACGCGATCCGTCCGAAGGCGGGCGGCGGCGCGACACCCATCACGCCGAAGAACGGCGCCAGCGCCAGCGCGGTGCCCCAGGGCAGCGTGCAGCTCCCCTTCTCCTGATCGACCGGGATCCGCATCAGCGTGGTCTCGTGGAAATCCTCGGGCAGCGTGCCGGCCAGCGGGCGGATCACGTTGTAGCCCCAGTTGGCGCCCGGCACGATGCGGTCGATCCGGATTTCCAGCATATCGCCCGACATCGCGCCCGCGACCGCGATCGGTCCGGTGACGATGTGACCGGCCCGCACGCCCGGATTGGCCGCCAGGATGGCCAGGAGCTCCGGCGGCGAGGTCAGCGGCGAGCCCGGCGGCGGCATCACCTCCTCGCGCCCCGAGACACACTGCACCTCGACCGTGTCACCCGAGGCGATGGTCATCACCGCCGGGAACTCGGCATCGAACACGCCCATCCGCACAGTGTCGGGACCGGCGCGCAAGCTGTGAAAAGCCATGAGGACAATCCTGCAAAAATTCCTGAACGACAGGGAAGAGGCCACAGCGGCCCCTTCCCCGCGGCCCCCTCCGGTCAGGAGAGGAACGACGCGATCGTTACGCCACCAGCGCCGGACGCCTGTCGCGATACGGCGTCGCCTTTTCGAACGCGTCGGCCACGCGGAACACGGTGGCTTCCTGAAACGGCTTGCCGACGATCTGCATCGACACCGGCAGCCCCTTCGGTCCGAACCCGGTGCACACCGCGATCGCCGGATAACCCGCCACGTTGAACGGCTGCGTGAAGCCGGGTGCGGCGAACACGTCCCACCGCGGGATGGCATCGATCTTCGCCGCCTCGTCCGGCGCGCCGGCCGTGATCACCACGTCCTGCCCGGCCATCGCCGCCTGCAGCTCGGCCCGCAACTCCCGCCGCCGGCGCACCGCCTGCACATAGTCGACACCGGACACCATGGCGCCCAGCATCAGGCGCCGCTGCACACGCTCGGAGAAATCGCCCAGGCGGGTGCGCGCCCATTCCTCATAGGCCGCCGCCCGTTCCACGATCGAAATCAGCGAGCAGCACGCGTGCCAGTCCTGCAGCGGCGACAGCGTCACGTCGCTGATCTCGGCGCCCAGTTCCTTCATCACCGCGACCGCGCCGTCGATACCCGCCTGCGTCGCCGCCGACACCCGGTTGTCGACCTCATGGAAATGCCGGATCACGCCGACCTTCACGCCCTTCAGGCCCGCGCCCAGCAGCGAGGTGTAGTCGGGGATCGGCTGGTCGGCCGAGGCGGGGTCGGCCGGATCATGCCCGGCGATCGCCTGCAGCATCAGCGCGCAGTCCTCGGCCGTCCACGCCATCGGCCCGATATGATCCAGGCTGAACGCCGCCGGCGCCACGCCCGCCCGGCTGACCAGGCCATAGGTCGGCTTGATGCCGGCGATGCCGCACAAGGCCGCCGGCCCGCGGATCGAGCCGCCGGTGTCGGTGCCGATGCCGCACAGGATCATGCCCGCCGCCACCGCCGCACCGGTGCCCGAAGACGAGCCGGCGGTGAAATGCTCCGGGTTCCAAGGGTTGCGCGAAGGCGGCTTGGGCAGGTCGAAGGACGGGCCGCCATCGGCGAATTCGTGCGTCGTCAGCTTGCCCATCAGCACCGTGCCCGCCGCGGCCAGCTTCGCCGCGCAGGTGGCATCGGTCTCGGGCACGTTGCCGGCCAGGATCTTCGACTGGCAGGTGGTCTCGATGCCCTTGGTGTCGACGATGTCCTTCAGCCCGATCGGGATGCCGTGCAGCGGCCCGCGCGGACCGGATGCCATGATCTCGGCCTCCGCCGCCTTCGCCTCGGCCATCGCCCGCTCCTCCGTCGGCAGGACGAAGGCGTGCAGCGTGTTGTCCAGCCGGTGGATACGGTCGAAACAGGCCTTGGTCAGCTCGACCGGCGACAGCTTCTTCGCGGCGATCAGCCTGGCCGCCTCGGCTACCGTCGGGATCATGCCAGGTCCTCCTTCGTAAAGCCATATGTATGGGCAAGCTCGGCCATCCGGCCGCGCGGCTGGCGCACCCGCGCCTTCATCGCGATCAGCGCGTCATGGATCGTGGCGAGATCGGCCTTCTGCTCCTCGGTCAGCGACAGGCCTGCCGCATCGAGCAGGTAATCGAGCGACTCGTGGGTCAGTTTCGGCGGCATCCTGGAACTCCTTCTGTCCGACGCTGAAAGTTACAATTGATTCGAAATGGCCGGGGCCCCCGGCCCGTGCGGCGCCGGCCCGACGCGCGCCGCCCGCATTCCAGCCGCACGCACCGTCCACAGCGGCCGCCGGGGCGGGGGGCCGGGCGGGTGGGGCGTGACGGGAAAAGATGCTGAACCCATGGCACGGACCATGCAAACCATGGACCATGCAGCCCGCCGCAGCGGAGAACCGACCATGACGGAAGACAGTATCGACGCCTTCGTGCCCGGGCCGCGCTGCCGGATCGCCGGGGCGGCGGCGGGACCCCTCGCTGGCCTGACATTCGCGGTGAAAGATCTGATCGATGTCGCCGGCTGGCCCACCGGCGGCGGCAACCCGGACTGGGAGCGGACGCACCCGGTGCCGGCCCGCCACGCCCGGGTGGTGGAGACATTGCTGGCCGCCGGCGCCTCGATCATCGGCAAGACCGCGACCGACGAGATCTCGCTGGGGATCCTGGGGGAAAACCCGTTCACCGGCACGCCGCTCAACCCCGCCGCACCCGAGCGGGTGCCGGGCGGCTCCTCCTCCGGCTCCGCCTCGGCCGTGGCAGGCGGCGTCTGCGACTTCGCCCTCGGCACCGATACCGGCGGCTCGGTGCGCGTGCCGGCGAGCTTCTCGGGCCTGTACGGCATCCGCCCCACCCACGGGCGCATCGATTTCAGCGGCATCCTGACGCAGGCCCCGACCTCGGACACGGTCGGCTGGTTCGCCCGCGATGCCGCCACCTTCGCCCGTGTCGGCACGGTGCTGTTCGGCGCGCCGCTGCCCGCCGCCCTGCCGACACGGCTGCTGGTGGCGACCGACGCGTTCGGCTTCGCCGACCCCGAGGTGGCAGCGGCGCTGGCGCCGCTGGTCGACCGCCTGGCCCGCCTGATCGGCCATCGGCAGGACGAGACGCTGGCGCCGCAAGGCCTGTCGGTCTGGCGCACCGCGCAGCGCACGCTGCAATCCTCGGAAGCCTGGGCGACGTTCCGGGACTGGGTCGACCGCAGCAACCCGCGGTTCCAGTTCAGCGTCGCGCGGAACCTGACCCTGGGTTCGATGATCACCGACCAGGAGCGGCTGCTGGCCGGCCTGATGCGGGAGGAAGCGCGCGCCCGCACCCGCCTGCTGCTGCCGCCCGGCACGATCATGTGCTTCCCGACGACGCCGTTCCCGGCGCTGCGGAAGGGGCTCCCCATCAGTGAGCAGGCCGTCCCGCGGGAGCGGATCACCTGCCTCGCCTGCGTCGGCGGGCTGACGGGGGTGCCTCATGTGGTGGTTCCCGGCGGCAGGGTGGAGGGCGCGCCGGTGGGGCTGACAGTGATTGGTGGGCGCGGGGCGGATCTGGATCTTCTGGCTGTCGCACAGGCACTCGAACAGGCATAGAATTAGCCATATGCCATTGTTATGGTTATTTTCAGATCATATTTAGTTCTGACTTTTGTCAGAAAGGATGATTTATGGGCAGTTCCTGCCCGCCCTCTGACCCGCTGCACCGGGCGTGACAGCAGCCCCGGCTGACAGGCCAGGCTCAGCCAGCGAACCGGGCGCGCGACGGCGCCATCCCTCGATTGACTTCCGGCCCGGCACCTCCTACGCCGCGCCCCTTCGATTTGAGCCGAGACCATCCGCATGACCCGCCGCAAGCCGCGCGGCCGCCCGCTGGACGGGTGGCTGATCATCGACAAGCCCGCCGGCATGACCAGCACCGATGTCGTCAACCGCGTGCGCCGCCTGTTCGACGCGCAGAAGGCAGGGCATGGCGGCACGCTCGACCCGCTGGCCACCGGGCTGCTGCCGGTCGCCTTCGGCGCCGCCACCAAGACGGTGCCGTATGTGATGGACGGGACCAAGCTGTACCGCTTCACCCTGCGGTTCGGCGAGGCGCGGGACAGCGACGATGCCGACGGGACGGTGACCGAGACCTCGGGCGTGCGGCCGGACGACGACCGGATCCGGGCGGAGCTGGCGGCGTTCCGCGGCGGGATCATGCAGGTGCCACCGGCCTTCTCGGCCGTAAAGATCGCCGGCGAGCGCGCCTATGACATGGCGCGGGAGGGGCGCGCCCCGGTGCTGGAGCCGCGTCCGGCGCGCGTCGACCGGTTCGAGCTGATCGCTCGGCCGGACGCCGACACCGCGGTGTTCGAGGTGGCGTCCGGCAAGGGCGTCTATATGCGCAGCCTGGCGCGTGACCTGGCACGGGCCTGCGGCACCGTCGGGCACGTGGCGGCGTTGCGGCGGCTGCGCGTCGGCCCGTTCACCGAGGTCCAGGCGATCCCGCTGGACCGGCTGCGCGCGCCGGACGAGACCGGACCGGCGTCGGCCGCCTTGCTGCTGCCGGTGGCAACCGCGCTGGGCGACGTGCCGGCACTGCCGCTACACGACGCCGAGGCCGCCGGCCTGCGGCACGGTCAGGCGATCAGCCTGGTGGCTCTGATGGGCCGCATCCCCGCCACGGCCGATCCCGCCGGCGGGATCGTGCGCGCGATGGTCGGCACCCGCGTGATCGGCCTGTGCCGGCTGGAGGACGGGCTGCTGAAGCCGGAGCGGATGATGTAGACGGCTGGCGCCTCCCCCTCCCCGGCGGCCGTGCGTCCGCCGCAATGCCGCCCGGCGTGCGGGCCGTGGTGCGGCGAGCCGATTCCGCTGGACAAACCTTGCGCAACCCCCCATACCGCCTGCGTTTCCCCGGACCTTCCGCATCCGGTCGCGACCGCGCTGGCCGACATCCCGGCGCCGGCCCCGACTCAAGCGAAGGCCACCCTCCCCCGATCAGCCCGGCCCCCGGCCGGCCGCACCCGGGGGAGCGGGCTCCAGGCCAACCCGATCCCAGATCGGCAAATGCCATGGCGGGGAGCCGCGTGCCAGGGCCACGCCGTCTGCGCAACAGACTGCCGCAACCCGAACGGAGGCCATGTCCGGCCCCCACGCCACGCGCCGCATCAACCTTTCTGACGGAGACCATGCGATGTCGATCACAGACGAGCGCCGGCAGGCGCTGATCCAGGAATATGCAACGGCCGCCAACGACACCGGCAGCCCGGAGGTCCAGGTCGCCATCCTGTCGGAGCGTATCGGCAACCTGACCGAGCATCTGAAGATCCATGCCAAGGACTTCCACTCCCGCCGCGGCCTGCTGATGCTGGTGGGACGCCGCCGCCGCTTGCTCGACTACCTCAAGCGCAAGAACCAGGCGCGCTACGAGACCCTGATCGGTCGCCTCGGCCTGCGCCGCTGACCGGTCCCGACGACCCCGGCCCGGCCCCGTCCGGGCCGGTGGCATAAAGGCCGCCGAAAACGGCTGACGAATCCGCCGACATACCTATATGTCGGTTTTCGGCTCAAGAACCCCGCGCCACGATGGCACGGGACAACGCCCCGCAAGGGGCACACGCCCCACCAGGGGCACGCCGCGGGGCGGGCCGCAGCCCCACAACGCCGCGTCACGCGGCGGCTCGACACTCCGCCGATCCGGCACGCTCCTGCAGGAGCGGGAACCGCGACGGCGTTTCCGGCCACATGGGCAGCGACCGCGCGCCCGCGCGAGGTCCGCCCTCCATGCCGCCCGAGACGCCGCCTCCCGTCCGAACAGGGTCCTCGGATCGTCCGGCTTGCCGCCCGCCTCATGCCGCGCATCCGAAGGACGATGGGATGTTCAACTATTTCCGCAAGGAACTCGAATGGGGCGGGCGCAAGCTCGTCCTGGAAACCGGCAAGATCGCACGCCAGGCCGACGGCGCGGTGATGGTCTCCTATGGCGAAACCATCGTGCTGTGCACCGCGGTCGGCGTGAAAACCTCCAGGCCCGGCCAGGATTTCTTCCCGCTGACCGTCAACTATCAGGAGAAGGCCTTCGCCGCCGGCAAGATCCCGGGCGGCTTCTTCAAGCGCGAAGGCCGCCCGACGGAGGCCGAGGTGCTCAAGAGCCGGCTGATCGACCGCCCGATCCGCCCGCTGTTCCCCGAAGGCTTCCGTAATGAGGTCCAGGTCATCGCCACCGTGCTGTCGCACGACATGGAGAACGATCCCGACATCGTTTCGATGATCGGCTGCTCCGCCGCGCTGACCCTGTCGGGCATCCCGTTCTTCGGTCCGGTCGCCGCCGCCCGCATCGGCTATGTCGACGGGCAGTACGTGCTGAACCCGACGATGGACGAGATGAAGACGAGCCAGCTCGACCTGGTCGTCGCCGGCACCTCGGAAGGCGTGCTGATGGTGGAATCCGAAGCGCAGGAGCTGCCGGAGGACGTCATGCTGGGCGCCGTCACATTCGGCCATACCAGCTTCCAGCCGGTGATCGAGGCGATCATCGCGCTCGCCGAACGCGCCGCCCGCGACCCGTGGCCGCTGCCCGAGCCGACCGAGGAGGAGAAGGCGCTGAAGGCCCGCGTCGATGCGCTGGGCCGCGCGGCGCTGACGGAAGCGTATCAGGAGAAGCAGAAGCAGGTCCGCCATGACAAGGTGGCGGCCGCCAAGAAGGATGTCTGCGCCGCGCTGACCGCCGAAGGGCTGGACCCGGCCAAGGCCCAGGGCCTGCTGCACGACCTGGAAGCCGACATCGTGCGCAACGCCATCCTGGACACCGGCGTGCGCATCGACGGCCGTGACACACGCTCGATCCGCCCGATCGTCGCCGAGGTCGGCATCCTGCCGCGTGCCCACGGTTCGGCGCTGTTCACCCGCGGCGAGACCCAGGCCTTCTGCGTCGCCACGCTGGGCACCGGCCAGGATGAGCAGGTGATCGACGCGCTCGAGGGCGAATACCGTGAGCATTTCATGCTGCACTACAATTTCCCGCCCTATTCGGTGGGTGAGGCAGGCCGCATGGGCTCTCCGGGCCGGCGCGAGGTCGGCCACGGCAAGCTGGCCTGGCGCGCGGTGCATCCGCTGCTGCCGCCGAAGGAGAAGTTCCCCTACACGCTGCGCGTGGTGTCCGAGATCACGGAGTCGAACGGCTCCTCCTCGATGGCGACGGTGTGCGGCACCTCGCTCGCGCTGATGGATGCCGGCGTGCCGCTGACCCGTCCGGTGGCAGGCATCGCCATGGGCCTGATCAAGGAGGACAAGGGCTTCGCCGTGCTGTCCGACATCCTGGGCGACGAGGATCACCTCGGCGACATGGACTTCAAGGTGGCGGGCACCGAGATCGGCGTGACCAGCCTGCAGATGGACATCAAGATCACGTCCATCACGCCCGAGATCATGAAGATCGCCCTGAACCAGGCGCGCGAAGGCCGTATGCACATCCTGGGCGAGATGAGCAAGGCGCTGACCGGCCACCGGGGTGAGGTCGCTGGCACCGCGCCGCGCATCACGGTGATCAACGTGCCGAAAGACAAAATTCGTGAGGTCATCGGCACGGGCGGCAAGGTGATCCGCGAGATCGTCGAGCAGACCAAGTGCAAGATCGACATCAACGATGACGGCACGATCAAGATCGCCTCGTCCGATGTCGGCCAGGCGCAACAGGCGATCGACTGGATCCGCGGCATCGTTGCCGAACCCGAGATCGGCGTGATCTATACGGGCAAGGTGGTGAAGACCGCCGATTTCGGCGCCTTCGTCAACTTCCTCGGCTCCCGCGACGGGCTGGTGCATATCAGCGAGCTGCAGCAGGGCCGCGTCGGCAAGACGACCGATGTCGTCAATGTCGGCGACACGGTGAAGGTGAAGGTCATCGGCTTCGATGAGCGTGGCAAGGTGAAGCTGTCAATGCGGGTGGTCGACCAGGCTACCGGCGAGGACATCACCGAGCAGGTCGGCGCCAGGCCGCCGCGCGCGGAACGCGAAGGCGGTGAGCGGCGGGAGCGCCGGGACCGGCGCGATCGCGGTGAGCGGGACGCCGCGCCAATGCCGGAAGACGCCGAGCAGCCGACGATCGGCGATTGAACGTCGATACACGGCGGCGGCGGATGGAAAAGCTTGCATCCGCCGGCGGGCGCCGTATCCGTAAGATAAATGTCATGTTGGGCGCGATGTGCGATGATCGCGCCCAACCCGTACCAGGCCGTCGGGGATCAGCCCCTGAGAGGAAAGACGCGCGGCGATGCAGGCGATCAACGCGATTCGCATGGGTGGTGTCGAGGTCCTGCCGCTGGTGGAAGGCGGCAAGGGCGTTGCGATTTCGAACGGTATCTCCGCCGGGCACTGGGCCGCGTCCGGCGGCGTCGGCACCTTCAGCGCGGTCAACGCAGACAGCTACGACGAGCAGGGGCGGCGGATCCCGCAAATCTATCACAAGCGCACGCGGCGCGAACGGCATGAGGAACTGATCTCCTACGCCGTCAAGGGCGCGCTGGCGCAGGCTCGGCGGGCCTGGGACCTGGCCGGAGGAAAGGGACGCATCCACGCCAACATCCTGTGGGAGATGGGCGGCGCCGAACGCGTCATCACCGAAGTGCTGGAGCAGGCCAAGGGGATCATCCACGGCATCACCTGCGGCGCCGGCATGCCATACCGCCTGTCGGACATCGCGGCGCGGTTCAACGTCTACTACTACCCGATCGTGTCCTCGGCGCGGGCGTTCAATGCGCTGTGGAAGCGGGCCTATTCCAAGACCGCGCACCTGCTGGGCGGTGTCGTCTACGAGGATCCGTGGCTCGCCGGCGGCCATAACGGCCTGTCGAACAGCGAGGATCCGACCCGGCCCGAGGACCCGTATCCACGCGTCGTCGCACTGCGCAAGGTGATGCGGGAGTTCGGGCTGAACGACACACCGATCATCATGGCCGGCGGCGTGTGGTGGCTGGAGGAATGGGAGCACTGGATCGACAATCCCGAGCTCGGCCCGATCGCGTTCCAGTTCGGCACCCGTCCCCTGCTGACCAAGGAAAGCCCGATCGGCAATGCCTGGAAGCAGCGGCTGATGACGCTGAAGGAAGGCGACGTCTTCCTGAATCGTTTCAGTCCGACCGGCTTCTATTCCAGCGCGGTCAACAACGCCTTCATGAATGAATTGCGTGAACGCAATGAACGCCAGGTGGCATTCTCGACCGACGCGGTGGGCGAGCATGTCGCGGAATATGGCGTCGGCCCGCGGCGGCGTATCGTCTATCTGACACCGGCGGATCTCGACCGCGTGCATGGCTGGGAAGCGCAGGGCTTCACCGAGGCGCTGCGCACGCCCGACTCGACCCTGATCTTCGTCACCCCCGACAAGGCGCGGGAGATCCTGGCCGACCAGGCCGACTGCATGGGCTGCCTGAGCTCCTGCCGCTTCTCGAACTGGGATCAGCATGCCGCGGATTTCAGCACCGGGAAGAAGGCGGATCCGCGCAGCTTCTGCATTCAGAAGACGCTGCAGGACATCGCGCATCGCAGCGACGAGCCCGACGCGGTCGAGCACAACCTGATGTTCAGTGGCCATAACGCGTTCCGGTTCGCCAAGGACCCGTTCTACTCGAACGGCTTCATTCCGACGGTGAAGCAGCTTGTGGAACGGATCCTGACCGGGCGCTGATCCAACCGGGGTTGCAACGATGAAGCTGCTGCTGATCAACCCCAACACGACCGCCGCGATGACGGACCAGATGGCGGCCGAGGCACGTCGTTCCGCCTCGCCCGGCACCGCGATCACCGCTGTCACCGCCGCCTTCGGCACCCAGTACATCGCCAACCGGGCCGAGGCGGCGATCGCCGGCCATGCGGTGCTGGATGCGATGGCGCGTCACGCCGGCGGACATGACGCCGCCATCGTCTCGGCGTTCGGCGATCCGGGTCTGGCGGCGGCGCGGGAACTGTTCGACATCCCCGTGCTCGGCATCGCCGAGTCCGCCATGCTGACGGCCTGGACCCTCGGCCGCCGCTATTCCATCGTCTGCCTGAGCCCGCGTCTGCGGCGCTGGTACATCGAATGCGCGCGCGACCATGGGCTGGACGGGCGGCTGGCCAGCGTGCGGGCGCTGGATATGCCGATTCCCGATATCACGCAGGCCAAGGACCAGTTCCGCGACCGGCTGCTGGAAGAGTGCCTGCGCGCGGTCGAGGACGATGAGGCTGAGGTCATCATCCTGGGCGGCGGCCCGATCGCCGGGCTGGCACGGGAATCGGCCGATGCGATCCCGGTGCCGACGCTGGATGGCGTGAGCTGTGCCGTCCGTCTGGCCGAAGCCCTGGTCGGGCTCCACCCCCGCAAGGCCACCCGCGGCAGCTTCGCCCGCCCCGCCCCGAAACCGGCCGTCGGCCTGGGCCCGGAGCTGATGAAGCGGGTGACGGAAGGATAGGTCGGGGACGTGAGGCGCCGGGTCTCTCGTGGGTCACGGCCGCTTCCCTGTACCATGGTCGGTGAAGGGGCGTTACGGTCGCCCCGCCCGTGTCACGGTCGACGTAGGGACGTCACGGCCGCCTCCGCCAACCATGACACGGGTGGCGTGGCCGCCCACGACACAAAGGACCGACCACGCCACGGGGGGACTCCCCACCGTTCAGCAAGGACGAATTTTGGCTTTGAGTGACGGATCGAAGGTGTCTGTCTTGAGCATGGCGCAGGGCCCCTTTGCCGCTTGGGGCCGCTTCCCTTCGTCGTCCTCGGGCTTGACCCGAGGCCCACCCGTCACCCTCGGGCTTGACCCGAGGGTGACGGGGGGCGTTTGGTCGCTCCCGCCGGGTCGACTCGGTTCAGGACGTTTACGCCGCTTCGGGCCGTCGCCCGTTGATCACGCTACGGTCCGCTACACTTCACCTCGCGTGCTCAACGGCGTCGTGCG
>WBZO01006754.1_pt1 | contig 10964 bp, 6 predicted proteins | sample 5204261 | NCBI WGS metagenome assembly WBZO01 (sample SAMN12412400, study PRJNA552823) | activated sludge metagenome | isolation source: activated sludge from anammox sidestream of wastewater treatment plant... | place: USA: North Carolina | collected 2017-09
GCCGGCGGCCGAGTTCCGCTGGCCGCGCCGCGCCGCCCTCGTGCTCGGCAACGAGTACGCGGGGCTCGACCCGGCGTTGGCCGCCCTCTGCGGCCGCCGCGTGACCATCCCCATGCGGTCCGGCACCGACTCGCTCAACGTCGGCGTGGCGGCAGGCATCCTGCTCTACGAGATGATGAAGGCCGGGACGGCCGGCCCGTGACGTGCCAGCGGGCGCGTCAGGCCGGCGCCTCTTTCTCGCGTAGATCGTACTTGAGGCGGCCGCGCGGGTTGCGGAAGCGGTCCAGCCGATACCAGCAGCCCATCACGGACGAATGCTGGTATCCTTCGGCGTCCGCGTCGGCCGGCTCGTAACCTTCCAGGCCGCGGCGGTGGATGATGAACTCTAGTGTCTCGCGGCGCGCATCGACGAGCCAATACTCGGTTACGCCGGCGGCGAAGTAGGCCGGAGGCAGCCGTTGGGTGTCTTTCTTCACGGAGGAGTCGCTGAGGATCTCCACGACAAGGTCCGGGGCCCCTTCGAATTCGATGTACCGGTCGGGCTCGCCGCTGGCCTTGGGGACGAGCTTCACTCGCCCGGATTCGAGGCTTTCTTCCGATACGAACACGATGTCCGGCTCCACGGAGAGGTCGGCGTGCGGACACGAGACGCGGGTGCGGTCGGAGAACAGATCGCCCGTCCCCAGGGATTCCACGCGCGCACTCAGGACCATGACCAGCTTTGTCTTGACCGTGCCGTGGGCATAAAGGTCTTCCGGCGACATGTCCACCTCGATTCGCCCCGCGATGTAGTCGATGCGGCCGCGCTCGGGGAATTCGTCCGACGTGGCCCAGCGGCGAAACTCGGCCAGGCTGTGGAGGTCCATCGGGACCTCGATCTGCTCTTCAAACAGGATGCTGCCGGCCATCGGACCACCCAAGCTCGAAAACGAGGAAAGGGAGAGGGCCCCTGCGGGTCACCACGCGCACTATCCATTCTACCGCGCGGACGGCCGCAGGGGCAACCGCGCCGTGGCCGAGACCGCCCCCCTCGCGCCTGCGCCGGCCTGTGCGCAGCCGCGATCGGCTATAATGGCCGGCGAGCCGCGGTTGCCAAGCCGCGGGCAATGGCGATCGCAACGACCGTACACGTCCCTCGAGCGGAGGCGAGCCGTGAAACGAGCATTCCCCTGGACCAGGCTGGCAGCATGGACCCTTACGGCGGCCGTGGCCTGCGTCCAAGGCGCCGCCCCGGGCCGCGCGGCGCCCGCCGCCAAACCGGCGGCCTGGCGCGAGAAGATCGTCTACTACGACGCGGCCTACGATGCCGTCCACATCCGCAACCCCCAGGCCCTGGTCGGCTACCTGGTGGCCAACGGGTTCCAGCCCAAGCGGGCCGTGGAACTGGGCGCGTGGATGGGGCAAAAGCTTCAAGGCGGGGCCGCCGGCTCCGTGGCCGTGATGACCCTGGGCGCCGCGCCCGAGAGCGTCTTCCCGCACGACCAGGGGCGTGAGTCGCCGCTCTATCGCTACCTGGCCGCGGGCGGGCGAGTGCTGTTCCTCGGCGAGATGCCGGGCATCTACTGCCAGAGCGAGACCTCGCCCTCGATCGTCAATTGCGAGCCGGGCCTGGAGACCTTCGGCGTCCGCGGCGGCTGGCACCTGCCGATCTGGGGCAACCGCAAGACGGTCGAGTTGACCGGCGCCGGGCGCCGGTGGGGCCTCGTGCATCCGGGCGGCCCCCTGCAAGCCGCCCATCTCGAAGACGTAACCACTGCGCTTTCGGGCTTCAACTCCGACGACGCCAAGACCGAGGTGGCCGTCTCGTGGTTCAAGAACTTCAACCCTGACCACCCCTGGAGCGGACTCATCTGGGCCCTCAAGGGCGCCGACCTGGCCGACCCCGCCACGCAGGAAGAGGTCTATCGTTTGGCCCTTTACGCGGGCGAGCCGGTCCAGGCCCCCAAGGGTTTCCGGCCGGAGGAAAAGCGCCCGCCCGTGGAAATCGTGATCGCCCTGGCCGGGCCGCACGACCGCTCCTGCTACGTGCGCGGCGAGTCGATTCCCGCGCATCTGGCCGTCCGCCGCAACGATCCGCAGGCGCCGCAGCCCGATCGGCTTGCGTGCCAATTGTCCGATGGCCGGCGGAGCGTGGCCGCGCGAACGGTCCAGGTCCCGGCGGTCGAGCCCCTTCCATCAGGGAAATCGCGCGACGAGCCGGCGTGGTCTATCGACACCGTGGACCTGGCCTGCGGCGAGTACCTGTTGCGGGTCGAAGGCTTCGCGGGCGACACAGCGGCGTGCCGCGCCGAGCGGTCCGTGTGGATTTGTCCGCGCCCCGCCGAGCCGGAGTTCTTCTATAGCGCGTGGAACCCCGACCCGGACAACCCTCACCGCGTGCGGTTGACGCTCGAAGGCATGGCCCGCGCGGGCCTGCACCCCGGCTCGTGCGGCGAATCGACCAATCCGCGCTTGATGGACCAGTGCCTGCGGTACGGGCTGCGCTTCTCGCTCCGCACGCACGGCGACGCGGCCGGGCCGTTCGAGCCCGGCTCCGACCGCGTGGCCCCCGACGGCCGGCCCGTGCCCTCGGCCTGGGGAGGCGGGCGGCCCATGACCAGTCTCGCCTCGCCCATCCTCCGCCGCCAGACGGCCGACGGCGTGGAGCGCAACCTGAAGTCGGTGGCCGGCTATCCCGCCCTCTGGCCGTACTGCCACACCAACGACGATTACTCCGTCCGCTACGGGCTGGATTACAGCGAAGTCGCCCGGGCGCAATTCAAGGCGGCCACGGGCATGGAAGCGCCGGCGCCCAAGGAAATCGTCGCCCTGGGGCCGGACCTCAACAACATGGTCCGCATCGCGCGGGCCCCGGGCGTTGTGCCCGAGGACGACCCTTGGCTCCTCTGGTCCGCCTTCACCACGCGCGACCTCGGCGGCGGCTACAACAAGGCCCTTATGGAAGGCGCCCGTCGGGCGATCCCCGGCATCCGCCTTGGGCCGGTGCCGGGCGGGATGCAATTGCCCCTGTGGCACCCCGGCCAATACCCGCCGCACCAGTTCGGCCGCGGCGGCTTCAATTGCCTGTGGTACTATTACTATCTCAACTACTGGCAGCCCCTCTCGACCGCGCTCTACTGGGACGAAGTGGCCCGCATGGCCAACCGGGACCTGCCGCTCTACGTCACCGCGGGCCTGGTCGGCGCGGACGAGCCCACCTACTATCGCAACAAGTTCTTCCTGCACCTGGCCGGCGGCGTGCAGGGCCTGAACTACTTCACCTACCAGGAAGGGCTGTTGCGCCCCAGGGCGATCGAGGAGGTCGGCCGGCTGGGGATTGAAGTAGTGCGTCCGTACTATCCGCTCCTGGGCAAGCTCCGCCCGCGGCGCCGCGAAGTCGGCCTCTTGTTGCCCTACACCCAGTCGGCCTACGACACGGGCTACCCGCTCGCCGCGCCCTACGCCTATGCCAACCTGCTCGCCGCCCATGTGGACGTCGAGCCCACCTGCGAGGAGGAGCTTGTCTCGGGCGACGCCAAGCGCTACAAGGCCGTCCTGCTGTGGCGCGTCAAATGGCTGCGGCAGACGGCCTATGACTCCCTGGCCCGGTACGCCCGCGAAGGAGGGCTCGTTCTGGCCGACGCCTTCACCGAGATCGACGTGCCGGGCATGAAGCGCCTCCCGGTCGATCTGGCCATGGGGCAGGCCGCGGGGGCCGCGCCGGGCAAACCCGACCCGGCCCGCCAGGACCCCGGCATCCACGACTACCTGCTCCCCGAGCGCGTCCGGGCCGTGCGCGAGGCCGTGTCGCAGTACGTGCGCCCGGAAGTGGACAGCCCCTCGATGCACATGGCGATCCGCCAGTCGGAGGCCGGCGGCGTGCGCTACGTTTGGCTGGTGCATCTGCACACCCACGAAGACTATGAGTTCCTCCGCCCGCGCGTGGGCGCCGGCGCGCGGCCCGCCGACCCCAAGCAGGCCGCGCGCGAGGCCGCGGCCTATCTCGACGCCCGCGACAAGGCCGCCGCCGGGCAGTTCACCGCCGAGGTCGGTCTTCCGGCCGGAGGCGTGCTGTATGACGTGCTCGCCGGCAAGGAGGTCCCCGTGACCACCGCCGACGGACGCTCGCGCTTCACGGCGAGCATGAAGCTCCTTGGCGGGCAGCTCGTGGCCATCTATCCCCGGCGGATCGCCGCGGTGAAGATCGAGGCGCCAGCCGCCCTCGCCCGTGGGGTCGAAGGCAAGGTCAAGATCCGCGTCGTGGGCGACGACGGGAAGCCGCTTGCCGGCTGCCAGCCGGTCCACGTGGAAGTGCGTTTTCCCGCGGGGACTTCCGCCGAGTGGAGCGGCAGCTACGCCACGTCCGACGGGCTGTGCGAAATCCCCATCCGGCCCGCGCGCAACCATCCGTCTGGCTCGTGGAGCGTCCGGGTCCGCGAGCTTTCCAGCAGTGCGGCGGCCGAGGCACGGATCAACGTGCAGTGAGGCGAGGGGCGATTCCCCTATCCGTCGGACGTGTCACGTCACAAGGTCCAGCCCGGCCGGTACTCGCGGTGCAATAGCGGGTTGGCCTCGACCGGGTTGACGATCTTGCCGGCCACCGGGTCGTACTCGATCGGCTTGCCGGCCAGCGACGCCACGTGGACGAGTTGGATGATCTCGGTCAGCGGCGCGCCGACCTCGAAGGGCGAGAACGGCTTGGGGCCTCCTTTGCACCCGCGGACCCACTCGGCGTGGTGCCCCGGCGAGCGGGGCAACGTGGGGGCCGGTCCCTGGAAACCCTCGAACTGCTTCTTCGGCAGGAGCTCGAATCGCGTGTTCCAGGGGCACGACGAAAACACCGCCCCCTTGGTCCCCGCCACCAGGCATCCCCACTCGGTCATCGGCGACCCGAGCATCACCTCCTTGGGCGGCTTCTGGCCGCCGTTGTACCAGGTGAGCTTGACCGGCGGCAGGTTGCCCCGCGCGGGGAACTCGAACTTGGCCGTGATCCGCCGCGGGTAGGTTTCCGCATGGATCTCCGAGGGCTGGGCCTCGACGCGGATGAGGGCCGGGGTCGCGGGCTTGGCGGCCGGGTCGGGGTTCCACAACAAATCCAGTCGCAGGGCGCGGAGCGCCATGTTGGCCGTATGGCAGCCCATGTCGCCGCCCCCGCCGCTGCCGAATGCCCGCCACCGCCGCCACGAGCCCGGCACATAGGCCGGGTGATAGGGGCGCTCGGGGGCCGGCCCGAGCCACAGGTCCCAATGGAGCCCCGGCGGGACGGGCGGCTGGTCGGTGGGGCGGTCTTGGGGGCCGTCGCCGTTGGCCAGCCAAAGGTGCGCCTCGCGGAGTTCTCCGACGGTCCCTGCCCAGGCCAGCTCCACCGCGCGCCGCAGGGCCTCGCTGGCCGAGCCCTGGTTGCCCATCTGGGTGACGACCTTGTGCTTGAGGGCCGTCTCGCGCATCACCCGGGCCTCGTGGACGGTCCGCGTCAGGGGCTTCTCGCAATAGACGTGCTTGCCCAGCTTCATGGCCGCCACGGCTGCCACGGCGTGGGTGTGGTCGGGCGTGCTGACCACGACCGCGTCGATCTGGCCGTGGATCTGGTCGAGCATCTTGCGGAAGTCGGCGAACCGCTTGGCGCTGGGGAACCGATTGGCCGTTTCGTCGGCCCGCCGCTCGTCCACGTCGCACAGGGCCACGAGGTTCTCGCTGGCCACGTTGTTCGCATTGGAACCGCCCTGCCCGCACGCCCCGATGATGGCGATGTTGAGCTTCTCGTTGGCTTCGTAGGACCAGGCGGAACGGCTGTTTCGGAGGACGACGAGACCGGAGACTCCGAGGGCCGATGCCTTGACGAACTGACGCCGGGTGAAGTGGTTTGACATGGCGGTGCTCCTGGGGACGATCGAGGGGTGGGATTGGTGGCGGGGCCGTCGGGACGAACGAGCTTGCCGAGCCACACAGGCGGGCGGCCCGTTCTCCCTTCTCTTCAAGGCCCTATATACTACCCAGCCGCGCAAGGCAACGCCATCCATCCCCTGACCAAACCGCGGGGCGGGCTTGACGCCGCCGATCGCCTTGTGATACGAAAGGCGCCTGGGGAGGGCCGCCAGACCATGATGAAAAGACTGCTCGCGCTCGTGGCGGGGATTGTCGCCGGCGCGCTCTTGGCCGCCGGCGCCGCCTGGCTCGGCGGCTGGACGCCCGGGCGCGTGCCCTCCGGTCCGGCCGATGGCGACGCGCAAGCGACCTCGGCCTCGTCCGCGCGAGCGGGCCCGAAGCTCGCGCTCGAAGAGACCACGTACGACTTCGGCACGATGGAGACCGACGGCGCAGGGCGGCACGCCTTTGCAGTGGCCAACCGCGGCGACCAGCCACTCGTTCTCGCCCGGCAGAAGACCTCGTGTGGCTGCTGCACCTGTGAGTGCGACGCGGAGCTTCCCGACGGGGGCCGGATTGCGCCGGGCGAGTCGGCCGCGGTGGGGCTCTTCTGGAAGATCAAACGCTACACGGGCGCATTCCGGCAGAGCGTGACCTTGACGACCAACGACCCCGATCGGCCGGAGGTGACGCTCGCGGCGACGGGCCGGGTGACGCCCACCGTGCGCGTCGTCCCGGCGCAACTGGTCTTCACGCAAGTCCCTTCCGGCGAGCCGGCGACCGGCGAGATTCGCCTCTATGGATACCGCTCCCGGCCGCTGGAGATCACCGGACACGAGTTCTCCGACCCGTCGACGGCCAACGACATCGAGATCGCCTGCGAGCGCCTCCCGCCGGACGAGGTCGCGGCGGAGAAAGACGCTCGGAGCGGCTGCCTGCTGCGGGTCAAGGTCCGGCCAAGACTGGCCGCCAGTCCCTTCCGCCAGCACGTGGTGCTCAAGACCAACGTCGAGGCGGCGGCCAACGTCGAGGTCTATGTGCAAGGCACGGTCGGCAGCGAGCTGATCGTTGCCGGGTTTGGCTGGGAGGACCGCACCGGCATATTGACCCTGGGGACCATCTCGGCCGCCAAGGGGACCGAGCGCAAGCTGCTGGTCATCGCCCGCGGGCCGCACGCCAAGGAGGTGAAGCTCAAGCCCGTCCGGACCGTCCCCGACCTGCTCAAGGTCGAGATCGGCCCGTCGAGCCCGGTCGGCGACGGCGCGGTCCAGCGGATACCGCTCGTCCTTCGCATTCCGCCGGGCAGCCCCCAGGCCAACCACCTCGGCTCGAGGGCCGACGAGTTGGGGCAGATCGTCCTCCAGACGGGCCATCCCAAGCAGCCCGAGCTGCGAATCCTCGTTCGCTTCGCCGTCAAGGCCGACGCGCCGCCGTAGAGGCGGTCGAGCGTCTCCCCATTCCGGGCACCGACCGCAGGTTGGTCGGGAGAGGGGCTGGGGGTGAGGGCTGCCGGACCGCGGACTCGAGCCGCCCTCACCCTGACCCTCTCCCGAAGGGCGAGGGGACCACGGGGACAACTCCCTGCGGCCGTCACTCTCTCCCCTCCACCACCCGGAAGCCGGCCAAGCCGGCAAGCTCCTTGATCCCGTCGCGGAGGTCGCCGTAGAAGACGACCTGGTGGCAGCCCCAGGTGCCCCACCAACTGCGGAACGCCCCCTCCTTCTCGCTCGAAGGCAGCAGGTAGGTCTGGTCCGGCCGGTCGAGCTCCAGGACGATCTTGTTCCGGCAGATGGCGTTGGGAAAGTCCACAAACAAAGCGTTGCCGTCGCGGACCGTGGCCGCATAGATCGAGACCTTCTTGCGAAACACGTCGAACTTGACCACAGTGGCCTTCTCATTGGTCGGCCAGGTCACCGTCGTTGCAGTGGAAATGTCGTCCCCGCCCGGCCAGGTCCAGTTGGCGTGCCAGTGGTCGCGGATCAGGTACGGGATGCGGTCGTCGCCGTGCGGGTTGATCGGGGCCCCGCAGTGGCCCACGACGATCACGTTTTTGGGCCGCTCTGCCGTGGGCTTGAACGCCCAGTCGTTCAAGACGTCGCCCACGTAGCCGGGCCGGCCATCGGTCAGGCGGCAGCCGATCAACTGCGTGACCAGGCAATCGACGTGCGACTGGCAGCAGCAAGGCACGTGCTCCTTGCTCAACTCCAGGATGGCCAGCGGGGTCCAGCCCCGGACCTTCTTCTCGGACAGGGTCAGCGTGGCGCTCTCATAGGTGATGGCCGCCGCGGAGTGCTTCTTGAGCAGCGCCTTGAAGCCCCAGTAGAGCCGCGCCGCGTTGATGACGTCGGTCCGCTTGACCCGCTTCACCTCCGTGGCTTCCTTGATCCACAGGTCGGCGAGCTTCTCGCTCGCCCCGTCCTCCACCTTGGCCATCTCCTCCAAGAGCTCGCCGGAGCGGACGATCACGAGCTCGATGCCCAGCGACTCTTTGAGCCGCTTTGCGTAATTGCGGTCGTAATCGTTGACCGGCGAGTTGCCCCAGACGCCGCGCATCCCCTCCTGGTCGATGGCGTTGATCTTGTCCACGTCCTGGATGCTGACGATCTTGGCCCCCTTGAGCTTCTGGAGCACTTCGGCCGGCTTGACCTTAACCGGCGTATCGGCCCCGGCCCCGCACGCCGAGCGAAGCAGGACCGCCACGGCCAAACCCAGCCACCACGTCCGACCCACGAGCGATGCGATCATTGCACTGGTCCTTCTTCAGGATGTCGGGCATTCCTGCCCCGTCGAGCAACTCTTCATCCGCCGTAAGCTCGCGCTGCTTCTTCCTCATGGATTTCCTTTCCGCGCGAGTCCGTCCGCCGGCTCACCGCTCCCCCTGCGTCCCCGCGGCGAAGATGTCCGCGACCGGCACCGCCAGCCCTGGGAGGGTGGGCGAGGTGGCCGCCTCGCCCGGGGCGAAGACCCCGTACACGCGGTACGCGGCCCCTTCGAGCGCGAGCACCGTGACGCGCCGATCCTCGGGATCGACGATCCAGTATTCGGGGATGCCGGCCCGGGCGTATTCGTCGCGTTTCGTCTGGAGGTCGCGGCGGCGGTTCTCCTCGCCTTCGCTCACCACTTCCACAACCAGGTCGGCCCCGTCCGGCTGGCCGGCGTATTGGCCTCGGTCCGAACGCAAGAAGACGATGTCCGGCTCGCGGTACTTCTCGGGACGCAAACGCACGGGAAGGGGAGCGAAGAGCACCTCGCCCAGCCCGCGCGCGGAGACGAACTCGTGCAGCACGAGGAAGAGGAACCGCACGATCCGCTGATGGAAGCGGCTGGGCATGGGGAGGACCTCGACGCACCCGTCGGAGAATTCGACCATCCAATTCGTGCCCAAGTCGAGGTAGTCCCGCTCGGTCCAACTCCCCTGGAGCGGAAAGAGCCGGGCAATGTCCCAGGGCGGCTCGCCCGGCTGAGACGGGCGACTGGCCGCGAAGCCATGGGCGGAGGCGGAACTCATGACCGGACCCCGTAGCAAGTGGCCGGAGGATGCGACAACATCTCTCGATTGTAGCCCAGGGCGACGCTCTCCTCAATCGCTCCATCCCTGCACGAGCGCCGGGTCGTTCTTCCACCCGTGCTTCTCGGCGAACTGGGCGGGCGAGAGCATCGCCTGGCCGGCCTCGGTCTGGACCACCACGACCAACTCCGCCTCGGCGTGCGGGCCGGCCGAGTAGTGGCCCTCGGGGCTGATCGCCACGAGCCCGTCGGCCGAAAGCGGCACCATGGTCCGCACCAGGCGCCCGTCCGCGAAGTCCCGCAGCCGGATGGCCCCGTCCTCGCGCGAGGCGAACCAGCGCCCGCCGGGCGAGATGGCCGTGCCGTCGGCGGCCAGGGTCCGCAGCGGCTTGGCCGCCGCCGCGTCCCACACCACGATCTCGCTGCGGCTGCCGGTCACCAGCACGGCCCCTTCCTCGAGCCACAGAAGCGACGAGGCCGGGACCTTGAGCCCCTTGAGCGCGGCCAGCCGGCGGGTCGTCTCGGACGTGTTCCAGAGATAGACCAGCCCGTCCTGGTTGGCGCCGGCTAAGGTCTTTGCATCAGGCGACCACGCCAGGACGGCGATCGGCTCCCGCGAGCTGAAGAAGTTCTTCACGGGCCGGCCCGTCCCGCCGCTGAACAGGCGCACGTCGCCCCCCACGGCCGCGGCCAGCGTGCCCCCGTCGGGCGACCAGGCGATGGCCGTTGCGTGGCCGGGGAGGTCCTGGACCGGCGAGCCGTCGGCCGCGCTGTAGACCCGGCCGATCCCGTCGCCCGCCGCGATGGTGGCGCTGTCGGCCGACCAGAGGACGTACTCGATCTGGCTCCGTTGGCCGCGAACCTGAGCGAGCCGCCGGCCGGTTTGGGCGTCCCACACGTCGACCAAGCCCGTGCCGGTGTACCAGGTGGCCAGCTTCCGGGCGTCGGGCGAAAAGGCCAACTGGACCGCGGGCCCGGGGGTCTCGGCGATCCGGCAGACCAATTCGCCCGTGTCGGTCCGCCACACCCGCAACGAGCCGTCGTCGTACGCGGCGGCCACCGTGGCCTCGTCCGGGGCGAAGGCCGCGGACTTGGCGACCGCGCCTTGGGCCGGCAGGGCCTGGAGCTTTCGCCCCGAGAGGGATTCCCAGAATTGCACCACGCCGCTTGCGTCGCCGACGGCCACGGTCTGGCCGTCGGCCGAGAACGCGGCCGTGTAGGCGGGCCTCACCCCGCCCGGCTTCTTGAGCGTCTGGACCACGTGGCCGGCGCCCACGTCCCAGACCCGCACGCTGTCGTCGCCGGCCGCCCCGCCGGCGACCAGGAGCTGCTCGTCGGGCGACCAGGCCAGGCAGCTATCGCCGTGCTCGTGGCCGGAAAGGGTCTTGATGAGCGACCCGTCGGCCGGGTCCCACAGGTGGATTCCGCTCGTGGTCTTGGTTGTCCCGCCCGCCGAGGCCAGCGTCCGGCCCGAGGGCGAAAACGCCAGGTCGAGCACCGGCGGCCCGTCGTCGGAGAGCGTGTTGACCGACGCGCCGGTGGCCCCGTCCCACAGTCGGACCGTGCGGTCGCGGCTGCCCGAGGCCAGCAGGGCCGCGCCCTTGGACCAGGCC
>WBZO01006756.1_pt1 | contig 10963 bp, 8 predicted proteins | sample 5204261 | NCBI WGS metagenome assembly WBZO01 (sample SAMN12412400, study PRJNA552823) | activated sludge metagenome | isolation source: activated sludge from anammox sidestream of wastewater treatment plant... | place: USA: North Carolina | collected 2017-09
AATCTTCCAATCGCGGAGGAGTACGTACAATGAAGGGTATGCACTTTAAAAGCGAGATCGCCCAGCGCGAACTGAGCGATCCGTTCAGCGGAGAGGGTGGGTGCCCGCTCATCCGAGCGTAAAGTAGGCTAAAAGCAATTATTAGCCGGCTCTCGATCTGAACCTGTGTTTTCACAGGCCAGATTGAGAGCCGGCTTTTTGATTCTCCCCGAGCAGAAGCCGGCAGGAGAAAAGGAGATGACCACACAATTTACGCATCCGCCACCGGGCACCTGGAACGCCCGAAACTTGCTGACCGTGCTCGAAGTAGCGGAATGGGCACGTGTTCACCCCAAAACGGTTTACCGCTGGATCAAGGAAGGCAAGCTTGAAGCCATCCAATTTGGACCAAGAACTTTCCGCGTGCCAGAGGATGCCATTGGCAAGTTTCTGCACAAAACCGGTTACAGCAAGACCACTGCACTACCCAAACCCAATGGGAGAGAGCAATCATGAACGGCTTCAATATCCAACCGGAGAGGGCGTGGCAAATGGCACTTGACCAGTTGCGTTTGGATATGCCGAAGGCTTCTTACGACACCTGGGTGCGTGACACCAGCTTTGTGTCATTCGAGGATGGGGTGTTCACCATAGGCACACCCAACGCTTATGGGCGTGAGTGGCTGGCAAGCCGCTTGACCAGTACTTTGACGCGCCTGATGACCGGCATATTGAACCAACAATTAGAGATCAATTTTGTTGTCAGCGAAAATTACTCGGAAAGCGAGGAGGATGGTTATCTTGAGGCAGAGGATCCAGTTTCAGACAAACGGCCTTCGATACTTTCCATCCAAGCAGAATATCAGTCGATTTATGATGAAATCGTCCAACCCGACCAGGTTATTGTGGTGCCTGGCTACTTCATGCGATACATCCCACTTTTAGGACTGGAGTTGGCCTGGCTGTACATCGGATTTCGCCAGGCCGCTTACGAAGCGGGTGCAGCCAGGCAGCCCGGTAAAAAATTTGGAGCGCCCTCTAAGAAGGTCGCCTACTTTTCAGGAATGAGTACACGGACATTCTGGCGCTGGGTTGCCAAACCTGAAACATGGAAGCGACTGCGCTGGCTGGTAAAGCAAGTCGATAGCGAACATCGCTGGAACAGAGGCAAAGATGGTCGCCCACACCAATCTTCTCGATATTACAGGGTAACCATGAATCCACCTCTGACTCCATTTGATGAGCGATCCTTGCGCTCCTGGCTTTACCGACAGCTTGCTCAAGGAAAAACTCCGGTTGCTGCTATCCAGTCGGCATTGGAAACATCGGTCGATGAGCTGATCCCCTGGCCAGATCAGGTGACCTCGGAAGAAGAAGTCATTGGTGAACCGCACTCCGTTCAAGATGTTCTTCAGGCTGTGTGCGGTTCGATCCCCGAAAGCCAAAGGTTGCAGTACCAGGAATTGGCGGACAAGCTGGCACAGCACCTGATGCCATCCAAAGACCTGGTCTTCCTGACCCATTACTTCGTCACTCACTGGCTGCCTAGGTTAGGACCTGGTCCAGGCTGGTTTGTGACCTTGATGCGTGATCGCGGTTACATCAACCAGCGCACCGGCGAGGTGAGGGATGAAATTCTCCTACGAGATGGATATGCCGAAGCTGCCCGTTGGTTGGGTCTGAAACGTGTCAAGACGGTCTGGGAATGGCTGCGAACGGGTGAAGTCGCTACGTTTGTGCGTGAAACAGGTCGAGAAATCGGATCCTGGGAGGATGCTCCCCGGCGTTTTAAAGTTTGCCTGGGTGAGCCAATGACCGAAAGTGACCAGGCGCGTGCTAATGAGTCTTTGTCTGCCGTTGCAATTGGCGCAAGTGACATACATAGCCCTCAAAATGGCAACGATCTCATTGGCGCGTATGACACACATAGCAGTGCTACTGACCCGAATTTGGTTGGCGCAAGTGACACACATAGAGAGAATCAAAGCGCCTATCTCGTTGGCGCGATTGACACACATAATGGCGCACCTGACATACATAAGATTGGCGCAAGTGGCATACATGATGGCGCGGGTGACACTCATAAGAATGGCGCGAGTGACACACCCGATTGGCGCGATTGGCACAGTTTAAACACCTTAGCACTTGGTTTGAATCACAAGAAAAACACTCCAACCACCACCGACGCCGGCATTGAACCTGATTTAGCAGCTGAATCCGACAGACTTAAAAAGGGGGTGGTGGGCATGGAATGGAATTTATCGGATTTACTCATACGAAATCGAGTAAGCACCAAAAACCAGGAATTGCTCCTGGAAAAAGGTTTGACAGCACAGACCTTTGTTTCCTGGCTGCTTTACGCTGCAAGTACGGGCGGGAATGGCATCCGTGATCCCATCGCCCATGCCGTCAGTCGCCTGATCCCAGATCCATCTCGTGGCGCGGGAGGTGCCTTCGATGAGCTTACTGAATTACCAGCCTATGAGCTGGCAGACATTCTGACCAGGGAATTGGCTGGACAAAGTCCCTGGAATCAAGCCTGGCGGAAAGCAATGGAAGGCGCGCCGCGTTCGCGCCTACGAACACTGGCTGATCAATTAGGTATACCGGTTCCTGTCTCTGGTAATTGGTGAAATGGTTCGGTTACATGGAGGTGTGACATGAAAAAGATCGGTTTCTTCATAGCTCTGGTTTTGTCGGTTCTCATGGTTGTAGCCGCGTCCAGGGCAAGCGACAATGCTGTAGAGATCGCTCAAGCTCAGAGCGTGATCGAAGCAGCTCGTGCCGCTCAAGATGCTGCCCGGGCTGCACAAATCGCCTCTCAAGGGCTGAGTGATGTGGGGCGCGGTCAAACGTTGATCCTGGTTCTCATGACCCTCGTGGTGGTTCTTCTAATTGGGTTGGCTGCCTATATCGTTATCCAACGCCAGTTTTGGAAACACAGTCAGGTTCAACCAAAGCACTCTGGTCGCTGGATGAGTGGGCCAAACGCTCACTGGAAACGCGTGGATGGTCCCGATCCATACCAACAGCTACTCATCCAACAGCAGATGCTGCTTACCCAGCTTCTACAGCAAAGCCAGGTGGAAACGGAAGAAGACGAGCGGCCACAACTGCCAACCGGTTGGTGGGAATAGATGCGGCTGGTGAGGAAGGTGAACATGAAAATCCACAAGTTGTTCTTTCTGTTCCTTCTGCTACTGGCCGGATTGATCCTGACCGCTTGCGATGAAGCCGCGTATAACAGCGCAGACCCGATCGTCTCCGGAGTGCAGGCTCGAGCGACCCTGGAGTTTGTGCAAGCCGTGCAGACCTCCACCGCGCAGGCACTTTATGCTGCTGAATGGCAGGCGACTCTCCAGGCAGCTTCGACGCAGGATGCAATTCAGGCTGCATATGTGGCTGCCCAGGCGACCGATGAAAGCATTCGCGCTGCGGCAGCAGCTACCCAAACGCAACAGGTATGGAATGCCACTGCGACAGCGGATAGCAGCCAGGCGACGGCTACTGCCGCCGCTAACGCAACGGCGGTGAGCTGGTCCAGCACCGCTACCCAATCGGCCTGGAACAACCAGGCCACAGCCGAGGTTGCCAGCGTGCAGGCGCTGCAGACCGCTCAGGCAGCCCAGGCCGATATGGCCCGGATGGCATCTGAACGGCAGCGTACGATCAACAATATTCAAGCGGCTGCTCCCTGGGTGATCCTGGCAATCGCAGTCCCTTTGGTGGCTTATCTGGCCTGGATCTGGGGTAATACTGAAGCCCTGCGTCGGCGCGCCATCCCTCGTGATCTGCGCGGGGATGCGCCTATCCTAATCTTAGATGACCATGGACGGCGTAATGTCATCGATCCAGACTTGTTCTTCGGTGCGGCAGTATCGATCGGTAAGGGAGGCCAACCGGAAGCTCCGCAGTTGGCAGCTCCTGAGCTGCAAACACAGGTGAAGGCGCGCGACCAGGCAGTCGATCTCGTCAGCCGAGGCCTTCCCAGCCAATCCCAACGACGGCGCGCTTTACCTGCCATCACGCAAACTCCGTCAAACCCTCTATTAGGAAATGTACGGGTGGTGGAGCCTGAAGAAGTGAAAGACTGGATATCGGATGTGTTGCCGCGCATTCAACGGCAAGCGTTCCAGGAAGGAGAGATCGAAGATGATTGAAACCGCGAACTCTATATCTCGACGCTATCAACTCCAGGCGCAGATCGTTGCTAAGCGGCTACCACAAGTGCTGCACCGGCGTGGCCTGGAAGCACCTTTTGCAGAATTTTTGGTTACATCCACACAGGGGATGGTGCTGCTGTTTGCTATCCTGGATTTACCACAGGTACGGCGTCTGGAAGCCTACACTACCCCTGAACTACTGCACCACTTGAGCACCGATCTTCAGGGCCTGCCAGTGTTCCTCTCCAACTCGAATGGGCTGCGCTACGCCATCCCACTCTCGCCATTACCACGGTTACCAAAGCTGATTCCATTTCCAGGAATCGAGCGTGGATGGGTGCTGCTGGGCGTCAATCACGTTGGTGAGTCAATTAACCAGCCCTGGTCGAAATTCGGCCATTTACTGGTGGCGGGTAAGACGGGTTCTGGTAAATCGGTGTTCTTACGATCCCTGGCCTACCAGGCGCTTGCCGAAGGTGCTCAGCTTCTGTTGGTGGACCTGGACGGCGCCACCTTCCCGATGCTGGCTAATCATCCAGCATTGTTGGCTCCAATCGCTACTACGCCACAAGCAGCTCAAGAGGCAGTTGAGCGCGCCCTGGGAGAATGCGATCACCGGGCGGCTTTATACATGCAGATGGATGGCTACCCAGAAAATATCGAGGAGTTCAATGCTGTTAGCGTCCGTCACGGGGGTGAACCGCTTCCTCGGCTTCTTATCGTGCTGGACGAATTCAGTGCATTGATAACAACCCAAGGTGGTCCGAAAAGCAGCTTCGCTAATCGGGTCGCAGAGTTGGGTTGGCGTGGGCGTAAGTTCGGTATCCACCTGGTGTTTGCCGCCCAGGATTTCACTAAGCAGGTAGTTGGGCGGGTTCGTGACCAGGTGAGTGCAGTAGTGTGCTTTCGGGTACGTAGCCTGGAAGCAGCCAGGGCAGTAGGCTGTCCTGAGGCGGTGCGTATTCCCGAGAGTCGTCCCGGCCTGGCCTGCACCGACCGTTGGGGGTTAGTGCAGACCTTTTACCTGGATAAGCGCATGTTTACCCAAAGTGGTCCTAAAGCCGCTTTCAACCATCAGGAACTGCAATTGGCGCAACGAGCTTTGAACGAAGCAGATGGCAAGATGTCCATCCCGTTGCTGGTTTCGTGGGGATTACCAGAGCGCGGGGCGCGTTCGCTGGTAGAGAGTTGGGAGTTGCGTGGCTGGCTGCGCCAGGATTCGACGCGTCAAAATGCCCGTTACATCACCCCGAAATTGCTGGCAGTCCTGTCAAACAGTCAAAGCGGTCAAACCGCGTCAAGCACATCAAACTGGTGAGGAGTAAGAATATGCATACCACAATGGCAATCTTGAATCAAAAAGGGGGCGTTGGAAAAACGACCACCGCTGTCACCCTGGCATCCGGTTTGGCCAGGAATGGCTACCACGTTCTGTTGATTGATCTGGATACCCAGGGCAATGTTGCTGACAGCCTGGGCTTACCGCATAGCGACGATCTACGCCGGCTGCTTTCACCTGATCTGCACTTTCCTCTTGAACAGGTGATTACCTCAAGCGGGATAGATCATCTGGATGTAATCCGCTCTGATAAGAGCACAACCGCCTTGAAACAAACCCTGGCCGGTGTAACCCTGCGCGAGTACATCCTGGCCGATGTTCTGACAAGCGCGGTTTATGACGTGATCCTGCTGGATTGCGCTCCATCAGCCGATCTCTTGCATTTTGCTGCCCTGGTTGCCGCTGACTATCTACTCATTCCCACCCGGCTTGACAAGCTGGCGGTAAATGGTGTGCGCGATGCCTTGCAAACGCTCGCTGCTTTGAAACGTATAAGCCTCTGCCAGGTGGCTGGCATCCTGCCGACTTTCTACGAACGGGTTACTTTAGAAAGCCATGAACAGCTTATCCACCTGGCGCAAACATTTGGCCGTTTGGTGCTGCCGCCTATCCCACAAGATACCCAATGCCGTGTGGCAACTCGCTACGGGAAGACACTGTGGGAATATGCCCCAAACGCCAAAGCGCTGAATGGTTATGAGCAAGGCAACCGGCGAGTGGGCGGATATCTACAAGTTTTGGAGCGAGTAAAGGAGTGGTTATGAAAAACGACACGTCGAAAGGGATGACCAGCTTCACGGATCTATCAGTAGTAGATCCAGCCGTTGAGTCCCTCCTTGGCCAGGGGCAACGTCGCCAGGATGAAGCACGCTTGCCTCGGACCGAGCGATCCCGCAAGAAGAAGGAGCGCGAGCGCGCTGAGAAGCGTAAACCCAACCGCATCAACCTTGACCTCCCAGTGGATTTGAAGAAGCGCCTGGAGCACTTGGCAAGGAAGGAGGGCGTACCGATCAGCCAATTGGTAGCCTTCCTGCTCTACGAACCGGTACACCAGCTCGAGAGCCGGGTGATTAGCCTGTGGGGCTACAAGACCGCCTCCGGCTGTCCCAAGTTTGAATGCAACCTGGACCTGAAACGCCGGGCAGATGAAGCGACGCGGAAATCGTGAAAAGTTGGTTGTATAGGGCGTCCTAAGATGATTTGTAGGGCGTCCCATTAGGGCATCTTATTAGGGCGTCCTAATGGGGAAAACCAGGAAAACCATAGGACATCCTATGAGCCAACAGGAAGGCCCAGGAGCCACGCAATACGAGGGGTGGCTATCTTTGGTCATGATCCTGAAAAACGCCCTGAGAGGGCGAAAACACAAGAAATGAATGGAGATCGAAAGATGACAGACACGCTGCACCTGGACGAATTCCAGGCATATTTGTTGGCTGAGGATCGCTCGCCGGTGACGATTGCAGGGTACTTGGGCGATGTACGCTTATTTGCCCAATGGTATGAGGGGCATTATCGAGAAGCATTAATCCCTGCTTCTCTGACAAACGAAGTTGTACGCGGTTATAAGCAATACCTGCTCGATCAAGCGGCAAAACCCAAAACGATCAATCGCCGACTGGCTGCTTTGGCGGCTTATGCCCATTGGCTGGCGCAGGCAGGATATGTAAAGAATGCACGCAATCCAGTCCAGGGGGTGAAAGCTGTGAAGGAGACTGCGCTAGCTCCCAAGTGGCTCGATAAAAAGCAGCGCGCGGCTTTGCTAAGGGCAGTAGACAAGGAAGTTGAAGAAGCTGTGCACCGTTACCCGCGACTGCGGTTGATGTATCTCCGTGATGCAGCAATTGTCAAACTTATTTTATTCGCTGGCCTTCGTGTGGGAGAAATTGTCCAATTACGTATGAGTGACGTGGTCTTGGATGAGCGAAAAGGAAATGTGATTATCAGGGAGGGGAAGGGTACAAAGAGACGAGTGATCCCTTTGAACGTCAAAGTGCGAAAGGCAATCCTCGACTATCTGCGGATTAGACCGGATGTGGAGAGTGATTATTTGCTTTTAGGTCAGAGGAATGAAGCCATAAAAAGTAAGACAGTACAGCGATCGGTGACTCGTTTCACCAACCCGATTGGCCTAAGGGAAGTAACCCCTCATACTTTACGCCACACATTTGCGAAATCCTTAATTGACAGTGGGGTGAGTCTGGACAAAGTAGCAACATTACTTGGACATAGCAACTTGAACACGACGCGGATTTATACTACCCCAGGCGCGCAAGATCTGTTAGAAGCAATTAACGAACTGAACGATTTCTAAGGGTGTAGCGCTGCCGGATAAGCTGGGTAGAATGCTAAGCAGCTTGGCATAAAACAGAAGGCCTGGCTAACTGCCGGGCTTTTTTAGTTTAATCCCTGTTCCCTAACCGGATAAGCACTTCAATCCAAGGATAAGGATAGTTTTCGGTTGGTGCAGTAACAGTACTTGCAATAGCACTTATTGGGGTCCCCGTAAGAATCTCTCGGGCTATTATTTTAGCAGCATCACTTTGAACATATCCTATTTGGTGGTCTCGATAAATGACTTTTATAGCGTTTGGATCATAAGTATTATCTGGCTCTGGTTCTAAGAGTAGATGTTCCCCCTGAACAACTTGGGATGCGAATTCTTCTCGTCCCTCATAAGGAATTCCCCGAATCGGTGAAACAATTTCTTTTCGCTCGGCCATAATCAAACGGTAAATTTCATTATCTGGGGTAATTCTTCGTATTTTGTTTATCAACCTGCTTTTCTCGAAACTGGATGCATCTAAATCATATCTAACAAACTCAGTAGGAAGAGATGCAAACCACTTCACAAAAGCAGCATAAGAGTCCCCTGAGGATTTGAGAGATGTATAGTAATTTGCCAATTGCATTGAGAGACCGCGTGTGGGTGCGCCCAAACTTGCTGCCCAACATGCATAGACGTTCCCTACTCCATACTTAACCATTGAAGAAAGGCTTTGCCAAGAAACTGGGAGATCGTCATATGTTATCCCAAATCTTAATGATAGTATCCTTAGAAAACCATTCAGGCCCCAAGGTAATTTGTAAAGAAAACGATCCGACAAATATTCACTAAACGCATCACCTTGATCATGCTCCCAATAATTTAACCGCAAGTCCCAAATAGGGAGAGTATTCACCCATGCCAGCACTAACTCATACTCATTCTCTGGACCATGATATTTAATAGTTGAAGGCAAGGCAAATTCTTGAAGATTTTGACAAGCCTGAAAAGCCATCCTAAGAAGTTCAGGATTGTAATCTAGACGAGTGTATTCTTCTCCAAGGATTTTCCCTCCAAGCTGGTTGATGAAAGCTTTTGCAAAGTCATCTATAGCAATACAACTCTGAACGCTTAGTCCTGTTGATGCGTATGCTTTTATAAGCACCGGATCTTGTATTTGCTCATTTATCCAACGAGCAGAAAACTTAATCGCTGACACAAGTGGAGAAATGTCCACGCCCTTTCTTAAAGCCTGGACCCCAACCAGGCTGGTGCCTAAGTATTCTGCAATTGCTTTCTCGTCTTGGGTGTCAACCACTTCTTCGGCAATCAAAGCCAGAACGTGGGAATCCAGTAATCCTAGCAAATCAGTTTGATCGATTCTTTTCTCAACCAATAACTTCAAAACCTTGTAAAGGGCGCTATCAACTTCTTCTAGATTTTGAGGATCATTATAGTCATTAAGGAATTCGTCATCATGATCTGTAATCACAGGAAAAACAACTTGCCCTTCGGTCTCTTTCCCTGCTCTACCAGCTCTACCACATATATTCCAAAAATCTCTTTTTGTTACATAACTGTGGCGAACCACATACTCATCTGTGTCAGGATCCTTAACTGTCCAAGTACGTTCTAAGCTGTAAATAATCGCTGTTTTGACTGGCAGGTTGACGCCTTGGCCCAGAGTATTTGTGCTTACCAATATTTGAATTTTGCCATTCTTAAATTCATCTTCAATAGCTTCACGAACAGGATCAGGTAGAGGCCCAAAATGTAATGCCACGCCATAATGGAGTGCTTGTGTCAATATATGGGAATCGCCAAGCCAACTCGATGAAAGCTGATATGATTCGGAATTCGGCAAATCTATGTAGGCCAGTCTTGCGTTACCTAACTTCTCAGATATTTGAAGATATTTCAAAAATGTGATGATGTTCTTTGTGACGCTTCTTACATCATCTTTGGTAGCGCAGAAAACCAGGACAGGCCCAGCCGACGAGAATTGAACAGCCAAACTAGCTACGGTTTGTGCTTTGTTATTGATGTCGGGCCAACTTCGTCGTTGCGGCCTCCCGGTTGGAGTATCTTCACCCGTAAAGTATTGCGATCTTTGAATAAAGTATGGTACAAAAGGTCGTCTCCCATCAGGTAATTGGGGGAGGCTAATATATTCTAATTCCCCGTTTTGAGCATTTATCCATACAAATTTTGCGAGAGTTTGCCTAGACGGACGTTCATGTGGAGAAATATTAAGAAGGCTGCCCTGCCCTTTCGATAACCACTTAAGGAAATCTTCAGCATTAATTTCTGGCATTACTGCGGACAAAAAAACAAAGCGAACATCAGGGAGTCTCCTCTTAAATCGAGCTATTAAGAACTCGAGTAAAGCCCCCCTTCCTAAGAAACCTTCTTGTGATAAGAAATCTGAGGCCGTTTCATCATCGGCTTCATCATTGGCATCATTATCAGGTGAAGATACCCCATCACCTACAATGTGGCCCTCGTCCACTATTACAACTGAAATATTGGAGAAATATTCGGGATGCGTTCTAAGGAAAAGATCAACTTTTTCTGGTGTAGTGACTAAAACATCAGATTCCCGCACAAGGAAATCTTGTAGTGCATCAAATTCAAAACCGCCCAAAAGATTAGATATTCTGTAACCTACCGTACCAAGAGTTTCAGACAAATTGCTTTCCACTTCATTGACCAAGGCACGATATGGCGCAATATATAAACAACGAGCATGATCTTGTGAAGTCAACGCTGATAAGATTGTTAACTCTGCAATCAGGGTCTTACCGGCGCTTGTTGGCATTTGAACAACATAACTATCTTTGTTGGTCAATATGCCTTGCCTTATTGAGGTGAGCTGAGAAGCCCAAAATTCCACGATGGATTTGTCTAAGGCCAGATTTCTAAGGTAATAATGCCAAACTGGATTAGCTAAAAGATCGCCCGCATAATTCCGAATGGTAAACCAAGTTGATCGTTCTTTAAATCGATCAAATGCGGTTTGGGTTTCTAAGACGATCCCGCTTAATGTGACGTCCGACAAATCACGAAAATACTCATAACTCTTCTGAAGATTTGCATTCCCCTGCAGATACTTGTCGCTATCGCCTTGTAAGCAGAATGCAATGAAGTTGCTAATTGCTTCTTGATAATAGGCATGTGCAGTAATCACAAATAAGCTATCCAGAGGCTGATTCCCCT
>WBZO01004813.1_pt1 | contig 10956 bp, 8 predicted proteins | sample 5204261 | NCBI WGS metagenome assembly WBZO01 (sample SAMN12412400, study PRJNA552823) | activated sludge metagenome | isolation source: activated sludge from anammox sidestream of wastewater treatment plant... | place: USA: North Carolina | collected 2017-09
AGTTGATGGGCGGACCGCTCTGGGCGGTGTAGATGCCCTGCACCTGCCAGCCGCCGAAGACCTTGTCCACCACGCCCGGGGCGGTGGAGAGCCACTTCTTGCCGCGCCCGAAGGGGAGTTCCCAGATGCTGCTGATGGTGAAGCGCTGTGGATAATCCTGGTCGGAGACGACGTGTTCGGGAGCGGTGTCGGTGGGGTTGAGGTAGGCGGTCGCCTCCATGAACTTCGACCAGGTGTAAGTGGATTGGATGGTGAATCCGTGGGAAAGGCGCTTCTCGAACAGGAGCTGCAAGGCGTGGTACCAGCTCATGCCGGACTGCTGAGTGTTGGTGATATCGCCGAAGTGAGGATAGGGTTTCATCAGCACATTGCGGCCGATGCGGTTGCTGGCGTGGCCGGTGCCGGCGTATTCGGCGACGCCGAAGAACGGGCTGTTGACCTGCTGCGCGAGATAGTCGATAACCGCCTGGTCGCGGACCAGGGATGTGGACAGGTACTGGCGGGGAATCGGGTTGAAGTTGGTGGAGACGCCGAGTGCGGTGCCGCGATTGCCTACGTACTGGACTTCGAGCAGGCTCCGCCAGCCGAGATTGCGCTGGATGCCGAAGGACCAGCGCTGCTGATAGGCGGTGCGGGCATTGGTCTGGAAGAACGAGACGCCGCGGCCGAGGAATGTGTTCAGCCCCTGTGAGGCGCCGGGCGCCGGCTGGATGCCGTCGGGGAAGGGATTCCGGACGGTGGCGCGAAAGGTGAGTCCGTTGTCGTTCGAGGGGATGATGTTGGTGGCCTGATTGAAGCCGCCCTGGTTGACACCCTGGCGGTCGGCTCCGCCCTGGACGAAGAAGATGCCGTAGCCGGCGCGGATGACGGTCTTCGGGTTCAGTTGGTACGCGATGCCGAAGCGCGGCGAGAAGTTGTTGCGGTCGCCGTTCCAGAGGGCGCCGGGCTGGCCGTCGACGCCGGCGAAGGTAAGGCCGCCGAGCGTTTTGAATTGCGCTACGGGCACTTCGGGGATCGGGCTGCGCGCATAGTTGGCGGCGACGACCGCCGAAGTCGGGTTGGCGGTGGAGAAGTCGAAATCGCGCAGTGAGCGGTTGTAGCGCTCGCGGATTGGCGTGTCGTACTCCCAGCGGAGGCCGAGATTGATGGTGAGATGGCGCGAGAGTTTCCAATCGTCCTGTAGAAACAGCGCGAAGAACTTGCTCTGTTCGGCGGCCGAGGCATTCACGTTCACGCGGCCGCCGGTGGGCAGGCCGAGCAGCATGGAAGCGAGTCCCTGGCCGATGGGCGCGACAGCGGAAGTATCGAGCGGGCCGCGGGTCCAACTCCGCGAGAACTCGTAGCGCGGGGCGACGTTGCCGAAGCTGCCTGTGGATTCGCGGAAGATCCGGAAATCGCCGCCGGCCCGGAATGAGTGGTTGCCGGCGAGCCGGGTGAGGGTGCCCTGGTAGGTCTGGTAGTAGCGTGAGGCGGGCGTTCCTCCCTCGGCGGAGAGCTGCGTATAGGCGCCTTCGTCGATGTAGACGACGGGGAACGCCAGGCCGGTCTGATCGGCGTGCTTTGTGATTTCCGAGACCAGGGCGGAAGTCAGGCCCAGCGTGGTGAGATCGAATCCGCGCGAGATCGGGTAGGTATTGGGGGCGAAGTAGGTGAATCCGGCGCGGACGTTCAGCAGGAGTTGAGGATTGATGACGTAGACGTCGTCGAGCACGGCGGAGAAGTTCTTCTGCGTGGTGGTGGTGCCCTGCGCGATGGTGGGCAGCGTTTGAACGCCGGTTAGATAGTCGGTCCAGTTCACCCGTCCGAAGACACGGTGTTTTTCGCTGACGGTGTGGTCGATGCGCGTGACGAAGCCCTTGTAGTCCTTGGGCTCCTTCTGGATGCCGAAGTAGTTCTGGCGGCCGTCGGCGGTGCCGGCGGTGTTGGCTGCCGGGAAGAACGAGAGCATCTTCGCCGCCACGGGGTCGATGCGCGAGGCCGGCACGATGTTACCAGGCAAGGGTTGGCGGGAGAACCTGCCGCCGGCCGCGGGCGCGATGGTGGCAGGGTCGAAGATCTGGTAGATGGAGCCCACCTTGAGCAACGCCGAGAAGTCGCCTTTGAGCTCATCGGCGGTGGGGACCGTGGCGAAGAAGGTGGGTTGACGGTTGATCTTGAGGCCCTCATAGCCAAAGACCCAGAACGTCCGGTTCCTGCCGTCGTAGGCCTTGGGGATGGCGACGGGCCCCGAAGCGGTGGCGCCCCAGCGCTGATGGAGCCAGCCGGGGGCGGCCTGTGCGCGTTTCTCACCGGTGATGGGACCGGTGGCGGGATCGTGGAGCCAGCCGGAGGAGAACCAGGGGACGGATCGGATTCTGGAATCGTTCAGGTACGCCGTGCCGTGCCAGTCGTTTGTGCCGGACTTCAAGGACACATTGACGACGGCTCCCGAGGCGCGCCCGGCGCTGGCGTCGTAGTTGGTGGTCTGGACTTTGAACTCCTGGACGAGGTCCTGAGGCGGCGAGTACGCCGAGTTGGTCCCCTGCATGTTGGGGACGCCGTCCAGGGAGGCCTCGCTGTTGCCGTTGCGGGTGCCGTTGACCACCACGCCGGTGGCTCCGCCGAGGTCGGTCGGGTTGCCAGCCGAGTGGCCTCCGGTGACGACGACTCCGGCGGAGAGACGTGTGAGGTACATGGCGTTGCCGCCGATGACCGGCAACTCCCTGACCCGCCGTTCGTCCATGAGCATGCCTGAACTGGCCGTAGTGGTCTCCAGAATGGGCGACTCGGCGCTGACGGTGACAGAGTCGGCCAGCGCGCCGACTTGCAGTTGAAAGTCGAGCGCGAGGCGGTCAGCGGTGCGGATCTCGATGTTCTCGCGAATGGACCGCGAGAAGCCCTGGGCCTCGGCGGTCACCCGATAGAGGCCCGGCAGGAGGTATGGGATCTCGTAGTTGCCTTCGCTGTTGGAGACGCCCGGCACCCGGGAGTTCGTGGCCAGATTCGCGGCCGTGACTTTCGCTCCGGCGATCGCCGCGCCGCTGGGATCGGTGATCCGGCCGAGGATCCACCCGCGCGACTCCTGCGCGAGGGCGCTCCACGATGAGACTGCGAGCAAGGTGAGACAGGCAATCCGGACTCTCACGAGGACCTCCTAAGAGTTGGCCCAACTCTATCAAAAGATGGAAGCGCAGAGAACGGAAATCTGGTTAACGGATTGTTACGCGATAGGCATGACAGGCGCCGGGCTCGAGTTTCCTGGCGAAGCCCGACCGGACCTTGCCCTCGTCTTTAGCGGCGGTGACATCGTAGACCGACGCCGCGCCGCTGAAGCCGAGTTCGCGCCAGACGACGTCGACGTGCAGCGTCCGCGGCCCGGTGTTGCGCAGGGCGAGCAAGACGGTCCGGCCTTCGCGGCGGTAGCGGATCTCCTCATCGCCGTGGCGGACCACCTGCCAGCCGGCGGCGCCGGACGCGCGGCATGGGTCGGGCGCGGCGAGCAGCAGCGCCAGGGCGAGCGTGATCACTGGGAGCGCCTGAGCAGCCGGGCCGTCAGGAGAGCCACTTCGAGCGCCTGTTCGTAGTTGAGGCGGGGATCGACTTCACTCTCGTAAGCCCTGCGGAGGTCGCCTTCGCCGAGCCCGCGAGCTCCGCCGACGCACTCGGTCACGTTCTCGCCGGTGAGTTCGACATGGATGCCGCCGAGGCAGGAGCCCGCGGCCGCATGGAGGGCGAAGCTCTGCTCGAGCTCGCTGACGATCTCATCGAAGCGGCGCGTCTTGAGCCCGGTGGCTGTGGTCTGGGTGTTGCCGTGCATCGGGTCGCACAGCCAGACGACGGGCCGCCCGGCACGGCGGACTGTCTCGATCAGCGGCGGAAGGCCATCGGCCACGCGGGCCGCACCGAAGCGGTGGATGAGGGTCAGGCGGCCCGGTTCGGAAGCCGGATCGAGCGACTCGAGCAGTCCTGGAAGCTCCGCCAGGGGAGTGGCCGCTCCGACTTTCACGCCGACGGGGTTGGCGATGCCGCGAAGATACTCCACATGCGCTCCGCCGATTGCCGAAGTCCGGATGCCGATCCAGGGGAAGTGCGTCGCGAGGTTGAACCAGCCGGGGCGGTGGGGCACGGTGCGAGTCTGCGCCTGTTCATAGCTCAGGTGGAGGGCCTCGTGACTGGTGAAGAAGTCGATCCGGTCGCTGCCGGTGGCCGGGATGCCCAGGATGTTCTCCATGAAGCGGAGACTGTCCGTAATGGAGTGGACGAGGCGGCGGTAGTCGTCGAATCTTGGCGAGGACCTGGCCCAATCGAGGTCCCAGTACTCCGGGTGGTGGAGGTCGGCGAAGCCGCCCTTGACGAGGGCGCGGATGAAGTTCAGAGTCAGCGCGGCGCGCTCATAGCTGCGCAGCAGGAGTTGGGGATCGGGCCTACGCGCCTCGGCGGTGAACTCCGGCCGGTTGATCAGATCGCCGCGGTAGCTGGGGAGAACCACGCCATTGCGCTCTTCTGTGTCGGCCGAGCGCGGCTTGGCGTACTGTCCGGCGAAGCGGCCGATGCGCACGACCGGCCTGCCGCCGCCCTGAACCAACACCAGACTCATCTGAATCAGAATCTTGAGCTGGTTGGCGATGCGGCGCGAACAGCAGTCGACCAGGCGCTCGGCGCAATCGCCCGCCTGCAGGACGAACGCCTTGCCCTGGGCCGCCAGCGCAAGCTGCCGCTTGAGCGTGGCGACCTCCCAACTGGTGACCAGCGGCGGGAGTTGCGCGAGCTGCGCGAGCATGGATGCGAGCTCGTCCTGATCCGGGTAGACGGCCTGTTGGAGGGCGGGAAAACGCTGCCAGGATTCCGGTGTCCACGTCGAATCGCGGGATGCGCTCTCCGGGCCGCCCGCCTGCGGCTCCAGTTCGACTGCCATCGAGACTCAGGGTAGCATGGGAGTTCCCGGTCAGATCATGCGAGCACCACTGACACTCACTCTCACCGCAGCGCTTCTGGCCGGGCAAGCCGCCGCGGCGGAGGCCGCGCCACGCCGCTTGCGGGTGGGCCTGGCGTTGTCCGGCGGCGCGGCCTACGGGCTGTCGCACGTGGGCGTCATCAAGTGGCTGGAGCAGAATCGCATCCCCATCGATGCCGTCGCCGGCACGAGCATGGGAGCGCTGGTCGGCGGATTATATGCCACCGGCCACGGCGCGGCGGAGATCGAAGCGTTCATCGAGCAGATCGACTGGCAAAGCGTTCTCTCTCAGACGCCCGAATTCCAACAGCTCGCGTTTCGCAGGAAGGAGGACCGCCGGGAGTACCCGTCGCTGCTCGAATTCGGGTTGAGGAAGGGAATTCAGTTTCCTTCGGGGCTTTCGCCAGGCCACGCGGTCGGACTTGTCCTGGCGCGGTTCGCGGCGCCGTACTTCGAGATGGGCAGCTTCGACGAACTCCCCACTCCCTTCCGCTGCGTGGCGACCGACCTGGTGAAGGGCCGGGAAATCGTCTTCGAGAAAGGCTCGCTCGGAGAGGCCCTGCGGGCCAGCATGTCGCTGCCGGCCGTGTTCGCGCCGGTAAAGAAGGACGGCATGGTGCTGGTCGACGGCGGGCTGTTGAACAACATTCCCGTGGATCTGGTGAAGGGAATGGACGTCGACGTCGTGATCGCTGTCGTGTTGGACAAGCCGACCGACGCCAGGCGGCTGAACAACCTGCTGGCGATCGCAGGCCGCAGCATCAGCGTCATGATCGCGGCGAACGAACGGGCGAGCATCGGAAAGGCCGATCTGATTCTGATGCCGGCGCTCGACGGGTTGGACGCGAGCGACTACTTGAAGTGGAGGGAGTTCGTCGTCCGCGGCGAGGCGGCCGCTGAGCGCAAGCGGATGATGTTGGAGCGCTTCTCGCTCAGCGCGCAGGAGTATGAGGCGTTCCAGGCCGGGCGGAGCCGGCGGCGCCGGCCGGCGACGGTCAAGCCGCAGATCATCGAGGTGAACCGGGACGTTGCGCCGCGGCGCCGGCAGGCGCTGGTGGATGCCGTGGCCGGCGATGCGAATCGACCGGTCAACGCCGCCCACATCGAGGAAGAACTGACAAAACTGACCGGCATGGGACGGTTCGAGGCGGCGACGTACGGCTTCATCCGGCGCGGGCAGGCCGAGGGCCTGCGCGTCGAGGCGCATGAGAAGGAGCAGGGCCCTCCCTTTCTGCGGCTCGCGTTGTTGTTGGATGCGTCCAGACAGGATGGCTTCCGCTTCGGAATCGGCGGCAGGTTGTACTTTCTGGACTTCGGCGGACCGGCCTCGGAGTGGCGCTCGGATCTGTCGATCGGCGTGCTGAACCGGGCCTCGACGGAGTATTACTACCGGCTGAAGGGCGGCAAGTGGTTCATCGCGCCGCGCTTCGGTTATTACGAGGATTCGCGGCCGCTGTACCGGCACGGGAACGTGATCTCCGATTTCATCACGCGCGAGACGGATGGCAGCCTCGACCTCGGTTATGCGTTCGGACGCTTCAAGGAATTCCGTGCGGGCTACACGCTCGGCAACCACCGCACCGGCGTGACCCGCGGCCAGGACGCATTCGATCCCTTGAAAGGGCGCTACAGCGATGTGCATCTGCGCTGGGTTTCGGAGGGGCAGAACAGCGCGCTGGTGCCGACAAAAGGACAGCGCGTCGTCCTGAATGGGGCCTGGGTGCAGGATCATCCGGGCGTGCGGACGAGGTACTTCACCGGGTCCGCGCAGTATGCCTATTCCAGGCCGCTCAGCCAGAAGTACTCGCTGCTGACCGACTTCGCCGCGGGCGCCGGCCCGAACGAGGAGGCGTTGAATGCTCAGTTCACGCTCGGCGGCGTCTACAGGCTGGATGCTCTGGCGCGGAGTCAGTTGCTGGGATCACGCTATTACTACGCCGGAGCGCGGGTGTTGCGGGCGCTCGGCAGCGACTCGCTGTCCTTGTTCGGACGATTCTACCTGTCGGCCGGGTACGAGTTGGGCAACGCCTGGCCGGCGAACGCGCCGGCCAAGCCGCGGCACAGCGGATCGCTCGGGCTGATGGGCGAAACGATTATCGGCGTCGTATACATCGGCGGCGGCATCGGGGACCGGGGAGACCATCGGCTCTTTCTGCGGGTGGGGCGCGTGTTCTGATCGCGGCGGCGTGATTCTTCAGCGCGCGCCCGTGACGGTGACGTCAAGGCGCTGTCCGCGCGGCGCGCCTGCCGCGCCCCCGGCGATCAGCGTGTAACGCGTGTCGCGCATCGGCGTGACGATCACGCAGCGGTTCGAACTCGGCCAGACGCCCGGCAGGGGGCCGCCGGGCGCGGCTTCATTCCTCGCTTCAATCGCCTGGGCGACGCCGAAGCAGACCTATCCGAGTTTAGGCGGAAGCTCGGTCAGCGGACCCATCCACTGCAACTCGCGTTCGATGTCGCCGTGCATACGGTAGGTCTGCTTCACCGCTTCGACCGTTTCGCCGCGGACGTCGATCCCGGCGCGGTCATAGACGCCCACGCCCGCCTTGCCGCAGTAGGTGAGATAGCCGACCCAATCCGGGTTGATGCCCATGGTCTCGACTCCGATCCGGTCCGCGGCCACCATGTCCGTCGAGGCGATGGCGAGCTTCGAATTGACCGGCGTGCCCTGGCTGGGGCCGTTGCCTTCCATTCCTTCGAAGCCGTCGATGACGCCAAGCCCCCATTGCGGGCGCAGCATCTGCGCTGTCAACAGGATGTCGTAGTGCGTCTGCCGGATGCCGCCGTGGTAGATGCGTTTGTCGTTCCAGCGCGGGGTCTCGCCCCGTTTCGACCGCAGCGGCGCGCCGAGGCACATGTTCTTGATGTTCAGCGTGGCGATCACCGTGTTGTGCGTCTTCAGCATGCACGATGAAATCACGAAGGCATCCGGATCCACGAGCCGCCGGGCGATCCGCGCCGGCTGGATGTGGAGGTCGCCGTTCAGCAGTTGAATTGTTTCGAACAGTCCTTCCTCGTTCAGGCAGACCAGCTGCGGCTTCAGCTTGGGATGCTGCCGCGCCGCTTCGGCATACTTGAAATTGTCGAATGCCTCCTGCGAGTACCCGGCCGAACTCTCGGCGATGACCACGGGCCCCTTCCAGCGCTTCTCCAGGTAGTCGAGGATGCCGTGCAGCGCATCGGCGTGCGTGGCCGCGAGCTGCTTGTTGGTTGAAACGCAGTTTGGCTTGATCACCACCACCTTGCGGTTCCGCAGCTTTGCGGCGATCTCCCGATCGATGAGCTCGAGCGCGGCGGTGATGTTCGCCCGCCTGCTTTCGCCCCGAACCAGCGCCACGGGAACATTCTGCGCCGCCGCCGTTGTGCGTGCCGCGAGCAGCAAGCCCGCTGAAGACCTGAAGAAACCGCGCCGTGATAGGGAAGTCATCGTTGCAAAGTCCTCTCGAACAATATATACCAAGAGATGAAGGTCTGAAAAGGAGAAATCGATGAGTGGAGCCTCGAGAAGATCGTTTCTGGCCGGCGGCGGAATGCTCGCCGCTGCGGGGGGTCTGGGCGCCGCGCCGGCCGAAATGCCGAAGCGCACGCTCGGCCGGACGGGCCTCAAGGTCACGGTGCTCGGATTCGGATGCATGACGACGTCCGACCCCTCGGTCATCGAGCAGGCGGTAGAGGCGGGGATCAACTACTTCGACACCGCGCGCAGCTATCAGAACGGCCAGAATGAGCGCATGGTCGGGGCGGCCCTGAAGCCGCACCGCGACAAGGTCTTCATCTCGTCGAAGACGCCCGCGAAGAGCAAGGCCGATGCCCTTGTCCACCTCGACACCACTCTGAAGGAGCTTGGCACCGACCACATCGACATCTGGTACCTCCACTCGCGCTCCACTCCCGAAGCCGTTCCCGATGAACTCTTCGATGCGCAGGATGAGGCGGTGAAATCAGGCAAGGTGCGTTTCCGGGGCGTAAGCCTGCACAGCGGGCATCAGAAGATGTTTCCCTTCCTCATCGAGAAGAAGCGGACGGAAGTCATTCTGACGAGCTACAACTTCAGCATGGAGTCGTGGATGGAGGGGTTGATCGACTCGGCCGCTTCGGCGGGCATCGGCATCGTGGCCATGAAGGTGATGGCTGGCGGCTTCCGCACCAATAAGCCGGGCACGCCAATGGCGGAGCGGCTTTCGCGGCAAGGCGCAATGGCCGCGGCGCTGAAGTGGGCGGTCCGGCGTGACAAGGTTCACACATCGATCCCCGGCATCATGGATCTCGACCAGCTTGACGAGAACTACAAGGCGGTCGCCGCCGGGTGGAAGGCCGGCGACGCGCAGATCCTGGCGGCCCAACTGAAGGCGATTTCGCCGCTCTACTGCCGCACCTGCGGATCTTGTGCCGGACGCTGCGCGCAAGGCCTGCCAGTCAGCGACATCCTTCGCATTCTCAGCTATTCGGACGGCTACGGCGAGTTTGCGCTCGCGCGCGAGCGCTGGCAGGAACTGCCCGAACGGCTGCAGCAGGTCCGCTGTGAGGATTGCGGCGGCTGCACGATCGAGTGCCCCAACGGCGTGCGCGTCCGCGACCGCGTCGCCCGGGCGCAGGAGATCCTGGCGTGACGGCTCTGGCGCTCATCGCCGTCCTGGCCGCCGGCGCCGATTGCTCCATCGCTCCGGGGTTCTCGCAACAAGGCAAGCCCTACGAATACGACGTCGAGACGCTCTACGATTACATCAACGGCAATTCGGAAGGCTACTTTCTTTACGGGTTTAAGAAAATGCGCGGCGTAAACTGCGCCGGCGGCAAGCTCAGAATGGTGATCGACATCAGCGAGTTCGAGACGCCGGAACTGGCCTATGGGATGTTCACGGGCAACGCCGATCCGCGCCTGCCGCGCGCGGCGATCGGCGCGGCGGGACAGGTGGCGCCCTCCAAAGCCACCTTCGCCAAGGGCGTTTTTTATGGCGAGGTCGGCATCGAGCCGCAAGGGGATCACACGGCGCTGCTCGAGCGCGCCGCGCTTGCGCTCGCTGCCCGGCTCGAGGGTTCGACGGATGTCCCGGCGGCCATCGCGTGGTTCCCGGCGCAAGGGCTCCGACCGGGCTATCCGCGGCTCGTTCCACAGAGCGTGCTTGGCTTGAAGATGCTCGCGCGCGGCTACATCGCGCAGTATGAGCACGCCAGGGCATTCGTCGTGACCGAGGCGAGCGAAGCGGCCGCGCAGTCGCTGTTCGCCCGGCTCAAAGAACGCTTCCCGCCGGCCGCGCCGGCGCAGGCGGGCCAGGAGAGCTACACCGCCGAGGAGCGGCTGCTTGGGCGGTTCTGCCTCTTCCGCAAGGGCGCGCGGGTGGGCGGTTATGTCAATGTCAAGTCGGGCGACCCCGCCGCGCTGGCGGCGGCGCTGGCCGCAGCCCTCCCGTGACTATAATCGAAGAGTGAAAAAGTTCTCGCTTGTTCTCGCAACCGCCGTCTGCCTCGCGGCTTGCCAGAAAAACATCCAGACGAACGAAGCCGTCCGCGAGGGCGTGATCAAGCACCTCTCGCAGAATCAGAACCTGTCGATCGGCTCGATGGACGTGGAGGTTGCGGCAGTCACTTTCAAGGACGGCGTAGCGGAAGCGACCGTTTCCTTCAAGCCGAAAGGCGGCGATGCCTCGTCAGGCATGTCGATGCGCTACACGCTGGAGAAGAAGGGCAACGAGTGGGTTGTCAGGAAGAAGGCCGACAGCGGCATGGGCCACGGCGCGACGCCCGCCTCGGGCGCGCCCGAAGCAACCGGAATGCCGCCAAACCACCCCCCCATGGGTTCGGCGGCGAAGCCGGACAGCAAGAAGTGATGCGCGTCGCCGTCCTCGGCGGCGGTCCCGCGGGCTCGATGGCCGCCGCGGGCCTGGCCGTGCGCGGACTCGAAACGATCGTCCTCGACGAAAAGCTCGCCTGGGAGAAACCGTGCGGCGGCGGCATCACCTATAAGGCTTACCGGCGTTACCCCTTTCTCGCCGATAACGCCACTGCGAAGCGGAAAGTCGTCG
>WBZO01006759.1_pt1 | contig 10954 bp, 7 predicted proteins | sample 5204261 | NCBI WGS metagenome assembly WBZO01 (sample SAMN12412400, study PRJNA552823) | activated sludge metagenome | isolation source: activated sludge from anammox sidestream of wastewater treatment plant... | place: USA: North Carolina | collected 2017-09
TGCGCTCGGCGAGTCGCCCGCGATGAAGGACGTCTTCGCGACCATCCGCAAGGTGGCGCCGACGAACGCGACGGTCCTCGTGCGCGGCGAGACGGGGACGGGCAAGGAGCTCGTCGCGCGCGCGCTCCACGATGCGTCGCCGCGGAAGGACGAGGCGTTCGTGCGCGTGCACTGCGCCGCGCTCCCGGAGAACCTCCTCGAGAGCGAGCTGTTCGGCTACGAGAAGGGCGCGTTCACCGGAGCGACGCAGCAGAAGCCGGGGCGCATCGAGCTCGCGCACAAGGGGACGCTCTTCCTCGACGAGATCGGCGACATCTCTCCCGCGGTGCAGGTGAAGCTCCTGCGCGTCCTGCAGGAGCGCGAGTTCGAGCGCGTCGGCGGGACGAGGACGATCCGCGTCGACGTCCGCATCGTGACGGCGACGCATCGCGATCTCGAGAAGATGGTCGAGCGCGGCGAGCTCCGCGAGGACCTGTTCTACCGGCTCAACGTGGTGCCGCTCGTGATCCCGCCTCTTCGCGAGCGTGGAGACGACGCCGCGAGGCTCGTGCGCCACTTCGTGGGAGAGTTCGGAGCGACCACGGGGCGCGGGGCCATGCGCATCGAGGACGACGCCGTCGCGCTCCTCGCGGCGCAGCCCTGGCCGGGGAACGTGCGCCAGGTGCAGAACTTCGTCGAGCGGCTCGTCGTCCTCGCCGACGGGACGACGATCGGCCGCGCGGACGTCGAACGCGAGCTCGCGCGCGCGCAGCGCCCCGCCGATCGACCTCCGCCGGCGCAGGCGGTGACCTCGACGGCGTCGGCCGATCTGTCGCTCGACGCGCGGCGCCGCGAGGGCGAGCGCGACGCGCTCGTGCGCGCGCTCGCCCAGGCCGGCAACAATCGTACGCGGGCCGCTCGGCTCCTCGAGGTGAGCCGGCGCACGCTCTACAACAAGCTGCGCGAGCACGGCCTCGAGTAGCGCCTCGCATCGCAGGACTTGCATGGACCGCGCAGGCCCTGCGCGACGGCGATCGACGGCGCACGCGGATTTCGCTGCGATCGACGCGTGGCGTAGACCTTGCGACCGATCTCCGCGGAGGAGGCTGCTCGATGGAGGGGGCCGGGCGGACACGTCGAATCAGCCACCCGATCCTGCACCTCGCCATCGTCGGCGAGTCGGGGGTACGGGAAGGTGAGGCGCGCGTCTTCTGCAAGTACCAGCGGCGCGCGATCGCCGTCGAGACGTGCCGCGCGTGCGGGCACTGCGACGAGATCACGGAAGGCTCGAACGCCACCGTGGACTGCACGGTCCCGCGGGAGCCGAGCGACGACGACGCGCCCGATCCCGAGGGCGAGCGCACGGACGTCGGCGCGATCCTCACGCGAGGCGCGGTCGTGCTCGAGCCGGCGACGTCCGTCGGGACGACCCTCGCGCTCATGCACGAGGAGGATCGCCGGTCGCTCGCGGTCGTCGGCGAGCACGGCGTGGTGGTCGGCGTCATCCACGAGGCCGCGTTCATCCGGAGAGACGCGACCGCGCCCGAGCCCGCACGCGACGAGCCGGTGATCCACGCGATGTCGAGCCCGCTCGCGATCCACGAGCGGATGCCCGTGCGCGCCGCGCTCCGCCTCCTCGCCGCGGCTCACCTCCGCGAGGCGGCGGTCGTCGACGCCGACGGCGTCCCGCTCGGCGTCTTCCGCGACGTCGACGGGCTCCGGTTCATCGCCGGCTTCCGGCGGCGCCGGTCCGAGGATTGCTAGAGCCCCGGCGAGGAGGTCAGCATGACCGCCGAACAACCGCCAGAGCCGGACGAACCGAGGACCCTGGGTGAGCTGCGGGCATCGATCCTGGACGCGCATTCGGCGATCCGGTGCGCGCTCGCACGGCTCATGGCCGCATCGCGCTCCGTCTCCCTGGGCTGGACGTGCTCGACGACGCGTCTCGACGAGGCGATCCGCGAGCTCTGCGCGCGGATGGACGCCCATCTCGCCTTCGAGGAGCGCTATCTGCCGCTCATCTTCGATTGCCTCGACGGTGAGGGCTCGCCGCGCAAGCGCGCCCTGCTCGACGAGCACCGCGCGCAGCGGGCGGACCTCCGCGCGCTCTTCGAGGCATGCGCGAAGGGCGCGGGGCCGCCCGCCGAGCTCGCGACCTACGCGCACCGGCTCGCCACGTCGCTCCTCTCGGACATGGCGGCGGAGGAGAAGACGTTCGAGTTCCTGGACGACGCGCCGCAGGCGCCGATCGAGCGTCGGAGCGCCTGATCCGGAGTATAGTTCCGCGGCCGTGCCCGACCGTCCGCGGATGAGCTCGAAGCCGCCGAGCGTTCAAGACGACGTGAAGGCGGAGACGCGTCAGGAGAAGCTGCGGCGCTACGGCCGTATCGCCTGGAAGTGGAGCAAGCGCGGTGCGGCCTTCGCCCTGGTGCTCGGCATCGTGGGCCTGATCGCGGCGTGGATCGTCGTACGCCAGTACGAAGCGGAGCTGCCGAGCGTCGCCGAGCTCGAACGAGGCTACCGCCCCTCGCAGGTCACGCGCGTGCTCGCACGCGACGGGACGCTGCTCGCCGAGCTCTTCACCGAGCGGCGGACGATCGTGAAGATCGAGGAGCTGCCGCTCCACCTGAAGAAGGCGGTCCTCGCGGCGGAGGACGCCACCTTCTACGAGCACGAGGGCCTCAACTACTTCGGCATCGCGCGGGCGATGCTCGTCAACCTGCGCTCGGGCAGCACGCGCCAGGGCGGCTCGACCATCACGCAGCAGGTGGTGAAGAACATCCTGCTCGCGAACAACGAGAAGACGTACAAGCGCAAGCTCCGCGAGGCGCTCCTGGCGCGGCGCCTCGAGCAGGAGCTCTGCCCCGAGTGCGGTCACGATCGCGCGGGCAAGGACCGGCGCAAGGACAAGATCCTCGAGCTCTACCTGAACCACATCTACTTCGGCCACGGCCGCTACGGGATCGAGGAGGCGGCGCGCGACGCGTTCGGCAAGTCCGCGCGCGAGCTGACCATCGCCGAGGCGGCGATGCTCGCGGGCGTGGTCAAGAACCCCGAGGCGTACGCGCCGAAGCGCGGGCTGGCGAAGGCGCTCGAGCGGCGGAAGTACGTCCTCGAGCAGATGTTCGCCAAGGGCTTCATCAACCAGGCGGAGCTCGACGCGGCGATCGACGAGCCGGTGCGGCTCGCACCGTCGCAGGAGGCGGAGACCGAGCTCGCGCCCGAGGCGGTCTCGATCGCGCGAAAGCTCCTCTTCGAGCTCGAGCCGGAGCGCGGCCCGCAAGGCGGCTTCACCATCACGACGACGATCGATCCCCGCCTCCAGGGCCTCGCGCGCAAGCACCTGCGCGAGAACCTCGGCGCCTACGACAAGCGTCACGCGCTTCTCGGCCCGTGGAAGGCGCCCGCGGTCGCGCAGAAGGGCAAGGCGTCCGGCTCGCACAAGGACCCGCCGCCCTTCGACGGTACGCCCGCGTTCGAGTCGCACAAGGTCTTCACCGGCGTGGTCGTCGGCACGGACGACGTCCTCGGCACGATCGACGTCCGCGTCGGGACGGTCATCGGCTCGATCAAAGTTGCAGATTACAAGCGATACAACCCGAACAACCTGACGCCGAGCCAGCTCGCCGAGGTCGGCGCGCGCCTCCGGGTGAGCCTGCTCGCGCCGGTGCCCACGGCGAAGGACGGTGCCGATCCCGCGCGCGTCGTCGCGAAGGTGCCCCTCCGCCTCGAGCTCGGACCGGAGAGCGCGATGGTGGTGCTCGACGTCCGCACGCGCCACGTCCTCGCGCTCGCCGGGAACTACGAGGCGGTCGTCGGCGGCCTCGACCGCGCGACGCAGTCGAAGCGGCAGCCCGGCTCGACGTTCAAGCCGATCGTCTACTCGTACGCGCTGCACGCGCGGCGCTACACCCCGGCGACGCTCGTCGAGGTGACGCCGGCGGCGTTCGGGAGCTACAAGCCGTCGAACTTCGAGGGCTGGAAGGAGGCCGATCCGCTGCGGCTGCGCGAGGCGCTCGCGAACTCGGTCAACGTCGCCGCGGTGCACGTCATCGAGGACGTCGGTCCGGCCAACGTCGTCGATTGGGCGAAGGCGCTCGGCGTCCGATCGCGGCTCGAGCCGGATCTGTCGCTGGCGCTCGGCTCGTACGAGGTCCACCCGATGGAGCTCGCCGGTGCGTACGCGACCTTCGCCGCGGGCGGGACCTACGAGGAGCCGCGCATCGTGAGCCGCATCGTCGGCCCGGACGGAAAGGACGTGGAGCTGAAGCCGCCGCTCCCGGAGCATCGCGTGCTCGAGCCCGCCGAGGCCTACATGATCACGAGCATGCTCCAGAGCGTCGTCGATCACGGCACCGCGCAGAAGGCGAAGTCGCTCGGTCGCCCCGTCGCGGGCAAGACCGGCACGAGCAACGAGTCGAAGGACACGTGGTTCGCGGGTTACTCGCCCGAGATCGCCGCGGTGGTGTGGGTCGGCTACGATGACAACAAGCCGCTCGGCGCGGGCGAGACCGGCGGCTCGACGGCGCTCCCGGCCTGGATCAACGTCATGAAGGCGGCACACGAGAACAAGCCTCGCGCGGAGTTCGCGCGCCCGCCGGGCGTGGTGACCGTCGCCATCGATCCGAAGACGGGCAAGCTCGCCCCCGAGGGAATGGAGGGCGCGATCGACGAGGTGTTCCTCCAGGGCACCGAGCCGACCGAGACGGCCGAGCCCGCGAGCGCGGACGCCGGTGCCGTGCAAGACGCAGGAACCGAGCCGTGAGGCGCCCCGCGCTCGCGACGGCCTTCGTCCTCGCCGCTGCGAGCGCACACGCGCAGCCGAAGCCCGCACCGCCGCAACCCGCGCCCGCACCCACGCCGGTCGCGCCGACGAAGACGAGCGCGATCGGTCACCTCGCGTCCGAGATCGCCCAGGCGCTCGGGCAGGTGCCCGCGGGAGCGGTCGTCGTCGCATCGCCGGTCGCGAGCGACGTGCCGGCGCCGAAGGGCGACGAGCTCGCGGTGCGGATCGCGACGCAGATCGCGGGGAGGCTCGGAGTGGCGCGCGCGCATCCGCAGCCGGCATCGCTCGCGGTGGCGCGCGGACTGTCCGGTCGCGCGGCGTCGCTCGTGCACGTGCAGCTCGAGATCGCGAAGGGCGAGCTGCGGGCGACCGCGGATCTCTACCCGGTCGTGTCGAACGGCTGGGAGCGCCTCCGCAACCCGGTGCCGGGCCCGCGCGCGCACGCGTTCGCGTCGGCGCCTCTCGATGCCGAGGTGCGATCGTTCATGACGCCCGTGCTGCTCGAGCAGGCGAAGGTGCACAAGGCGAAGCACGAGGAGACGGACGTGCTCGCCGTGGGCTGCGGCGACGTCGACTCGGACGGCGGCCTCGAGATCGTCGTCGTGTCGCGCACGCGCGTCGTGCTCGGCAAGCTCCGTGGAGGCAAGCTCGTGCCGACGCGCGTCGCCCCGTGGGGTGCCATCGCCTCGAAGCTGCCAGTGCCGCTGCGCGAGCCGCTCGCGACGGCGATCGTGGCGCCCCGGGGCAGGCCAGGCGAGATCTTCCTCGGCACGACCGATCGAGGGGCGGTGGTCGTCGACGGAGCGCTCGTCACCAAGCGGTCGCTGACCGGGCTCCCGGTGCCCGGCGGTGACGGCGACGCGTGCACGCTGCCCAGCGCGGACTCCGGATCGCTCGACGGCAACCCGATCGCGTGCACGGCTCCGCCGAAGGGCGATCCTCCCCTCGCCTTCGCCGCCCCCTCGCCGCGCTACGACGCGATCGCCGCCTTCGATCTCGTCGGCAAGGACGGCTCGATCGCGGACGTCGTCGGCGTGCGCGAGCCGAACGGCAAGCTCCGGCTGCGCCGAACCGAGCGCACGCCGAACGGGAAGGCCGTCGAGGCGACGATCGACGGCGTCGGCGCGCAGCTCGCGATCGCCGATCTCGATCTCGACGGCGTGCCCGAGGTGATCACGACGAGCGACTCGCCCGACGACGTCCTCGCGATCACCACGTGGAATGCCAAGGGACAGGGCGGCACGCTCTACCCTCGGCTCCGCCTGCCGGCGAAGGACGGCGTGCGCGCGATCGGCGCGTGCCGGCCCGAGGAGCGCGGCGTCCCCGCGGTCGTCGCGGTGGTCGGCGGCGAGGTGTGGCTTGTCCGCTGAGCTCGGACGACGCTCGCTCTTCGCGCTGGCCGGCGGCGCGCTGCTCGCTGCACGCACGGCGCACGCGCGCGGCCGCACGCCGATCGGAGGGCGCGTGTCGCTGCGCCTGCCGTGGGCGGTGTCGTCGATCGATCCGCACCGCATCGACGACCCCGCGGCGGCGCTCTTCGGCGAGGCCCTGTTCGACACGCTCTACGCTCGCGACGACGCGGGGCAGCTCGTCGCGGCGCTCGCCGAGGGCGACCCCGAGCCCGAGGGGGCGTCGCTGCGCGTGAAGCTCCGGATGGGCCTCCGCACCGGCAGGGGCCGCCCGCTCGGGACGAAGGACGCGGTGTGGTCGATCGCACGCGCGCGCGGCCTCGGCGCGAAGGGATGGCTCGCGGACATCCCTCCGCCGCGCGAGGACGGGCGCTCGCTCGTGTTCGCGATGCGCGATGCAGGGCGTCTCGTGCGTGCGCTCTCCTCGCCGCTCGTCGCGATGGTCCCGTCGGGCTTCGCGCCCGAGTCGCCCGACGGCACGGGTCCGTTCAAGCTCCTGTCGCGCGACGACGCGGTCGTGCTCGTCCGGAGCGCCCTCGCCGCGCGCGGTCCCTCGTTCCTCGAGGAGGTCGTCGTGCGCACGGCGTCCACGCTCAAGGCCTCGCTCCTCGCGTTCGAGAGCGGCACCGACGATCTCGGCTGGCTCGGCGACGGCCTGCACGAGCCACGGCCCGGATCGCGCAGGTTCGATCTCGGCGCCGTCGCCTGGCCGATCCTCGCGACCGGTCGCGACGCGAACCAGTGGGACGCGCCCGGGATCGCGCAGCGGCTCTGCGACGAGATCCCCCAGAAGAGCCTCGCGCATCTGCAGATCGGCGCGGCCTGGCCGACCGAGCCGGAGCAGGGCTGGGGCGGCCCGCCGGTCTCGCTCGTCGTGCGTGACGACTCGCCGTGGCTGATCGAGCTCGCGCAGGCGATCGCCGCGCGCATCACGCGTCCGCAGCACGAGGTCACGGTGAAGCCGGTGCCCGCCGCAGACCTCGCGCAGCGTCGCACGTCGCGGCTCTACGGGCTCGCGCTCGACGTCGTCCGGCCGATCGCGCCCGGCGCGTTCGGTGCGTTCGTCGCGCTCACCACCGCGGACAACCCCACGCGCGCCGCCGACGTCGTCCAGCACCCGCCGAAGCTCGGCGATGTGTCGGTGCGCACGATGACGCGCACGCTCCGCTGCGGCGTCGTCGGCGAGATCCGCGTGCAGGGCGGACGCGCCGCGGACGTGAACCTCGCCACCTCCACGCAGGGCGTCGGGTTCGATCTCGGCGCGACGTGGCGCACGCGCAAGGCCTAGCGCGTGGCGGCGTCGAAGCCCGCCCGTGAGAAGAACGGCACGATGCGGACCTCGTGCACCAGCTTGCCCGACGAGGGGAGCACGGGGTGATCCCAGAACGTCCGCGCGTTCGGCGAGAACCACATCTCGCAGTAGCCCTTGCCGCTGCCCGAGGCGTCCGCGGTCAGGCGATGGCCGCAGAAGAACTTGGGGAAGAAGCCCTCCGCGTCGGCGGCGACGACCGCGAGCCCGAGGCCCTTGGTGTGATCGAAGAAGCCGTACGTCTTCGACCTGGGCGCGGCGTCGTTCACGAACATGCCGAGCCAGCCCTTGATCGTCGTGTTCATGTGGCTGACGTCGCGCCCGGCGTGCACCGGCCAGTCGAATTCGCCGTGCTCGCCGGGGAGGAAGCCGTCCTCGCCGCTGCGGCTGTGCACCTGGGCGCGCGTAAGGCCGGGGACGATCACCTCGATGTCCGCCGGCTGATCGACGCGGCCGGCGTCGATCATCATGTTTGTATAATACATGTTCTCGGCGCCCGGCGTGCCGGCGACCTCGACCCTCTGCCGCCACGAGGTCGCACGCGCCTCGAGCGTCGTGGTGATGGTCACCGTCGCGGGAGAGCCGGAGGCGCTCTTGCCCTGCCCCGTCGCGACGAACGAGATCCGCCCGGGCACCGACGCGTCGACGCGGCTCGCCCAGTCCAGGTTGCCGTAGTACCCGTGCTCCTCGACCGGCCACGCGCTCTCGACGCCGCCGAAGATCGGGAAGCCTCCCTGCCCCCAGTTGCCCTGAACGCGCGGGCTGGGGTTCTGGTAGAGCATCTCCTTGCCGCTGACCCGCGCGCTGTAGAGGCGCGCGCCCATCGCCGTCTTCAGGAAGGTGAGCGCGACGCCGGCGTCGTTCGAGATCACCACGGTCTCGTGGGTGGTCGTGCCGCCGCTCGGCGACGCGTAGGACTGCCGGTCGCCGTTCGAGCGCGACACGGAGAAGGACTGCGCGACGGTGATGCTCGACGGGCACGCCTCGACCGCGCCGCTCTTCTGGCATCCCGACGCAGGCGGCTCCGGACCGTCTCCCTCGGAGCTGCACTCCATGCACGAGCCGGCGACGCACGTGAGCGCGACGTCGTCGAAGTCGGCGACGATGCCCTCCCCGGTCGATCCGACCTTCACCGCGACGGTCAGCGCTCCCCCCGCGGAGAGCTCGGCGGTGAGCTTGCCGCCGTCCGCGCGCCGAGGAGCGAACCTCGAGGCCGTGCACGCCGAGGCGAGCGCCTGCTTGATCGTCGGCGAGAAGACGGGAGCGTCGAGCGCGACGTCCGAGGCGGACGCGAGGCCGACCTCGGCCCAGGTCGATCCGGGATCGGTCGCGCACGAACCGTCGCGGCGCACCACGCGCGCGCGCACGCTCTCGAGCGCGTACGTGCCGGGCCGCAGCGATGCGGACGCGGGCAGCACGAGCTTCGCGCCGTCGTTGCCGCGCGCGAGCGAGAGGCGGAGCATCCCGCCTTCGGCGGACTGGCTCGCCGCCTCGCCCCATCCGTCGTGCGCGAGGCCCTGCCATGCGTCGGGCGAGGACGCGCCGTCCATCGCGAGCGTCGCGCCGCACGGCGCCGTCGTCTGCGCGGACTCGTCGGTCGCGGCGTCCTCCACGGGGGGCGCACACGCCGCGAGGAGGGAGAGGACGAAGACCGGCGCGGCGGCGAAGCGAAGCGTTCTCATCGTGGTGCGCTCGTGTGGGTGCACCGATGGTGCCGGCGCGCGCGACAGCGGCGGACGCGGAAATCCCATGGCCACGAGAGGATCGCGGACGATCCGCGGTGTGGCGACGGGTCAGCCGCGGGCGGGCGGAGGCCGGAAGCCGCCGATCGTCGAGACGACCGCGCTCGCGACGGCGAGGAGGCGCTCGTCGTCCCATCGCTTCCCGACGAGCTGTACACCGAGCGGGAGACCGCCCTCGGACATGCCCGCGGGGAGGACGACCGCCGGGTGACCGGTGAAGTTGAACGGATAGAGGTAGTGATCGACGAACCGCGACTCGACCGAAGCGCCGTCGACGGGGATCGGCGTGCGCGGCGGACCGTGAGGAAACGCCTCCGCGATCGTCGCGGGACAGAGGAACGCGTCGACCTCGCCGAGGAGGCGCTCGAGCTTCTCGATCAGCACGTCGCGCGCGGCCATCACGCGCACCCATTCCACGAGCGACGCGCGCGGCGCCTCGGGCGGCGGCGTCGGAAGGCCGGCGCCCATGAGCTCGGCGACGACCGGACCGAAGATCCCGAACGCGGCGCGCCACGCCTCGTTCAGCTCGTCGACGGCGAAGCCGGGCATGCGCTCCTCCACGCGTGCACCGGCCTGCGCGAGCGTCGTAGCGACGCGCGAGACGACGGCCTTCGTCTCGCGCGACGTCGGCACGCCCGGGAACGACGACAGGAACGCGATGCGCAGCGTCGCGGGCGCGCGTCGATCCGCCGGACGCCAGGGCACCGGCGGGACCTCGGTGTCGCGACCGTCCGGGCCGACGAGGACGGACATGACGAGCTCGAGGTCCTCGACGCTGCGGGCCATCGGTCCGGCGGTCGCGAGCATTCGATCGAAGCGGACCATCCCGGGCAGCGGCGGGATGTGTCCGGTCACCGGGATGCGATGGGTCGTCGGCTTGAGGCCGTAGATCCCGCAGTAGCTCGCCGGGATGCGGACCGATCCGCTCATGTCGCTGCCGACGTCGAACGCCGCGAGCCCTGCGGCCACCGCGGCGGCCGCTCCTCCGCTCGAGCCGCCGGTGGTGCGCGCGAGGTCCCACGGGTTGTTCGAGCGGCCGAAGATGGGGTTGTTCGTCTGCGCGCTCATGAGGAGCGGAGGCACGTTCGTCTTGCCGAGGAGGATCGCGCCTGCGGCCTGGAGACGGGCGGCGACGGCGCCGTCCTCGGCGGGGACGTGCTCGGCGAGCGGCGGGTGGCCGGCGGTCGTCCGCATCCCTGCCGTCGCGTGGCTGTCTTTCAGGGTGAAGGGGACGCCGTGCAGCGGGCCGATCGCTCCGCCGCGCGCGAGCGCCTCGTCGGCCGCGCGCGCCTTGGCCCGCGCGCGCTCCTCGTCGAGGGTGACGATCGCGTTGAGCGCAGGGTCCTCTCGCGCGATGCGCGCGAGGTGAGCGTCGACGATCTCGAGGACCGACGCCTCGCGCGCGCGGATCGCGCGTGCGAGCTCGGAGGCAGTGGCGAGGGCGCCCATGCGCCCGATGCTACGCCGTCACTTCGCGATCGGCATCGGCGCCGGGTTCGGCGGCGGCGCGACCTGGCGCACGCGCAGGGGCCCTGCGCCACCGCTCACACGTCGACCGCCGGCTCCGCGTGAGCTCGCATCCGACAAGCAGCGCACACGTCGCTCGTTGTCGACGCAGGCTGCGGCGGTAGTCACGCTTCACACCAATTTCACGAAAATCGCTGGTCTCCGAATTTCGATCCGTCACAATGATCGCGGGAGGTGGTCGCTGATGGCGCGAGGCGCGATT
>WBZO01006760.1_pt1 | contig 10953 bp, 6 predicted proteins | sample 5204261 | NCBI WGS metagenome assembly WBZO01 (sample SAMN12412400, study PRJNA552823) | activated sludge metagenome | isolation source: activated sludge from anammox sidestream of wastewater treatment plant... | place: USA: North Carolina | collected 2017-09
CTCAGGCAGACAGCTTCAGAACTCCATCGTGGTTATATACGCATTCAGGCTAAAGAGGTAGCGCCACCATGAGCAACCCCCTGCATATTAACGCCGGACGCCTGCTGGGCGACATAGCCGATCTCGCCCGGATCGGCGCGTCTGATTCCGGGGGCGTTCACCGCCCCGCCCTCTCCCCGACGGATATCGAAGCCCGCGCCTGGTTCCGCGAGCGCGTCCGGACGGGCGGATTTCGCCCGGGCGAAGACGGCGCCGGCAACCTCTCCGCCGTGCTGCCCGCCGCCGACCCGTCCGCCCGAACGCTGCTGCTCGGCTCCCACCTGGACACCGTGCCGGACGGCGGGCGCTTCGACGGCGCGCTGGGGGTGCTGGCCGCGCTGGAAGTCCTGCGCACCATCCGCGAGGCCGGTCTGATCCTGCCGGTACGCCTGGAAGCGATTGCATTCACCGACGAAGAAGGCACGCATATCAGCCTGCTGGGCAGCAAAGCGGCGGCAGGCCTGCTGGCTGAAGCCGATCTCGAACATCCCCACAGCAGCCGGGAGGCGTTCGCCGCCGGGCTGGCCCGCGCCGGGCTGACGCCGGAGGGACTCCTGAGCGCCCGGCGCGATCCGGCATCTCTGGCCGGCTATCTGGAACTGCATATCGAGCAGGGAGCGCGGCTGGAACAAAGCGGGACGGATATCGGCGTCGTCACAGCCATCGTGGGCATCCGCTCCTTCTGGCTGACGTTCACCGGCGAAGCGGCCCACGCCGGGACAATGCCCCTGCCCGACCGGCGCGATGCCCTGTGGGGTGCCGCCGCGTTCATCGGCCGGGCGCGCGCGGCGGTCCTGGCGGATTTCATGCCGGGGACGATGAACTGCGGCATTATCAGCGTCACCCCCGGGGCCTTCAACATCGCGCCGGGGCAGGCCCGGCTGGCGCTGGAATTCCGACACCCGGATACAGCCGTGCTCGAGGAAATGGAAGCGGCGCTGCTGGCACTGGCCGGGGCGGCGGCGGAAGAACACGGCCTGCAACTGGCGGTGACGCCGGTCGGCAGCGTGGCGGCGACGCCGCTCGCAGCCGATATGATCGCCGCCATTGAGCGGGCCGCGGACAGGCTGGGCCGGTCACACATGCGGCTGGCCAGCTTCGCCGGGCATGACGCCATGTCGATGCAGGCGATCACGCCGTCGGGGATGCTGTTCGTGCCCTCAGTGGGCGGCATAAGCCACAATCCGGGCGAAGCCACGCCTGACGCCGATATAGTCAGCGGCGCGAATGTGCTGCTGCACACCGTGCTGGACCTGGCCGGGGCCGCGGACAGAGGCTCGTAAAAGCGCGGGGCGGTCCATCTGACCGCCCCACGTGTTCCTACCCGTCCAGCTCGTCGTAGTTGTCCAGCCGGTTGCGCTTGCCGCGCTTGAAGATCGCGTCCGTGCGACCGCGCGTGTGCAGGGCGTCAAAACCTTCCGGCTTGATCGTCAGCCGCCTGCCGGCGTTCAGATCGGCCACGCCCTTCTGCGCGCCTTCCTCGCGGGCGGCCGCCGACCCCTCCAGCCACAGGTCGTCGCGCTCGCTCCGGTCGTAATCCTCTGGCTCGTAGTAGGTAGTGATGAAGCCTTCGTAGTTGCGCAGCACAACCTTGCCGGGCGACTGGCTGATCACGTACTGCGGCATGACGGGTATCTTGCCGCCGCCGCCCGGCGCGTCCACGATGTAAGACGGGACGGCGTAGCCGGAGGTATGGCCGCGCAGAGCCTCGATGATCTCGATGCCCACTGATACCGGCGTGCGGAAGTGCCCCGCCCCCTGCACCAGATCGCACTGGTACAGGTAGTAAGGCCGCACCCGGTTGCGCACCAGCTTATGCACCAGTTCCATCTGCACTTCCGGGCTGTCGTTGACCCCGCGCAGCAGCACAGCCTGGTTGCCCAGCGGGATGCCCGCCCGGCTCAGGCGGTCCAGCGCCCGGCTCAGCTCTGGCGTGATTTCTTTGGCGTGGTTGACATGGATGTTCAGCCACAGCGGGTGGAACTCCGCCAGCATGTCGCACAGATCGTCAGTGATGCGCTGCGGCAAAAATACCGGCACGCGCGACCCGATGCGCACGATCTCGATGTGGGGGATGGAGCGCAGCGCCTTGAGCAGGCCGTACAGACGCCTGGGAGCCATCGTCAGCGGGTCGCCGCCGGAGAGCAGCACATCGCGCACCTGCGGCGTGTTGGCCAGATACTCAAGCTGCTCCTCATGCTCGGCGCTGCTGAAGTTGGCGGAGTTATCGCCCACCAGCCGCGAGCGCGTGCAATAACGGCAGTAGCTGGCGCACTCCGTTGTGACCAGCATCAGGGCGCGGTCCGGGTAGCGATGCACCAGCCCGGGCACGGGCGAGTGAGCATCCTCGGAGAGCGAATCGGCCATGACGGCGTCAAAGGCCCGCGCCTCGCGCCCGGTCGGGATGACCTGGCGGCGGACCGGGCAGGTCGGATCGTCGGGGGCGATCAGCGAGGCGAAATACGGGGTAATGTCAATCCGGAAGAGGCCCGCCGCGCTCAGCCCTTCCTTCTCATCATCGGTCAGGCGGATGATCTGCTCCAGTTCCTGAATCGTGTTCAGGCGGTTGCTCATCTGCCAGCGCCAGTCGTTCCACTGCTCATCCGGCACATCAGCCCACAGGGCAGGCCGGGGCGTCACCTCGATACCGTTGGAAACCACGGCTTTAAGCGATTTCACCACCATCCTGTCTTCCCTCACGCACTAGAACCATCAATGCATTTATTCTATGGATCAGGTTTCACGGCATATCTGACTTTAGCATAGCACAGGGTGCGCAACAAGGAATACGTGACTGCGCGAGCGCCAGCGCCGCCTGAGCGACTGACAGCTACGATCATAGGAGACGCAGCGATGACACTCAGCAGATGCTCATGGCCGCCGCCGCAAAAGGGGGGCATTTCAGGATACAATAGCCTCTGTTTACTGCTGGCAAAGGAGTATCCTGTATGAACTGGCGAAAATTGTGGCTGGCGACAACCCTGCTGCTCCTGCTCGCAGCAGCCTTTCCAGCAGCCGCCCAGGGCGGCGGCGCGGCGCCAACGCCAACCCCGTTCTGGCAGGTGAATACCGATCCGGAGCTGAACGCCCAGATGGATCGGGTCGAGGCCGACACGGCTATCCTGCGCGACCTGCCGCCGCTCAGCCCGGTGATACGCGCCTTTCTGACGCGCGACGAGCTGCTGGCGTACCTGATTCGCAAGGTGGCCGAGGAATATCCGCCGGAAGCCGCCCGCGATGACGCCATCTTTTACCACGCCTTCGACTTAATGGACCTGGAGATTGACCTGCGCCAGGTGCAGCTGGATGTCCTGGCCGAGCAGATCGCCGGCTTCTACGACCCGGAGATCAAGGCCATGTTCGTCATCAGCGATCAGGATGTGCTGACCCCAACCAATCGCATCCTGTACGCCCATGAGTTCACCCATGTCCTGCAGGACCAGCACTACGATCTCCTCAGTCGCGGGCTGGGCGACGTGCGGGCGGAGGACCTGGACAGCACGCTGGCGCTGCAAGGGCTGGTCGAAGGCGACGCCATGTTGATCACGCAGGGTTACCAGTCGCGGCTGACGCGCAACAATCCCGCTGTCGCCGTCGCCCTGCTGGGGGAAGCGTTCACTGTCCCGGCGGAGGCGTTGCTGGCCGCGCCGGAAATCCTGCAGCGGGAGTTGCTCTTCCCTTACACTTACGGCATGAGCTTCACCTACCAGCTTTTCACCGCCGGGAACGGCTTCGATCTACTCAACAATGCCTACGACAACCCGCCGCTATCCACCGAGCACATCCTGCATCCAGAGCGCTACGCCGCCGGTGACGATCCGATCCCGGTCTCCGTCGCCCCGCTGGATGAGGCGCTGGGGCCAGGCTGGCGGCAGGTCTGGGACCGGACGCTGGGCGAGTTTTACCTGCGCGAGCATCTGCGCACTCTGATTCCAGAGGAAACCGCCAGCTCCGCTGCCGCCGGATGGGGCGGCGACCGCTACCGGCTGTACTTCAACGATGAAACGAGCGAGACCGTCCTGGTCTGGCGGACTGTGTGGGATACGCCAGAAGACGCCACCGAGTTCGCCGCAGCCTATCGGGGTTACGGCGCGCTGCGCTTCGATACGCCGGGCGTCCCAACCGATGCCAGCACCGTGTGCTGGTACGGCGAAACCGAGACGATGTGTCTGCAGGCCGGCCCTAATGAGACAATCGTCTTCAGGGTTCCCGACCGGGCCATGATCGCCAGCATCCTGCCTTTCATCGCGCCGGTGCGCTGAGAGGAGGCCGTATGTCCGCCGGAGAAGCGCCCATCCGCCTCGGCCTGATCGGGGCGGGCATCTTCGCCCGCGATGCACATGTCCCCGCTTTGCTGGCGCTGGGCGGGGCTTTCCAGATCGTCGCTGTCTGCAGCCGAACGCTGGATTCCGCCCGCCGGCTGGCCGCCCTGCTGCCTTACGAAGTCGATCTCTACGACGACAGGGAAGCCCTGCTGGCCCGGCGCGATATCGAGGCGGTAGACATCATTCTGCCGATTCCGCTGCTGCCGGAGGCGGTGACTGCCGCCCTCCAGGCTGGCAAGCACGTGATCAGCGAGAAGCCGGTCGCGCCGACAGTCGCCGCAGGACTCCGCCTGCTGGAAGTCTATCGGAGGCACCGCGGTCAGGTCTGGATGGTGGCGGAAAATTACCGCTATGAGGAGCCGTTCCTGCGAGCGGCCGAGGTCATGGCCAGCGGCGAGATCGGGCGGCCCCTCCTGGCGGACTGGGCAATCCATGTCAGCCTGACGCCGGGCAACAAATACTATGGCACACCCTGGCGGCACGAAGGCGGCTACCCGGGCGGACAGCTTCTGGACGGCGGCATCCACCATCTGGCCGGGCTGCGCGTCGTGCTGGGGGAGATTGCTGCGGTCAGCGCGTCCGTCCGGCATTTCCGCGCCGGGCTGCCGCCTTCCGATACGCTGGCCGCCACCCTGGAATTTACCAGCGGCGCGCTCGGCACGTACGCTGTCACCTATGCCAGCGGCGCGCCCTGGTACGGCAACCTGCGCATCGTGGGCGAGGAAGGGGCGATGCTGGTCGCACGGACCGAAGCCCTGATCGTGGCGAGCAAAGGCGAGACGCGCACTATCCCGATCGCGCCGCAGGTGGGCGTGCCGGCGGAACTGGCCGGGTTTGCGGCGGCCATCCGGGCGGGCATCCCCCACCGCAGCCCGCCCGATGAAGCGGTGCGAGACCTGGCCGTGCTGGAGGCGCTCTTACAATCGGCGGAGGCCGGTCAGCGCATCGCGCCCCGGCGGATCGTGTGGTAGGACGTTATAAATTTCGCGTCCGGTTTGAGAGGGCGGGCACTTCCCCCCTGCCCTGGCAGGACTGAAGCGCCCGGGCAAAGTACCGCAGAAAGCCCGGCGCCCCTTCTTTCACGGGGCAACCCCGCAGGAGCGCGCCCTTTACGGCAGGGTGCCAGCCGTCGGGCGCTGATCAGCAGGCATGTATGGCGCCACCGTGAACGGGAGCGGGTCAGTGCGTTCGGTTGCGCCATCGGCCAGCTCCGCCACGGCGACCAGCTCGTGCTCGCCCACTTCCAGCGGCCACCACACCACCCAGGGCGCATCTGTCGCGCTGCCCACCGGCCGGCCGTCCATGAAGTAGGTCACGCGCTGCGTGCCGGGGCTGACCCCCACCGTCAGCCGTAGCCGCTGAACATCTCCCGGCAGGCCCGGCGACATCCGAAAGCGCGTGTACGGGTCCGGCTCCAGCAGGCGCAGGCCGCGCGCCGCATCCGCCCTGACCACTTCCGCGCCGACTGGCGGGGCCGGAATCCCTTCGCGGGCGGCCCAGTCGCGCGCCTCCTGCGGCAGGACGAGGTACACCCGCTCAACGCGATCCTCCGGCGGCGTGGAGTCGTCGGCCAGCAAACCGGTCCGCCGGTCAATAGCGAAGGTCTGGTAGAAGGTATCGTAGTCAGTGGGAACAGTGCCCTCAATGAACCATTCGCGGACACGGCGGGGACAGGCGTCGGTCGGCAGCAGGCCGCTCATGGCGCAGACTTCGGCCTGCACCAGGCCGTCGGGCCGCTGGAAGGTCAGCACTGGCTGGCCGCGCAGCACTGTCCGGATGAAGTCGTGCCAGATCGGGCCGGCCCCGGAAATCCCGGTCACCTCGCGCATGGGGGTGTTATCGGCGTTCCCGACCCACACTCCAACGACCAGATTCGGCGTGTAACCCATCGTCCAGTTATCGCGGTAATCCGTCGTCGTGCCCGTCTTGGCAGCGGCGGGGCGGCCGATCTGCAGCGCCGAAGCCGGGCCGAAAGCCGGCATGCGGGCGTTATTGTCGCTCAGAATGTCGGTGATCAGCCAGGCAACGCGCGGGTCGATGACCCGATTTGCCGGCGGGCGCGGCTCCCATTCGTAGAGAAGCTGGCCGTCCGCCGCCTCCACACGGGTGATCAATACCGGGGTCACGGCATAGCCGCCGTTAGCCAGCGCAGCGTAAGCCTGCGTCAGCTCCAGCAGACGCACTTCGCCGCCGCCGAGCGTGACGGCCAGATCGATCTTCTCGTTGCCGGCCAGCGTACGCACGCCGAGCCGCGTCAGCAGCCGCACCAGCGCATCCACGCCGATATGCTCCAGCGCCACCACCGCCGGAATGTTGTACGAGCAGGCCAGCGCCTGCCGCACCAGCACCGGCCCGTGTTCGACCAGCCCGAAGTTAGCCGGGGTGTAGCTTTCCAGGCGACGGGTGACGAACGGCGTCTCGATGTCGAATGTCAGCGTGGCTGCAGTCCAGGGATCTGGCTGCGCCGGGTCGAAAGCGGCGGCATAGGTGAACGGCTTGAGCGCGCTGCCCGGCTGGCGGGGCGCCAGGGCCGCGTTGTAGGCTCCGCTGATGGATTCGTCAAAGTAGTCCGGGCTGCCCAGCATAGCCAGCACATGCCCGGTATAGGGGTCCATCGCCACCAGCGCCGCGTTATGGACATTGTGGCCGAAGCCGGTGCTGTCGGACCGATTGAGGCGGGCCAGGTGGCGCTGAGCAACGCGCACAGCCGTCTGCTGCCAGTCCAGGTCCAGCGTCGTGGTCACCGTCAGGCCGCCGCGGTACAGCGCCTCCGGGAACTGCGCGGCAAGCTGTTCCCACACGGCCATGACGAAGTGCGGCGCTTCAATCGGGAAAGGCACGGCAGCGTACTGGAGCGGCTCATTCAGGGCGCGGCGCGCCTCCCCTTCGGTGATATAGCCCTGCTCCGTCATCAGGCGGAGCACGGTCGCCTGCCGCGCTTTGGCCGCCTCTGGATTCTCCAGCGGGTCGTAAGTCGCCGGGGCCTGGGGCAGCCCGGCCAGCATCGCGCACTGGGCCAGGTCCAGCGCCGCGGCCCCCGTGCCGAAGATCGTCCGGGCGGCGGCTTCCAGACCATAGGCCAGATTCCCGTAATAGGTCTGGTTGAGATACAGGGTCAGGATGTCCTCGCGGGAGTAAGCCAGCGTCAGCCGGATGGCCAGGATCGACTCGCGCAGTTTGCGGGTCAGGGTGCGCTCCGCCCGCTGTTCAGGATCGAGCAGCAGATTACGGGCGACCTGCTGAGTGATCGTGCTCCCGCCGGCCAGGACTTCGCCGCCTTCCACATTGATGCGCAGCGCCCGCAGAATGCCCGCCAGATCCACGCCGATATGTTCATAGAAGTGAGCGTCTTCGGTGGCGATAGTGGCGTCGATGCAACTCTGCGGAAACTGATCGAGCGGCACCGCGCGGTTGCGCCCCCCTTCCGGGTCCGCGATCTCGTAAAGCAGCCGCCCCTGCCGGTCAAGAATGCGCGTGGACGGCAGGGCCAGGCCCGCTTCCAGGCGGGAGAGATCGGGCAGATCGGTGAACAGGTAGCCAATCGCAACCAGCAGGGCGGCCAGCAGCCCGGTCCCGATCGCGAGGAGGAGAGTCAGAAATGGGCGGCGGCGGATGAAGCGGCGCATACGATAAATCATAGCGGGGACCTGTGGCACATCGGCGGACGAAATCTGCCTTCCCCCTCACCATACACGGAGATCGGCGGGAATTCAATCGGCGGCTGGCGGGCGCTCAGGCTACGCCCCGCCTCCGGCGCCGACTTCTATCCTCCATGCATCTGAACGGGGATACCCGTCACACTCAGAACAACGGGGCACGGTCATCTGCCCCGTGCCCCCGCATATCGTTACAGGTATTTTCCGGCGGCCCGGCTATGTTTCCAGGTGGTAGCGCAGCGGGCGCGACCGGGTCGGGTGGCGCAGTTTACGCAGCGCCTTGGCTTCGATCTGGCGGATGCGCTCCCGGGTCACGCCGAAGTGCTTGCCCACTTCTTCCAGCGTGTGCATCTGGCCGTCATTCAGGCCGAAGCGCAGCTCCAGCACCTCCCGCTCGCGCTCGTTCAGGATGCGCAGCGATTCGCGAATCTGCTCCTTGAGGAGCTGGCGGCTGGCCGCCTCCACCGGGCCGAGGGTCTTGTCATCCTCGATAAAATCGCCCAGCGAGGATGAATCCTCCTGTCCGACCGGCATCTCCAGACTCATCGGCTCCTGGCTGATCCGCATGATGCGGCGCACCTTGTTGGAGGCGCGGCGCAGGCGGCGTTCCAGATTAGGGTTGAGCGGCTCGCCCCGCTCCTGCGCTTCGCGGATGCTTTGAATCTCATCGGCGGCCAGAAAGTCCATTTCGATGGCGATCTGTTCGGCGGTTGGCTCAGTGCCGAGCTGCTGAGTCAGGTCACGCTCGATACGCATCAGGCGGTTGATCGTCTCCACCATATGCACGGGGATGCGGATAGTGCGGGCCTGGTCAGCGATGGCGCGGCTGATGGCCTGCCGGATCCACCAGGTGGCGTAGGTGCTGAACTTGTAGCCGCGCGTGTGATCGAACTTCTCCACCGCGCGCAGCAGCCCGATATTGCCTTCCTGAATCAGGTCCAGAAAACTGATTCCCCGCCCCATATAGCGCTTGGCGACCGAGACCACCAGGCGCAGATTCGCCCGCGTCAGGGCTTCCGCCGCCTCTGACTGGCGTACCTCGGCCAGCTCAAACGAATCCAGGATCAGCTCGGCGGCGTCAGGCGTGTCTTCGATCCACTTCTGCGCTTTGGCCGGGTCCAGAGTCTCCCCGTACAGGGCCTCCTGCATGGCTAACGGCAGCAGGTAAATCACCTGAAACACATCGAACAGGCTGCGGGCAACATCGGTCCATTCATCATCGTGGCCCCAGTCGCGCTGCTGCAAGTAGTCGCGGACGTGCGACTCGGCATTCTGATTCCAGGCAACGTTGACCAGCCTGGTTTCGTCGATAATCATGTTCAACGTCGGCGGCTGCAGCCCGAACGCTTCGGACTGCTTCAGCAGGGATTTCCAGGACTCCGCCGCATGATTCACGAGGGCCATAGCCACATCGGTCGTCTGGTTCAGGTCATTCTCAGCACAGGCAGCGGCGACTTCGTCCAGCATATGCGCGGCGGCCATCTCCGCCGCCAGCCACATTTCGCGGTTGGTATCCAGAAGCTGGACCTGCCCGATCTCCTTGAGGTACATGCGCACCGGGTCATCGGTTAATGCGCCGATGCCCTCATAGCCCAGAGAGCCAGGCTCGGCCTCGATCTCGTCGCCTTCCTCATCTTCCTCCGGCCCCAGCTCCAGCAGTTGCAAGGAGTCCAGCGTATCGAGATCGGTCTCGGCGAGTTCCTCATCGTCGAGCAGCTCGATCTCTTCGTCGTCCAGCTCTTCCTCAAAATCAGGCATTTCATTCTCCGACTCGTCCTGCTTCCTGTTTCTGGCGAGGGGCCTGTCTTGCCGATTCTCTACCCGGGTCTTTCGCTTGGACATGATGATCTCTCGACTCGAAGATGTCAGGTGAATGGCCGGGATGATGGAACAGCCCGTTCCTGCCCAAAGGTATACGGAGACGCGCCACGCCCCCTATTTGTAGTACGATCGACCCCAAAATTCAAACACCTGCGGCAGGACAGGCGGGCCGGGGCGTGTCCGCCTGAGCCGGCGGATGCAGGGCGCGCTTCTCAGGCGGATCGCGTTTGCAGCGCCTTATCCAGGCACACCACAGCAGCTTTGCTGGCGTCCAGCGTGTCGCTGTATTCCCGCCGCTCCTCTACATCCGCCTCAGCAATCACGAAGCGCAGCGTATCGCTGATTCGCCGCAGATGATCGCGCCGCAGGATGAAGACCTTATCCACCAGCTCGGCTTCCGGCTCCTGCAAAATACGGCCCTGGCGGCGCATATCTTTGCCGATCGAATGCAGCTCTTGCTGCATATCGGGCAGCTTCGACTCCACCGGATTCTTCATGTTCAATACCACCGCAAGCTGGGGGGCCAGGCCCTCCCCCAGAGCCGCCCGCACATACTCCAGCGGCTCAAGCGTATCCTGATTGAGCGATTCCTGCAGGGCGCGCAGCATCATCTGATGGGCCGAATCGCGGAAGTCTTCAACGCTCAGCGGCCCCAGCGCCCGGAAGATGCGCACTTTACGCGCTTCGTCGCTGAAGCGCGCCTGGGCCGTCTCGGCCACCTCCCGCAGGGCGCGGTTAGCCTGGTAGAGCATCTCCGGCCGCAGCAGGAGCATCCGCAGCAGGTACGCCTCCACCGGATGGGCCGGGGACGGCTGATATTCGGGCGGGCGGGCGGGCGCGTTCCGCCGGGCCGGAGCGCTGGCCGGCGCCTCAGAAAGCGGCCCTTCTTCCCAGGGCGGCGCGGTCGGGTCGAAGTCCGGCGGCATCACGTCAACGGGATCGCCCGGCTCGTCAGTATACTCCGGCGGCTCGCTGGCCGGGGGCGGCGCTTCCTCCGGCGGGGCGGGGACAGCGCGCCGGGGAGGCTGCGGGCGGCGCCAGTGGCGTGACGCCTCCTGCATGGTCCGGGTGGGGCGGCGCTGCCGCACGCGGGCGTCCGTAGGCCGGTGTGG
>WBZO01006761.1_pt1 | contig 10947 bp, 8 predicted proteins | sample 5204261 | NCBI WGS metagenome assembly WBZO01 (sample SAMN12412400, study PRJNA552823) | activated sludge metagenome | isolation source: activated sludge from anammox sidestream of wastewater treatment plant... | place: USA: North Carolina | collected 2017-09
AGCTTGCCGTTCATGATCGTCTCGGGCACGTCCAGGTGCACCACCCCCGGGCGGCCGCTGAAGCTCTTGCGCAGCGCCTTGCGCATCAGCTCGGGCACGCGCTCGAACGACGACGCGGCGGCGCTCCACTTGGCGATCCGGCCGATCACCCCGGCCTGGTCGAAGCACTGGTAGGCGCCGCCGCGGTCCGGGTACATGATGCCGGGGCGGCGCGCGCTGGTGAGCGCGAGCACGCGGTTGCCCTCGGCCTGCTCGACGACGAGCCCGGGCAGCAGGTTGGCCACGCCGGGCCCGTTGCTGGCCATGCACACGCCGAGCCGGCCGGTCAGCCGCGCGTAGGTGCCGGCCAGGTGCGCGGCGCTGGTCTCGTGTCGCGGCGTGACGATCTCGATGCCCAGCCGGTGCAGCGCCGAGTACAGGCCGAAGTAGGTGCCGTCGATGATGCCGAACACCCGCTCGACCCCTTCGGCCTGCAGCATGCGGGCCAGCACCTCGCCGCCGGTGGTCTGCGCCATCCGCGTTGTCTCCTCGTTCTGGCGGCGCGCGCCCGCGCGCTGCGCCGCGGTTGCGGCGGTCGCGTCCGGCAACCGGCGCGCCGCATCGTCTGGTCGCGACGATACCGGAGAAACGCAGTCGCGCCGGCGCGGCGACCGCGCGCCACCGGCGGCGCTCAGGCGCCGCGCAGCTGGTCGATCAGCGCGAGCGCGTCGACCGGCGCCGCGTCGCCGCGCCAGCCCACGTGCTGGTCCGGCCGCGCGAGCACCAGCGCGTGGTCGTACACCGGCCCGGCCTCGGCCGGCGTCAGGTCGAGCAGCGCGAGCGGGAAGCCGCGCCGCGCAGCCGCGTCCACCAGCGGCGCCACGTCGACCTGCGGCTGCGTGCGCAGCAGCGTGTAGCCGCTGCCGAGCGCGTCGTACAGCGAGCGGCCGTCGGCCAGCCACACGTGCGGCACGCGGCAGCCGGGCACGGTCGACGCGGTGAAGCTCGCCATGCCGTAGCCCGGCTGCTGCTGGCCGTCGTAGGCGATCACCGGCGAGCGGTCGTAGAAGTAGCCGAAGTTCAGGCCCGCGCAGCAGTACTGCTGGACGTTGAGCTCGTACATCGCGCGCCCCTTGGCCGCGCGCAGCGCGTCGCCCGCGGGCCCGGGCTGCTCGATGTCGGGCGATACCTCCTCGCGCTGCGCCTGCAGCGCGTAGGCGTGGTTCATCGCGAAGGTCGCGACCTGCTCGGTGATCGGCTGGCGCTCGGCCTCGAAGGCGTCCAGCACCTTGGCGGTCGCCCAACCGTTCAGGTGCGAGGCCAGGTGCCACGACAGGTTCATCGCGTCGGCGATACCGGCGTTCATGCCGTAGCCGGCCATCGGCACCCACAGGTGCGACGCGTCGCCGCAGATGAACACGCGCCGGTCGCGGAAGCGGTCGGCGACCAGCGCGCGGCCGATCCAGTCCTCCTTCGACAGCAGCGTGTACTGGAAGGCGTCGTCCACGCCCAGGATCTGGCGGATCGCCCAGTCGCGGTCGACCGAGTCGAACTCGGTCTCGTCGCGGTTCAGATAGTTGTGGACGATGAAGGTCTCCCTGCCGTCGATCGCGTACACGTTGCCGCAGCGGCGCGGGTTGACCGCGAAGGTCGCCCACGCCGGCGCGACCTTCAGCCGCGCCAGCAGCCCGGGCGCGCGGATGTAGCTCGACTGCACGCGGCTGACCTCCTCGGTGCCGGTGAGTTTCGCGCCGATCGCCTTGCGCACCTGCGAGCGGCCGCCGTCGCAGCCGATCAGGAACGCGCTGGCGATGCGAAAGCTGCGGCCGCTGTCCAGGTCCACCGCGTCGGCGACGACGCCGCCATCGTGCTGCGCGAAGCCGTCGATGCGCGTGCGGCTCAGGATGCGTAGGCCCGGGGTTGCCGCCGCGTGCTCGAACAGGATCGGCTCGATGTAGATCTGGTTGATGCGGTGCGGCGGCTCCGGCGTCGGCCAGCCGGTGTCCGGCCCCTCGGTCGCGGTGAAGCGGCGGCTGCGCGACGGGATCGGGATGCGCACCAGCTCCAGCCCGGTGAAGCTGGTGCGGTAGGCGACGTCGTGCGGGTAGTCCGCCGGCAGGCCGCGGTCGCGCAGCGCCTGCGCGACCCCCAGCCGGCGGAAGATCTCCATCGTGCGCGCCGACACGTGGTTGCACTTGGGCGGCGGCGGCTCGCCGGGCTCTCGGATCTCGGCCACCAGCACCTGGATCCCGCGCCGCGCCAGGTCCATGGCCAGCGTCAGCCCGACCGGCCCGCCGCCGACGATCAGCACCTGTGCATCAAGATCGCCCGCCGCCATCGCCCACTCCTTCGTACAGGGAAAAGGCGCGATTAGACGCGGCCGCGGCCGATTGCGGAAATGAAAGCTGCGCCGCCGCTCATAAGGCCGCCTTATGCGACCCGCGCGGACCGTACGCGCGCCCCGGCCGGCGGCCGCAGCGCCAACGCCGCGGCTACGGCGGGCACAGCAGCTCGATGAACGCGCGCGCCGCCGGCGACAGCGTGCGGTCCAGCTTGAAGATCACCGCGGTGTCGCGCGTGAGCTGCGGCTCGACCAGCGGCCGCGCCACCAGCTGCGGGTACGGGCCGTGCGCCAGCAGCGCCGCCGGCACCACCGCCACCCCGAGCCCACCCGCGGCCAGCGCCAGCGCGGTGGTCAGCAGCGCGACCTCGTGCTCCACGCGCAGCACCACGCCGGCGCGGGCCGCCGCCTGCTCGATCTGCCGCCGCACGCCGTAGCCGGCCTTGACCGTGACCACCGGCCGGCTCGCCAGCTCGGCCCAGGTCATCGGCTCGCCGGCAACGAACCCCGGCCCGGCGGGCGCCGCGGCGACGATCCGGTCCTCGAGCAGGCGCCGCTCGCCGAGGCCGCGGACCGGTGCCTCCAGCGTGCCCACCGCGAGCTCCACCTGCTCGCCGGTCACCCGCTCGACCAGCTGCGCCGGCGCGCAGTCGTCGATCGACAGCTCGACCTGCGGGTAGGCCGCGGCGAAGCGCCGCAGCAACGGCGGCAGGATCGTCTGCGCGACCGTCGCGGTCGTGGCCAGGCGCAGGCGGCCGCGGCGGCTGCCCGCGAAGTCGGCCATGCTGCGGCCCAGCTCCTGCAGCTCGGCCAGCACCCGCTCGGCGTGTCCGATCGCCTGCACTGCCGCGTCGGTGCGGTTCAGCCGCCGCGTGGTGCGGTCGAACAGGCGCACGCCGAGCCGCTGCTCCAGCTCGCGGATCAGCACCGTGACCGCCGGCTGCGTCACCGACAGCATCTCGGCTGCGGCCGACAGGCTGCCGCTGCGGTAGACGGCGACGAACGCGCGCAGCTGCCGGATCGACGGCAGCTGGCTGAGCGGAGGGCTGTTCATGCGGCGGTGCGGGTGGCGGCTGCATTCCTTGTGCAAGGCGATCATGCACGCATTGCGCGCGGCCGCGCCGAGCGCGCGCCGGCTGCCGCTGCGGGAACTGAGCCGACGCTGCGGCCGCGACGATTCGCGGCCCCAACCGGCGGCCGCGCCGCCGCTGGATAGGGCAGCCGCGCAGCGAGGGCGGGTATCGGCGCAGGCGCAGGCGCAGGCGCAGCCGCCGCGCAACTGCGGCCCGCTCGCCGGCGCACTGCGCCGCGGCGCGGCGGCAAGCGCAGCGCGCGCACTGCGTGCCGAGCCCACGAACGGCGAGGGTGACGATGACGACGACCCGCAACTCCTGGATCGCGCCGAGGGCGGACCACGCCGTGCAGCAAAGGCCGCCACGCATCGCCGCCCGCTCGATCGGCGCAGGAACTACTCTTGCATTGATGATGCAAGGCGATTGCACTGCGATGAACCTCGAAACGCTCGCGGGCGAAGCGCCGTGCCGCCGATCCTGCAAGCCGAATCGACGCTGACCGACCGTTACCAGACCACCGTGCCCGACACGGTGCGTCGCGCGCTCCGCCTGGGCAAGCGCGACAAGATCCACTACGCGATCCGGCCTGATGGCGAGGTCGTGCTCACCCGCGCCGCGGCTGGCGACGGCAACGATCCGGCACTGTTGCCCTTGCTCGACTTCCTGGCTCGCGACCTGGCCGAGCAGCTCGCGAGGCTCCGGGCCGCGGATTCGAGTCTCGCGCAGCGCATCCGGGCGCTCGTCGGGGCGGTCGAGGTCGACCTGGATGCCCCGCGGTTGGCGGACGATGAATGGGCGGCCGAGCAGGAGCCTTCAGGCCGCTGATCGTCAACGGCTGGACCCACTTCGCCCACCCGATCTTCCTTGACCGGATCGATGCCTTGCTTGCGCCGCTCGACGCGCTCGACCGCAAGGACCCGGCCGGCTACACCAAGAAGGACGCCACCAAGCAACTGGCCGCCATCGCCAGGCTGGCGTTCGAGGTGATTCCCCAGGCTCGCGCCCGGCCCGAGGACCGCCAGGGCCACCCGCTCGGCGACCAGCACAAGCACCGGTTCCGGGCCAAGTACTTCCAGCAGTACCGGCTGTTCTTCCGGTTCCACGCGCAGGCCAAGGTGATCGTGCACGCCTGGGTGAACGCCGCGGGCTCGCAGCGGGCCGACGACAGCGCCGATGATGCCTGCCGGGTGTTTCGCCGACTGCTCGACAGCGGCCGCCCGCCATCGGACACTGGGCGCAGTTGCTGGCCGAAGCACGTGCCGAGTCGCAGCGCCTTGGCCGGCTGGCCTCAGGCGGCACGCGCCCGAGTCCTTGATGCTTCAGCCGGGCGCGTCGTCCGGCTCCCGGCTGTGCGGACTGGGTACGCCGGCGCAGTGCTCGAACTGGTCACCGGCTGAGCGCCGCCGATTCCTCGCTAACGCGCAGGAATGAAGTGGTGGTGGCCAAGGGCGGAATCGAACCACCGACACGCGGATTTTCAGTCCGCTGCTCTACCAACTGAGCTACTTGGCCTGTGCGGCGCGGATTGTAGCTGCGGGCTTCGCGCCGGCAGCGCGCGCGCTCAGCCGGCGCCGCTGCGCTTGCCGCGCGTGAGGTCTACGCCCAGCTGCTTGAGCTTGCGGTAAAGGTGGGTGCGCTCGAGCCCGGTCTTGTCGGCCACGCGGGTCATCGAGCCGTTCTCGCGCGCGAGGTGGAACTCGAAGTAGCTCTTCTCGAAGGCGTCGCGCGCCTCGCGCAGCGGCCGGTCGAGGTTGAAGCTCTGCTCGGGCAACGGCCCGGGCAGGAAGGCCGCGGCGGCGATCATGCCGCCGTCGCCGCCGCCAGCCAGCGCGGCCACCGTCAGCCCGGCGGCCGGATGCGCCGGTGCGGGGTTCGCCGCCGGCTTGGCCAGCGCCTGCTCGACCGCGCGCAGCAGCTTCTGCAGCGTGATCGGCTTCTCCAGGAAGGCGATCGCGCCGTGCTTGGTGGCCTCGACCGCGGTGTCGATCGTGCCGTGGCCGCTCATCATGATCACCGGCATCGACAGCTGGCCGGTCGCGCCCCACTCCTTGAGCAGGGTGACGCCGTCGACGTCGGGCATCCAGATGTCGAGCAGCACCAGGTCGGGCTGGACCCGCTCGCGCACCGCGCGCGCCTGCGCGGCGTTCTCGGCGAGCTCGACGGAATGCCCTTCGTCACCCAGGATCTCGGACAGCAGGGCCCGGATGCCCAGTTCGTCGTCGACCACGAGGATGGTTGCCATGCGCGCTCTCAGCCTGCCGGTGTGCTGCCCTGACGCGCGGCCGGCGCAACGTCGGCGACGGCTGCGGCGGCAGCGCCGTCGGGGCAGGCAAATGATAGCGACACCCGTGCGCCGGTTTGCTCGGGATCGGCGCCGGGTTCGTCCTGCAGGTTGACGATGCGCAGGGTCGCGCGGTGCTCGTCGGCGATCTTCTTGACCACCGCCAGGCCCAGACCGGTGCCCTTGGTCTTGGTGGTGACGTAGGGCTCGAACGCACGCGCGAGCACGCGCGCGCCGAAGCCGGGGCCGTTGTCGCTGACCGCCAGCCGCACCGCGGCGGGCGCGCCGTCGGCGCGGCGGATCAGTGCGGTGCTCACGCGCACGCGGCCGTCGGCGCGGTCGGCGACCGCGTCGAGCGCGTTCTGCACCAGGTTGAGCACCACCTGGCGCAGCTGGGTCGGGTCGCCCTGCACCGCGGGCAGCTCGTCGGCGGCCAGCACCAGCTGCAGCCGGCCCTGCTCCTGCTCCTGGCCGTACAGCGCGAGCACCTCGGCGACCAGCGCGTTCAGGTCCAGCGCCACCAGCTGCGCGGCCGGCAGCCGTGCGTAGTCGCGGAACTCGTCGACCAGCCGCTTCATCGCCTGCACCTGCGCGACGATCGTCGCCACGCTGCGCGCGAGCAGCGCGTCGTCGGCGCCTTCGAGCTTGCCCTGCAGCTTGTGCTGCAGCCGCTCGGCCGACAGCTGGATCGGCGTCAGCGGGTTCTTGATCTCGTGGGCGAGCCGGCGCGCGACCTCCGACCACGCGGCGGTGCGCTGCGCGGACACGACTTCGGTGATGTCGTCGAAGACCAGCAGCCGCGCGTCGCCGGGCAGCATCGCGCCGCGCACCAGCAGCATCAGCGCGTCGCGCCCCGGCAGGTTCAGCTCGTAGGCCTCCTGCCAGTGGTCGCGCTCGCCGGCCTCGGGGCCGGCCGCATAGCGGGCGAAGCGCTGCTGCACCGCGGTCGCGAACTCGGCCAGCCCCGGCACCTGCTGCAGCTCCTGCCCGCGGTACACCGACAGCGGCAGCCGCAGGATCCGGGTCGCACCCGGGTTGACGGTGTCGATGCGGTCGTCGCGGTCGAACAGCACGACCCCGGCGCTCAGGTTGTCCAGGATCGTCTGCAGCCGGGTGCGCGTGCTCTCCAGCTGCGCGACGCCGCGCTGCACCGCGCTGCGCGCGTCCGCCAGCTGTGCGGTCATGTCGGCGAAGCTGCGGGTCAGCCCGCCGAGCTCGTCGCTGGACTGGAACACCGGCTTGGGCGCGAGGTCGCCGGCGGCCACCTGGCGCACGCCGTCGGCCAGCAGCAGCAGCGGCCGCGCCAGCTGGTTGCCCAGCAGCACCGCCAGCAGCACCGCGCCGAACACCGACAGCACCAGCCCCAGCGTCAGCGTGCCGATGTAGGCGCGGCGCAGGCTGCCGCGCGCCAGCGCGCGCTGCTGGTAGTCGGTGTACGCGGCCTGCACCGCGAGCGCGTTGGCGGCCATCGCCGGCGGCAGCGCCTGCACCGCCAGCAGGAAGCGGTCCTGGCTCTCGGTCAGCGTGATCCGCGCGCTGGGCAGCATCGCCAGCGCGCGCACGCGCGCGCCGGCGCCCGGGGCAGCGCCGCCGGCGCCTTCGTCCAACCCCTCGATCTGGGTGCTGACGCCGGCGCTGCGCGCCTGGCGCAGCGCGGCGCTGGTCGGCGGCTCGGGCAGCATCGCCGCCGGGTCGGCCGCGGTGCTCAGCCGGACCTGGCCGCGCGCGTCGACCAGCGCGAGCTCCTGCGCACCCAGCCGCACGCGCTGCCGCTCCAGCGCGAGCGCGGTCACCGCCCCGGGCTGGTCGACCAGCGTCTCGGCCGCCTGCAGCGTGCGCGTGGCCAGCTGCGCGACCTGCGCGTCCAGCGAGTCCTTGGCCAGCGCGAGCCCGGCGTCGAGCGCGCCGGCCAGGCGCGCGTCGAACCAGCCGTCGATGCTGCGGCCGACGAACTGGTACGACACCGCGTAGATCGCCAGCCCCGGCATCAGCCCGACCAGCGCGAAGATGCCGGCCAGCTTGACCAGCAGCCGCGCGCCGAAGCGGCCCTGGTGCAGCCGCTGCAGCAGCCGCACCACCGCCACGCCGACCACCAGGCACAGCAGCGCCGCGACCGCGACGTTGAGCCAGAACAGCCAGACGAAGTGCTGCTCCAGCCCGCTGTCGCGGTCGGTCAGCGCCAGCACGAAGGCCAGCACCAGCACCACGCCGAACACGGCGACCGCCGCCACCGCCCAGGTCCAGCGCGCGCTGCGGTTCATCCGGCGCGCGCCTGCTGTGCCGCTTCGGCCCTGCACCGGGCCGCGGCGGCTGCCGCCGAACGCGAAGCGTGCGGCAACCACCGGCAATGCGGTGGGCGGCCCACCGCGGCCTTCTGGACCTGGATCTGCCCCTCGCTGCGTTCGGGCGCCGTCGAGGCAAAGCCACCCAGGCGATGGCCGGCAGCGTTCAGCAAGTTGGCTGCGGCATCAGGTCGCTGCGCGATACGCACCTGCACCGAAGCGCAGTGCGCTTGCACTCCGCCGGCCACCCCCTCATCGGCTTTGCCGGCAGCGCTGGCCCGCATCGGCACCGCAGGTGCGGCCCGGTCTGGCCGCGGCAAGCGATGTTGGCGAACCACTGCGCGGGCACTTGACGGGGTGGCCGCCGGAGTGAGTAAGTGCTTGGCTGAACGCAGTCGGCCACTGCGTCGGCGGCCCAGCACGGCGCATCTTCGTAGCCGCATTCGTGTAGTCGCTCGACTCCCGCCGCTGGCCAGCGTCAACGAGCAGACACCTGAGCAGATGGCGCGCTCCATCTCAATCGACGCGCAGCGTGCGCTCGATGCCGATCGCCCACTCGGCCTGGCTGCCCAGGCCGAGCCGCATCGGGCTGGGCAGCTGCGACACGTCCAGGCGATAGCTGAAATCCAGGTAGTAGCGATCTTCGGCGTCGAGCTGGGCGGCGTCGGCGACCTTCCAGCCGGTGCTGCGCGAGGCCGCCGCCAGCGCCTCGGCCAGCGTTGCGTAGCTCTGGTTGAAGCCGGCGAAGCCGACCCGCCAGTTCGACGTGAGCGGCTGGTACGCGACCCGCCAGCTGCGCCGCACCCACGCGACGCGCTCGTCGCGCCAGTACCAGCGGTAGCGATACAGCGCCGCGTCGGCGACGAAGTACAGCGGCACGCCGCGCCGCAGCGCGTCCTCGACCGCGTGCGGCAGGCTCAGCCGCGCGTCGAAGTCCAGCAGCAGCTCGCCGTCGAGCCGGTACGCGGTCAGCAGCGCGAGGTCGACCGCCTGCGCTTGCGCCCGGCCAGCCGCGGCCAGGGCCAGCGGCAGCAGCGCCAGCCCGAACGACAGCTTGCGGCGGACCGACGATCGGAGCATCGGGACAGCGATGGGTCAGGTCTTCATCAGCAGTGCGTAGTAGAAGCCGTCGTGGCGCGCAGGCCCGGCTTCGCCTGGATTGTCCGGCAGCGGCAACAGGTGCCCCGGCGAGGCCGGCAGCAGCCGCGCGTCGCTGCCGACTGCACGTTGCAAAAAAGCGTCGATCTGCTGCTCGCCTTCGCAGCGGAAGATCGAGCAGGTCGCGTACAGCAGCCGCCCGCCGCGGCGCAGCAGCGGCCACAGCGCGTCGAGCAGCCGCGCCTGCTGCGCGGCCAGCGTGCGCAGGTCGGCCTCGCGCCGCAGCCAGCGGATGTCCGGGTGCCGCCGCACGATGCCGGATGCGCTGCACGGCGCGTCCAGCAGGATCGCGTCGAACTCGCGGCCGTCCCACCAGGCCGCGGGCTCGCCGGCGTCGGCGGCGCGCAGCTCGGCGGCGAGCCGCAGCCGCTGCAAGGTGGCGCGTACGCGCTCCAGCCGCTGCGCGTCGCGATCGAGCGCGAGCAGCGCCAGCGGCGCGCACTCCAGCAGGTGCGCCGCCTTGCCGCCGGGCGCCGCGCAGGCGTCGAGCACGCGCGCACCCGGCGGCAGGCCGTCGCCCAGCAGCAGCGTGGCCGCGAGCTGCGCGGCGGCGTCCTGCACCGACACGTCGCCGTCGGCGAAGCCCGGCAGCTGCGGCACCGGGCACGGCGCGTCGAGCAGCAGCGCGTCATCGCCACCACCGGCGAGCTGCAGCCGCCGCGCCGAGCGGCCGGCCGCGGCCAGCCGCGCCTGGTACTGCGCGGCGCTGCCGCGACGGCGGTTCACGCGCAGCGTCATCGGCGGGTGCTCGTCGGCCGCGGCCAGCAGCGCCGCCCACTGCGCCGGCCAGTCGCGCCGCAGCCGCTCGATCCACCAGCGCGGGTGGTTGTGGCGCGCGACCGGGTCGCGCAGCGCCGCGGCGACGATCGCGTCGCGCTCGCGCACGAAGCGGCGCAGCACCGCGTTGACGAAGCCGGCCGCTGCCGGCGTGCGCGCACGCGCCGCCGCCACCGCCTGGTCGACCAGCGTGTGCTCCGCGTAGGCCGGCGCCGGGTGCGGCCACAGCAGCGCCAGCGCGCTGGCCAGCAGCGCGTCGACCCAGGGCGCGGGGCGCCTGGGCGCGAGCAGCCGCCGCGCCTGGCTCGCCGCACCCAGCCGGCGCATCGCGTCGAAGGCCAGCGCCTGCACGCCCGGGCGCAGCGGCGCGTCGACCGCGGCGAGCGCGTCGGTCAGCGATCGGCCGGCGCGCACCGCCTGCACCGCCGCCGCGCAGGCATCGAGCAGCGCGGCCAGCGGGGGCGCGAGGGCAGTGGTCGCCATGATCCGCGCAGTCTAGGCAATGCCGCGCGCCAGCTGCGTCGCCGGCCTCGCGCCAGCGCGCGCTGCGGCCGGCGACGCCCGGCGGCCGGCGCCCGTCGGGCGGCTGCCGGCGCCGCACAATCAACCGCCGCCGCCTGCGCGACCCAGCCGAGCCCGCCGATGATCCTCACCGAAGCCCAGCAGATGATCCAGGCCGCCGCGCGCAGCTTCGCGCGCGCGCAGCTCGCACCGCACGCGGCGCAGTGGGACCGCAGCGGCGAGTTCCCGCGCGCCGCGCTGCGCCGGATGGGCGAGCTCGGCCTGCTGGGCATGACCGTGCCCGAGCGCTGGGGCGGCGTCGGCGCCGACTCGGTGTCGCTCGCGGTCGCGCTGGAGGAGATCGCCGCCGGCGACGCCGCCTGCGCGACGATCATGAGCGGCCACAACTCGGTCGGCTGCATGCCGATCGCGAACTTCGGCACCGACGCGCAGAAGGCGCGCTTCCTCGTGCCGATGGCGCGCGGCGAGATGCTCTCGGCGTTCTGCCTCACCGAGCCGCAGGGCGGGTCGGACGCGGGCGCGCTCGCGACGCGC
>WBZO01006762.1_pt1 | contig 10946 bp, 13 predicted proteins | sample 5204261 | NCBI WGS metagenome assembly WBZO01 (sample SAMN12412400, study PRJNA552823) | activated sludge metagenome | isolation source: activated sludge from anammox sidestream of wastewater treatment plant... | place: USA: North Carolina | collected 2017-09
AGTCAATGAAATCAACGGTCTACCCAGACCACCCCCGCGCCAGTGCTAGCTTTGCGTACCGTCACTTATTGCACTGAAAACGAGGAGACCCCGCTTACGTTTGAAGCGCAGGGGGCGGTTTCCCACGTCAAAGCTGGCAGCGGTCGGGTCCCGCTCTTCGGCGTTCCAGACGAACCGGCGGTCCGTGGATTCGGCGTAGTAGTAGTAGACGGGGTTGGAGAAGGCGACCGGACCAAGGTCACCATTCAGTTTCGTACTTTGATTGGTAATCCCCCCGTTCTTAGCAGTAAGCAGCAGTAGAATGGTTGATGTGTTTGCTTGCTAGTTTTTGCCGTGGAGTGATGCCGCCCAAGGCCATGTTGGGCCTTTCGTTGTTGTAGGTCCAGAGCCAGGTGGTGGCGCCGAGCTGAACTTCCTCTAGACTGCTAAACAGGTTTTGGGCGAGCCAATCATAGCGCACCGTACGATTGTAGCGCTCGACATACGCGTTTTGCTGAGGGTTGCCTGGCTGAGTGTGGATCAGCGTGATCTGGCGTTTGTGCGCCCATTCCAGCAACGTTTTGCCGATGTATTCTGGGCCGTTGTCACACCGTAGACAGGCTGGCTTGCCCCGCCACTCGATGATCTGATCCAAGGTGCGGCTCACCCGCTCTGCCGGGAGCGAGAAGTCCACTTCGATTGCCAAGCCTTCACGATTAAAGTCGTCCACGACATTCAGCAACCGGATACAGCGACCGTCTGCCAGTTGGTCGTGCATGAAATCCATCGACCAGACCTGATTGATATCGGTCGCAGTGCCAAGGGCTTCAGGGCGTTCGCGAACAAGGCGCTTTTTGGGCTTGATACGAAGATTGAGTTCCAACTCGCGATAAATTCGGTATACCCGTTTGTGATTCCATTTGAAGCCTTTGATATTGCGCAAGTACAGGAAACACAAGCCAAATCCCCAATTACGCTGCGCGCTCGTCAACCGGATCAACCAGTCGGCGATGACCTCGTTCTCGTCGGCCCGCTTGGGCGCGTAGTAATAGCCGCTTTCGCTGATGCTGAACACTTGGCAGGCGAGCCGAATACTCACGCCAAATTGCCTAACCGCTCGCTGCGCCATCTCTTTGCGTCGAGATGGCGCTACCACTTTTTTTCAATGGCCTCCCGCGCAATCTCGGCTTTCAGGCGCTCCTCGGCGTACATCTTCTTGAGCCGACGATTCTCGGCCTCCAGCTCCTTCAGGCGCGCCATCATGGAGGTGTCCATGCCGCCATACTTCGCGCGCCACTTGTAAAACGTGGCGCTACTCATGCCATGCTCGCGGCATAGCTGGGGCACCGGCGTGCCCGCCTCGGCCTGTTTGAGGATCGCCATGATCTGGCTGTCGGTAAATCGTGATTGCTTCATTGATCGAATTTCCTTTGTGGGAAATTCTACTTCCGATTACTGCGGTTTTGCGGGGGGATTACCTCCCGCAACAGCTTGGCTTGATGGTCCTTTCGAACGTGCTGCGTGACGCCGCCAACGTAAGCCAACAACAGTAGCAGGGTGATTAATGGGTGGTTGTCTACCAGCTTATCCAGTGCAGATATCCATCCCGTTAGTAGCGAAAGCACGAATGAGCCGAGAACGAAGCTAATGATGGCTACCCACCAGTCTCGTCCCTTGGCGATCTCGCCTGCGTAGTACACGCGCAGCGCCATCTCGGAATCGGTGGACTGATCATCCGCAGAATGGCGCTTCGCGCTTTCTCCGCCGTGCCGCGAAGCCGGACCCCGCTCTTCTGCCAGCCAGGCGTCGTACTTCCGTCTTTGCTCAGGGTCCGAGAGTACCGAATAGGCTTCGTTCAGGCGCGCCATCATGTCCTGCGCCTCGGCCGTTTGCTTCGGATGCTTGTCGGGGTGCCACTTCTGCGACAGGTAGCGATATGCTCCGCGAATCACTTCGGGGCTGGCTGTCTCCGAGATCTGAAGGGTGTCGTAATGCGTGTGCAGCGCAGCCATGGCGTCATTCCGTAGCAGGAAGTCTGGATGGGTGGCTTCCAGCCGGGGAGCATACTGGACCGTAGTGGGGAGGCCCATTGAACAGATGGTTTAGACCGCGGCGGTATTCGTTGGAGGTGAATTTGGGGAAGGGTCGGCCACCGAAGAACTGTTGGCACAAGTGCTACTGGCGGAGTAGTAGTAATCGCGAAGGCGATGCGGTGAAGTAGATGCAGCCCGTATATTTCGTAATCGCGCACCCGCGATCAGCGGCACCGCTGTTCTATCTTAACTGCAGGTGAACGCCCGGCATGGTCTTGGCGTGTGCCGTTTTTTTGATGACCTCGACCTCGGGGGCACAATTATGGATGACACGGTTGAGCTAGCTACAAGATCGTTTGGACCTAATATTTAATGTGCTCTAACTTAGGGGTTAATGTGCTCTAACTTAGCGGTGCCGTTTCGACGTGCGAACTAAATCCGAACATCGGTTCAGAACAGGTGCGCGGACGGCGGAAACGTTCTCAAATTTCTATCGCATGCCGCCCAACGCCATGAATCCCAGAAACCGATGCGACTATCTCAGAGCTACACTGCTCCATCTATACCGGTTGGTAGCTGCGGCAAGAACGCGTTAGGAATGCTTGCGGTAAACGAGAACATATCGCCTCGATACCAGGACAGCGCAAGGTACACTCCTCGACCTTCTGAGTCGATAGCACGCCTGAGAATGCGGGCTACTGGCGATCCCAAGGGGCAACGCAGGTGCTCTACCAGTACGACATCCGCCGGTTCGACCGTAATGGTGAACTTCAACTCAAGAGATCCCGCGGCCGGGAGGTTCTTGAGCATGGGCAGAATCCTTTTCCTTTCTATCGATCCCTTCGGTAGACGCTGAAAGATCGTATCCGCTAGGCAAATGCGCATGAGTCCGAGGGGGCGGCCATCATGCTTATGAATCTTGGTGATTCCTTTGTAGGAAGGGAATGCAATAGCGTCGCCCAGCATTTCTGGAGGGGGGCTTTCGATGTCCTCAACCCCGAGAATGATGATCTCGAGGTCTGTAGTGTCGGAACTCAGTAAATCCGCAACTTGGGGTTCGGGTTTACTCTTCGAAGGGTGATCCAACACATGTGTTCCCCGGCCGCGACTCGAGACGAGCAACCCTTCGTCACTGAGCATTGACCTGCCCACTTTTTTCATACCAGCGCTTTTTGGAAACTGGCGTTGGTTGATAAACACTTCTTCAAGGTCTCGGCCATTTGTGCCGGCGTTACATAGCCTAGGCTGGAATGGGGGCGGACTTCGTTATAGTGCCGCCGCCAATCCTCGATAACGATGCGGGCCTCAATCCGGTTGCGGAACCATTCCAGGCTCAAGCATTCGTCGCGCAGCTTGCCATTGAAGCTCTCGCTTGTTCCGTTTTGCCAAGGTTTGCCAGGATCGATTAACGCGGTCTCAATGCCCTGCTCGACAGTCCATTTGAGCAAGGCAGCCGAAACGAATTCCGGTCCATTATCAGAACGAAGGTAACGGGGCGCTCCGCGTTCGCTGATTAGCCTGCTTAAAACCTCAATAACACGGCCGGCACGAATGGATCCTGCCACGTCGATCGCGAGACATTCGCGCGTATATTCATCAACGATAGTCAGACATTTTAGTTGTTGTCCGTTGGCGCAAGCATCGAAGACGAAATCGTAAGACCACACCTGATTCGCTTGTTCGGGAGCGAGTGGTCGGGGCCGGCCGGTGGCAGCCCGACGACGAGGCCGGCGACGGGGAATTTGCAAGCCCGCTTCGTGCCACAGCCGCCATGCCTTGGCAGCGCTCATCGTGCAGCCCTCGCGCTGCAGGAAGATGCGAATGCGTCGATACCCATACCGCGGATACTGCAAAGCCAACTCCTTCATTCGTTGCAAGACCGGCGCATCGGCTGTGGCCTTGACGCGCTCGTAGCGAAAGCCTGATCGAGACACATCCAGCAGCGTACAAGCCCGGCGTTCGGACAACCCCATGGAGCAGGCCAGGCGGACCTGCTCTTGCCGAGCTCGTACGCTTACCACTTTCGCTTGTTGATCTCCTTCATGACCTCGAGCTCAAGATCCCGGTCGACCAGCATCTTGCGTAACCTCGTGTTCTCCGCCTCCAAATCCTTCAGGCGTCGCACCTCGTCCACACCGAACTCGCCGTAGCGCTTGCGCCAACCATAAATGCTCTGCTCGCTTACCCCGTGACGCTTGGCCACCTCAGCGACTGGATCCTTATCAGCTTCGCGCAAAATCCTGACGATCTGCTCTTCCGTGTAGCGGGACTTCTTCATTGCTTCCTTCTCCTTAGAAGCCATTTTCCCAAATTTACGCTGGTACGAAAATCCTAGAGCAGGTCACTCCGCTTCGACCCCGCGCGTTGATGTTTCCCCTACTACATTGTTCATGTTCATTCCGTTACCCTCCAAAAGCGCCCGCCTGTGTCAGCTCATCGAACTCTGCCTCTGTAATTCCCGCTAGTTGTGCAAGAACCTCTCTACTGTCGGCGCCTAGCTCATGACTAGCCACGTCATCTGGCCCTCCCCACCCCTGAAATCGCAATGGGCTTCCCATTGCCAACATACGGCCATAGGCAGGATGCTCAATCCACTTGAGCATCCCTCGAGCATGCAAGTGCTTATCGTTGATGACCTCGTCCAGATCCCTAACCGGTGCGCTCGGTACACGGGCCGCAATCAACCTTTCAAACAGGTCTTCTTTGTTGAATTTCATGGTCAGCTCGCTGATTCTCGCGTCGAGCTCTACGCGGTTCTTAACCCTGTTTGACTTCTCGGAAAAGCGGGGATCGTCGACCAACTCAGGACAGTCAAGTGCATGGACCAGGGCGACCCAGTGAGCATCGCTCACAGCGAGGATAGCGACGCCTCCATCTTGAACAGGATATACGTTGTACGGAACAACCAAGAGTCCGCCATGCCCGTTCCCGGTACGCAGATTCCGCCGCGATCCGCTTCTATGCAGGCCAAGATTGGACATCAAACTTGGGATTACCGCGTCCATCATCGCCACCTCAACATTGCAACCCAGGCCCGTCGCTTGTCGTTGAAAAAGGGCTGTCACAATTGCACCGTACAGATGAACACCGCCAAAAAAATCTGCGATTGCGGGGCCTGCCTTTACCGGTGGCTGATCCGGATGCCCGGTAACACTCACTACCCCGGCCATGGCCTGGACTGTGAGATCCATTGCAGTAAAGTCCCGATACGCCCCTTCTGCCCCATACCCGTTGCCAGATGCAATCACTAATCCGGGGTTCTCTGCCCGAAGCGTCTCCTCGTCAAGATGGAGCCTATTCATGACGCCTGGTGCGAAGTTCTCCACAAGAACATCTGCAGTGCGAACAAGCTTCAAAAGCACTTGACGGCCTGCGTCAGATTTGAGGTCGAGCACCAAGCTTCTTTTGTTCGCATTTAGTACAGCAAATGGCTCGGTCGCACCTCGAGCGTGCGGCCTCCGTCGCAGGTGCTCGCCGTCTTTTGGCTCAATCTTGATAACATCTGCACCCGCCATTGCCATCAAGAAAGTTGCGTAAGGACCGTTGTAAATTTGCGTGAGATCCAGCACCACAATGCCATCAAGTGGACCCCGCTGCTGCTCATGCAAGTTGTCGGTCATGCAATTTCCTTTCTAAAGAAAACCGTGGCAAGGCGATGCCGTCCTCAATTTCGATTTTTAGTCGCAACGGAGCGTCTCCATAAAGCTCATTAGCAGGGGCCAAAACACTACTGATAAGTCGCGGCCCTTCGGTCAGTTCGACCAGCGCAACGTTGTAAGGGACCTTATCCTTGAATGCCTCGTGATACGCCACATGGAAAACAACCCAGCTCACTAACTTTGCAGCACCTTCTGAGCTCTTCCAAGCCAAGTTCGAACTGAGACATTTAGAACAAACAGCACGAGCGGGAAGCCACCTCTCACCGCACGATTCACAGCACTGATACATCAACTTGCCCGCATGTAAAGCGTCCCAATAAGGCTTGTTCGAAGGCGTAATTTCAGGTTGCGGTAGCATCTTTTCCTCAGTTACCGAGCAAGAGAGTGGCATGCGTATGCATGGCGCCCCCTTGATTACTGATAGCGCATACTTTGGCTCCCGGAACCTGTAAAGTCGCTGAGCCACGCATTTGTCGCACCCCTTCGTGGATGAGCTGCATCCCAGGCATTCCAGTTTCCGAAAGCAGTCCCCCACTCGTGTTGATAGGAAGCCTGCCGCCGAATTCAATGTGGCCGTCCCGAACGAAATCGTGCACCTCACCCTTCCTACAAAAGCCGTAGTCTTCCAAGGTCATGAGCACGGCCACCGTGAAGCAATCGTAAATTTGAGCGACGTCCACATCGGTAGGGCGTACCCCCGCCATCTCGAACGCGAACCGAGCGGAACGCATCGCCTCTGTCGACGTCAGCGTGGACCGGTTTTGCAGCTCGATCGAGGTATTTGCACTACCAAATCCCAAGATGGGAACCGGTGCTGCAACATTGAGGTTGCGAGCGCGCTCGGCGCTCATGACAACAATCGCACCTCCTCCATCGGAAACCAAACAACAATCGTCGCGGTGAAGGGGCTCAATCTGCAGCGGGGACGCCAAGTAATCGTCCATGGTAATGGCCTTGCGGAGCTGAGCCTTTGGATTGGCCGCACCATGCCGCCGCGCCGCGATTGCCACTGCCCCGAAAGCCTCTGGAGGCGTTCCGTACTCGATAATGTGCCGTTGCTGGATCATCGCGTACCATGCCGCAGCGGAAAACCAACCGTGAGGCGCATCCGCTCCGCGAGGTCGCCCGAAAAACTCCTTGGCACCGCTTCGAGGATTATCGGCAAAAGAAATCAGGGCGACATTGCATTGGCCCGCCTCAATTGCCATGATCGCAAAGGCGATCAAAGTAACGTTGGCCGCGCCGCCCTGGTCCCAAGCGCCACCCCACCTCGGATGTATACCCAACGCATCGGCGACCTTTTGCCCGTATAACATCTCTTTTGCAGAAGTCGGAGGCTTCAACAGGAGCGCGTCCACATCTTCCTTGCCAATGCCTGCGTCAGCAAGCGCTTCTCGACAGGCAATGGCGTTTAAAGTAACTGTATCGAGTCCCAGCTTTCCGAAAGCCGTACTGCCAATGCCCGCAATGACGTAGCGCCCACTTAATGAGTTTTGTGTGCTCATGATGCGGTAAAGCGCGGAGCACGCTTCTCCGAAAATGCAGCCGCCCCCTCCTTGGCGTCAGCGGTGCCCTGAAGCATTCGATTCACGAATTGCTCCATCCGGAAGCCTTCGGCCAAGCTCATCTCTCGGCTTCGCAATGCCAATTCCTTTGAAGCTTGTAGAGCAAGCGGAGCGTTCACGCTTAAGCGGCGGGCATATTGAAGCGCCTCGTCTTGAAGCCTCGGCAATGGGACGACTTTGTTTACGAACCCCCACCGTTCTGCGGTAGCAGCATCGAACCTGTCTCCTGTAAGCAAGACTTCCATCGCGATGGCTCGCGGTAATTGATCCAGGATTCTTTGGGTACCGCCATTGCCTGCGACAATGCCTCGCTTGACTTCAGAGAGCGCAAACGTGGCATGGTCTGCTGCTATCCTGATATCAGTCGCCATGAGAAGGGTCATCCCTCCTCCGAGACAATATCCGTTCACGGCGGCAACGATCGGCTTCCATACTTCGAGCCCCCGGTTTAGCAATTGATCTTTTTGCGTTAGCCACATCTCGGCAGCCGTCTTTTTGCCGAAGAATGACTTCAGATCTGCACCAGAACTAAAGGACTTTTCACCCGCCCCCGTGACTATGGCCACCCGGATGGCGTCCTCATCACGAACCCGCGCCCAGGCCAGGGACAGATCACGGTAATGCTCTTCATCGAAGGCGTTGTGTCGTTCGGGCCGATTGAGGGTAATGCGCGCGATACCCTCATCCACAATTTCTAGATCAATTGACATTGTCCTTTGCCTCAATCATTTTGCAGAACCATTAATTAGCTGTCGTGCGAGGACCATTCGATGCACCTCGGAAGGCCCTTCACCAATTCGCTTTATGCGAAGCTCCCGATACCAACGCTCAAGAGGCATCTCCTTAGCCACACCCATACCTCCGAGTATTTGCAGACATCGGTCCACAACACGTCCCGCAGTCTCTGTTGCAACAACTTTGGCAATTGATGCCTCTACTTTGAATGGAATTCCTGCATCGCACTTGCGTGCTGCATCCTGCACAAGCAGACGTGCTGCTCGCAACTCCATATCGCTGTCTGCAATCATCCATTGAATCGACTGCTTTTCGCTGAGCCGTGACCCGAATGTGCGTCGTTCACGCGCCCATGAGATCGCAATTTCTAACGCCTCTTGTGCAATGCCAATGCAACCAGCGGCATAAGGAACACGGTTCTCGACTAACCAGCGTTCGCAGAGTGCAAAGCCCTGGCCCTCTTCTCCCAGCCGATGCTCTACCGGGACCTCTACGGCTTCAAATGTGAGCTCGTAAGTGGGCCAAGATCGAATAACGGGCACCTCGCGTAGCGTCAAACCCTTTGGCTTGCCGTCGATAATGAAGCAGGTTATGCCGCCACGATCCCCTTGTTCACCTGTCCGCGCGAAAACCAAGCCCCAACTTGCGCTCTGGGCCCCTGAAATCCATAGCTTCGAGCCGTTTAAGACGTAGCGATCTCCTTTGCGGACGGCCCTGGTTTGAATCGACCTCGCGGGATCTGACCCTCCTGATGCTTCGCTGATCGCCATGAAAGCTTTGTTGCCATCCTGAATGGCGGGGACCGCAAATCTCTCGATCTGCTCTTGGGTCCCCAACAAAATAGGCGCAGGGGGATTGCTCCCCGATGCGCCACAGGCAGGCAAGTACGCGCCCATCTTGCAACGCGAAGCTTCTTCCGTGAAAACAGCGGTTGCCTCAAGACCTAAACCTGCTCCACCATACTCGACGGGAGAACGGACGGCCCAAAGGCCGATCTCCTTCGCCTTTTTCCGTAGTGGGCCCAGCAACTCTATGGGAAGTTGGTAGGCGTCGTGCGCCACTTTTTCTTCCGCAGGCCTCACTTCTTCGCGCATAAACCGACGAGTAGTCTCCCGAAGCTGTTCGAGTTCGTCCGCACTGGGTATAAGTACTTCCATTGACGTCCCTTCTCTATCTGATGTCTTGTTATTCGGGTTGAATTCCGGCTTTTTGTACAGCCTTACGCCAGATTTCGATTTCCCGCTCGTTAAATTTCTTGAACTCCTCAGGAGACATGGCGATCACGCTGCCCCCCGATTGTCTAAACCTTTGCTTAGCCTCCTCGGTCTGAGTAGCGTTGTTTAGAAGTTCATTGAGTCGGGCAACGACGGGAGCCGGAGTGCCTGCAGGAACATAAGCACCGTTCCAGATTGTCAGCTCAATCGGTACACCTGCCTCGCTCATGGTCGGAACGTCGGGAAACGTGGATGCTCGTTCCGACCCAGTAACGCCCAGCGCTCGAGCCCGGCCTTGTTGGACAACCGGTGTAGCTACTGTCAGGTCAGAGAACATGAAATCTACCGTCCCCCCGAGCAAATCGATCATCGCCTGGGGATTGCCTTTATAAGGAATATGAACGGCGGAACCGGCAACAATGTTGCGATAGGTCTCGGCAGCTATAAGCGATGAGGTGTTACCGCTCGCGAAGTTTAATTTTTTAGCGCTCCCCTTCAAGCGAGTAGTCAACTCGTCAACACTCTTTGGTTGATCTGGCTGGTTTCGCACGACCAGAACCATCGCGTTCTGAGACAACATTGCTACCGGTATGAAATCTTTCACCGGGTCGTACGGTAGGTTTTTGTACAGGAACGGATTTACCGACTGTGTCGTCATGGAAGTGATGAAGACGGTATAGCCGTCCGGGTCTGCCTGTGCAGCTTGCTGCGCAGCAATCAACCCATTTGCCCCTGGTTTGTTTTCAACTATGACCGATTGGCCTGTTGCTAGCGCAATGCCCTTTGCAGCTGCCCGCGCCGCCTGATCCGTACCGCTACCGGGGGGAAATGGAAGAACGAACTTTATGGTCCGCGTTGGATATTCGGCCGATTGTCCTTCTTGATTTGCTTGAGCGCTTGCAATCGAAGTACTCAAAGCGACGAAGGCGCCGCCAATTAAAGAAAGTGCTCGCATTCTCATAGTGTCATCTCCTCTTTGATGTAATAGAACTATAAACCTATTATTAGGTTTAATACAAGCAAGTTGATGATAAAAAGTTTGCTCTCTAGAAGATCTCACTCGATCGCGCGAGCGTGATCTAACGGCTCAGCCCGCCAGAAACGACTCGAGTGCTCTCGCCAGCGCTTCAATATGCAAGGGCCGGTTCAACAAGACAAACGCGTTCTATCGAGCTCTCCGAACGCTAGCTGAACGGCGACCAAGGTTCGGGTGCGAACGTAGTCCTGCCGGCTAATTTCGAAGGGGAGTGGCGGACATCTCCGGATAGCTGTCCGCCCGTCGATAAATCGTGTACAAACTGCGGCGGCGGTAGGCGATAGCCGAGCGCACCCCACAACTCTTGGAACCAACTAACTTTGCCCTGAGGCGACCTCGGCTCGAGGAACCGGCCTCCGTGGTACTCTCTCGCTGTCTATGCCGAAGAAGTCTATTCTCCACATCCGGTGTTTGTCAACAATGATGTCCGTTTTTTTCAGGCTGCGCGCGCTAAAGTTTCGAGGGCATCGGCCGGCTGTTTGTGCGGGTTGAGCCAGACCTCGGCCACGGGTTGCCAGTCGCGCGTTGCGCGGCCCTTCCAGCGCTGTGGCATCGCCCGCTTCGCCGTTTCGTAAACTGCTTTGCGCCGCGCCAGGAGATGACCTGCTCTAGGATTTTCGTACCAGCGTAAATTTGGGAAAATGGCTTCTAAGGAGAAGGAAGCAATGAAGAAGTCCCGCTACACGGAAGAGCAGATCGTCAGGATTTTGCGCGAAGCTGATAAG
>WBZO01006764.1_pt1 | contig 10944 bp, 8 predicted proteins | sample 5204261 | NCBI WGS metagenome assembly WBZO01 (sample SAMN12412400, study PRJNA552823) | activated sludge metagenome | isolation source: activated sludge from anammox sidestream of wastewater treatment plant... | place: USA: North Carolina | collected 2017-09
CAAGCCAATGTTTGGAATGCGAAAATAGGGCGGCTGCTGCCAGTCGCGCCGACAAGCCTCACAGCCGCCGTCTACAGCGTCTCCCGTCACCTACCTGTCATCTAAGTTCCGAAACGGCTGCTGCCAGTTCCTGCCGCTTCTGTTCGAACGCCTGTCCGGCCGTCGAAACCTTGATCGCAATGTTCGTCAGCCGTTCATGCCACCCCGCCGGCGCCTTCGCCGCCGGGGGGGTCGGGGGAGGAGTTGCGCCAGGCGGACCCGCCTGAGGTGGGACCGCCGGAACAGCCGGAGCCGCCTTCTCCGCCTGAACCTGCCGCCCCTCCGTCACTGCCGCTTTCCGCTCCGAACCTGCCGCCGGAACAGACGCCGCTGCAGCCTCCGCCGGAGGCGCCGATTCGCTCCCGGTCGCAGGCGGCTGCTGCGGCGAACCCCCGCCCCACGCCGCCGGCAGCGTCGAACTCAGCAGAGCGGGGTTCCCGCCCAGCTCCACAATCCGCTTCGCCACGCCGATGAGCCGTCCGCTCACGTCTGCGTCTCTGACGCCGCCGGTCTGCCCTGTCCTCAACAGGTAGCCTGCCTTGGAATATAGATCCAGCACCTCGGGCTTGGCCCCCGGCGCGCCCTTCGCGCGCCACTCGGCGGCCGCCTGATACGTGCGCCCCACTTCGGCCGCCAGAGCAGGCGACTTCATCGCCGCCGGAGCCGTGCGGTCCAGGAATGCCACCACGCGCCCTACCGCATTGCTCGAGCCCTCGCCTGGCGCGGCCTCGCCCTTCGCCATTGACTCCAGACCAACCCTCAACTGCCTCACCTCCGCTAGCAGCCGGTCGGCCTCCGAAGCCGTGATCGCCTCCGCCGCCGGAACCGCCGGCAGACGCTCCAACAGCGCCGCAAACTGCCGCTTCTCCGCCTTGGCCGAATCCTCCGCGCGAATATGCCGGTAAGTCTGGACTCCTCCGAAGATCGCCAGCGCCAGTACGCCCGCGCCCGCCGCCACCAGGCCGCCGCGCCGCCTCGCAAAGCGCATCATCCGCTCCGGCAGCGGCGCCGACCGCGCCGTCACGGGCCGCCCCTCCAGAAACCGCTTCAAATCCTCCGCAAAATCCAGCGCCGACGCATACCGCTGCGCCGGATTGTGCTCCAGCGCCTTCATCGCGACCCCGTCCAGATCGCCCAGCTTGTGCGGCGGCAGCTTCTTGGCCGTCCTCGCCTGGCCCAGCTCCGTCGCCGGAATCATGCCGCTCGGCGCCGTCGGCGCCGACAGCGATGGCGTCTGCTGCGTCAGCAGCCGGTATAGCACGGCCCCCAGCGAATAGATGTCGGAACGCGGCGTGCACGTCTCCCCCGCCATCTGCTCCGGGCTCGCGTAGCCCGGCGTCAAGAGCCGCTGCTGCGGTGCCGTCATCAGCGGATCCGCCGCCGCCACGCTGGCCACCCGCGCAATCCCGAAGTCCAGCAGTTTCACCGTGCCATTCGGCGTGACAAGCACATTCCCCGGCTTCAGGTCCCGGTGGATGATCCCCGCCTTGTGCAGGTATTCCACCGCCTCGCAAACCTGCACCACCAGCCGCACGCGATCCTCGATCGACAGCCGCCGCTCCTCACAGTGCCGGTCCAGCGGCAGGCCGTCGATAAAATCCATCACCATGTACGGCCGGCCGTCGCTCAGCTCCCCGCCATCCAGAATCCTCGAGATCCCAGGGTGGTCCAGGTTCGCCAGCATCTGCCGCTCCTGCCGGAACCGCTGCAGAAACTGCCCCTCCCCCTCCAGCGGCGTCGTCATGATCTTGATCGCCACTACTTTGCGAAACGTGCCATCGTCCCGCAACGCCTGCCAGACCTCGCCCATCCCCCCGCGGCCCAGCAGCCGCTCCACCCTGTACGGCCCGATCCAGCCCGCCCCGCGCGTCTGCTCCGGAACCGCCGGAGTCGTCGGAACCGCCGCCTGATCAACCGTCTGCCGCTCCTCCGGAACGGTCGTGCTGAGCAGCTTCAGCACCTCCTGGATCAGGTCCGGCTCGCTCGGACACGTCCGCCATAGGAACGCTTCACGCCCCTCGGCGGGCAGTGTCAGCACGCGCTCATACAAAACCCGGATTCTGTGTTCTCTGGTCGCTTCCATCGACTTGTCGCAGCGGTTTCACTCAGTATAATCGGCCAGCCGCCTCCCGAAGCTTAGTACACCTGCGCGCTCCGTCCGTTTCCACCGCCCGTGGCGGGACTACCGGCCCGCCGGGTACCCGTGCAACTGCGGCCCCACCACGTTCGAGTAGTTGTAGTTGCCCCGCCGGTCCGCGTCGATCGTCCAGAACATCGCTCCGCTCATCCCGGGATACCCGCCCGCCTTCCTCAACTTGTACTTCACCCCCGCCGGTGCCTTGCCCGTGATCAGGTAGTCCATCGTCTGCGAGACGATCTCCGGCGTCGTATCCCCGGTCAGAAAGCCCACCGCGATCTTCTCCGCCGGCAGCGGCGGGAAGAACTGCTTCGGATTCCCGCCCACCGCGAATCCCTGCAGCAGCAGCTCGGTCATCGCCGCGTGATAGTCTACCGTGCCCGGCTGATGGATCTCCCCATCCAGCCCCATCAGCGGTGGCGTGTTGTAGCTCTGCACGTCCATGAACGCCAACGTGTCCCGCAGCGCATGCGCGATCGGCAGGTACGAGCCGAACTGCCCGCCGTAGCTCGGATACCCCGACGGAATCTGAGTGCCCTCCGGCACCAGGCTGAGCATGAACGTCGGCCCGAAGTGCTCCCGCAACTGCCGCAGCGCCGAGATCAGATTCACAATCGACGGCGTCACGGGCCTGCGAAAGTCCGTGTCCCCCGCATCGATCGCCAGCGACGGACTCTCGAAATCGATGTCTACCCCGTCAAAGCCGTACTCGCTTACAATCCGCGTCACCGAACTCACGAAATTCGGAACCCGCTTCGCATCCGCCAGGGTGAAGTGCTGCCCGCCCCCGCCCAACGAGATCATCACCTTCTTCCCCTGACTCTTCAAATACGCCACATCGGCCTTGAACTGCTCCGGATCCATCCCCGTCGGCGGGTTGAACCGCATCGTCCCCTCCGGCGCGTTCCTGTCCGGCACCGCGAACGCCACCAGAATCACGTCCCACTGCGGCGACACCTCCCGCAGCGGAAACGTCGCAGCCGCGGAACCGTACCCCGCCCAGTATCCGATCAGTCGATGACCGTTGCCCTGCCCAGGGTTCGGCGCCGGCGCCGCCGCCGGCTTCGGCGCTCCGCCCCGCGCCCCGCCCCAGCGCGCCGCGCACGGCTTGGCGCGCTCCTTCAACGCCTGCGCATCGGGAAAGCTGTACGCGCCCTCCAAACCCTCCGCCCGCCCCACGTACCACGGCAGCAGCGCGGTGTTCTGCAGGTGATACTCCATCCCCCCCACCCTGGCCGCAAACGCCTTCGACGCAGGTATGTTGTTCTTCGGATTCGTATTCGTCGGCTCGAGTAGAAAGTACGTCGCCCCCGCGCCTGTCCCGCCGCAAACGTCCGGCAGCCCCGAGGCATCCGCCACATCCCGCATCCACGCCGGGAATACGTTCCCGGCAACCTTCGCGTTCCTCCCTCCCCGCGCCAGCGGATCCCGCAGCGGGTCCTTCACAAACCCCGCCAGTTGCTGCGTCAGCGGCTGCACATCCCGGTCCTCCACCACCGGCGGCGCGCCGTCGATGTACGACCCCAGGACAAACGAATTTCCGGTCGCCGCATCCACCCCGCGCGTCCCCCACGAACAGCACACCGTCGCGTCGCCCAACGCGTAGTACGTCGTGTTGTGCGTCACCGCGATCACCAGCTTCCCCTCCTGCTTCGACACCTGCTTGAACAACTCCCTCTGCACGAACTCGACATCCGCCACCGCCAGCGTCCCCCCGCTCCGCTTCGAGGTCAGAATGTACCCGTACCCCGTCGGCACCGTGATCCTGACCGGCTTCACCTCCGGCTCGCCCAACAGCGTGTGCCATCCCTCCGCCTGCGTGAACGTGCTCCGCAGCATCGCGTCGAGGTACTGCGTCGTTCCTCCACTCGGAAATGCGTACTGCTTGAACACCGGCGACCGCGCCACCTTCGCCACGTCCCCGCCCGCGTCCAGCACCAGCGGCTTCCCCCCGCTCTTGTTCGCCTCGAACGACAGCGCCACCGGAACCAGCACCGTTGGAATCGTCGTCGTCCCGCCCCGCGACGGGTCGCCGCCCGCGAACACGTAGGCGTTCTCCCCCGCCTGGCGCTTGAAGGTCGGCACGGTTCCCTGCGCGAACACAGCCGCCGGGACCAGCATCGTCAATGCGGTAAACAGTCTCTTCACGCTTCGACTCTCTCCGGAATTCTCCCCCGGCGCTCTCGCCCGCCGCTCGCGCCCGGCCGGGACAACATAAACAAGAGTCTCTCCATCTCCCCGGCTGAACACAAGCCCCTCCTCCATCCTGCTGCGCGGCCCCAGCCGGCCCGCCGCCGGGAGCGCCGCCCGAGCTCAGCGCCGGATCGCCCGCCACTCTACTCCCGCGCTCAGCCACGCGCACAATCCGATCGCCAGCAGCGGCGCCGTGAGCGCCGTGAACACAACCACCGCGAAAGCCGCCGCCTCCGGCTGCGCCACTCCGTAAAGCGACAACCCCAGCACGGTCGACAGTTGATGCGTCCCCAGATTCGCCGGCGCCCCCGGAATCAGCGTGCCGGTCCGCACCACCACCATCACCACGAATGCCGCCATCAGCCCCAGCCCCAGATGGCTCGCCCGGATCACCGCCCAGAACGCCAGACCCTGCGCAAGCAGGAAGCCGCCCGATACGAGCAGCGCCCGCCAGTTACCCAGGCCCCGCCTCGCCCTCCGCAGCGGCTCGCATCGCGTCCCGCCCAGCAGCCAGATCCCGAGCAGCGCCGCGAGGATCAGCCCTGCCGCCCAGCGCGCCATCCGCACCAGACTCCCGGGCAGCGGCGCCACGGCCATCGCGCCCCCAAGCGCCGCCGCCAGCCACAGCCCGTCCATCAGACGCTCCGCCACCATCGTCGGCGCGACGCTCCCCAACCCCATGCCGAGATCCCTCGCCGCCAGCCACGCTCTCACTGCCTCGCCCGGCCGCATCGGGATCAGCTCATTCATGAAAAGTCCCGCGTAGATCGCCCGCGTCGCCTTCCAGACACTCCCGCGCCCCAGCAACAGCCGCCATCGCCACCCCTGTGCCATATAACTGGCGCTGTCGAACAGCACCGCCGCCGCCAGCCACGCCCAGCCCGTCCGGCGAAACTGCTCCTGCAACGCCGGCCAGTCCAGCCCCCGCAAGGCCACCCGTAGAGCGGCCGCCGCGATCCCGGCGCCCACGAGCCCGAGTGCCGCCTGCCGCAGTCGCGTCAACTGGAGACGATCCATTCCAGCCCTCTTCTCAGTGACCGGTACAGCTCCCCCTCGTGCCCCTCGAACCTGTGGTTCGCGCCCGCGATCACCTCCAGGCGCTTCGGTTCGCCCGCCGCCTCGTACAGCCCCCGCTCCGTCTCCGCTCTGGTGTACTCGTCCTTCGTTCCGTAAATCATCCACACCGGAATCGGCGCGACGCGCTCCAGCAGCGGCCTCACCGCAAAGCCCGGTTGATCGGGCGCCCGCCGCGCCAGCGCCGCCAGCGTGGCCTTCCAGTCCCAACCCAGAACGGCCTCCTCGGGCAGTCCCAGCGTGACGATCCCCGCGATCGGCCCGCCTCGCTCCAGCCCGCCCGCTGCCGCCGCCACCGCCATCCCGGCCCCTTGAGACCACCCGGCCAGGATCACCCGCCGCTTCGAGATCCCCGCGACCTCGCCCGCCAACCCTCTCAGATCCGAGGCCAACTCCTGCTGCGACAGCTTCGCCCCTCCCTCCGAACACGCCTCCAGGTACGCCTTCGTGTCAAATCCATACACGTCGTAACCCCACGTGGCGATCGTCCGCCCCATCGCCGCCGCCGCGCCGCGCCATCCGCCGTCCCCCGCCAGAAAAATCACCGCCGCTGCCGGCGTCCCGCCCGATTTCAACCTCGTCACCGTCAACGTCCTGCCCCGCAGTGTCACCGGAATCGCGCCGTCTCCGGCCAGCAGCGCACCAGCCGCCAGCGCCAGCAGCGCGCCACCCCGCTTCATGCCGCCTTCCTCGTCCCTCGCTCCGGTATCTCCGACAGCCGCCGCAACGCCATTCCGAATCGCGCCAGATCGAGACGGCTCCCGTAAACCGCGTACCGCGGCCGCCAGGAGTCCGCGTATTTGGCTTTGAATTGGCGCAGACTGTCCGCCCGGAACAGCGACGGCAGATGCTTCAGACACCAATGGACCAGCCGCTCCTCGAGGCTCATCGGCGCCGCGCCCCGCCCGCCCGATAACGGGGCCATCCCCAGGTTGAAGGAACGCACCCCGCGCCCCTTCAGATCCAGAAACGCCTTGGCGAACAGATAGTCCATCAGGCCGTTGATCGTCTCCGGTCCCCGCCTCATCAGATCGACCGTCGCCACTCCCGGATCATAGGAGGGCACCAGGTTCAAAAAGGCCCTGGGCCGGCCTTCCCCGTCGAACGCGACGTACACCGTCGTCCGCCGCACATACCACCGCTCGAAACTGCCCAGCGTGAAGCGCCGCTCCCGATGCCCCGGAATCTCCAGCCACCGGTCCGATATCTCCTTCAACTCCGGTAACAACGCCTCTCCCAGTGGAGGATCGATCCGCTCCACCCGGTAGCCGAGCCGGTCCAGCCGGTTCACCGTGTTGCGAAACTCCTTCATCCCGCTGCCCGCCAGGGAGAACTTCTCCAGGTCGACAATTGCGTCCTCGCCCACTTTCAGCCGGTGAAATCCCAACGCCTCATACATCGGAAGATGCTCGGCCCGGATCTGATGGAATCCCAGCCGCCAGCCGCGCGCCCGGCAGAAATCCGCAAACTCCCTGACAACCGCCTTCAGCTCGTGCGGCGGCCCCACGGGGTCGCCCAACACCAGCGCGTAGCGGCCCGCCACCCGATACCCCAGGAACGAGCGCCCGCTGGCCGAAAAAAAGTAGCTCTTGTCCGGCCAAAGCTTGAAGTAATCCTGCCCTGTTCGCCCATATCGCCCGGCAATCGCCTCCGCCCGCGCCGATTCGTCCCGGCTGTGCCGGAATTGGTACGCAACCGGACGGAACAGCGCCAGTCCGCCGTAAAGAAATGCCGCCGCCGACATCCAGAACAGCGAATCCAGAAACCACGCGGCATACGGAGTCTGCGGAACCAGCCCCGCGCCCCCCAGGAACAACATCGACCGCAGCGCCCTCGCACCCGCCTCCCACCAGTCGAAGTTGTGGTGGAATTCCCTGGGCTCCAGCAGCCAGAACCCGGCGGCCCCATACGCCACCGCAATCGCGTACGCGCACACCGCGCGCGCCGCCGCGACGCCCAGTCTCGGCCTCTCCGAGCCCACTGCGAACGCTCTCCGCGTGACCCACAACGCCGCCACTACGCCCGCCGAACCCAGCGCCTCCCCCGAATCCCACCCCTGCAGCCCATGAAAGACCACCGCCACGCCCGAAATCGCCATCGCAATCTGCCACGCCCGCCGCTTGTGAGCCCACAGATTGGCCGCCGTCAGGATCAGCAGAAAACCCGCGAACAGCGTCAGCGTTCGCGCCGCCCCGGCGAATTCCAGCGGCAGCAGCTCCCGCGCCCACGCCGGCTCCCCAGCCGGCCCCGGCCCGCCCATCAGTGACAGGAGGTTCAGAACTCCGCTCCCCGCCACCACCAGCGCCGCGCCCCGCGCCATCGCCTCGCGCCAGTCCCGTCTCCGGGACCCGCTGCGGACGATCGCGTGCTGCGCTTCGCCGGCCGGCGGATTGAACCGATAGGCGCGCATTCTGAACCTCCCGCCGTCCGCTATTGCTTGCTGGTGCCGGTTTCCGTACCCTTCTTCGCCGTCTTGTGGCTGCCGCCGGTCTGACCCTCGTGCGAGCGCTTATGCTTTCCGCTGGTCTTCTGCTTCTGGTGCGTCTCCGCTTGCGCCGGCGGTTGCCCGCCCGGTGTCGCCGGCGGCGCCGCCTGCAGGCAAATCGCCAACGCCAGCCCTGCCGCTCCAGCCATTACTCTTTTCATCGTCGTATTCTCCTGTTCTTGAGGACTCCGTACTGCCGTCCTCGCAACCCCAGCATCCTGCCGGACGCGCTTCCGGCCCATCCCCCCGCCAGGGGAGGAATCCATTCTTCGTCGGGGGAAACGCCGCCCCCTGCTGCCGGACCCCCCGCCCCACCCTCCCTACCCCCCTCGGCCGGACCGTTTTCTCCCCTCCCCGCGGGGCTGCGTCCCCGCCTGTTCCGCGCGATCATTGAATCAGGTCCGAGGAGGCGAACTCGATGCTGGCCGGCCACACCCCGCAGCCCAACTCCCCCCTGGAGTTGCTCACCGCACCGCCCATGACCCACCGGCGCGTCTTTCGGATCTCGATCGCCGGCTTCGGACTCGTCGTCGCCCTCGTCCTCTTCGCCGCCTTCCTCGGCTACAACCAGGCCAACCAGATCCGCGACCTCGCCCGCGATCTCATCCGCGGCCACCTCGTCTCCGGTCTCGGCGCCCGCATGGAGGCCCGCATCGTCGGCGAGACCCAGCAGCTCATCGACCAGCTCAGTTGGGTCCTCGGCCTCTGCTTCCTCCTGTCCGCCGGCACCGCCGCCCTCACGGTCGTCATCATCCGCCGCTCGTTCGCCCGGCTCGAATGGCAGTCCGCCGAGCTCGCCCGCGTCTCCTGGCAACTGCTCGACGGCCACGAGAAGATGGCTCGGCGCTTCTCCCACGAAATGCACGATGAACTCGGCCAGTCCCTCAGCGGCCTCCGCAGAATGCTCAGCCGCGCCGGCGACGCCGAATTCGGAGCCCTGCGCCAGGAGTGCCTCGCCATCGTCGATGAAGTCCTCCAGAACGTGCGCAAACTCTCCCAGGTCCTCCGCCCCGTCATCCTCGACGACTTCGGCCTGGACTCCGGCCTCCGCTGGCTCTGCGATCGATTTACCCAGCGCACCCGCATCCCCGTCCACTACGAATCCAATCTCACCCAGCGCCTCGCCGAAGCCGAGGAGACCCACCTCTTCCGCATCACCCAGGAAGCCCTCACCAACATCGCCCGCCACTCCGAGGCGGCCCAAGCCTGGGTCTCCCTCTGCTCGATCGGCGATCGCATCCACCTGGAAATCGCCGACGACGGCCGCGGACTGAGCCCCGGCGCGGCGCAGAACGGAACCAGCCTCGGCATGGTCGGCATGCGCGCCAGAGCGCGCCAGCTCGGCGGAGAGCTCTTCGTTCAGAATCGTAAGGAGGGCGGCCTCCTCATTCGTGTCGACGTGCCGCTCCGGCAGGTCGAACCCCATGCAGAACAGGAAGATTCGAGTCTTGTTGGCTGACGATCACGCCATCCTTCTCAAGGGTGTCGCGATGCTGCTCGATTCGCAGCCCGACATGGAGGTCGTGGGCGAAGCCAAAACCGGCCGCGAAGCCGTCGCCGCGGCCCGCGAGCTCAAACCCGATGTCGTCGTCATGGACGTCTCCATGCCCGACCTCAACGGCATCGAAGGCACCCGCCGGATCTGCGACGAGCTGCCTCATACCCGGGTCATCGGCCTCAGCATGCACAAGGACTCCGTCTACGTTCGTGAAATCCTGCGCGCCGGCGCCCGCGGCTACCTCCTCAAGGACTCCGACGACGACGACCTCCTGCGCGCCATCCGCGCCGTCTCCCGCGGCGAAGCCTTCCTCAGTCCCGCCGTCTCCGACGCCGTCCTCACCGACTACCGCCGCCACGTCTCCAATCCCGTCGACCTGCTCACCAGCCGTGAACGCGAAGTCCTCGCCATGATCGCCGAGGGCAAAACCAACAAGGACATCGCCAATACCCTCAACCTCAGCGTCTACACCGTCGAGTCCCACCGCGGCAGTGTCATGGAAAAACTCAACCTCCACAACACCGGCGACATCGTCCGCTTCGCCCTCCGTAACGGCATCATCAGTTGATCCGCCCCACGCTCACTCGTACAGCGCCAGCACGTTCTCCGTCGGCGTGTTCGCCTGCAGGTTGTGGCACGGCGCCACGATATACCCCCGCGTCTGCCCGAAGATCTCCACGTTCTCCCGCACCTGCCGCCGCACATCCTCCGGCGTCCCGTACGGCAGCGTCTGCTGATTGTCCACCCCGCCGTGGAAGACGATCCGCCCGCCGAAGTCTCTCGCCAGCGCCTCCCGCTCCATCCCCTTGCACCGCCACTGGACCGGATTCAGCAGGTCGATCCCGATCTCGATCAAGTCCGGCAGCAACGGCCGCATCGCCCCGTCGTCGTGATGAAATACCTTCACCCCGTACGAATGCACCAGTTCGATCATCCGCGCCATCCGCGGCTTCAGAAACCGCCGGAACAGCCGCGGACTCATGATCAGCGAATCCTGCGTCCCCAGATCCTCCGCCACGTAACTGAACAGCAGCCGGTCCCCCGCCGCCTCCAGAATCCGCTTCGTCAGTGCAAGGTCGTACCCGATGATCCGCTCGAGAATCGCATCCGCCACTTCCGGCAGTTCGATCAGATCCTCCAGCGCCCGCTCCATCCCGCGCAGCCGGCAGTACAGATAGAACAGCTCGCAGCCGCCCGCCAGCAGCGGATACTCCTTCCACTCCTCGCACTGCGCCCGCAACACCGACACGTCCCACTCGTCCGGGTCCGGCCAGTCGAACCGCTCCACGTCGCTCACGCTCTCCGCCGCCGCCAGCGGATGCTCCACCGCCTCATCGTAATAGCCCAGCCCATCCGCGTACGGCATCTGGCGCGTGCCGATCTTCCACAGGCTGAAATACGATTGCAGATGCCAGCCGTCCTCGACCGCTCGCGGATGCCGCGGAACCAGGTGGATCAGCTTGTCCACCCCCATGCGCTCCCATAACTCCCGGTCCGTCCGGCACCCGAGATCCCGCT
>WBZO01006765.1_pt1 | contig 10941 bp, 14 predicted proteins | sample 5204261 | NCBI WGS metagenome assembly WBZO01 (sample SAMN12412400, study PRJNA552823) | activated sludge metagenome | isolation source: activated sludge from anammox sidestream of wastewater treatment plant... | place: USA: North Carolina | collected 2017-09
GTGCGAGCACTATCTTCGGGTTTACAGCCGGAACTTTCTGCCGGAGGAACGCTTCAGTTAATGGCTCCGCTGCCTAATTTCAATGGCGTTAATATCACACTTTCACAGCTTTGGTTTTATACGCATTTATTTCGTCCGTTATTGGCAGAAGTAAGGCCAATTTCTAACTGCATTACACTCGATTGCCAAGAGTTGATGTTTGCCAATGGAAGTGGTAATATAGAAACCAAAGGAGTAGAAACACGCTTTCAATTATATTATCGAGGGTTTTCTTTTGCTACCGGATATACGTTTACTGCACACACACACACCGTTGGCGGCATTACCAAAGCCGCTGCCATAACAGCTCCGCACCAAGTTTCGCTCTTGGTTGGCTATGAATTATTTAAACGCTTTAGTGCCGGTATAGATGCTTACTGGTTTAGCCCGCAAACTTTAAGCGATGGTACTATTACAAGATCAATTTGGGAAGTTGGTTTAAATACGCAACTAAACTTGAAATATGTAATTGTATTCGCCAACGTAGAAAACATGCTGGATATAAGGCAAAGCAAATATGGCAATTTGGTGAAACCATATCCAACCTATCGCAAACCCCAATTTGCCGAAATTTATGCACCTCTGGAAGGTACAATTTTCAATGTAGGCTTTAAAGCTGTGTTAGGAAGCCTTGGTAAGAAGAAAAAGGTTGATAACGATTAACCGTTTACCTTTTTATGGTCTTCTAAAAATTTTGCCAAACCAATATCGGTAAGCGGATGGTTAAATAATGTAAGAATAGAAGGTAGCGGACAGGTAGCAATATCTGCTCCGGCTTCGGCACAGCGCACAATGTGCAAACTGGTTCTAATAGAAGCGGCTAAAATTTCGGTATTAAAACCGTAGTTGTCGTAAATTAACCTGATTTGCTCAATTAGCTGAATACCATCCCAATTGCCATCGTCCACTCTGCCAATAAATGGCGAAACCATGGTGGCGCCAGCTTTAGCAGCTAAAAGTGCTTGTGCTGCACTAAAAACTAAAGTGCAGTTGGTTTTAATATTATTCTGAGTAAACCATTTTATGGCTTTTACGCCATCTTTTATCATAGGTACTTTTACTACAATATTTTTATGAAGCGCAGCTAACTTTTCGCCCTCTTTCACCATGCCGTTAAAATCGGTAGAAATAACTTCGGCACTTACCGGGCCGTTTACCAAATTACAAATAGTAACATAATGGTTTAAAATAGCTTCTTGCCCTTTTATTCCCTCTTTCGCCATTAATGAAGGATTGGTGGTTACGCCATCTAAAACGCCCAGTTCGTTTGCTTCTTTAATTTGTTCAAGATTGGCGGTATCAATAAAGAATTTCATAATATTTTATTTAGAAAATGAGAGAATTTACAAACGGTTAATGAAGAAAGGGAAGAGTTAGAATAATACTTCACAACGTATAAAATAAAAAAGGCAAGTTACTTATATCGCACCGCTACAACCATCTACCTTTGCTGGGTTTCCCCCCTGGAGGATTCAACAGGAGCTGGTCGTATAAGACTTGCCCGCTGCAAAAATAGAAGCAACTTTATCTTTAACAAATAATTTTTCAAGTATTAAGTAAACTTTTGCAAATGCCAATAGTCGCACCGCGTATTGTTTACCACATTAAAAAAATAAATTATGAAACTTGTTTCAAACAAAGTAGTAATGGTAGCGATAGTTGCCGTTGCTATGCTCAGCGCCTGCAAAAGAGAAACCGCAGATGACGATACTGCTCCCGCTACTAATTTCGCAGCCTCCAACAGTATTTTTTCGGAAGCGCAGAACATTGCCGATGATGCTGCCGAGAACGGAAGCATTTCGTTTAAAACCGATGATGCAACGGGCTTTTTAAGTGGGTGCGCAACTATTACGCACGATACGGCTTCTAGTCCTAAACTGCTTACCATAGATTTTGGTTCTTCGGGCTGTGTGGGAGCCGATGGTAAGCTCAGGAAGGGGAAAATAACAATTAGTTATAGTGGGAAATACAAAGCTCCCGGTACGGTTAAAACTTTCAGTTTCGATAATTACTCTGTAAATGGAAACCAAATTTCAAACAGCAGTTCAAAAACAGTAACTAATAACGGTTACAACAGTGCCAATCATTTAACTTGGAGTATTGCCGTAAATGGGGCTGTAACATTGGCCAATGGTAATGGTACGGTTACATGGACTTCTTCCCGAACTAGAGAAATGCTAGCCGGAGAGGGAACTCCGCAACTTGCAGACGATAAGTATTCCATTACAGGTTCAAGTTCAGGAACTACGGCTGCGGGACTTGCTTTTACAGCTACAATAGACGATGCCAATCCTTTAGTGCGCGATTTAAGTTGTGCTCAAGGAAAGCGTAATTTTACAGCAGGAAAAGTTACCATTACTATTACCGGAAAATTGCCACGCGTAATAGATTTCGGAAACGGTGCTTGCGATAATGAGGCAACCGTTACTATTGGTTCTAAAACCAAAACCATTATTCTATAAAGTAAAAAGCATAAGCGTGCAATGGGCTGCCGATTTTTATTGGCAGCCCATTCTTTTTGTAATTATCTACTTTTTTGGCTGTGGCATATTGTTACTTTTGCCCGCTCAAAAAAAATAAAGCATGGGATTACAGTGTGGTATTGTGGGTTTGCCCAATGTTGGTAAATCAACTCTTTTTAATGCAATTTCTTCGGCAAAGGCGCAGGCTGCCAATTTTCCTTTTTGCACCATAGACCCCAACATAGGTGTGGTTACAGTGCCCGATGAACGCTTAGACCGATTGAGTGAAATTGTAAAGCCACAACGCGTGTTGCCTACTACCATTGAATTTGTAGATATTGCCGGGCTAGTAAAAGGCGCTCATAAAGGCGAAGGATTAGGTAATCAGTTTTTGGGAAACATTCGGTCGGTAGATGCCATTATTCACGTGTTAAGATGTTTTGAAGACTCCAATATTATTCACGTAGATGGCAGCGTGAATCCCGTACGCGATAAGGAAATTATTGATACCGAACTCCAGTTGAAAGACCTTGAAAGCGTTGATAAAAAGCTGGATAAACAAAAGAAGTTAGCTAAGAGCAACGATAAAGAAGTATTACGCAGTATTGATGTTTTAGAAATCTATAAGAGGCATTTAGAAGAAGGTAAAAGCGCTCGCAATGCTCCCGTAGAAGAAGAAGACAAAAAGTATGTAGAAGACTTACAGTTGCTTACTGCCAAACCCGTAATTTATGCTTGTAACGTAGATGAGGCAAGTGTGGTAACCGGTAATAGTTTTGTAGAAGCTGTAAGAAATGCAGTTGTAACAGAAAATGCCGAGGTGGTAATTATTTCTGCTGCCATAGAAAGCGATATTGCATCATTGGAAAGTGCTGAAGATCGCGCTGTGTTTTTAGCAGATTTAGGCTTGAAAGAAAGTGGCTTAAACCGTCTTATACAGGCTGCTTACAAGTTATTGAAACTACAAACGTATTTTACTGCCGGAGAAAAAGAAGTACGTGCTTGGACTATTTACGAAGGCACAAAGGCTCCGCAGGCAGCAGGTGTAATTCACTCCGATTTTGAGCGCGGTTTTATTCGTGCTCAAGTAATTTCTTATAGCGATTACACTACCTATAAAAGCGAATCTGCCGCCCGCGATGCAGGTAGGTTGCGTAGTGAAGGAAAAGAATATATAGTACAAGATGGTGATGTGATTCACTTCATGTTTAATGTGTAACTATATTGCCGTATAAAAACAAAGCGCCAAGCGAATTTTCACTTGGCGCTTTGCTTTATAGTAAGAATCCCTTTTAGGAATTACTCTTTTTTTAGATACACTTTCTCTTCTTTTTTATTCAGGTAGTATTTGCCACCCTTAGGGCCGGTGTAAACTGTTTCTCCGTTTGGTCCTTTTAGAGTTTTGTCAATTTTGTCTCCGGTTTTGGTTCTGCCGTCAGCAGGCTTTTTGGCTGTTTTAGCAGCAGTTTCTGTTTTGGCTTTTGCTTGTTGCTGCGAGTGTGTAGTGGCAGCGTTGGCTTGTAGAATAGCTACATTCAGCATTAGTGTAGCAAACATCGAAAGCATTAAAAATTTCAGGTTTTTCATATGAATGTTTTTTATTAAAACCTAAGGTAAAAGCTAATTTCTTAGTTGCAATATTCCTATTGTTGTTTTTTCCTAAAAACAGGAATAATCCATCCTAGTTTAATGCCAATAAAGGCATCTACTCTTTGGTGCGTATCTGCTGAATACGTGTCGAAATTCCACGGTCTTCTATTTTTTGTAAAGGCAACATCTGCTTGTATGCCACCGTAAATCGCAAACCATTTTTTATGTTTCAAAAATATACCTCCAATAAATTGAGAAATTACAAAGCCATTGCTGAGCCTGTCGTAACCTTTTCTATATGTTTTATTCAATTGTGGTAACACATCTTCGCGCACATCAATTAAAACCTTGTGTTCCAAAAAACCTATCCCGGTAAGAAACAGTAAACCGGAATGATTGAGTGCATGTTGCTTTTTGCTAAGTATAACAGTTTTTCCTGCTACGAACTTTAAGTTCCAACCGCGTTCTTGGAGCGATAAGTTTACCAGCGAATTATCTGTAGCATTAATAAATTTCCCATAGTTGCCGTCAAGCGCTGTTGAAAGGCTATCGAGCATAGTGTTTTCCTTTACCCTATTGCCAAAAAGAAAACCGCCTTCTATGCCTATGTGCCAATGTTTTAAAAACTGGTATGTTACAGTTCCTCCCAAATTGGAATTTCCGCCAAACCGTTTCTGCATATCGCCCAGCGGAAACTGGAAAGAATATGCCGGAGCAATTAAAAAAGCACTAGTGTAATTTCTGTCGGAAATAAATTCTTCGTCCTGTGCATGCAGCACAGTAGCCAACCCAACTAAAATAACATATAGAATAATGCGGAATTGCATGAATGCAAATCTATTATATTCGCCACCGTTTTTAAATAAAGTTACAAAGTGAAAGAAATTAAAATGGTTGACCTGGTAGGTCAGTATCACAAAATAAAAGCAGAGGTAGATGCCGGAATTGCTGAAGTAATTGAAAGTGCCGCATTTATTAAAGGGCCACAGCTTAAAAAATTTGAAGATAACCTTGCTCAGTACTTAAATGTAAAGCATGTAATTGGCTGTGCAAATGGTACCGATGCGCTGCAAATTGCCATGATGGCACTCGATTTACAACCGGGTGACGAGGTAATTACACCGGCATGTACTTATGCAGCCACGGTTGAAGTAGTAGCACTTTTAAAACTTACACCGGTGTTTGTAGAAGTAAATGAAAGTACTTTTACAATGGATGTTGAGGCTATTGCTAAGGCAATTACCCCCAAAACAAAAGCAATTGTTCCCGTGCATTTGTACGGGCAGTGTGCAGATATGGAGCCTATTTTAGCATTGGCTGCCAAGCATAATATTTTTGTAATAGAAGATGTGGCACAAGCCATTGGTGCTTCCTATACCTTTGGCAATGGAGAAACCAAAAAAGCGGGAACCATGGGAACTGTAGGCTGCACTTCGTTTTTCCCTTCTAAAAACTTGGGCTGTTATGGCGATGGTGGTGCACTTTTTTGTAACGATGATGCTTTGGCAAGCAAACTAAAAATGGTAGCCAATCACGGGCAAAAAGTACAGTATCAATTCGAAGTGGTTGGTATCAATTCGCGTTTAGATACTTTACAGGCAGCAGTTTTAGATGTGAAACTGAAGTATTTAGATGAATATGCCGCAGCTAGAAATAAAGTAGCAGATTTTTACGATAACGCCTTTAAGGGTATGAGTGAACTTACAGTACCTTACCGCGCAGCTAATTCTACACATGTATTTCACCAATACACCTTAAAAGTAAACAAAGGAAACAGAGATAATTTGCGCGAGTTTTTGAAAGAGCGCGGTGTGCCAACTATGGTTTATTATCCCAATCCTTTGCATGTAGAAAAAGCATATAATCCGGATGGTAAATGGAAGTTGGGCGATTTCCCATACAGCGAATGGCATTGCCTAAATTCGGTTTCGCTGCCTATTCACACAGAGTTTGACGAGGCAATGTTTGCTTATATTGCCGAAAGTGTAAAAGACTACTTTAAAACAGTATAAATTATAGAATGAAAATTGCAGTTGTAGGAACAGGCTATGTTGGATTAGTTACCGGAACGTGCTTTGCCGAAACCGGAAATCATGTTACATGCATTGATATCAACGAAGAAAAAGTTCAGAAACTTAAGAATGGAGAAGTGCCAATTTTTGAACCGGAATTAGATTTGTTGTTTGAACGAAATGTAAAGCAAGGAAGACTGAGTTTTACAACTTCTTTAGAACAGGGAGTTGAAGGAGCAAAAGTTATTTTTCTTGCGCTGCCAACTCCTCCGGGCGAAGATGGTAGTGCCGATTTAAAATATGTTTTAGCCGTAGCATCGCAGTTGGGCAAAATTTTAAAAGAATATGCAGTTGTAGTAAATAAAAGCACAGTACCTGTGGGCACGGCAGAAAAAGTGCGTCAAGCAATTGCTCAACATGCAGCAGTAGAATTTGATGTAGTTAGCAACCCCGAGTTTTTACGCGAAGGTGTGGCTGTGCAAGATTTTTTAAAGCCCGAAAGAGTGGTGGTAGGTACACAGAGCGAAAGAGCAAAGAAAATAATGGAAGAATTGTACTTGCCATTTATAAGGCAAGGCAATCCCGTAATTTTTATGGATGAGCGCTCAGCCGAATTAACCAAGTATGCGGCAAATGCATTTTTGGCAACCAAAATTTCTTTTATGAACGAAATTGCCAATCTCTGCGAAAAAGTAGGTGCCGATGTGGATATGGTACGCAAAGGAATTGGCACCGATTCGCGTATTGGTAAGCAATTTTTATACGCAGGAATTGGTTATGGCGGCAGTTGCTTTCCTAAAGATGTGCAGGCGCTTCATTTTACTTCAAAAGAATACGAATATAATTTTGGAATATTAAACGCAGTAATGGAAGTGAATGCATTGCAGCGTCAATATTTTTTCAACAAAATAGCGGCTCACTACCAAGGTGGTTTACAAGGAAAAACGGTAGCTGTTTGGGGTTTAGCATTTAAACCCAATACCGATGATATTCGCGAAGCTCCGGCCTTGTATTTAATAGATGAACTATTGGCAGCAGGCGCAACTGTGCGCGCTTACGACCCCGAAGCTATTGCACATGTAGAGCGCATTTATGGCAATAAAGTATTTTTTGCCAGCGATGAGTACGATGCCTTAAACGGAGCCGATTTCTTAGTAATAGTTACAGAATGGAATGCCTTCCGTTCTCCGGATTTCGACAGAATAAAATCGCTGCTGAAAGAACCGGTTATTTTTGATGGTAGGAATGTTTTTAACTTAGATACCATGAAAGAATTGGGCTTTAGCTACCAAAGCATAGGCAGAACTAAAGTGTAAGCCAATGGCACTGCACAACGAAACCGGAAAACAAGGCGAAGTTGCAGCAGCAAATTTACTGCGCTCCAAAGGTTTTGAAGTGCTGGTTACCAATTACCGTTTTCAAAAAGCAGAAATAGACATTATTGCTATACTGCAAAGCACAGTAGTGTTTGTAGAAGTTAAAACCAGAAGCTCCGAAAAGTTTGGATTTCCCGAAGAGGCAGTGCATAAAAAAAAGCAACAACTAATGGCGTTAGCTGCTGCTCATTTTATGGAGGAACATAAACTTTCCGGGGAAGTTAGGTTCGATGTAATTAGTGTTTACAAAACACCCCAACACCTACACCTGCATCATATTGAAGATGCTTTTTTCCCTATTGCCGAATAGTTTTTTATTGGTGTTGGCGGATAATTTGCTCTAGGGCATTTGCAGGCAAAACACCGCTTTGTCTCCATTTTACTTCTCCGTTTTTAAAGAGAATTAAAGTTGGTACACCTTGAATTTGAAAGGCAGCGGCAGCCTGTGGATTGCGATCTACATCTATTTTTACAATGCTGGCAGCATCGCCAACTTTCGCCTTTAATTCGTCTAAAATTGGTTTCATCATTTTGCAGGGGCCGCACCACTCGGCACTAAAATCTACCAACACCGGCTTGTTGGAGTTGATAAGTTCTTGAAAAGATTTTGGTTGATTGTTTGTTTCCATAGCTTATTGGTTTTTTGTTTTTAGTTCTTCGAATTGTACCTCTTCAATCGGAGGTTGAGGTGTAGTTTTGTTGCTACGTACCGGAGGCGTGTAGCAAGCTCCGGCTGCGCATCCGTAGTTCAATAATCCCATAGATGCAAAGTAGGCGCCAAACATTATGGCAAACCATTGTTTTTCTATTACACCTTGTATAATAACAGCTATGCCCAGAAGCAGATAAATAACTCTAATGGTGGACCATCCACCGGTGATTCTTTGTAACATATGCAACTACGAAATTTTGTTTTTTAAACTCATCCAGCCACCACCGTTGTAAACTTCGGTGAAGCCGTTTTCTTTCAAAATACTTTTGGCTTGCGCACTTCTTACGCCACTAGCACAGCAGGTTATTATGGGCTTGTTTTTCTTTAAAGAAGCATAGTGGTTCGAAAGATTATTGAGCGGTATATTTACCGAGCCGCGAATGTGGCCTCCATTGAATTCTGCTTTGGTGCGTACATCTACAATTTGTGCGCCTTGCTGCATCAATTCTTTATAGTTTACCGATGGACCTAAACCCAAAAGTTGTTTTAGCATTTCTAACATAAACTAGGTTGTTTTTTTATGAGTTGAATAAAGAGTTCGTTGCCTGCTCTTGGTTTTACCGAGTTGGTGGCAAGTTTCATGTGTTTTGTTTCAAAGTAGGGTTGAAAGAGCTGCTGATATTCCGTTAGTTCACCTCCAAATGGTGGACCTTCTTTTTCAAAGTTGCAATTGAAAAGTAGGCCTGCCAATACTCCGTTTTCTTTTAAAAGATGGTGGACGTGCTGCACATATTTTGTACGTAGCGAAGGGTGAATGGCACAAAAAAAAGTTTGTTCCAGAATTACATCGTATTTGCCTTGGTGTTCAAAAAAATCGGAATGAATAATTTGAATTGGCTTGCCCTTAAACTTTTGTTGAAGGCGCATAATGGCTTCTTCTGCAATATCAACTAAAGTGATATTGGTAAAGCCTTTTTCTAAAAGGTATTCGGCTTCGTAAGCATTGCCGCAGCCTGGAATAAGTATGTGCAGATTTTTGTTTTCTAGCGAATTTATGTAAGCTGTAAGCGGAGGCGATGGTGCTTTTAAGTCCCATCCGGTTTGGCTGCTCCGGTAGCGTTCGTTCCAAAAATCTTTATTCAAATTTTCCATAGTATTAGCATAGGCAGTTTACATCGAGCCAACTTCCTCCGTTGGTACATTCAATGCCGTTGGTTTTTAGAAAAGCTGCTGCTTGGCCGCTTCGGTTTCCACTGGCACAGCATAAAATTAGCGGTTGTTGCAAAGCTTTTATTTCTGCTAGGCGATGTGGAATTTCTTGTAGTGGAATATTGATGCTTCCGGCTACATTTCCTCCCATAAATTCAGCGGGCGTTCTTACATCTACAATAGTTGCTTGTTTCATAATTGATTGTTTTCTGTTGTTGAATTTTTGTGTTGTTTTTCTTTTTCAAAAGTGGTTAGGAGTAAGCCGCCCATAATTGCTCCGTATGCAGTGCTGTTTAGTGGGTTAGAAGTAATGGCGCAAGTACCGCTGGCACAGCCAATAAAGTAGTAGTAAGCATATCCTGCAATGGCTCCGGCCATAATGCCAAACCACATTTTTTTCTGAAGAAGTATTTGTTTCATGTTATAGCATTGTTGTGGGGCATACATAATCGGTTATTGGGAATTTTCCGTATTCTTTTATGGCTTTAAAACCTCCTTGTACATCAATTAGGTTGTGGTAGCCGCGGGCTTTTAGTATAGAGGCAAATACCATAGAGCGGTAGCCGCCTGCGCAGTGTACATAGTAAGTTTGGTTTTTGTTTATGAGTGCCATGCTGTTGTTTATATAATCGAGAGGTGCATTAGTTGCGTTTACAATATGCTCGGAATTGTATTCGCTAAGTTTGCGTACATCTAAAATAGAAAGGTGGGGATTTGCATTGGCAGCAGCTGCTAATTCTTCAACAGTAATAGATGTAATTTGTTCTATTTCTTTTCCGGCTGCTTTCCATGATGAAAATCCATTTTCTAAATAACCAATGGTGTTGTCGTAACCAACTCGTGCTAAGCGAATAATGGCTTCTTCTTCTCTTCCCGGATCGGTAACTAAAAGTATGGGTTGTTGTAAATCGGTTATTAAGGTTCCTACCCACACTGCAAAGCTGCCATCAATACCAATGTTTATGGAGTTTGGAACAAAACCTTTGGCAAAGTCTTGGGCATTTCTTGTATCTAATATCAGTGCGTTGGTTTCGTTTGCGGCTGCATCAAAAGCGTTGGGCGATAGTGGTTTCTTTCCTCTGTTCATTACGGTGTCTATGGTATCGTATCCTTGGATATTCATAAGCACGTTTTGTGGGAAATATCCGGGAGGAGGTGTTAATCCGGTGAGAACTTCGGTAATAAACTGTTCTTTGGTTAAATCTTGGCGCAATGCATAATTGGTTCGTTTTTGATTTCCTAGTGTATCGGATGTTTCTTTACTCATGTTTTTGCCACATGCGCTGCCAGCTCCGTGTGCAGGATAAACTGTGATGTAATCGGGCAGGGGCATAATTTTGTTGCGCAGCGAATCGTATAAGTATCCGGCAAGTTTTTCTTGCGTTAGATCCGATACTATTTTTTGTGCTAAATCGGGGCGACCCACATCGCCAATAAACAAAGTGTCTCCGGTAAACAAGGCGGTTTCTTTTCCATTTTCATCGAATAGAAGGTAGCAACTGCTTTCCATAGTGTGGCCGGGTGTGTGTAGAAGTTTTATTTGAATATCGCCAATGCGGAAAATTTGATTGTCTTCGGCAATAATGCGTTCAAATCCGGTT
>WBZO01006766.1_pt1 | contig 10941 bp, 10 predicted proteins | sample 5204261 | NCBI WGS metagenome assembly WBZO01 (sample SAMN12412400, study PRJNA552823) | activated sludge metagenome | isolation source: activated sludge from anammox sidestream of wastewater treatment plant... | place: USA: North Carolina | collected 2017-09
CTATCTGAACGCGGACCTGATTGAGCATATGGAGGCGACGCCGGACACAGTCATCTCGCTGACGGCGGGGCAGAAGTTCGTCGTCATCGAGCCGCCGGAGACGGTGATCGAGCGGATCGTCGCCTTCCGGCGGAGGGTGGTGTTGCCGGCGGCGGCGCCTGCCGGGCCGGCGGCCGGGGACCGGGAGGGCTAGCGGATGGCCCAATCGCGGCGGGCGCGGCGGCTGGACAAGTCGAGTGTGGCAGGCCTGGTGATGGCGCTGGCAGGGATTGTCGGCGGCTTTGTCCTGGAAGGCGGCAAGACGGAGCAGATGGTTGGCGTTTCGGCGGCGCTGATCGTATTCGGCGGATGCGCGGGGGCGGTGATGGTGGCCAATCCGCTGCCGCTGATCGCGCGGGCCTTGAGGCGGCTGAAGGATGTGCTGTTCGAGACATCGTCCGACACGGCGGAGATGATCGAGCAGGTGGTGAATTATGCGGTGTTGGCGCGCAAGAACGGTCTGGTCAGCCTGGAGAACGAGGCGATGAACGCGAAGGATCCATATCTTCGCAAGAGCCTGCTGCTGGCGGTGGACGGGGCGGACCTGGAGGAGATCCGCTCGATGATGCAACTGGAGAGCGATGTAGCGGAGAGCCGGGCGGAGCAGGAGGCGAAGGTATTCGAGTCGGCGGGCGGGTTCGCTCCGACCATCGGCATCATCGGCGCGGTGTTGGGGCTGATCATCGTGATGGGGCAGATCGACGACATGAACAAGGTGGGCCACGGGATCGCGGCGGCCTTCGTGGCGACGATCTACGGAGTAGGCTCGGCGAACATCCTGCTGCTGCCGGCGGCGCACAAGATCAAGCTGCGGGCGGCGCACGACCGGGAGCGGCAGGAGATGATTCTGGCCGGGGTCTGCGGCATCGTGGAGGGGCTGAATCCGAAACTGATCCGGACGAAGCTGGAGGCGTTCGGCCAGACGCGGCAGCCGCAACCGGACGGCAAGGGGTGAGCGGCGATGCGGCGGCATGGCAGGCATCAGCAGGCTGAGAACCAGGAGCGCTGGCTGGTCTCTTACGCGGACTTCATCACGCTGCTGTTCGCATTCTTCGTGATGATGTACGCGAACTCGAAGACGGATCAGGTGCGGGCGCAGCAGATCTCGGAGGCGTTCCGGAATGCGCTATCCGAGGGGCGGATCTCGCAGGCGCTGTCGCGGCTGGTGAACCCGGCGGCCGGGGCGGCGCCGAGAAAGCCCGTCATCAAGGCGGAGCCGCTGAAGCCGCCGGAGAAAGCGGCCGAAGCGGCGGTGGAGCTGCTCCCCTCGCTGAAGCAACTTCGGGAGTCGCTGAAGAAGGAGATCGCCGCCGGGCGGCTGGACGTGCGGATGGAGCGGCGGGGATTGGTGATCAGCCTGCTGGAGGCGACGTTTTTTCCGCCGGGCAACGACACGATCGAGATCGCCACGTACGCGACGCTTGAGACGATCGCCAAGGAGTTGAGGAAGACGCCCAATCCTATCCGCATGGAGGGGCACACGGATTCGATCCCGATTCACACGGAACGATTCAGAAGCAACTGGCATCTTTCAGCGGCGCGGGGGATCGCGATGATGGAGCTGTTCACGAGCCGGTTCGGATTCCCGGCCGAGCGGCTGGGGATCGCGGGATTTGCGGAAACGGCGCCGGTGGCGGCCAACGATACAGCGGAGGGGCGGGCGCGCAACCGGCGCGTGGACATCGTGGTGCTGAACGAGGAGGGGATGATCAGCGAGCCGCAGCGCGTCGCCCCGGCGGCCAACACGCCGGCGAGTGCTCCCTGATAGCTTAGGGGGGATGCTTATTGGATTTCTTCTGCTGCTCGCCCCTCCGCCGGAGGAGTTGCCGCCCGTCTACACGTCGATCAGCGTAACGGCAACGATGGGGCGCGGCGTGAAGGCCGAAGAGGTTCCGGCCGCCACGGCGGTCATCACGGCGGAGAGTCTCGGCGAGCGTCCGCTGGTGACGATCGGCAATGCGCTGGAGGGGACTCCGGGCATTCTCGTGCAGCAGTCGACGACGGCGCAGGTCTCGCCGTTTCTGCGCGGGCTCACGGGCTACCAGGTGCTGAACCTGATCGATGGCGTCCGTTTCAACAACTCGACGTTCCGCTCCGGACCGAATCAATACCTGGCTTTTGTCGAGCCGGCGCAGGCTCAGCGGATGGAGACGGTGTTGGGCGCGGCCGGATCGCTGTACGGCAGCGACGCGATGGGCGGCGCGATTCAGGTGTTGACGCCGGAGCCGCGTTTCGGAATGGACGACCGGCACGAGTGGAACGGCGAGTGGTCGAGCTTCGCCGGGCTGGCGGACCACAGCGCCGGCACGCGATTCCGCATCGGCGGCGGAACGCCCCGCGTCGCCTGGCTCGGGGGCGCGAGCCTGAGGCGCCACAACGACGTGCGGGCGGGCGAAGGACGTGATTCGCGGCATGCGTTGAAGCGCTTTTTCGGCCTCGGGGATGAGCTGATCGGCGATCTCACGGGGCAGCGGCAACGGAACACCTCGTTCACGCAGACGGGCGCGCATGCGAAGCTCTCGGCGCGGCTGACGCCGCGGCAGGCGCTCACCGGCTGGTACCAGTTCAGCCAGCAGGATGGCGTGAACGGCTACAAGGATCTGTGGGGCGGGCAGGGCAGGCTGCTCTCGCAGTTCGCCCCGCAACGGCTGCATTTCGCCTACGCGCGCTGGGAGCTGCTCGAGCGCGGCGGATTCGACCGCGTGGCCGGCACTTTTTCAGTTAACGGGCAGACGGATGGAGCCGTGCGGCAGGGATTGCGGAGCACCGATACGCTGACCGTGGAGCGCAGCAGAGTCCGGTCGTTGGGCTATACGGGGCAGGCGGCGAAGAGTTGGGGCGCCCGGCGGGCGCTGGTTCTGGGGGGCGAGTATTACGGCGAGGCTGTGGCATCGGCCCGGACGGACAACGGGCGGCCGGTCCGGCCGCTGTTCCCGGACAAGGCAGGCTACGGGTCGGGGGGGCTGTACGGCCAGGCGAGCGACGCCTGGTTCGGCGGACGGCTGGCGGCGACGGCCGGTTTGCGCTGGACGCATGCCGGCTTCAGGACGCCCGCCGACGCGCGTTTCGGCGTGCTGGAGTCGAGGCAGACGTTCGACGATGTGACGATGAATGCGAGCCTGGCGTGGCGGGTGCGCGAAGGATTGGAAGTGTTCGCGCTAGGCGGACGCGGCTTTCGCGCGCCGAATCTGAACGACTTGGGGGCGATCGGCCTGAACGACCTGGGCTACGAAATCCCGGCCGGCGAGGCGCGCGGCGCAGCGATGGGGAACAACTCGGGCGCGGCGGCTTTGCCGGTGGGGCGGCCGGTGGAGCGGCTCAAGCCGGAGAGTATCTGGAATGCCGAAGCCGGAGTCCGTTGGCGCAGCCGGAGGCTCCATCTGGAGGCGCGCGGATTCGATTCCGAACTGGCCGATCCCATCGTGCGGCGCACGCTGCTGTACCCGCTGGACGGCATCCCGGCGACGCTTGCCGGGCTGGCTGTGAAGGCCAATGAGCCGACCGCGGCGCAGCGGGCGGCGGGCGTGACGACCGTTTCGACGAGCTTGGACCCGCGCGGGTTGAAGGCGTTCGTCAACGACGGGCAGGCGCGCTACTACGGGGCGGAGAGCATGGCCCGGGCCGAACTCAGCCGATCGGTGCGGCTGGAGGCCGGCTACAGCTTCATCGCCGGCCGCGACCTGTTTCCGAACCGGGCCGTGCGCAGGCTCCCTCCGCAGATGGGCTCGGCGGCCCTGCGCTGGAATCCCGCGCGGCGGCGAATGTGGGTCGAGTTCCGGATGGAGGCGGCGGGCGCGCAGCAGCGGCTGAGCGGCGGCGATCTGGACGACGAGCGGATCGGCGCTTCGCGCAGCCGCAACGACATCGCGGCGTTTTTCAGGGGAGCGCGGATTGCGCCGTGGCTCGATGCGTCCGGTCGGTTCACGCCGACCGGCGAGACGCTGGCCGAGATCCAGGACCGGGTGCTGCCGCGGGCGGTCGCGTCCACGGACTCGCTTCGCGTGCCGCTGTACCGTGAAACCGCGAGGTGGTGGACGGCGGGAATCCGGTCCGGGGTTCCGATCGGCGAGCGATGGACGCTTCAACTGGCGCTGGAGAATCTGGCGGACCGGAACTACCGCCTGCACGGCTCAGGCGTCGACGCACCCGGATTCAACGCCTGGGCCGCTCTCAACTGGCGTTTCTGACAGCAGCAGATCGAGGATCTTCCGGGCCGCGCGCTGGCTGGCCTGCTTGAGCGAACAGCCTTCCGCCCGGGCGCTGGCCTGGGCGCCGAGGCGGGCTTCCACGAGGTAGAGCTTGGCGTGCTGCGGTCCCGATTCCGCCACGATGGCATAGCGCGGCAGGGGGAGCTTGCGGGCGTGGGCGATCTCGAGCAAGGCGCTCTTGGCGTTGAAGGGCGTGGAGGCGGACTCGATCTCCTCGATGGAAGGCGAGGCGAGGATCGCGGATTCGACGAAGCGGCGGGCGGCTTCCAAGCCTCCGTCGAGGTATAGGGCGGCGATGAGCGCCTCGATCCCGTTGGCGAGCAGATTCGGCTTGGCCCGACCGCCGCTGAGCTCCTCTCCCTTGCCGAGGTGGAGAAACCGGCCGAGGCCGATCGCGAGGGCGGCCTCATGCAGGTGGACGGCGCTGACCAGATGGTTCTTCAACCGCGACAGGCGTCCTTCGGGAGCGCCGGGGCAGTGGCGAAACAGGTAATCGCTGGCGAGGAAGCCGAGGATGGCGTCGCCCAGGAACTCGAACGGTTCGTTGTGCCCGGGCGGCTCCACCGGGGGCAGCGTCTCGTTGGGGAGCGATTTGTGAGTCAGCGCGCGCTGGAGCAATTCGCGCCGCTCGAACCGGTGCCCGATTCGAGTTTCGAGCTCTTCCAGCGGCGCGGGAGACGCGGACGGCTTCACTGTTTCGGAACGGCGGCAGCCTTCGCCTTGTTGGCCTCGATCTTCTCCTGGGTGGCGGCCTGTTTGACCACTCCCGCGGCGGCGGGATCGGCTAGCGCCTTGTCCAGGACGGCGATCGCTTCATCGTACTTCTTTTCCATGCGCAGGCAGTTGCCCAGGCGGACCATGGTGGCCGGGTCGGGCTGCATCGAATTGGCCACGGCGAGTCCGAGGTTCTCCGAGCAGTTCGCATAATTCTTGCGGGCGAGAGCGGCCATGCCGAGCGCCTCGTGCGCCTGGCCGGTGTAGTCCTTCTTGCCCGCTTCCCACTGCTCGTCGGTGATCTGCGGGTTGGGTTTGGGCGCGGTCTTGACGAGTTCGATGGCCTGTCTGGCCAGCTTTTCGGAGCGGCCCAGCTTCTCCTCCTTGTCGAGGTCGAATTCGCGGGTCCGTTGAGCGAGGGCGCTGGCCAGCAGGATCATGGAGCCGTAGTTCTTGTCGTCGGCTTCGATCGCCTTCTCGCAGTAGATCATGACGTTGTCGAGGTCGTTCTTCTGCATGGCCGAAAACGCGGCGATGTAAAAGGCGGTCGACTTGAAATCGGTGTCGGCGAACTTGGTGATGAGGTTCATGGCCGCGGCGATCCGGCCGTCCGGATCCTGGACGCTGAACATCGCCTGGATGGCCTCGCCCTCCTTTTGCGACTTCACCTTGAGCTGTTTGGGATTGGCCGACTGGGCGCAGACGAGAGCGCTAGCGCCGAGGGCGGCCAGGATTAGGGCGGGCGATTTGATGCGGGTCATGACACTCCTCAGGGGGTTCTTGGGGCGGCGAGCTGGGCGAGTTCCTGCTCGGCGGCCTTTCTCGCGCCATCGCTGGCGCCTTTGACGGCCAGAGCCGCCTGGTATTGTTTGCGCGCGTTGCCGGGCTCCTGCGCCAGCCGGGCGAGCCGCGCGAGATAGACATGCGCCCAGGCGCGTTCGAAATCCTCGGGATCGGAGTCGAGGATCTTCTCGAACAGCGGCAGCGCGCGGTCGGGATCCTTCTCGATGAAAGCGATGCGCGCCAGGCCGTACCACGCTTTGGCGTGCAGGGCCTTCGGGGCGGGGGTTTCGAGCAACCGCATGTAGGCCTGGCGGGCGGCCGGCAGATCGCGCTTGAGGTAGAGCGCTTCAGCCCGGTCGAACGACTGCTCGGCCGCCGAGGGTTGAGGCGGAGGCGGGGCGGCCGGTTTGACGGTGCGGGCAGCGCGGGCGGAGGCAAACTCGACCTGGGCGATGCGTTTGTCTTCCCTTGCGAGGTCGATGGCATCGATCATCGCAGGGAGGTAGAGCCTGAGCGCCTGCTCCTGTTTTTCGTACAGGCCGAGGGCTTCGTAGAAGTGAGCGGTGAGGATGAAGCCCTCGCGCATCGCCTCCTGCGCGTAGGCGGGACCGAGCGTGCGGTCCAGGCGGGCTTCGACGGCCTTGACGAGGCACATCGAGGCGAGCAGAGAGAAATCGGACTTGTAGGCTTCGTCCAGGATGGGGGAGCCTTGCGCCAGGTCTCCGAGCCCGCGTTTGGCGTCCAGATGTTTGCGGTAGCGGATGGCGAGCGGGTCGAGCAGGTAGTGCAGGTAACTGCGCCGGATGTCGGAGATGCGCGGCCGGACTGAAGGAGTCACTACGACGAAGTAGTCGTCTCCGAAGCTCCGCACGTGGACCTGGTTGGGAGCGCCAAGCAGTTCGACGAAGATCTGGAAGCGCCGCCCGCTGCTTCCGCTGGTGGGATTGCGCAGGTACATGTTGGCTTCGAGGATCGCCTGGGTGACCGGCTGATGATAAAGCTCGATGGCCTGGTCATAGGCCGGCTGGGCGGCGCGCCACAGTTGTTCGAGGCCGGCTTCCTGCCAGAAATCGACCAGGAGGGGGCCCATCGATTCGAGCGCGACGGCGTCGGGCGGCATCTGGTGCGAAGCGAACCGGGGTTTGAAGTCGGGCGGCCCTGCGAGCGCGAGCGCGTAGCTGACATACTGGCTGAGCTCGGCGTTCCAGTCCCACTTGCGGCGCGCCTCGAAGAAACTCTTGAGGCGCTTGACGCTGGGCAGGTTCCGGGCAGCCAGGGTCCGGCGGAGCTCGGCACGGACAGGACTGTTCGTGGGCGAGTCGATCTCCGCGTCATAGCCGGCGGCGTTGATCGCGGCGAGCACGGCAAACAGAGAAGGGCTGGCGTCGAGCTGGCCTGGAGGCGGCGGCTGGGCGGCGCAGGGGAGCGCGAGCGGCCCCGCCAGCAGCAGGAAGAGGGCGAAACAGGGAGGCAGGCCGGCGGCCGGCATCGTGGCATCTTCAGTTTACAGGATTCCGGCGATCCGCCCGGCGCGGGTGGCGGCAGAGGAAGGCGGTGACGCCTGCCCGCTACAGGATTCGCCCGGTCCGCCGATAGGAGGACTGGCGGAGCGGAGACTCGGGTGCAGCAGGGAGCGGAGGGGTCGGGTATATTCAGAGGTGGGTTTGGGCGGGCGGCCGCATCGAGCCGGAGCAGAGGATGGGCTTGCGACACCAGGCAAGGGAGAGTGAACCAATGAAGATGCGTTGGCTCAGTCTGTTGGCAGGAACCGCCGCGCTCGCGTCGCTGTGCCAGGCGCAGCCTTCGGGCATGTGGAGCGCGGGTGGTTTTGGCGGGGGGGGCGCGCTCCGCGGAATCGGCTCGGACGCCGCGCAGGAGTCTCGTCCGCGGAGTCCGAAAGCGAACTGGCGCCCGTGGCTGAGGGTCTCCGGTTACTACAACGACCAGATCACCTTCATCGACGACGGGGGCAATATCGCCAATTCGTACGACAACCGGGGCGGTTACGCCAACTGGGGCTTGTCGGGATCGAAACTGGTCGAAAAGACGTCGGTTTTCGGCGTCTATTCCGGCAGCGCGCTGCTGCTGTCGAACCGGCCGAGCCTGAACGGAACGAGCCATGTATTCCAGCTTGGGGCCGGGCACCGGTTCAACCGGCGGGTCTATGGCGAGGTGCAGCAGATGCTGGGCACGGGCATCGGCGGATTCGGCTTCGGCAGCGGCTTCGCGGGACTGGGCTCGAGCGCGGGCTCGCTGCAGGCCGGCATTCTGGCGCCGGGCAATCTGTTCGGATTCGGCGATCCGGGCATCAACGGATTCGTCGACCAGGAAACGTTCGCCAACCGGACGAACTTTTCAGGCTCGGTCGGAACATTGAGCTACCGGCTGAGCCTGCGTTCGACGGTCAGCGGGAGCGGGGGCGTGTTTTTCACGCGGCGGACGAGCACGGCGCTGTCCGACCTGAATTCGTACATGGCTGGCTCGGGATACATGTATGCATTGAACCGGCGCACGGAGATCGGCGTGGGCTACGGGTACGGCAGTTACAATTTCCCGAACGTGTTTGGAGGCAACCGCGTCCAGACGCTGAATTTGCAGCTGAACAGGAAGTTCGGCGAGAACGGGGGGATCGCTTCGCGCATCGGCGTGACCCGCTTCGACTCGAGCTACATCGGGCTGGTGCCGGTGGATCCGGACCTCGCCGCGATCCTGGGCATCAGCGCGATGACCGCGGCGCAGCAGGCGAAGCGGGCGACGATCTCCGGGGATTTGCACGCCTACTACCACACCGACGCCCTGCACGTTGCGTTCGTCGCCAACCGCAGCGCCATTCCGGGCAACGGGATCATGTATGGGGCGATGCGCGACATGGTCTATCTGAACCTGAGCAGGACGCTGGGAACGGATCGGCTCATCGGCGGGTTGACGGGCGGGGTGGCGCGCAACAGCGGATTCCTGCAGAGCGAGGTGCAGACGCTGACGCAGGCGAACGGCACGCTGAGCTTTACGCTGTTCAAGGGGATGGCGCTGACGGCCGCGGGCGGGGTGCGCTGGCAGCGGCTCAATCGGGGGGCGGCGGCTTTGCCAAGCCGGTTTGCGGCTATCGGGTTGGGGTGGACGCCGGGCGACAGGCCGTTTCTATTCTGAAGTCCCTTCGGGCGGAGGCGTGGGGCTCAGGCGAAGGGAAGGCTGAACTGGCGCAGCGCGAAGTAGGTCCGCGCGCCGTCCCTGGGCTTGCAGGGCACGTGCAGCAGGATGCGGCCGCGCACTGCAGTAGCGATGTGGCGGGCGAGTTCCAGTTCGGGATCGGGCGCCCCGAGAGCGGGTCCGCCGGTGGCGAGAATCCACTCGGTGCTCAGCCGGTTGAGCTCGCTTTCCAGTTCCTGGTCGGCGGAACGCCATTCGCCGTCGCGAAGGAACGCCTTCTGTTTGTGTACGCGTAAGACAACGCCCATTGCACGAAACCCGCATTGATCCTACCATTTCGCCTCGACCGCGAAGCGGAGGAGCCGGCGGAAGGGGCAAATAAAATGAGAAAGCGCGCGGTACCGCTCCACTTCATTGACGGAGGTGGCAGTTGGGTTCGCCCGCTGAAACACGGTACTGGTTTCCGCAAGGAGTGCCGGCATTCGAACAAGATAGGGAGTTCGTTCTGGCCCAGGAGGCAGAGTGGCGTCCCTTCGCGACGCTGACGAGCGTGAGGGATGGGGGTCCGCGGTTTGTGTGCATCGAGGTCGCGGCGGTGCAGCCGGGCTATTGCGCGGAGCTGAGCGCGGAGGATGCCGGGTCGGTCAGCGCGGCTCCGGGGCGGGTGGCGGCGCAGGAGAACGGTTTGCGTCTCTACGCGATCGTCACGGCGGGCGAGGATGGAACGCTGACAGCGAATCTGGCGGCGCCGATCGTGCTGAATCCCGGCGCGGCCGCAGGGGTGCAGGCGATTCAGCCGGGCGGGGAGCATCCGGAGGCGCTGATTGTGCGGCCGGGGCAGGGGGGCGGGGCATGTTAGTGATCCGGCGATCCGAGGGAGAATCCATCCTGCTCAGCGGGGGCATCGAAATCCGCGTGCTCGAGACGGCGGCGAGAAAGGTGGTGCTGGGCATCGCGGCGCCGGCCGAGATCGCCGTACTGCGCAAGGAGGTGGCGGAGGCGGGGCGGGCCAACGTGTCGGCGGCGCAATCGGCGGACTCGCTGCGGATGGCGGAACTGGCGCGGCTGTTCCGCGAGCAGGCGGGGCGCGGATGATCTAAGGTTGGAATCCCGGTCAAAATTCCTCTCATCGCCGGTCTGAGGGCCGATGAGGGCAGTGGATGCGGGCAGCACGTCACAAAGTGGCGGCCGCGGAGCAGGAAATCCGAGGTGCCTACTCATCCAGGAGACGAAGACCGTGGCATTTTCAATCAACACCAACATCGCGAGCATGCAGGCGCAGGAGTACCTCCGCATGACGAGCGAGTTTCAGAGCAAGACCATCAACCGGGTGACCTCGGGATTGCGCATTGTCGCCGCGGGCGACGATGCGGCTGGGCTGGCCATTGCCAACAGCTTCCGCAGCGACCAGGCGGTGCTTTCACAGGGCATCCGCAACGCGAATGACGGGCTGGCGACGCTGCAGACGATCGACGGCGGCATCTCCAACATCAGCAAGCTGCTCGACCGCGCGCGGACGTTGGCGACGCAATCGGCGTCGGGGACGTTCAACGGCAACCGGAGCGTGCTGAACACCGAGTTCAAGAGCGTAATGGAGGAGATTGACCGTCAGGCGCAGGCGATCGGCCTGAACACGGACGGCAAGTTCGCCAAGGAGTTGAAGGTCTTCCTGGGCGGCGGGCGGACGGCGGCCGGCGAGACGATCGGCGCGGACGCGATCACCAACGGCAGCGTCAGTGTCGATCTGAGTTCCTCGACGGTGGACACGCGCAGCCTGGGGTTGAAGTCGTATGCGGCGACCGGCGGATTCGATCTGCGTTCGACCTCGATCACGAGCGTCGCGGCGATCCTGGCCGACGCGAGCAACACGGCCGGCACGGCGACCTTCCAGTTCTATGGGCCGGGCTTCGGCAGCTACTCCTCACCGATCTCGGTCGACGTGAACATGAGCGGCGTAGTCGACACCAACACGCTGAAGGAAGCGATCAACAGGGCGGTCGAGGGCTACACGGTGACGACCCCGGCCGGGCAGGCTTTCAAAGACGCAGGG
>WBZO01006536.1_pt1 | contig 10939 bp, 11 predicted proteins | sample 5204261 | NCBI WGS metagenome assembly WBZO01 (sample SAMN12412400, study PRJNA552823) | activated sludge metagenome | isolation source: activated sludge from anammox sidestream of wastewater treatment plant... | place: USA: North Carolina | collected 2017-09
ACTGTTTCGTGCAAGTATGTATAAAGTCAGAGCGCCCAGTAAACCCGGCAAAAAAACATACAACTCCCGGATGACCAGGAAAATCATAAGCCCCAACAGGGATAGCAAAATGATCTGTCTGATCTGCCGGTTAAACTGCGGGGTTGAATTCATAAATTCTTTTCTTATAAAACGGGGGTAAGATAGATTTTTAGCAACGTTGCTTTTATGATATTTGTTAGTCAGGCCGCCTATTAAAGTCATACCCTGACAGAAGTAAATGAAATACCGGGCTTATTCTGATAGTTCGGGCATCTACGCACAATTAACGGATAAATTCCGGCAGATCATCAAACCGCCCCGCTTCTTTTTCATCCAGTAAAAGATCTTTCAGTGCAAACAGGATGGACTTTTGCACTGTGTACATTTCCCGGTTAAAATTGAACAGGGTGGAGAATTCCACTTCGCTTAAGTGATCTACATACTCCTTTTTATACAAGTCTTTCAGGGTGTTTGAATACTCTGATTGTACCGACCTGTATAGCGAACTGATAAGCTCAAAAAAGCTGTTCTTCTCCTGTGAAGTAAGCAAATAAATGATCTTTTTATAAAATTCGGCAACTCTTTCGCTTGTCATCTTATAAAAGCCATACTTCAGGTCATTAGATGATTTTCTTAGCTGATCTATATCCGGAAGTGCATTCTTCATGCTTTTGGCAGCATACATCATATTCCGTGATGAAGATATGAGTTGCTCCAACCGTACGGAAAATTCTTTTTCTGTAAAAAGCGCCTTATTCTGTATGGCATAATTATAGAGTTCTCCGTGCAGTTGTTTGATAAACTCATACTTCTCTGTCAGGTTTTTAGAACTGAAATCCCTATGCAATTCCAGATTACCTGAATGTATTTCAGCGTTATTCAATGCTTCTGACACAAACTGGGTAACATGATACATGAAATGGCGAATCTCATTCTCCAGTGCCGTCAATACCGGGTATGAATCTACAGACTTCACTTTATGAATGAACAATGTTTCGCTGCCCGGTTTCGTAAAGCGTCTTTCCATCATATTACCGAACCGGTTCAGAAATGGCAAAAACAGAAAGATGTTTATGAGGTTTGCGAAACTCTGAAAAAATACCAATGCGATCAATTCATCTCCGATCCCGATTACTTCCGTAATAAGTTTATTCACCGGTATCAGAAATAGAAAGAGAAGTAAAGCATTTATGACATTAAATAAAAAATTAGCCAGGGCGGCTCTTTTTTTAGGTGCGGTGCCTTTTACAGATACCAGCAGCAACTTAACGGCTGAGCCTGCCCCGGAACCCAGTACAATTGCCGTAGCTGCAAACAGGCTGATCGCATGAGCATATAAAGCGCTCAGTATAATAGCTACTGTAGCAGAACTTGACTGGATCAGCGCTGTAATAAAAAATCCTGCCAGCACAAATACTATAGCCGGCAATTGATTGAGCAGACTCAGGTCAAAATGTATGGCTGCATTTTCAAAACCTTCCCGCATAAAATTCAAACCCAGAAACAGAAAACTGAACCCTGATATCAGCCGGCACCACTGATGAAAACGGCTTTCCTTGTCTGAAAGGATCATTAAAATTCCGAAGATCCCTGTCATGGGTAATGCAAAGTTTTCAATACTGAATTGAAAACCGATAGTGGCCACAACCCAGTTGCTGATTGTAGTTCCGAAATTGGCTCCCAGAATTAATGCCAACGCATTTTGCATGCCGATAACGCCTGTTCCTACAAAAGCCAGCACCATCAGGTTCACCACTGAACTGCTTTGCAAAATACCGGCCACGAATATTCCTCCCAAGGCAGCCTTGACACGGTTGGAAGTGTGTTTTTTCAGGAATAACTTAAATCGTCTGCCGGTCAATCTCGTCAGACCTCCTTCTAAAAAATTCATGCCCAGCATGAAAATAGCAACACCCGCCAGCATTTTCCATATGTCAGGTAAAACCGGCATATTCTATTGAAAACTTTGATTCAATAATACAATAAAAAAATACGTTGAAAAGACTTATTTTACTCAATTGGCCACCAGGTTCAGCAGGTACAGAATTTTATTTGCCGGCACAGCGCTTTTTTCCCGTATTGCATCACCGGATTTGAATATTGCGAGAGATGGAATCAACCGGATATTAAAAGAACTCATACGAACAGGATATTTTCTAACATCCAATTCAATAATAATTTTCATGACTTCTTCATTTTTAATTTTGATAAAACAGCATTGATTAATTTCAGAAAACAGGCTGTCCTGCATAAGACTCAACAATAACGGGTTTACCGGAATTTAAGCCTGCTTATGTAGAATTTATACAAGGTAATTAAAGATGTTTCTCCCTTTTAATTGGATGGCCGCTCCCCTGCAGCGAATCAAGGGTAGAATTGCGGCCTATTTCATTTTGTTCTCCCAGGGTGAGTTCGTCTGTCCCGGCCGTCTGGATCCAGGCATTTCCGTGGCGCCGAAGTATCTGCACATGCAACCCAAACTTCCTTTTAAATTCCTGCTCAATGGATCCTGTTTTTAGTTGAGGATAAATTTCGAGGATGCCTGAATTTTGTTGCTTTCTTATGTCACCTATCCTTTTATGATGTGGCAACAGTTGTTCACTAGGTGTTGCCTCACCCATTTCATGAGGCTCTTGATAAAATTCAAAGCTTAAAAATGGGTAAAATCCTGAAAACTCTTCCCGGATGTCGGCAAGGGTCCTTGTATCATTAATTTCGAGAATCATATCTTAACAGCATTTCGTTGTACAAAAAATTCATAGAGTTTCATCAATACATAGGCAACCACTTCTTTGATGCGTTGAAAGCCTGTGATCAGCAACAATAGGGTTATCAACCATGCTGCCCATGCACTAAACTTTGCTTTTTCACTATATTGATGAATCATCATAACCGGCTCCTTGCAAATACCATTGTTCAGCGCTACAAAATCAAAACAAATCTATCACTAAAAGCAAGCTGCGAAAATGACCACTGTCACCCGGCAGGGTGATTCTTCATCATCCCCGATGATTAAGGATTACTTCTTCAAGCAACATGTATGCCCTTAAGTACAGATAAGACCCATCAGGCCTATTTATTAACTTGAGTGCTCATTTTTAAGAACATGAGTAAGAAAAGCGCCGGCCTTTTATTATACCGTATCAAAAACGGAGTGTTACAATTTTTCCTGGTTCATCCGGGTGGGCCGTTCTGGAAAAACAAAGATGCCGGTGCATGGTCCATACCGAAAGGAGAATTTACAGAGGAAGAACCTTTGGAGGCTGCCAAAAGGGAATTTGAAGAAGAAACAAAACTGAAGCCTCCTGAAAACCTGATACCTCTTACCCCGTTAAAACAAAAAAGCGGAAAACTGGTCTATGCATGGGCAGCTCAGGCTGATTTCGATACCGGCTATGTTCAAAGTAATCTATTCGAACTGGAATGGCCACCCCATTCGGGAAAAAAACAAATGTTTCCTGAAATTGATAAAGCCGGCTGGTTTGATCTGAACAGCGCCAAAGAGAAAATAATACCCGGCCAGTTTCCCTTCGTTGAAGAACTGATCCGTTCAATAGAAAAGGGATAATTCAGGTAGCATAGAACCTGTTACCTGCGCTTCTTTCAAAACGGCCTGTTTTTTTATTCACTTTGATCCTGAAAATAACTCCTTTGATCTCTCCCGTTTGATCGGTAGGGAAAGGCCATTGTGGCGATAAATGCATGGTTTCGCTGCTGATTAAAGGCAAGATACGATCCATCAAAGTTTTAAGCGCATGATCTCTTTCATTTCCGGATACTAATTCTTCATAACCTCCCCACAGCACCACGCTCTGCCAGTTAGCCATGTCCAGCATCCTGTCTGTTTGAAAACACACATTCGGGTTCTTCCGCATCATCTGCACTTTCATTCCATCCAAAGCACGTGCATAAACATATTCGCCGTCATAAGCATAGCTGATCGGAACGACATAGACTACACCCTCTGCATAACAGGCCAGTCGCCCGATGATCTGGCTTTTAAGCACCTCTTCTATTTCCTGAGCATTTAGTTCACCAAACATAATGTTGCTTTTTTCAAAATAGCTTGCAATATATAACAAAGAATCTGATCACCATCACAGGATCAGGCTACAAAAACTAAATTCAACCTTTTTTACTTTATAAAAGACAGCACAGACCATAACCTCACTTTGTTTTCAGAAAGAATTCACTACTCTATCCCGGCAAAGAGTTTGATATATTACCGGAAATCTGACGGCGTAGGTAAATCTTCGGGATCTTCATCCAGGTCTTCCAGAATATAGGTACCCGAAAAACTGCGGGCCATTTCATTTAACCCGGTAAGCGTGAAATCATCCACTCCTGTTGTCTGCTCCCAACGGTCATTTTTATTCCATATTATCTGAACGGAAAGCCCGAATCGTTGCAAAAATTCCCTTTCCACATCAGCTACAGTGAATTCAGGCCTCATTTCAAGGATTCCTGAAACATGTGTTTTCTTAATATCACTTATTAACTTGTCCGGACTGATACGGTCTCTTTCATCAGAAGCCTCATATTTATCATGCTTCTTTTCATAAAAACGAATCTGCAAATAAGGGTAAAAATCAGAGAACGCTTTTTCAATATCTCCGATCCTGGCATTGTCGTGAATCCCGATATGCATAGGTTATTATTTTATTGCTTTAATGATAACAAAAGAGCCCTCTCCGTATCCTTTTTTAGCCGGCTCAAATTCTTTTATTTCATCCAGCGGCCGGAAAAGTGTCTGCCTGAATTGAAAATCTTTAAACCGGATACCATTTAATTCCAAAATAATTCTATCAACATTATAAAAATTGGCATTCTTATAAAACACACTGTAAGGCTTTCTCTGCTCATAGAATTTCCCGATTACACTCTCTTTATCAATGAAAGCAACGATGAGTGCACCTCCCTTTTTTAATACACGATGAGCCTCTTTGAAAGCCTGGGACAGGTTTTTAAAATAACTGATACAAAAAGCCATTAACACAAAATCGAACTGCATGTCTTTATACGGCAAATGTTCCACCACAGCATCCATCACTTCAATGCCTCTTTTCAAAGCTAAAGCTCTCATGTTAGGTGCAGGTTCGATCCCTTCCCGGATCCCCAGCTCTTTGGCAAACCTGCCGGTGCCCAGCGCCACTTCCATTCCTCTGATATTCTTTCCTGAGGGCAAAAGTTCGCGGATAGCTTCCACTTCACTTTGAAAAACAAACGGATATTTTTCATACCATTTTTCATAATCCGCCACATGGTCATTAAAAGGCAATGTTTGTATCATAAAACAGGATTTTGATCAAATAATATCAAAACTATTTTTTCATTACCTTCTTTACAATGACAAGGAACAGTAAAATTTATGATAGCAGTCAAAATCTTTCTTTGATCATGCACTTATTTTTATCAGAATAGAAACTCAATATATGGCTACAGGAACAAGGACAAGCGATGTACTTTTTGCGCTTCAAAATGAACAGGGAAATGCCTGTGTATCTGTAATCGTACCCACTCACCGTACTTCACCGGACCGGAGGGCAGACAGGCTGGTTTTGACGAAAGCTATCAAAAAAGCAGGGCAACTTCTGAAAGCTGAATATCCCGCTGATCTGTCCGCACTTCTTATGAATAAATTAGACAAACTATTTCAGCAAATAGATTTTGACCATAACGAAGAAGGATTAGGCCTGTACGTATCGAAAAATATTCAATTGATCGTATCATTTCCTTTCCCTGTTAAAGAAAAGGTGGTGGTGGGAGACAGTTTTCAGATCCGGGACGTTTTGTATAAAGAAAATTATTCTGAACCTTATTATGTGCTGTTGCTTGCCGATAACAGCGCTCAGCTTTATCATGGCTCCTGGACCGAACTGGAAGAAATAAAAGACAAAAATTTCCCGATGGAATATGAGGAAGAATATTCTTATGATCCTCCGGGCCGCAACATGTCGTTTTCCGGTCAATTTCATATAAAGAGCCTGGAAAAAGACAAGTCCAAATTAAAAACGACCCGCTATAAGAAATTTTTCCAGAACGTGGATAAGCTATTGAATGGATTCTTAGTAAACGATGAGCCGCTGATAATTGTTGGCGCTGACAGACTCTCTGCCCTTTTTGAAAGTGTTTCAACTCATGAAAAAAACATTGCAAGAAAAATAACGGGCAGCTATGGTTCTCTCAGCCTTAAGCAACTTTCAGATCTTGTGTCTATGGTAATATTCGGCCATTTGCAATATAAAAGAGCTGAGCTCATTGAGGAATTTATCCGTAAATACGGGCAGGGCCTTGCTACCAGCGGTATTCAGGATGTGTGGAGTACTGCAATGGAAGGGAAAGCTTTCAAACTTTTAGTGGAAAAAGATTATCATAAACAGGGTTTCCTGGATGAGAGCCGGTATCATCTTTCCCTGCGGCCTCCGCAAAAGCCGCACACTGTATTGACAGATGCTGTTGACGACCTGATAGAATTGGTATTGAAAAAAGACGGTAAGGTTTTCTTCGTGGACAACGATTCATTGAAAGATTATCAAAGGATCGCATTGATCACACGCTATTGACCCGGTCATTATGCTTTAAAGAAATCCGGAGAATTTTTTATCTCGTTACTTTTAAAATTTTCCAAATTCAGCCAGGGAGCCTTTGCACAGTAAATTTAACTTATTAACCTTTACGGAAAAGCCATCTCATTAAAACCCCGATACTTCATTATGTTTTTAAAGTATTTCTGATCTCTGCCGGAACTGTTTCATCAGCTATTGCTTAGTTTACTACTGTTGAATAAAGGCCTGTTTCATGCAAATTTTTCTGATAAATTTGTAAGAACATGTCAGGAGGTAAGCCAAAAGAAAATTTACACAGCTACACAAAGAATAATAAAGTTCAGCTTATCCGGGGCGGAAAAGAGTATTTTGATCTCCTGCTGAAGCTGATCGGTATGGCAAAGGACACCATACATCTCCAGGTATATATTTACGATGATGATGAAACGGGGAAAAAAGTAGCCGAAGCTCTAAAAGCTGCCGTGCAAAGAAAAGTGCAGGTGTACCTTATGGCCGATGGGTATGCCTCACAGGTAATGTCCCAGAAATTTATTGATGAGCTACGGGCTGCCGGAATTCATTTCCGCCTTTTTGAACCTGTTTTCCGGAGTAAATATTTTTATTTCGGCAGAAGGTTGCATCATAAGGTATTTGTGGTGGACACCCGTTATGCCTTAGTAGGCGGATTAAATATTTCTGACCGGTATAATGATATGCCCGGTCAACCCGCCTGGCTGGATTTCGCATTGTTTGCAGAAGGTGAAATTGCCAGGCAATTATGTGTTCTTTGCTGGAAAACATGGAGGGGGTTTCCAAAAAGAATGGGCATTACCCCCTGCGAGGAAAAAGATTTGCAATTCAATTTTTCCGATGAAGAAAAAAGCACCGTGCGGATGCGTCGTAATGATTGGGTAAGAAGAAAGAACGAAATATCCCGCACCTACATTGATATGTTCAAAAATGCAAAATCCGAGGTCACCATTTTATGCAGTTATTTTTTACCGGGAAGAACAATCAGTAAATATATTTTGCAGGCTTTGGAGCGTGGCGTGACAATAAAAGTGGTGCTGGCCGGATTATCTGATGTCATGATAGCAAAATATGCAGAACGCTATATTTACGACTGGATGCTCCGGCATAAGATCAGGATCTACGAATACCAGGGAACGGTATTGCACGGAAAAGTTGCGGTAAGTGATAAAGCGTGGGCTACTATCGGGTCTTACAATGTCAATAATATCAGCGCCTATGCAAGTATTGAATTGAACCTCGATATATTGAATCCTTCTTTCGCCAGAAGCTTAGACAATTTTCTGGAAGAGATCATCCGTACAAACTGCCTGGAAATAACCAAAGAGAGGCTTGCCAAAACCACCACCTTGTTCAAACAATTCATACGGTGGAGTTCTTACCAGATCATAAAACTCGGATTCTACCTGTTCACTTTTTATTTCCGGGAAAAAAACTGAAAGAAAAATTATTCACCTTCAATTCTTCTGATCAGCGCTTTAGTGGTGTTCCAGTTCCATCCTGCAAACCGCCCACGCTGAACAACGAATTCGTTTCCATCCTTCTGCTGCAAATAATAATAAAAGGCAAAACTGCCCGGTGAAGAAGTCTTTATGGTATCAGGGTGATACCATCCTACGATCTGCTCAAACCGGAGATCATTGAACACAAGCGTGTCATGCCATTTTTCCACAGTATAAAATCCTTTTGAAAAACGGATCAGCCTTTGTACTTCATCCGTATTACGTACAGGATCGAGCAGCGAATCGTTCTGAGGATAAAAACGAATGTCAATCTTTTTCGTGCGGTCGAACACGGAATAATATCCGGTATAAAATCCGTTATTACTTTTTGCTGCCACATACCATAGCCAGTTATTCAAAGGAGTCGGAGTGGTCAGGTAATCTGTGTAAGATATCCGTTGTTCTTTCAGCATATCCCTGATGTCTGAATCGGTCTTGAACTTATTCACCACACAATACATAAAATACAAAGTGCTGATGCCTAACCCGAATTCAAGCCAGAATTTTCTTTTTGGATGATCTTTCTTTAATACCAGCAAAACGACCAAAGCAATACCCAGCCATACCGAATAAAACGGATCTGCAACAAAAATGGTATTGAAAGAGATCCGGGCATGGCTGAAAGGTTCCAGCCAGCCAGTGCCATAATTGTTAAAAGCGTCAATGAATAAATGTAAAAGCAGTTCAATCAAAAAAAAGAAAAACCATGTTCGTAAAGAAATACCTGATTTTTTAAACCACCGGCGAAAAAGATATGCCAACATAACGGCCATCAGCAAGGCAAACAGGAATGAATGAGTGAAACCCCGGTGTGCCAATAAACTGCGGTCTATACTCATCCAGAAAGCAGTCACAAAATCAAGGTCAGGGATACTGTTTGCAATAGCTCCTATCAGCAAAGCTTTTTTTCCCAGCTTTTTACCAAGCATTACTTCGCCGACGCAGGCGCCTAAAGCTATATGGGTGAGCGTATCCATTTTAAATTATTACTGCATCATTCAATACAAACTTTACATGACCTGATCCCCGATCGTATTCCTGTTTCCAACGTTACCCGCTTTTTAGAATTATAACGGAATATCGTGATCCCCTTTGCCTTCTCCTTCCATGCTTTCCTGAAAATCCCGTCAATATCGGATAAGGTTGCGGACTCGGGGAGATTGATTGTTTTAGAAACTGCATTGTCCGTATGTTTCTGAAAAGCCACCTGGTGCTGCAAATGTCTTTGCGGAGAAATATCCATGGCAGTTTTAAAAAGCGCTTTCACCTTTTCAGGAAGTTCATCCACACGGGCAGCTGTTCCTTCCCTTGACACCTGATCCAGTATCTTATCGGTGAACAAATTATTTCTCTTAAGATAATTGACAAAAAAAGAATTAACGGAGAGAAGGCTTTCATCATTCAAAACATGATGTCGCTGATACACCAGGGCAAACAAAGGTTCTATCGAAGATGAAGTATCTGCGATAATGGAAATGGTGCCGGTGGGTGCAATACTTGTTCTCGTCGCATTGCGGACAGGAGTGCCGGGATAATAAATACTTTTATCCCAGTTGGGGAAATTTCCTCTCTGAGCCGCCAGACGAACAGAAGCTTCTCTGCTCTTCTGTTCAATGAACTGCATCAATTGTCCGGCAAGGGCCACTGCTTCATCTGAATCGTAACTTATTTCCAGTTGGATCAGCAGCTCCGCCCAGCCCATTACCCCTAACCCTGTCTTTCTGTTTCCGGTCACGATCTTTTTTATTTCCGGAGTCGCATAATGATTCACCTCGATCACATTATCCAGGAAACGGACGGCACCATCAATGATCCGCTCCATAAGATTCCAGTCTATCTCATTTCCATTTATCAGTCTGGAAAGATTGATAGAACCAAGATTGCAACTTTCATAAGGCAGTAAAGGAACTTCTCCGCATGGATTGGTTGATTCAATTTTTCCGACACCCGGCACAGGATTCTTCTCATTGATAGTATCCAAAAAGATCAGTCCGGGGTCTCCGGTTTTCCAGGCGTTTTCGATGATCAGATCCCAGATTTGTTTTGCAGGAAGAGATCTTACGGTTTGCCTTGTATTCGGGTGGATCAATTTCCAGTTTCCGTTTTGTTCCAATACTTTCATGAATTCATCATACATGCCAACGGAAATATTGAAATTCTGCAAGGTATCTTCAGATGATTTTGAAGTGATGAATTCCTCAATATCCGGATGATCAATATTAAGGATGCCCATATTGGCGCCACGCCTTTTTCCTCCCTGTTTGATATGTTCGGTGGCAGAATCAAAAATTTTCATAAATGAAACCGGGCCGGAAGCAGTGCCTCCTGTTGCCGTTACAATATCATCTTTCGGCCTCAGGTGTGAGAAATTAAACCCTGTTCCTCCCCCACTCTGCTGGATCAATGCCGCTTGTTTCAGTGTTGTAAAAATTCCATCCATATTATCTTCCACAGGCAATACGAAGCAGGCGCTGAGCTGGCTTAAAGAAGTTCCTGCATTCATCAGCGTGGGTGAGTTGGGAAGAAACAATAAATGACTCATCAGGTAATAAAATTCCTGCTCCCATTTCACAGCGTCATCCTGATCTCCCCAGAATAATTCAGCAGATGATATCGCTTTGGCTACACGGCGGAACAATTCATCAGGAGTTTCTGCAAGATTGCCCGACCGGTCTCTCCGCAGATACCGGCTCTGTAAAACTTTTATGGCATTATCTGATAAAGTGATCATCTTATTATTTCTAACCAAAAAATAAAGTTCCTCCCAATACAAACAAGTTCACCAATGCATGCGATACCACTGCCCAAAAGACAGACCGTGTATAAAAAGTAACGATGGCC
>WBZO01006767.1_pt1 | contig 10939 bp, 8 predicted proteins | sample 5204261 | NCBI WGS metagenome assembly WBZO01 (sample SAMN12412400, study PRJNA552823) | activated sludge metagenome | isolation source: activated sludge from anammox sidestream of wastewater treatment plant... | place: USA: North Carolina | collected 2017-09
ACACCGACTTGCGTTTGTCCGCGGCCACCGCGCGCTGCAGGCCTGCCTGCAATTCGCGGCACAGATCGTCGCCATCCTCGATGCCGACCGACAGACGCAGCAGGCTGTCGCTGATGCCGGCATTGCGGCGTGCCTCGGGCGCCATCGAGGCATGCGTCATCGTCGCCGGATGGGCAATCAGGCTTTCCACGCCGCCCAGCGATTCGGCCAGCGAGAAGAATTGCAGACCATCGAGAAAAGCTTCGATCGCCTCGATCCCGCCAGCAAGCTCGAAGCTGAGCATCGCGCCGAATCCCTGCTGCTGACGGGCTGCCAGCGTATGCCCCGGATGCTGCGCAAGCCCCGGCCAGTACACGCGCGACACCGCCTCGTGGGCATCGAGCAGCGCGGCCACGCGCGCCGCATTCTCGCCATGCGCGCGCAGGCGCGGGCCGAGCGTGCGCAGGCCGCGCAGGGTGAGGAAACTGTCGAACGGCGCACCCGTCAGGCCCAGGCAATTGCCCCACCACTTGAGCTGATCGGCGACCGCGGCATCGCGCGCGATCACTGCCCCGCCAACCACGTCGCTATGGCCGTTGATGTACTTGGTGGTCGAGTGCACGACCACGTCGGCGCCAAGCGTGAGCGGCTGCTGCAGCGCCGGTGACAGGAAGGTGTTGTCGACCACGCACAAGGCACCGACTGCATGCGCGGCCTGCGCCACATGGCGCACGTCGGTGATGCGCAGCAGCGGATTGGATGGCGTCTCCACCCACACCAGCGCCGGCTTTTCGGTCAACGCCGCCGCCAGTCGAACCGGATCGGTGAGATCGGCGAACTGCAGGCGGAACCGCCCCTTCCTTGCCCATGCGTCGAGCAGTCGCCAGGTGCCTCCGTAACAGTCGTGGGCTGCCACCACCAATCCACCCGCCGGCACCAGCTCCAGCGCCAGGGCCACCGCGGCCATGCCGCTGGCGGTGACCACCGCGCCGGCACCGATTTCCAGATCGGCCAGTGCCGATGCCAACTGGTCGCGCGTGGGATTGCCGCTGCGCGAATAATCGTAGGCACGCTTGCGACCGAATCCCTCGAAGGTGTAGTTGGTGCTCAGATGCAGCGGTGGCACCACGGCGCCGTGCTGGGTATCGCTTTCGATGCCGGCACGCACGGCGCGGGTCTGGGTGGCAAGGCTCATGACAAATCTCCGGCAAGGGCAAGCGTTTCGATGAGGATCGCGCCGATCTGCGCGTCCTCCTTGAGAAATCCATCGTGGCCGTAGCGCGACTCGATGACATGCAGCTGCGCTGCAGCGCCGCAGCGGCGCTGCAGATCGCACAGATCGGCCAGCGGCACCACGCGATCGGAAGAAATGCCGATCAAGGTAGTCGGTACGCGAATCTGCTCCGGTGCGACCGCGTGCAGGTCGATCGACTCCGACAGCGCGAGGTAGCGCGCGCCGTCGAAACGCGCGACGAAACGCTCGCCGGCCGCACACAGCCAAGGCTCTTCGGCGAAATGGAAACGACCATCGGCATACACCGGTTCGCCACTGCAGCGTTCGGCGAACTCACGTTCGCTGCGATAGGTGGTCATGGCCAGCCGGCGTGCCAGCGCAAGTCCGGCTGCGGCATCGCCGCCACGCTCGCCCAGGCGCACGATTTCGCGCTGGATATTGCGCAGGGCAATGCTCAGCGGGTGCGCGCGATGCGCACCGGCGATGGCAATGAGCTGGCGCAGACGGGTCGGATGGGCGGCGGCGAAAGCCAGGCCGACCATCGCACCGTATGAGGCACCGACATACGCCTGCACGCACGCGATGCCGAGCACATCGAGCACACCCGCCAGCGCCTCAGCCTGGTCGCTGCTGTCCACTGCCCGCGCCTCGCCGAGATCGCGCTGTTCGAGCCAATCGATCGAGAGCACGCGACATCGACGCGTATCGATCGCCCGGCCTTCGCCGGCGATGCCGCGCCACCAGCCTTCACGCACCTGATCGTCCAGGGTGTCGCGGTTGGCCGAGATGCCGCCCTGCACGATCACCACCGGCGCGCCGATCGCGCCTTGCAGCCGCCAGCGCACCCGCACCTCGCGCACGCCATCGGCGTGCCGGGGGGCAAAGCGCAGCAGGGACTCGCCGCTCCGGCTTTCGCGCATCTCCGGCGTCACCGGAAATTCGAGCTGGGCGCCACCACCGAAGGGAGTGCGGTCGGCGAGATCGAGTGCGGTGCTGTGCAGGGACATGCTGATTCTCCGGTTCCTGCCCATCTGCCGCGGAACCGGGACAAGCGCCGCACGACAGCCGCGGCGAACGCGGGTATCGATGCGACTCATCTCTCGGCGGAACGCACCGGCGTCCCCGCGGGAATTGGCACCTGGCGCCATGGATGGCGCTGGTTGCCCCGACGTCAAAGGGCCTGTCCCTCGGTCGGTCTCGATGAGCGATGGCGCATCCTAGGTTCGAGCCATGCTTATGTCAATAGGTGTATAGACGTCTAAACATCCATTCTAAGAAATACCATTCATGCATCGCCACAGACCACGCGCCGCCGAGCACGGCGCGCCGCAAATTCCTCTTGTTCATATACTGGGCACACCCAAGCCCATCGGAGTTCCGCCATGTCGATTCGCCCCGCCTGCCTGGCCATCACCCTCGCCCTGGCCAGCCTGTCACCCTGGCCGGCGCTGGCCGAAACGACCGCCCATGCCCTGCCCGAGACCATGGACATGCTGCGCCATGCCATCGCCATGCCCACCGTGGCCGGCAAGCATCAGGTACCGGCGCTTGCGCGCTACCTGGCCGACAAGCTCGCGGCCGCCGGCCTGCCCCGGGCCGACATCGAAATCATTCCGGTCGGCGAAACCGCCGCGCTGGTGGCGCGCTACCGCGGCACCGGCAAGGCCAAGCCGATCCTGCTGTCCGGACACATGGACGTGGTGGCCGCCAATCCCGCGGACTGGACCCGCGATCCGTTCACCCTGTTCGAGGAAGGCGGCTATCTCTACGGCCGTGGCGTGGCCGACATGAAAACCAACGTGGTGGCCCTGGTGGCCACCCTGATGCGCCTCAAGCGCGAAGGCTTCGTCCCCAACCGCGACCTGATCCTGCTCCTCTCGGGCGACGAGGAAACCGAAATGGCCTCCACGCGCGAACTGGCCAAGCGCTTTCACGATGCCGAATTCCTGCTCAACGCGGATGCCGGCGGCGGCACCTACGACGCCCAGCTCAAACCCGTGCTTTACAGCATCCAGGCCGCAGAAAAAACCTATGCCGATTTTCAGCTGAGCGCCACTTCGCCGGGCGGCCACTCCAGCGAGCCGGCGCCCGGCAATGCGATCTATCGCCTGGCCCGGGCACTCGAGCGCATCGCCGCCTACACATTCCCCGTGCAGCACAACGAAATCACCCTGGCCTCGTTCAAGGCCACCGGCGAGCACGAACACGGCCCGCTGGCCCAGGCCATGCGTCAATTCGCCGCCCACCCGGATGACGCCCAAGCCGCCGCCACGATCGCCGCCGACCCGGCCTATGTCGGCCAGCTGGGCACCACCTGCGTGGCGACCATGCTCGATGGCGGGCACGCGCTCAACGCCCTGCCACAGCACGCCAGCGCCAACATCAACTGCCGGATCTTCCCGGGCACGCACGCGGCCGCCGTGCAGGACACCCTGGCACGCGTGATCGACGATCCCTCGATCACGATCCAGCTCCGGCAGCCGCCTCCGGTGGAGAGCGCCGCATCGCCGCTGCGGGCCGACGTGATGACAGCCGTCGCGGCGACCATCCACGAACGCTTTCCCAGGCTCACCATCGCGCCCGGCATGTCCTCCGGCGCCACCGACAGCCTGTATTTCCGCAACGCAGGCATTCCCAGCTATGGCGTCGACCCGACCTTCGCCAAGCCCGGCGATGCCTTCGCCCATGGGCTCAACGAAAAAATCCGCGCCAGCGAAGTCCCGGCCGCGCTCGATTTCTGGCACAGCCTGCTGAAGCGGCTGTCGCGCTAGGCCGCGACCGCGGCAAACCGCCGATCCACGCTACAATTGGCGGTTTGCCCCTTCGCGCAAACCCATGTCCGACACCCGCACCGAAACCGCGCGCCGGCGCACCTTTGCGATCATCTCGCACCCCGACGCCGGCAAGACCACGCTGACCGAAAAGCTGCTGCTGTTCGGCGGCGCGATCCAGATGGCCGGCTCGGTCAAGGGCCGCAAGGCCGCACGCCACGCCACCTCCGACTGGATGGCGCTGGAGAAGGAACGCGGCATCTCGGTCACCAGCTCGGTGATGCAGTTCCCCTACGAGGGCAAGATCGTCAACCTGCTCGACACGCCCGGCCACGCCGACTTCGGCGAGGACACCTATCGCGTGCTCACCGCGGTCGACTCCGCACTGATGGTGATCGACTGCGCCAAGGGCGTGGAGGAACGCACGATCAAGCTCATGGAGGTGTGCCGCCTGCGTGACACGCCGATCATGACCTTCATCAACAAGCTCGACCGCGAGGGTCGCGCCCCGATCGAACTGCTCGACGAAGTGGAATCGGTGCTGAAGATTCCGTGCACCCCGGTCACCTGGCCGATCGGCATGGGTTCGCGGCTCAAGGGCGTGTACCACCTGCTGCTGGATGAAGTGCATCTGTTTGAACCGGGGCGCAATTTCACGCGCCAGGATTCGACGATCTTCAAGGGTCTGGACGACCCGCAGCTGGCCGCACGCATCGGCGCCGAGGCACTGGCCGAGCTGCGCGACGAACTGGAGCTGGTGCGCGGCGCCTCACACGCCTTCGATGCCGGGGAATATCTCGCCGGACGCCTGACGCCGGTGTTCTTCGGCTCGGCGGTCAACAACTTCGGCGTACAGCTGCTGCTCGACTTCTTCGTCGAACATGCGCCGGCTCCGCGCCCGCGCGCCACCACCACGCGCCAGGTGCAGCCTACCGAAGAGGCCCTGAGCGGCTTCGTGTTCAAGATCCAGGCCAACATGGATCCGGCGCACCGCGACCGCGTGGCCTTCCTGCGCGTGTGCTCGGGCCGCTACGAGGCTGGCATGAAGATGCTGCACGTGCGCAGCGGCAAGGACATGCGCATCGCCAACGCGCTGACCTTCATGGCTTCCGACCGTGAAATCGTCGCCACCGCCTGGCCTGGCGACGTCATTGGCCTGCACAACCACGGCACGATCTCGATCGGCGACACCTTCACCGAAGGCGAATCGCTGGCGTTCACCGGCATCCCCAATTTCGCGCCCGAGCTGTTCCGCCGCGCGCGGCTCAAGGATCCGCTCAAGATGAAGGCGCTGACCAAGGGACTGGCACAGCTGTCGGAGGAAGGCGCCACGCAGTTCTTCCGTCCGCTGATGTCCAACGACCTGATTCTGGGGGCGGTCGGCGTGCTGCAGTTCGACGTGGTCGCCTATCGGCTCAAGGACGAGTACGGCGTGGAGGCGGTGTTCGAGAACGTCGGCGTCGTCACCGCCCGCTGGGTGCAGGGCAGCGACGCGAAAAAGCTGGAGGAATTCCGCGAGAAGAACGCGATGAACCTGGCCATCGACGCCGCCGACCAACTGGTCTACCTGGCGCCCTCGCGCGTCAATCTGCAGCTCACGCAGGAACGCTGGCCCGGCATCACGTTTGCCGCCACGCGCGAACACGCCAGCAGCACGCTCGGCACGGACTGAGCTGCCGCCAACCCTGCGCAAACGAAAACGCCCGGCCATGGCCGGGCGTCGGATCATCGGCTGCGCATCGCGCGGTCAGCTGCCGCCTTCGGAAAAATCGCTGCGGAACAATTCGTCGGACCTGGTCGCCTCATGCGCCAGCGCGTCACTGGACGAGAAGATCCTGTCCTGCTTGCTGAACACGCGCTCCGCAGCGACCGGCACAGGCGTTGCCGCGGCCATGCCGGTCGGGTGATGCAGCTCGTTGCGATGCACCGCCAGTACCGCCACCGCGGCCAGCAGTCCGGCGGCCAGCGGCGCGGCCCAGCGCAGGCGCGACATCATGCCGTGCCGCCGCGCCGGTGCTGCGCGCATCGGCATCGCCGTGCGCACGCGCCGCACCTGCGTGGCCAGCGCCTGCGAATCGTCCTGCAGCGCAATCAGCAGACGCGCCAGGTCGGCATGCGCCGCCGAATCCGCAATGGCCTCGATGGCGGCCTGGCGCCGCCCGGCTTCGGCAGGCGCCCGCGCGACGGCAGCGCACAAGGCATCGGCATCGACCGGAGCCACGGCCGGCCTGGCAGTCAGGCGGCGATACAGGCGGGACAGCGACATTTCGTTCATGGCATCAGTCTTCAAAGTCACCCAAACCCAGCTCGCGCAGGCGCTGCTTGAGCTCTTCGAGCCCGCGCGAGACCAGTTTCCGCGCCGCCTCAGCCGACGCGATGCCGGCCAAATCGGCGATTTCCTGCAGCGAAAAACCCTGCAGGTGCAAGGCAATCGGCAACCGCCGACGCTCCGGTATCTCCGCCAGACAACGCTGCAGTCCCTGCAGCCGCTCCTGGTCACCGGCCCGGTGCTCCGGCGCGACCTGGGTCGTCGGCCAATCAATCGATCCGTCGTCTTCCTCCGGTAGCGGCTCCGCCGCCCGTACCTGGGCCCGTCGCAGGGCATCGATGACCGTGCTCGCAACGACCCGCTGCACATAAGACGCATGAAAGGCCCCGGAGCGGTCACGCTCCAGCGCATGCCAGAGCCGGATGCGCACTTCCTGCTCGACATCGGCCGGATCGATGCCATGGCGATCCAGGCCATAACCGACCAGCAGCCCGCGAACCCGGGCGCCATAGGTGGCCAGCAGTTCTTCGAGACGGGCGTGGACGGGATCGCTGGGGGACGTCATGCGCGACACGCGGCAGATGCCGCGCGGATTCTCCGGAAACCGAGGGGACGGCAGCGTCGATGGCCCAGTGTAGCGGGCCGGCTGCCGCAGGAAAGGATACAGGCGGGCACGGAACTCAGGAATTGCCGGGCACCTCCTGCCGCGCGGGGTTCGGATAAGGCCCGGGAAAATCAACCCGTCAATATTCCTTTCCGTTGCCGGATATGACTAGAATCCTTCCCGATTGGAGTGTGCCGCCGCGGTAGCGCGTTGCAGAATGCATTGCGCACGACACCGCTGGAGATCGATTTGAACCGCAGTTTGCGCGTGGCAGGCCTGATGCTTGCCGCCATTGTTGTCAGCTTCACCGCCGCGTCACCGACGCTGGCGGCGGCATCCAAGGCCCGCACAGGCACGGCGGCGGCACCGCAGCATTCCGCCGCCACCAGCAAGCGCCGCGCCAGCAAACCCCGCAAGCGTCCTCAACGCGTCACGAAGCGCACCTTGCCGCCCGTCGTCATACCGCTGGTCGACGCACACGCGGTGGCAACCGACCCTGCTGCGGTCGCCCGCGATTTCAACGCCTGGCTGGATGACCTCGCCACAGCCAATTCGGTCTCCGGACTGGCCGCCGCTGTGATCAAGGACGATAAGGTCCTGCTTGAACGCGGCATCGGTTTCGCGGATGCCGATACCCGGGAAGCCGTCACGCCCACCACGGTATTTCGCCTTGCCTCGCTCTCCAAGGCGTTCGCTACCGCGATCACCGGTTTGCTCGTCAATGACGGACGACTGCGCTGGGATACGCGCGTCGCCGACCTGCTGCCGACCTTTGCTCTCAGCGACGTCGCCGCCGGCCCACAGCTGACACTGCAGGACATTCTCAGCCACCGCGTCGGCCTGCCGCACAACACCTACGACAACCTTCTTGAGCAGGACGAACCCTACGAAATGCTGGTGGATCGCCTCAAGGAGGTGCCACTGACCTGCCCGGTCGGCGACTGCTACGGCTACCAGAACATCGCCTTCAGCCTGATTGGCGATGTGATCTTCGCCACCACCGGCGACTTCTACTATCACCTGGTCGAAAAGCGCATCTTCCATCCGCTGGGCATGACCACGGCCACCTATGGCCGCGATGCGCTGGAGACCTCAAAAAGCTGGGCGCGACCGCATCGTCGCAGCGCCGGCGGCTGGTCATCCTTCGTGCCGGCCGAGGCCTACTACCGCGTCGCCCCAGCCGCCGGCGTCAATGCCAGCCTGCGCGACATGGAGCAATGGCTGATGGCGCAGATGGGCGAGCGGCCCAGCGTGCTGCCTCCCGCACTGCTCGCCACGCTGCACACCCCGCTGGTCAGCACCGACCGCGAACTGCGCAGCACGCCGTGGCGGCGCGGCCGCCTGCGCAACGCGCAGTACGCACTGGGCTGGCGCATCTACGACTACGCCGGAGAAACCCTGATCTACCATGCCGGCGCAGTGCAGGGCTACCGTGCGATGATCGGATTTCTGCCGAAATACCGATTCGGCGTGATCATGTTGTGGAACTGCGAATCGGCCGCACCCAGCGGCCTGTTGCCGATGCTGCTGGATCGCTATCTTGGCCTGCCCAAGATCAACTGGGCCGGCATCGAGGACGGCAGCGACGACAAGGTCGAAGATGCTGCGCCCAGCGGCGGGGCACGACGATAACCGCAGCGACAATCACCTTCGTCGAGCCGGCGCGGTGGACATGATCCGCACCGGTTCGGCACGCGCACGGCAGCCCGGCTGCCGTGCGCAGGATCACCTCATTGACCGAGATTGAACTCGATGCGACGGCGCAGCGTCGATGCCACCGGCTGTCCATTCTCCAGCTTGGGCTCGAACTTGGCGCGCTCGACGGCGCGCACCGCCTCACGGTCGAACACGCGGGCTGGCTGCGACGCAACCACGTGCGCGTTCTGCACTTCGCCACTGGCTGCCACCGTGAACTCGACTTCAACCCAGCCGCTTTGGCGATTGCGCGCCGCTGCTGCCGGATAGGTCGGACGTGGCGGCGTCACCACGCGCACTTCGCGCGACTCACCCTGCGGCGCAGCCGGCGGTGCCGGCGTCGCTGGCGGCGTGGCCTTGGCCACTTCGGCCGGCTTGGGCGCAGAACCGGTGGCCGCTGCCGGCGCCTGGCTCGTCGCGGAAGCCGTTGCAGGCGTCGTCGCCTCGGTGGGCGTGGCCGTCTTGGCCGCAGCAGCAGCAGCGGCAGCGGCGGCGGCGGCCGCTTCCTGTTGCGCCTTGAGCGCCAGATCACGCTCGTTCTGCTTCTTCTTGGCGTCCATCTTGCTGCGCAGGATGGTCAGCGCATAGTTGCTCGGGTCCGCCTTGCCGAGCAGATCCATGATGCGCGTGGCTTCGTCCATGTTGTTCTGATTGATCTGATCCTCGGCACCCGCCGTCGCAAACGGGAACAACTCGCGCAGCGCATCCTTCGCACTGGTGTTGTCCGGCTGCTTTTCGAGGATGCGCAGGTAGTACTCCAACGCATTGTTGCCGGGCGGTGCGACCATGCGGTTGTCGGACATCGCCTTGCGCGCCTCAGCGTACAACTGATCGACCGAAAGCTCGGTCTGTGCCGCCGGCGCAGCTCCAGTCGCAGAGGCATCGGCCGCCGATGGCGCGGTGGCTGTCGTCCCCGGGGCAGTCACGCCCGGCACACCGCCGCGGCCGAGGAACCACCAGGCCGCCAGCGCGGCGATGACCACGACCGCAACAATGGCAATGATCTTCACGGGCGCCGCGCCGCGCACGCGCGCAGCCCCCGGTTGCACCGACCGCAACATCAACCGGCGGCCGCTCGAATGAAACACTTCACGTTCGCCGATGATGTTCGGCATGTGGCACCTCCCCTGAAAAACCCGGCCGCAACGGCGCGGTCACATAAAGTATCGCCATCCACGGCCAGAATGCACGCCCTGGATGCAAAGATCGATCAATTGCGAGGCCTGCAGCATGCGAATGCGGCCGCACCCAGGGGGGTGAAACGCGGGTTCGGAACGAGAGATAGCGGGGAGGAACGCGATGCGGGCGGGAGAAAACCCCTCCCCGCGCTGGGCTTGCCCGCGGGGAGAGGTCAATCGCGTTTCCGATTACAGCTTGTGTACTGCTACCGCCATGGGCGGTGGTGGAACCGGCAAGCCCTGCCGCCTGACTCCGGCGAAAGGGCTGCCTTCTTCAGCAAAACATTCACAGGCATGTTGCCATGCCGGGGAAGGTCAGGCCTTCTTCTTGGCCGCAGCCTTCTTCACGGTCTTCTTGGCAGCCTTCTTCGCCACCTTCTTGACCGCCTTCTTGGCAACGCCGGTCTTGCGCGCGGTTGCCGTCTTCGCCTTGGCCGTCGTCTTCTTCACGACTTTCTTGGCGGCCTTCTTCGCGGGTTTCTTTGCAGCTGCTTTCTTCATAGCCATATCGCGTCTTAGCTCCTCGTCAGTTGGCAGTGGTTGCCCAGTAAAAGCATGAAGGAACGCTTCGCAAAGCAGATCGCTGTTCGTCGCATGACGAAGGTTGGCGACCTGACGGCGAGTGCGCTCATCGGACAACAGCTTCAGAACATGGAATGGAATCGATACCGTGATCTTCTTTACCGCGCCGGCCTTGATGCCATGGTCGACATAGGGATCAATGAAGCGATTCGAAGTCATGATTCCTTGTTGTGTCCGTCATGCCGCGGCAGAAATTATTACTGTCAAGTGCGCCTGTCAACAAATTTCTAAGGCGAAACAAGAGCTTCCGAGACACCACCCAACCCGTCCACGGCGCCTTGAATTTCCCGTCCGCGGCACTTCGCCGGATTGACTGTTTATCCATATAGATGTCCATATCAAATAAGCCACGACTTTGCGCGAATGCGCGTTTTTTCTCGCAAAAACGCCATATTTCCTTAAAACATACGTCCTTTGCAGACGAATGCGATCTGCGATCGCCAAGCGCAGACGAATCGCCCACGCATCGCTCACGCACGCCCACCAAGGCGCCCCGACAGCCCAAACCCGAAGTGAACGACCTGGGAGAATTTTTTTCGCTCAACGCTCCCGGCAGCATCCACGGAGCGCCAGAGAATCGCCTTCGCCCAGAGGATGCGGAAGCCATGCGCGAATGAAGATCGGCAT
>WBZO01000553.1_pt3 | contig 10938 bp, 10 predicted proteins | sample 5204261 | NCBI WGS metagenome assembly WBZO01 (sample SAMN12412400, study PRJNA552823) | activated sludge metagenome | isolation source: activated sludge from anammox sidestream of wastewater treatment plant... | place: USA: North Carolina | collected 2017-09
GCGCGCAGCGTGAGCGCGAGCTGCTCGTCCGGCATGGCGACGGAGAGCCGCTCTTGGATGTCGATGACCAGCACCAGACAAGCTTTGGGATCGAGGCGGCTGAGCATGAGCGGACTCCTGGACCTAGACGTCAACGCACCTGGATGACCAGCTCCAAGGGCGCACCCTTGCGGGTGAGGTGGAGCTTGACGCTACCCGATGTCCTCAGCCCGGAGTAGCCCTCGAGCAGCCGCTCCCGGCTCTCCGCCGGCACGCCGCCCACGCTCTCCAGCCTGTCGCCGGAGCGCAGCCCGAGCTGCGCCAAGAGCCCACCGGAGGTGACGCGGAACAGCCGCATGCCGACGATCTCGTCGCCGCTGCGCTCGACCAGGTACCGCTCGGAGGGCGCCAGCTCCTCGGTCCGCGCCAGCAGCGCGTCGACCTCGGCGCGGTCGAGGGAGACCACGCCCTCCGAGAGGGTGCGGAGGCTCTCGAGCCGGACGGGCGCGCGCTCGCTCTCGCTGGCGGCCGCTGCCGCCGGCGCAGGCACTGGCGACGGCACCCCGCCTCGGAAGAGGAGCAGCTGGCAGAGCTGGCCCTCCCGCTCCAGCCACGCCGCGGGGGAGCCGTACCGCGGGTTGTCGCCAGCGTAGACGAGCGTGTACTGCCCGAGCTGCTCGCCCGGGCGGAGGCGCTGGGCGGCGCCGCCGTCGACGGCCAAGATCGCGGTGGACTCCCTTGCGTCACGCTCCTCACTCACCAGGCTGAGCGAGACCCCGGCGCACGGCGGCACCTCGAGCGGGTGATGGGCGACGGGAGCCTCTGGCCGCGCTGGCTCCTCGGCGCTCGCGGCGGCCGCGAGGGTGGAGTCGAAGGGCTGTCGCTCCAAGATGGCCCGCGCGCTGCGCTCACGACGCGGCGCCGCAGCCACGGCCGGCGCCGCGGGCGCCCCGCTCGGCGCGAGGCCCGGAGTGAGCGCTTGCCCCAAGAGGCTAGAGAGCCCTCGCGCTTGAAACCAAACGATCCCGAGGATGAGCAGCAGCAGCGCGCCGGCGACGGCGCCCCGTTCTCGCGAGCTCGGGCTCATGGGCCGCATGGTTCAGGGCGCAGGGGCGCTGGTCAAGCCGGGGCGAGGAGGTGACGGCAGGCGCGCCACGCCCTAGGCTCGGCCGCCGTGGCCACGCTGCTGGATCTCACCGTCCCCCAACCCGGCTCCACCACGACACGGCGGCTGCTCGGTCAACACCTGAAGCACACGCTGAAGTTGCTGTTCGAGCTGCCCATGGGGCGCTTCCCTGCCCCGCTCTTCAACGACTTCAGCCAGCTACGAGCCAGCTTGCAGCGGCTCCTGCGTGACCGCCAGCCTTCGCTGCCGTTCGCGATCGCGCGGCGCGTGACGCACTCCACGCTGGTGTACTGCTTGCACCGAGAGCTCTACGGTGACGGCGACGTCCAGAAGCTCGACGCCTGGTTGACGGAGCTGACGGCCCTCATCGCGCTCGAGCTCACGCTGGCGGGCGCGCTGCCTCCCGGCGGACAGCGCCTGGCCGCCGCGCCGCCTCGGCTACTCTCGCTCGGCGCCAACCTGGAGCTGACGCTGCCCCCGGGCTGGCAGCTCGGCTTCGAACCAGGCGCGCTGAGCCTGGAGCGCGGCGCCGAGCGCGTGCGCTTGCCTCTCAGCGACGTGGACCACTGGCGCCTGCCCGAGGGCGGGGTGATCCGGCGCCCCTACCTCCCCATCGAGGGAGAGCTCGTGCTGGCGCTGGCGGACAACAACCCGCTCTGGGCGGAGGAGGCGCACCCCGACAAGCTCGGCAACGCCCTGGACTTGGGCGAGCGCTCGGCGCAAGCGTGGGTCGAGGCGCTGCGCGCTGCGCTGGCGCTGCTGGACGCTCACCTGCCGGAGCTGGGGCAGGAGCTCCGCTGGGTGATGCAGACCATCGTCCCGGTGGGCTACGACGCCGAGCGGCACCTCTCGGCCTCCTACGGCGAGTGCATCGGGCAGCTCTACCTGAGCTTACATCCCGACCCCCTCACCCTGTGCGAGGCGCTCATCCACGAGTTTTCTCACAACAAGATCAACGCGCAGTTTCACCTCGATGGCTTGCTGGAGAACGCCTTCTTCCCGCTCTACCCATCGCCCGTACGGCCCGACCCACGGCCTCTCCATGGCGTCCTGCTCGCGGTCCATGCCTTCGTCCCCGTCGCCTGCCTGTATGAGAAGCTCGAGGCCACGGGCCACCCACTGTCGGCGCAGCCGCGCTTTCAAGAGCGCTTTCGGAAGATCTTGCAGGGCAACCACGAGGGCACCCTGACGCTGCTCGAGCACGCGCGCCCCACCCCCTTCGGCCAAGCGATCTTCGACGAGCTGCGGCGCTGGGACGACCACTTCGCACCACGACGGAGCTAGGGCACGTCGGGCGAGCCCCAGGGCGGCGGGGCGAGCTCGCTGCGGCAGGACTCCCGGCGCCGGGCGCCTTTGGCTAGGCTGCGCAGGTGACGCGCGACGCCCCCTTGTTACGCCTCGTCGAGCTCGCCCGCCGTGAGCTCGATGGGGACGACGCTCGCCTCGAGCTCGGCGGTCGTGAGCCGCGAGATCCTCGCCTCGTCTGGGTGGTGCTCGAGGACGCTTGGCGGCTCGTGGTCAGCTTCGACGAGCCCCCGGCGGACCGAGAGCTCCGGCAGGGGCGCCTGCAGGCGCTGGTCGAGGCCTTCATCGGGGCGCGCGCGGTCGGCGCCGCCGAGCGCCCCAGCGTCGTCCCCGCCTCCGCGGAGGAGAACCTGGCGGAGGAGCTGCGGATCTTGGTCGAGCGGGCCGGCGCGGTCGCCGCCGCGGTCATCGACGGCAGCTCACCCGTCGTCTGGGGCTCCTCCCTGCCCCTCGCCCCTGATGAAGATGTCCGGCACCTGCTCGACGTCATGAGCCTGGCCGAGGCGCTGGCCGAGCGCTCGCTGACGCTGCCGCCGCTGCTGAGCCAGCCCCCCGAGGCGGCGCTCCAGCAGCTCCTCCGAGCGGGCCTGACCGAGCGCTCCCTGCTCGACACCCTGCGCCGCTGCCGCGCCATCGCCCCCCGGGCCAGCCAGGCCGCCTGGGAGGACTTCGTGCAGCTCTGTCAGGCGGTCGGCGGGGTCCGACGCGCGGCGCTGCGCTCCCCTCATGAGGCGGCGACGCTCGAGCTCGAGGAGCGCGGCGTCCTGTCTCGCGCTTTCTGCGGGGGGTACCACGCCGTGCTGGCCCTCCGGGGCAACTACTCCGCCCTGCACGCCCAGGCCGCCCTCCTCCACGCCCTGCCCGCGCTCGAGCGGCTCGTCCTCTCCCTGCCCCCACGCGACCCGCAGGGGGGTGCGCGGATCTTGCGCCTACCTGCCACGCTGCGGCAGCTCTGAGCCACGGCCCGCGCTTTCACTGGCCCTTTGCTCCGCGCGCCGATACACCACGGGCGTCATGTCACGGCCCCTCGCCCTGTCCTGCGCCCTCGCCCTCGCCATCGCCGTCGCTTGCGCCGCGGCACCCCAGCCGGAGGCAGCTCCGCCAGCGCTGAGCGTGCAGGCCAGCTCCGCGGACGCCGCATCACCTCCGGCGCGGGAGCCAGGCGCGACGCCCACCGCCGCGGACGCCGCGCCCCCGGTCGACTCGGTGGACGCTGCCTCCCCGGTCGGCGCGGACGACGCCGCGGGGCCCACGGCCTGCCCCGCGGGCATGCAGCTCGTCGAGGGTGAGTACTGCAGCGAGGTGGAGCACGTGTGCAAGCGTAGCTGGTACGACAAGTCCAACAAAAAGACCGTCTGCGAGGACTTCGAGCCCACCGCCCGGTGCGTCGGGACCCGCACCAAGAAGCGCTATTGCATCGACACCTACGAGTGGCCCAATCAGCGCGGCACCCGCCCGGAGGTGATGAACAACTTCTACCAAGCGCAGGTGAAGTGCGCCGCGGTGGGCAAGCGCATGTGCACCGAGAGCGAGTGGACGCTCGCCTGTGAGGGGCCCGAGATGAAGCCCTTCCCCTACGGCTACGTGCGCGACCCCAACAAGTGCAACGGCGACCACCCTTGGGACGGCCCCAACATGACGAAGGTCGCCAAGCGCGATCCGGCGGAGCTGGCCCGGCTCTGGCGTGGCGTGCCCAGCGGGAGCCAGCCGGAGTGCGTCAGTGACTACGGCGTCGCCGACCTCCCCGCCAACACGGACGAGGTGGTGCAGAGCGAGCACTTCCTCCGCGGTGACTTCACCGGCAAGTACGACAGCGTGCACACCGGCGGCCCTTGGTACAAGGGCGTCCGCAACCAGTGCCGCCCCAAGATCTACACCCACGACGAGGGCTTCTATTACTACTTCTTGAGCTTCCGCTGCTGCGCGGAGCCGGACGGCGCAGCGACCGATCCGCGCACGGAGAAGCAGAAGCACGACGGCTGGAGGTTCGAGCGAGTCGAGCAGCTCGCGCGCTTCAGCCGCGCGCAAATGCAGGAGAAGCTGGAGCTGAAGGCCAAGGGCGAGTGCCGCTGCGCGGAGCGGGACATCCTCTGCAAGACGATGTGCGGCACGCTGCTGGGCCCCGGCGCCAGAGACGCCGAGCGCGGAGACCGCGCGCCCTGAGCGCCCCCCGTCATTGCAACTCGATTTCATCTGAGACCCAAGCGCAATAGCCTCCCGCTCGCCTGGGTCTTGAGCTAGCTTGCCGCCGATGTTGGTCGCCGGGCTCGTCGCGCTGCTGGCCGTGGCGCTCGGCGCCGCGCTGGCGTCGTTTGGCGCCGAGCGACAGCTCGGCCCCGTGCGCAGCTTCGCGCTCAGCGCCTCGCTCGCCACCATCGGGGTGCACTTGCTCCCCGAGTCCGTCGCCGTGCTGGGGCTCGGCGCGGCGCCGCTCTTCGGCCTGGGCCTGGTCCTGCCGCTGCTGGCGGAGCTCGGGGTCGCCCGCTTGCCGTCGCGTGAGGGCGCCCCTGGGCGCTCTAGCCACCTCCGCCTCGAGGCCAGCTACGTCGGGCTGCTGCTCCACAGCCTGGGTGACGGCTTGGCGCTCGGGGCCTTCTCCAGCGACGGACGGCACGGACACTCACACTGGGACGTGCTCATCGCCGTCTCCGCCCACACGGTGCCGGTGGTGGCGGTGCTCGTCATCGCCTTCGGCGCGCAGTACGGCCGTCGCGCGGCGCTAGTGCGCGCCGCTGGCCTCCTCGGCGTCACCTGGCTGGGCATCGGGGTGGCCGAGCTCGTCCCGGCCGCGCTCACCGAGGCCGTCACCGCTTGGGTGGGCGCCGTGGTCGGCGGCACCCTGCTGCACGTGGTCTTTCACGGCCTGCGAGAGCTCCCGCCACGAAGCGCCGGCGCGCGCAGCGCGGACCTGGCCGCGGCCGTCGCGGGGGTCGTCGTGGCGCTGCTCGGCAACGCCGAACATCGCGGCGGCCCCGGCGACGTGGAGGCCGCCCCGGACGCCCTGGGACAGCTCGGCGCGTCGCTGCTCCGGCTCGGCCTCGGCGCGGCGCCGGCGCTGCTCGCCGCGCTGCTCCTCACCCTGGCGCTGTCAGGCGTCGTCGTGCGCGCCGCGCCCAGGCGGCTCCATGGCCTGCTCCCGTCGCTCCGGCTCGACACCTTGCTGCTCGGCGGGGCGCTGCTCGGAGCGCCAGCCGCGCTGGCGGTGTGGCTCACTGGGGCGCTCCCCGCGCTCCTGCTCGGCGCTGGCGACGCGCGGCCTGCCCCCGCCCCACCCGCGGGCCTCGGTGGCCGCCTCGGCTCGCTGTTTCACCGCGGCGCGCCGCCGCTCGTCCTCGGGCTGCTCGGCGCGGCCTTCGTGGACAGCTTGCTCACCCCGGAGGTCACGCTCACGGCGACGCTCCCCGAGCGCGCAGGGCTGCTGCTGCTGCTCACGGCCGCGACCGCGGCGGCGCCCCCTGCAGCGCTCCCCCTCGGCGGGGTGCTCGCCAGCAAGGGGCTCGATCCCACCGCGCTGCTCGTCGCGCTGCTCGCAGGCCCCAGCCTACGGCTCTTGGTCCGGCGTGAGCCCGCTCAGCCGCGCCCAGCGGCGCCGCGAAGGCGATGGCTCGTCGCCGCAGCGCTCGTGGGCGGCGCGTGCCTGCTGGCGCTCGGCGCGCGCTCGCTCGGGTGGCGCGTGGAACCCAGCGCCCCCACCCTCCTTGGCCCAGCCGCGTCACACCTCGCGCTGACGCTCCTCGGCCTCGGCACCTCGTTGGACATCTGGCACAGCGGGCTACGCGGCTGGCTCGCCACCTTCGTCGCGGCGCCGGGCGCACCCGCGGGGGAGCCACCTGCGCCGTGTCACACCGAAGGGGCCTGAGCTTGCATCGTCGACGCCGCTGCCTCAAAGTCGACGGCGTGAGCGCGCTCTCCGTCCAGCAGCTACGCGCGCGGCTCCACGCGTGCGGCCTGCGGGCCACGCTGCCGCGCATCGCGGTGCTGGGGCAGCTCACCGCCGCCGAGGGCCCGCGCAGCCACGCGGAGCTCACGGACGCGCTCACGGCGCAGGGCTTCGACCGCGCCACCGTCTACCGCAACCTGATCGATCTCACGGACGCTGGCCTCGTCTCCCGGACGGATCTCGGAGATCATCGCTGGCGCTTCGAGCTGAAGCGGGCGCACCACGCGCGAGACCCCCACCATCCTCACTTCATCTGCGAGGGCTGCGGCTCCATCGCCTGTCTCCCCGAGGCCTCGGTGGAGCTCCACGCCGTTCGCGGCGCGCCCAAGGCGCTGCGCTACAAGAGCGTGCAGGTGCAGGTGCGCGGGCTCTGTAACGGCTGCGCCTGAGCCTGCGGCTCAGTCGTGGCACAGCTCGCGCAGTGCCCGCAGCGACCGCAGCCGCTCGAGCGCGCTCGTCTCGAGCTGCCGCACCCGCTCTCGGGTGAGGTTCATGATGAGGCCCACGTCCTCGAGCGTGCTGCTCCCCCGCTCCGCGATGTCCAGCGCGCAGGACTCTCTCAGCTCCCAGACCTCCAGGTCCGGGAAATTGAGCTTGATGGCCCCGGTGGTCGGCGACACGTCGAGGTACAGGTGGTACTTGCACGACACGTGGGGGCAAGGGCGCGGACCGTCCTTGCACTCCGACCGCGAGCGCGGCAGAGGGACGTGGTCCGAGGTCCAGAGCGCGGCCTCGCGGTAGAGCTCTCGCCGGCTCAGGCGCTTGACGTTGATGGTGCGCGCCCGCACCGGCCGCTTGCGGCGTGAGCGCCGCGCGTCGCGGCTGAGCGCCCCCTCCGAGTCGGGGGGTTCCGGTTGGATAACGTCCTCTAGGGATGGAATGGCTCGCAGACCCGGCGCTGCCGAGTCGATCTTCATGTGGGCCAAGAGGCACCTCCCCATCCTCGGCGCGACCTGATGGGTGTGTCGCCCGAGACGAGAGAGACATGCCCCAAGCCGCCGAGGATGGAAAGCGAAAAGTGCCCGCGCCGTGCAGAATGGACCCACAAAGTGGGCAATGGACCTACACCGGGGCGCCGACACGCCGAGCGCTCACGCCGCGCGCTCACCGGGCGCCTGACGCGCCCTCGCGCTCAGCGCTTCTTGAGCCAGCCCCGCACGACGGCGGCGCTGGGCAGATCTCCGCCGCCCACCCACTCGCGCAGCGCTGGGACGATCTGACGCTCCCAGCTCGGGCTGACGCGCACGCGCAAGAACTCTCGAAACAGCGCGTCGAACATGCCGTCCAGCCGCTCGAGGAGCTGCATCCGCTCCAAGAAGCGCTCCTCGCCCGCCTCCTTCAGCTTCGCCGGGAGCTGCACCTGGGAGCGCGCCAAGGTGTCCGCCCTGAGCACGAAGCCGTAGTCCTCCGGGTCCAGCCGCAGGTGGAGCCGCGCCTGGGTGGGCAGCTTGCCCTGCGCCAGCGCCACCCGCGCCTCCTCCCCGCCGCTCGGCGCGAGCCCGCGCAGCGCCACGCGCTCGCCCTTCTCTTCAGGGGCCTCCAGCACGAGCAGCGTGTCCAGCCACACCTCCGCGGGGCCGAAGCCGGGCACCTCGAGCCTGGCCTCCAGCGCCTCCGAGCAGAACCAAATCCACACGATGAATTCGCTGCCCAGAAAGCGCGTGCTCTCGATCTTCTCTGCGCGCTCCATCTCAGCTCTCCCGGACGGGGACGGCGCGGCCGAGCGACAGCGGGCTGAGCTGGGTGAGCGCCTCGAGGCCGCGCGCGTCCAAGGCGGGCTCCGCGAGCGTCCACGGGCTGTCAGCGACCAGCTCGAAGTCGAAGGTCTGCTCGAAGCGCTCACGCAGGAGCTCTTGCATCCGGGTGGAGTGGGACCAGAAGCGCAGGGTGCCGGTGCGTAGATCCCAGACCAGATCCATGAGCTTCATGCTGGGGAGCGAGCGCTTGCGGAGCCGCGTGAGCACGCGCAGCTTCAGCTCCTCCTGCTGCGCTCGGCTGAGGCGCTCCACGCCCCTCTTGCTGAGCTGGCTCAGGCGCTCCTCCGCCAGGTGCGCGCGCAGCACCGCGCTGGGGATGCGCCAGCGGTCGACGCGGAGCCCGAGCGCCAGCTCATCCCCGTAGTAGAGCGCGTCGTAGTCGAAGCTCAGCTCGAACACCCGCCCCGCCACGCACCAGCCGACGCTCTCTTGCTCCGGCTGCTCCGGCTGGAGAGGCGCGAAGGCGCGCAGCTGCACGGCCTTCAAGTACGCCTCGCGGAAGCCCTTGGGGGGCTCGCCCTGCACCTGGAATCTTGCGTACGTGAGCTGTCCGTCGAAGGCACCCATGATCGATCACCCTGCCGCTGGCCGCCGCGGGTGTCTACGCGGGAACGAGCGGCGTCAAGCCAAGAGCGGCCTGGGTGGAGAGATTGTCTCCTGCCTGCGCTAGCCTGCCCCGCGATGCGCCCGCCGTCCCTGCTCGCCCTGCTCGCCCTGCTCACCCTCGGAGCCTGTGCCGTCGCGGCGCCCGAGGCCCCTCGGCGCCCCGCGGCGGCTCCCGCACCCCCTGCCCCGGCCGCGCTCACCCCGCCCCCCGCCGCGGCGCCCACCCTGCCCAGCGTGACCGCGCCACCGCCTTCGAGCGCCGCCGCAGCACCGGAGCCTGCGCCGTTCGCGCCGGCGGCCTTCGCGCCGCCCTTCGCGCGCAGCGCCAAGCCGGGAGACGGTCAGTGGGCGCGGCTGCCCGAGCTCAGCGGCCGCGACGCCGACGGGGCGCTGCTGCGCGCCACGGTTCACCCGCACCCCATCAAGAAAGACGTCGTCGTGACCTTGGTGGCGATGGACCTCACCCGGCTCTCGCTCACCTGGGTGCCGGGCAAGGAAGATCCTCCGAACCGGGACATCCCCGCGGAGGCGCGCCCCGGGCTCATCCCCGAGGCGCTCCAGCCGAACGCGCTCGTGGTCTTCAACGGAGGCTGGCTCTACAAGCACGGGCGTCACGGGATGAAGCTCGGGGAGCTGCTGTTCGCGCCGCCCAAGGAGGGAGCCTGCACGATCGCGCTGCTGCCCGGCTCACGGCTGCTGATCGGCCCGTGGGAGCTGCTGGAGCCGCAGCTCGGCGACGCGCTGGCGTGGCGCCAGGCGCCGCCCTGCCTGCTGCTAGAGGGCACGCCGCACGCCGAGCTCGGGCGCCGCAACGCGCCGTGGGGGCTCTCGGCCGAGGGCAAGCAAGACATCCGCCGCTCCGCCCTCGGCCTGGACGCTACGGGGCGCGTGGTCTACTACGCGCTCGGGGAGTGGATCTCCGCGCCAGAGCTGACGCGCGGACTACGAGCGGCAGGCGTGGTGACGGCGGCGAGCTTGGACGTGAACTACAGCTACACGCGCTTCTTGTTCTTGAGCCCCAAGCCGGAGGGCGCGGGGCTGCGGGTCAGCGCCACCCTGATCGAGGACACGAAGCACCTGCGCGGCGAGTACACCGACCGCCCCGCGGCGCGTGATTTCTTCGTGGTCACGCGCCGCTAGGCGCGGCTCAGCGGGGCCTCGGCATGCAGATGCGGTTCGTGCAGGTCTCGCCGCCCTCGCAGTCTTGCTCGCGATTGCACGGCTTGCGCGGCACGCGCGTGGTCCACTGCCCGATGTGATTGCCGCCGTTGGTGCTCTGCGTGGGGAGCCAGAAGGCGTTGAAGCTGCTCTCCTGCCCTGCCCGGAGCTTGTCCACGTCGATGGCCACCATCCAGAGCTGGGCGAGCTGCCCGTCCGTGAAGCGTAGGCCGTAGGCTCGGGCGCTGGTGAAGGTGACCCACAACACCTTGCCTGCGAAGGAGTCGTGCTTCGCGGGGGCCCACTTGGCCCACTGCAGCCACCCCGGCGCGCTGATGCGACCGAGCCGCACGGGGGTCCCGCCGTTCGCGGAGACGATCCACAGCTCGGAGTCCGGCAACCCGCCGCCGTCCTCCGGCTTGCCGCTGACGTAGCTGCTGTTGTTGCTGGGGCTGCGGTTGTAGATGATCCACTCGTTGTCCGGAGAGAAGGCCGGGTAGTAGTTGTTGCCGCCCGCCGCCGGGACGAGCGTGGTGGGCGCTTGGAAGCTGACGCCGTCGAAATTGGAGAGCTCCAAGGACGCGCTGTCGATACCCGGCGCCGGGAAGAGCGGACGGTTCTTCGGCTTGGCGTAGACCATCTTGCGCCCGCTCGGGGACCAGTCCGGCATGGTGCCGTAGGGCACCACGTTGGCCTTCAACTGCACCCCCGTCTCCACGTTGCGCAGGCCGATGGTGACCGTGTCCGAGTAGAGCAGGTACTTGGAGTCCGGTGAGAACGAGAAGAAGTTGGCGCCGCCGCGCACCCAGGGGTTGCGCTCGATCCGAGAGACCACGTCGAAGGTGCGGTAGGTGGCCGGCGAGGGGATGTTGAGCCCCACCACGATGGCGTCCCCCGAGCGGCTCATCACGTGACAGCCGAGGCAGGTGCCGCCGCCGGCTTGCGTGACGTTCAGGTAGTTCTCGATGGGCGGGCTGGGGATCCCGAAGTCTTGCCGTTGCACCTGGCCCACGCCGCTGGTGTTCCAGTAGTAGATGCCCCCCAGGATGTCCTGCCGGCTGAAAGAG
>WBZO01000884.1_pt2 | contig 10937 bp, 16 predicted proteins | sample 5204261 | NCBI WGS metagenome assembly WBZO01 (sample SAMN12412400, study PRJNA552823) | activated sludge metagenome | isolation source: activated sludge from anammox sidestream of wastewater treatment plant... | place: USA: North Carolina | collected 2017-09
GGGCGGTCACCGGAATGACGTCGGCGTACTGCCGCATCTCGGCCACGGCCTCCTTGGCGCCCTCGTACGCAGGCAGTGCACGGCACCAGCCTTCCGTCATCACCTGCTTGTACAGCTCAGCCGTCTGCTCTTCCGACATGCCGAGTGCCTGCTCGATCATGAACTGGTCGATGTCGTCGTGAAACACACGACGTCCGAGAATGTTCTCGGCTACAGGGATACAACCTTCGATGAAGTTGGCGGCCACGCCGTCGATGTCGAGCAGAATCTCAGTCTTCACGATGTTGCTCCATAGCTGGTGATGATGACCTCGTTCACCTTGCCCCGCTTGTCGCCCTTGCTATTCACGGAGCGTCCGCATTGCACGGTGTCGATGCAAAAGTCTTCGTACAGCGACCGTATGTACGGCGTATCGTTGTTCGACAACATGACCTGTGTCCCGCGCTTACGCAGTGCGCGGGCATGCTCGGCGAGCAGCTTCTGCTGCTCCTTGCCAAACGTGTCCTTCGTGTACGACGTGAAATTCGACGTCTTGGACACGGGGTCATACGGCGGGTCGAAGTACACGAAGTCGCCCGCTGTAGCTGACGTGGTCGTCTGGTCGTACGTACCTATGCGCAGGTCTGCTTTACGAAACGCGCGACTCGCCGCCTGAAGGATCTCTTCGTCGAATACCGCCGGCTCTTCGTAGTCGCCGCGCGGCACGTTGAACTCACCCTTCCGATTCACGCGCCAGAGGCCGTTGAAGCACGTCTTGTTGAGATAGATGAACGTGGCGGCGCGCGCCTCGGGGTCATCCTTCCAAGCGCCCTCGTTCCAGAGGTCGCGGATCTCGTAGTAGTACTTCTCGCGCGAGTGCGCGTTCCGGTGCACCTTCAGGACGCCCATGATCTGTTCGACGCCGCGTCCGACCGCTCGATAGGCGTTGATCAATTCCTCGTTCGTATCGCCGAGGACTGCGTCACGCGGTGCAATGGCCAAGAACAGGGCCGCGCCCCCAAGGAACGGCTCGAAGTAGCGGTTGTACTTCTTGGGCATGCGGGCAATCAGCTCAGGTAAGAGCTTGGACTTGCCCCCAACCCATTTCACGATCGGTGCTGCGGCGCGCACCGAGGAACCCTATATGTTTATCGTACAAACGTCAACGCGGCGCCAAAAAAACAGGCGAGGCGATCTCCCGCCATCCTCGCACGCCACGCCACCACGAGAACATGCGTCCTTCGAGGTAGGCGTGTTGTGCGAGGAGGCGGAAGATATCCGGGGTCACGCGACTGCTTGCGGTGCCGGGGTGAACTTCAACATCGACTCGAGCGTGATCGACGGAGCGCCGAGCACCATCACCGTGGCTCCGTCGTTCTTCATGGCGTCGCACGCCCACTTGATCGCTTCCTCGTGCGAAGCGAGCAGGTTCTGCGCCCCGACTTCACGACGCGCGGTCACGCGGTCGAGCGGCCAGTGCCACACCTTCACATTCCAGCCGGCTTCGGTGCGCTGCAGCCACACCACCCAATCGGCCCAGCGCGCCGTCCACGCGCCCATCACGACTTCACCTGCCCCTGCTTCGCCATCAGCTTGCTGATGCGCTTGTCCTCGAGCTGGTTGAACGAAGCGCGCGCTTCCTCCTCCGTCATGCCGAACATCTCCTGAAGGAGACGCATGCGCGCCTGCGCGCGTCCAGCGGACGCGAGAACGTCGTCCTCGATCTCACGAAGCGTCTGCTCACCTTCCGCGTAGCACGTCGACGAACACGGCTTCTTCATCGCGATGCAGATGGCGTGGTTCACGTGCTGCGGAACAAAGATCGCCTCGAACGTCGCGGAATGGAGCTGCTTCGCGCGCGCGATGCGCGTGTTCACCTCCTTGACCTTCTCGGAGCGGTTCAGCCAGTCGTAGTTCTCGCCGACCGGGTACCGTTCCTCGACGTACTGCTCCGCCGGAGAGCGCCGCGTCGCGAACTCGGAGAACGCGTCGCAGAGCAGATTGCGCAGCTTGTGCTGCTCGTTCGAATCGAGCGTTTCCTCAATCGTCAGAATGATCTTGGTAGCCATGGTCACATGGTCCCTTCTCCGCCGTCAGGCGGTTCCTCGATGCGAAGCACCAAGGGTTGGTTGTGTGGAGACTCCACCGGAGTCTCGTCATCCTCGAAATCTTCGTCAGCCAGCCGAAGACGCACCTGGCGCGTCCTCTGCAGTGCTGCTTTGACTTCCCGAGCTAAGGCCAACACATCTTTCGATGGCGTCTCGGGCAGACAAAGCAGCACGCGACGTGAGCGCATGTCGCATCCTACCCCGCTCAGTGCAGCAGGTGCAGGTGCTTCATAGCTCCGTCGCGATGGCGGTCATAGAGCACGTACGTATCGTGGTCGTTACAGACCCCGACCGCTTCGAACTTGCCTTCCTTGGTCGAACCATCACGTAGCTGAATCTGGACTTCGTAGTTCACGATGGACTTGGGCTTCGGGCACTGGTGCACCGTCACCGCACAGACATCGCGCACGTCGGTGTCCTTCATCAGGTCACGGACTTCTTCCGGGATGACAAACGCTGCCAGCAGCGAACAGCGCAGGCCTGCTTGCAGCAGCTGGTTGCTCAGGCAATCGAATTCGTTGGCCGACACGACGCTCCTATTCTAGTTCACTGACCCCCGTCGTCCGGGAAACCCGCCCTCTCTAGCGCAGCCGCAAGGCGCATCGCAACCTCGAGCTGCGGAGATCTCTCTTTCGAGATCTCGTCCAGAGAGTCAGCAACCGCAACGATCAGTTGCTCGATGGGTGCTTGATGCCCATCGGGCGGAATCGTGAAAGCGTCAGCGCGCGCTTGGCGGCTTGCGCTCACCAGCGGCGTATCGTGACGTCCCTCGTCATCCGCCTCGGTCCCGTACATGATCGTCCATTGTCCGTTGTGCTTGCGAAACTCGAGCACGTAGGAACCCTCCGACGTTTCGTACGAGACGTCAGAGGGAATCCCCGGCTTCAGCTCCGTCAGCACACGTTCAACGTAACGAATCACGTGAGCCAGCCGATCGTCGATCTTGTTGAGTACGTCGCGCCGTCCGGGGATCAACGCGAGAGCCTGTTCGACGGTCTGCATGACTCAGGCCTTGCCGGGCCGACGTCGCGCCGGCGCCTCCCCGATGATCTCCGCCGCAGCCTCCTCGTGCCGCTGGACCACGTTGCGCTCGCGGTCCAGTTCGTCCTGCGCGACCGCCTGCGCCTCCTGTGGAGACACCTTCGGACCGCCCACGACTTGGCCGAGAACCACGGAGCGCCAGTGACCGCGCTTGTGGTCCTTGCGGATGCGTGCGACCTCGAGACCGTCGAGCAGGAGGGCCCGCTCGCGCAGATGCTCGTTGCCGTCACGATCCCGCCACCACGCGACGTCGAACCAGATGTACTCCTCGGGCGAGTCCTTGCTCTTCTGCATCGCGGGCGATTCGTCGATGCCGGTTTCGTTGAGGTGAACCTCCACGCTCCGCGCCTTCAACGACACGCCCGTGTACTTCAGCGCATTGTCCTCGCACTCGTGGTCGTAGCATTCGCTGCACAACCACGCTTCCGGCTCACCGTCGTCACCGCGCCGATGAGACTTCGCACGAAGCGGTCCCTCGGTGGTGCCGCACGCACTGCACGCCGTGTCGTTCACGAACGGCTTGTCGTGTTCCGTGCCCCACAGCTCCTCGGTGCCCTTGGCACGAAGGAAGCCGCCGGTGGGACGAACCTCGTCGGTCAGGTTCACCACCTCGGGCATCGGCGACGACGTCACCGGCAGATGCACGCGCGGAGCGGGCTTGGCTGCTGCGGGCTCGACACGCGTGCGCGCACGCGTCGGCTTCGGCGGCTCGACAGGTGCTTCGGTCGCCGTAGCCACGACGAGGCCCTCGTCGAAGCCCTGCACGAAGCCCTCGAAGAACGAACCGCCCAGACGCTCGAACGGCCACCAGCCAATCGAACGGAGCGTCAGCTCCGTTGCGAACAGCACGGCGAACGGCAGAGCAACCGAAGCAGTCAGCAGCGCGATGAGGCCCGACGCGACGTAGAACGTCACGCGCAGTGCCTGCCCGATGGCCTCGAGCACGTCGCGCGTGATGCGCGCGAGCTTCGAGTCCGACTGCTCCAGCCAGGCGAGGCCCTTCGAGAGCGTGAGCGCGAGCAGGCCCGCCGCGCCTGTGACGACTGCCGTTGCGACCGGAGCAACAGCCACTCCGGTCAACCACGCGGCGACGCTGAACAGCAAGCCCCACTGCTTGAGGAAGGGCTTGAGCATGCGCCGCCAACCCTGGGCGATCATGCCCCAGGCGCTGCGCGCGATGTCGCCGACCTTGCTGTCGGCAACCGTCCGGTACGCCTTCCGCGCAGCACGCCCGGCCGCGATGAACGGCTTGGCGAGCACGCGAGCGGCCGGTGCGGCAACCTCCGCGACCTTCTTCGCAGCGCGCTTGACCGCCTGTGCGGTCTTCACGGCAGCAGCCTTCACCATCCGAGCGAGGCGCTTCGCAGCCGCCTTCGCACGGCGACCAGCCGACGCACCCATGCGCGCGACCTTGCGCAGCGCACGCATGATCGAGTTCTCCTTGCGCTCGACCTTCTTGAGAACCTTGCGGCTCGTAGCGGGAACAGACTTCGTCTTCTCTGCAGCAGTTGCGGTTGCCATGTTCAGTGGCCTTTCTGGTCCGTCAGGACCGTTGAACGGTTGCTTCGATAGCGGCGCGGAGCACGTCCGCGTCGCACGGTTTCTCGAGGAATCGCGGATGCAGCGCCCGCGCGCGCTCGTCGCTCGTAAGAAACAAGAAGCGCTCCTCGAGATACGAGGCGTGCTCCTGAATCCAGGCTAGAACGTCAGCGCCCGTGCGAACGCCGACCAGGTTGAAGTCACAGATGACGAGGTCGAACCCTCGATCGAGCGTCGCGTTCCGCAGGTGGTCGATAGCCTCGTCGGCGCTCTCGGCGCATGCGGGCTCGACCTCTGGGAACATGCGCCGCAAAAGTCGTATGACCATGCGACGCAGTTGCTCGTTGTCTTCGACGATGAGGGCCTTCATGGGCACGCACCAACCACGCGCCGTTGTCCAGCGCGAGCCTTGCCGAAGAATTTGGCGTCGCACCGCCCATGGCGTGGGGCCAGACAACGCACACAACGCTCGGCGCCGGGTTCGGTGGTACGTACGGCTGTGATGTATTCGTCAAGTTCGCCTGTACCGATGCGACGACGAACTTCACACAGGGCCGCATGTCGATTACACCCGACGACGAATTGCACTAACGCCACGAGGCGTCGGAATTCTTGCTCCTGCATCACGGCGCTCGCAGGTACGCGACGTCCTTCTTGTGACGCAGCTCGTACGCCTCGTTCTCGGTGAGCCCGATGAACTCCTCGGGCGTGAACGTCAACTCGTCGGGGTAGTACTCAAACAGCTCCTTCTCCTGTCCGTTCTCGAAGGTCGCGATGACCTTCGGCATGGGGTCGAACATCTTCTTCGGCATCTCGGTGATTCGTGCGGACTTGATCTTCATCGCAGGATTCCTCCTTGCCCGTCAGGGCGGTTAGTTGAGTCCGACCGGCAGGTCGGACAGCAGGTTCGACATGTCGACCACTTCGACGGCGGGCTCCTTGAGCTTCGCCATGTACTTCGCGACCTGGGACTTCAGCTCGTCCGCCGTCGACGTCGCGCGAACGACGGCCACCACGGACTGCAGCTTGAGGCCGCAGCTCGGAAGGATGACCAAGGCGTCGCCGTGGAACCCCACGACGATTTCATTGGTCGTCAGCCGTGCGAACTTGAGCGCGACCACCACGGCGTGGTCCAGCGCCAGCTTGAACTCATCACAACGCTTACACATCGGCGTCAGCCTTTCTGTCCCGTCAGGAACGTTTATGCCATAAGCTTCGCGCACACGAAGTACATCAGCACTTCGCACGCGCGAAGCCACGAGGAGCGACCTCGTGACAACGAACGCCGTTTGGTCGCGTCCAACCGGGCTTCCTTATATTCGAGACGGCGAAGAGAAGCCCTTCAACGCCATCTCGTTGTCGTTGTCCGCACGGTCCTCGCACGGCATCAGGGTGGCGCCCTGACCGACTCAGCCTTCTGCATCCGCGAACGCGCCCTTTGGTCAAACCCGCCAAGGCCGGACCGGCAGCACTGGACCTATGCTCCAGACGTATGTTCGGCCGACACCCGTGGGCCATCCTTGCTGTCCGTCGGCGACGCAAGGTTCCCTGACGCTTCTATCAGGGGGCCATTACACATATAGGTACCCTCCTTTCATATCCTTGATGAAACACACATCCCAGACCATGTCGTCAGACAAGCCCTAGGGAGGACGGGAGATTCCCGTTAGAGATGTGTGTTTCATCAAGGATATGAGGACATTGTTTATCCACATATCCTTATGCCAGGATTAACCAGCTACTTTATGGGGCGAATGTCCATGGACGTTCACCTCCAATCAGTCAGGCTATGTCGCTGTGACTGGACTACGGCTTGTAGACAATACGTGCCGTACCGTCGACACGCATGTCAGGGTCTCTAGCCACGGTGCCGTTAACCGTGACCCATCCGCGCATGATGGCCTTGCGCGCCTTGCCCTTGGACAACTTGACGTCTTCAGAGACGACGTCGACAAGAGCAAACGTCCACACCTTCGGCATGTCCTGAACCGGCACGTCCGAACTATAGCCTTCTCGGGCGAGCTTTCGTCGCTCGCTCTCCGGGGGTAGGCACGACGTCAACAAGACGACGAGGCCCTCCGGCGGAGGGAGAGTGCCTCGATAGCCCCGGGGCACCCACGAAACGTGAGTCCCTGGCGGACGCGGAGGCGGGACTTCGACACGCTGCTGCGTGCGCCACCAAGCCGCGATGCACCAGGTACACCAGGTGCCGTCCTCGACGGGGCCCGTGTACGAGAACACTCGCTTCGGGCACTGCGCACAGCAACGTGACCACATGCGTCCTCCTCTATAATTACGATGTGTTGAAGCAGGCCTTGCTGGACGGAGCCCAGGACGCGCTGGCCGAGTACGGCCTCGCTCCCAAGCGTGAGAAGTCCATGCTGCGCAAGGCGCTGCCGTGGCTCGCAGCCGGCGGCGCAGGTCTCGCCGGCTACAAACTTCTGCGCACGCCGCGCTTCTCCGCGAACCCCGCGCTACGTGAGATCCAAGAGCTGGCGGCGCGTAAGGGCTTCCATCGCCTTGTCGACGTGACGCCCGGCGAGACCAGTCATCTCCTTCAGCCGGTAGCGACGGCGGAGGGCAAGATGACGCCGTGGAACAAGCTCAAGCTGTTCCTCAACGAGGGCACGACGGAATCGCTCCCGTTCGTGCGCGGCGACGCGGGCGAGGCACCCAAGCTCGTCGGTCATCGCGGACCCAAGCGCATCGAGGGCGTCGCCCACGGCCGCCACGACATCCACGGACTACCCGACGTCGTTCGTGGTGGCGTCGATATCGAAGGTCCGCAGTCCACGATGTCCGCGATGAACCGTCTCTCCAAGGGAGGCAAGCGGCTCGAGGCGGACATCCTGCAGAAGCATGCGCCGGGCGCGATGCCCGAGACGCACACGGACCTGACCCACCTGTTCGAAGGCTTGCCGCAGGACCGCTACCAGGCGGCTTCGGAGCTGCAGAGCCGCGTGCTCGGCAACTACGGCGACAACTACATGCTCAAGCCCAACCAAGGCCTCGCATCAGGCGGACGTTTCCCGCGGATGGACCAGGACTGGGCGAGCCACCTGCGTACCTACGACGAGCACCTCGCGAACCCAGAGACGCGTCGCGCATTCAAGGCAATGAAGCGCGAAGGCGGCAACGAGTTCTCGCAGTACCTCATCAACAACGGGCTCTACGAAGGGCAGGTCCTTCACGACGCGCTCCGCAACCCGAAGTCTCTGATCGCCCAACAACGAATCGACAACCCGCTCGGAGAGTTCCGTGTGCACACGATCGCAGGCAGCGCACCGTCGCACCTGGTAGTGCCGCGCGGTGCGAAGGGCGCCAAGGGCAAGCTCAAGGCGATCCCCGACTTCCTCGGAACACACGACGACATGCGCCGCTTCGTCGAGGAAACGGTCGCAAAGCTGCCTGAGAAGTATCAGCGCGGCAACTACGCCTTCGACGTCATGCCGCACAAGAATCCTGACGGCACCATCGGTCACAAGCTGCTCGAGATGAACCCAACCGAACAAGCAACGCCCCAGATGTCGGGCGGCGGGTCGGGCTTCCTCACGTCAGACGTCCCGATGACCGGACATCTTCACTACCGCGCCGCCACCGGCCGCCACACACCGCTGGTCGCGGGCTTGGGCGGACTCGGGGCGGCGGGCCTTGCAGGCGCCACGACGAAGAACATCATCGACGAGAACGACGACGCACAATAACGCCGTCGCGCATCCAACGCTCCTTGAAGCGCCACGCCGGAATGCACGGCCCTAGCTGACGCCGAATACTCGGGTCCGCTAAGTACACCTCGTCTTCATCTTCATCGTACGCATGCACCACGCCGTAATGGTCGCCGTCTAGCCCAACCAAGACAACACCGCGTCGGAGCGATTCCACCAACGTAGCGAACGTCATCTTTGGACGCGGCTCGACCCGCAGACCCTGCGCACGCAAGAACCGTACGATATGGTCTTCGTCGGTCCCGTCTCGGTCCGTCTTGATCGCATCCTTGACCTCTGCGTACGACACGTCGACGTCGAAGAACGTCGCAATGGAGTACGTACAGCACGGACCACACGTGTACGTGGTGAACTGAAGCGTACGTGGGAAGTCCGTACAGCCTGTCACCGGCAGAACCTGTCGATGTGGATGGTCTTGGTCACGCGGTCTGCCACGCGGATGACGCGGCACTTGCCGATCGGCAGCTCGAGGTCCTTGACGACCGTCATCACCGGCAGCGGCACCAGGATGACGTCGATGTCGCGCCGCGCCTGGAGCACCGCCAGCTCCTGCTCGACCGACAGGCTCATCGCCCATTCGAGCACGATGTCCGTGGTCCCCTTGATGCCGGGCTCTTCGTGCTCGAGAGCCCCCAGCATGAGCCGCTCGGCGCGCTCCTTCGAACACGCGGGAAGCACGCGGCCGTCGACGAACGCGAACGAGTGCGGCGAGCTGAAGTTCGCCACACGCAGTCCATTGGACAACGTAACAACAGGAACAACCTCTTCTTGTATGGTTTGCATCGTCTCCATGTGCTTCTCCTTTACCTATTCGAACACCACATGCCACGGCATCGAGGCCGTTAGACTAGACGGTAAGCCTACGGTTTGTAGTGCGTGCCCTGAGATGCCCTGGCTATTTGCCTGGCAGGCGAACCCCGTTGGCAGCGTACTTTTGGACCCCACAGACACGTTGGTCGCAGTCGACGGCGGTGCTGTATACAGCTTGCTTTGCGTGCCCTGGTAGACGGCATTCGCAAACTGCAGGTACGTCTGATGGTCGACGTACGCCTGTCCTGTACAGTCGTTGTTTGCGTACCAGATTGTCGTTGGCGACATGGACACAACGTACCCGTCAGGCACGAACGTGTACGCGTCCCCGTAAGCAACGTACGTCTGGGCACCTGGCGTTGCATTGACCAGAAGCCCCAGTCGGACGTTGTTCACGCTGTACACGATGGCACTCGTGCCAGGGTCTCCTTTGGGCCCTTGAGGACCCTGCGCGCCCGTCGCGCCCGGAGCACCCTGCGGACCTGCAGGACCTTGAGGACCCTGCGCGCCCGCGGCACCAGCGGCACCCTGCGGACCTGCAGGACCTTGAGGACCCTGCGCGCCCGCGGCACCAGCAGGGCCTTGCGGACCTGCAGGACCTTGAGGCCCCTGCGGTCCTTGTGGACCCTGAGGACCTGCCGGTCCAGCGGGACCTTGTGGCCCGGCCGAACCTTGCGGTCCTTGGAGCCCCATCTCACCCATCTCCCCTGAATCCGTTCGATCACTCGGACTGCAGCCCACGAACGCGAGCAGCAAGAACACGACGATGTTTCGCATCAAAGCCTCCTCGTAGAGGAGCTTTGTTGATGTTTATCTCCCCTACATCATCTTATGCCCGTTTCTGGGGGTCGATTTAGGACCCCTTGACGGCGGCCGCGGGCGGACCTATCGTCAGGGGCATGCATCGACCGTGAGCGCGAAAGCAAGTCGGGCCAGCCCGACACAGCCCCCTCCCAGGTTCTCTACACCATCGTCCGAGGCGATCTCCCCCACGGGACGCAGGTCGCCCAGACAGCCCACGCGGCGTCCGAAGCCTCCGGGTACCCACCGACCATCGTGGTCGCGCTCGTGGTGCCCGACGAAGGCACGTTGCGGCGTGTTGCCGAGGCTCTCGGCGAACACAGCCTGACGCACCAGCTCATCGTCGAGGATGCCGGCCCCTACGCGGGCCAGGCGATGGCCCTCGGCATCAAGCCCACAACCGATCGCGCGGCGATCAGGAAGGTGACATCGGCACTGCCGCTCGTGCGGTAGCCGAAGAACATCAACCTTTCGTTTACCTTTTTGGAGCTGGTGCGAAAAAAACGTCAACCGCTGCGTGCAGCGCTAACGTCGTGCCAGCTCCGCCATGGGGTGATAGGGCCGCGGTCGCAAGACCAACGCGATCCACAAGACGGAAGACCTGAGGAAGGGTGTGCGAGGAGGATCCCCGGACACATCACGAGTCAGGTTGGAAGCCCTGTGACGGTAGAGGTTCGAGTCCTCTCCACCCTGCTGATTAGGACATGCGGGACTAGCTCAGTGGTAGAGCACTGGTACATCATATGGCCAGGGTCGGTGGTTCGAACCCATCGTCCCGCACGACATGCAGTATGGATCTCGTCCAGGCGACGACGCGGGGTTGATGCCCTCGCGCAGGCGGGTTCGACCCCCGTGGGATCCGCGAAGGGCCCTTAGCTCAGAGGTAGAGCGACGAGCTGATGGACTCGTTGGTCGTGGGTTCGAACCCCACAGG
>WBZO01006770.1_pt1 | contig 10932 bp, 6 predicted proteins | sample 5204261 | NCBI WGS metagenome assembly WBZO01 (sample SAMN12412400, study PRJNA552823) | activated sludge metagenome | isolation source: activated sludge from anammox sidestream of wastewater treatment plant... | place: USA: North Carolina | collected 2017-09
GCCGTCCGGGCCGGTGGCCAGGACGATGTCCGCGGCCTGCGCGGGCGGCGCGGCGCTGAGGTCGGCGGGGTTGGCCTTCAGGTCGCCGCCGTTCAGCGCGCGGAAGCGCACCTCCGCCCCTTCAACCGGGTCGGTCGAGCCGAGCACCTGCACCCGCAGCGGCAGGTCCAGCGGCAGGAACAGCCCCACGTCCGACGGGTCGGCCCGCGCGATCTGGCCGTCGCCGCCCGCATAGTACATGTCGATCAGGCCGATCAGGGGCGGGAAGATGTTGCGACAGTCGTCGATCACGCTGACCCGATCCGCACGGTCGGTCATGATGACGGCCAGCGGGCAGTAGTGGTGCTTGACGCCCGCGGCCGGCTCGTAGGAGGCGTCCACGCCCTCCGGGTAGGGCGGCCAGTAGAGCTCGGCGTCCTTGCGGCCCGGCCATTCGATCTGGCCGCCGGTCGTGCGCGCGGGGATGAGCCAGTAGTCGCCCGTGCGGTAGACGCCCGGCTTGAACTGGATCTGCACCCCGTCCTCCAGCTCGACGGGCTTGGCGATGCTCAGGGCGCGCACCGGGTTGGCCGCATCGCCCAACTGGCCCGTGTCCCAGCGGCGGATCTTGGCATTGTTCGGGAACTCGGACAGCTTCGGCATCTCCGTGTTCGGCGGCAGCGCGGTCGTGTCCACGGTCAGCCGCGCGCCGTCGGGCGCGCCGAGCCGGACGAGCACGCCCGGCGCCCCTTCGAGCTCCCGGCGGTCGTCGGTGAGCTCCACCCACTGGCCCGGCGCAAAGCCGAGCACGGTGTCGGGGTTCGGGCCTTCGATCTCCAGGATCTCGTTCTGCGCGCCGCTCTGCCCGACCCAGCGCACCGCGACCGAGCCGTTCTCGCGACTCCACTTGAAGGTGGCGAGGATCGGCTTCTTGTCCTCGACCGTGCCGCCGTTGTGGATCTCGACCCGGTAGAGCTGGTTCTCCAGCCGGCGGAAGCCGCCGCTCGTGGGCACCAGACAGGGGTTGTTCTCGTCGCCGGAGGGCGGCTGGGCCTTCGCCATCATGCTGCCGGTGCTGCCGGCGACCAGCTCCTGCCAGCCCGGCCACTCGCCCCGACAGCCGTGCGCTGCGTCCAGCGCGGCCAACAGGTCCGCCACGGTGGGGCCCTGGCTCGGCGACGGGCCGATGGCCGCGGCAATCTTGAGCAGCATCCCCGTGAGCGCCTGCTGTTTGGCAGGATCCAGCTTGACCTGCGGGAACGGCAGCAGGCGCACCTGCCAGACGATCTGTTTGCGCGTCGCGGTGTCCGGGCCGTTGAGCGCCTTCTCGCGGATGTGGGCGTCGTCGAGCGCGCTGATCGCGCGCTCCCACACATCCAGATAGGCCAGGGCCAGGCGGTCGGGCAGCCCCGCGATCTGCTCCTGGGTGAGCGCGCCGAGCTCGGCCGCGGACAGCAGGCTCACCAGCGACAGGGCCTTCAGTTGGTCCAGATCGGTCTTGACCGAGGGCGCGGGCGGGCCGGGCCGGTGCGGCTGCGTGCTGTAGGCCGCTGGCCAGTCGTTCTCGCAGAGGACGCCGTCCACGTAGATGCGACCGACGCCGATGTCCAGCCCCTTGCCGTTGGACGAGAGCTTGAAGCCATCCAGCGTCTCTTCGGGCACGCCGCAGAGGCCCACCACGTCCCGCGTCGTCGTCTCGGCGAAGTGTTGCTGGATGGCCTGCTGCTCGTTCCAGTCGGCGTCCACCTGGACGCGGCCCTGCTGCATGAGCACGCCGCGGTAATGCCGCTGAGGGACGAAAGTGTCGCGGCTGAAATCACCTTTCATGACCTGACCTCCTGACGGCTAGTTGACAAAGAAGAGCCCTGCCTCGGTGCTCGTGCGCAGATACTCCGCCAGCGCGGCCCGCAGATCGGCCTCGCGCAGCGGCGTCTGCAAGAAATGATAGGCGCCCATCTCGCCGCCGTCCTCGGCGCCGGTGCGGATCTCCGCGCAGCACTGGACGCTCAATTGCGCATAGCCAGGATGCGCATAATCCCGGCTGGTGAAGGCGGGGCGGATGCTCGACAACAGGGCGGAGCGCTCGACGGCGGTGAGCGGGCGGCGCAGCCCGGCCTCGCGCTGGCCGAGCGCCAGATCCGGCTGACAGCGGAAGCGCCGCGGGGTCTGGCTGCCGTCGCGGACAAAGCTGTAGCGGACGCAGCCGGCCTGCCGGCGATCCGCCTGCACGGTCTCCTCGAAGATGCACTCGGACGCCAGCGTCAGCTCGACGACGTGGACGCGGCCAAGCAGCGTCGTGCGCTCCATGAACGCGGGCGGGCCGGGCTGCGCGGCGTCGTCGCTGGCGGCCAGCGCGGTCTCGGCGTCCAGGATCGTGTCGCGCAGCGTCACGCTGGAGACGGTGGCCGGCACGCGCAGCGCGCCCGCGATGGCGCGGTCGAGGATCAGGTCGAGCCTGGCATTCGGCCCGGCCACCTCTAGCCGCGCCTCGCCCTTGCCGGGCGGGCGGACGAGCGTGCAGTGGACGATCTCGAGGCTGGCAAGCTCCGCGGTCACGTGGATGTCGCCGCCGATGAGCAGCCCGTTGAGCGTGAGCCGCGCGTGCCCGCTGCCGCCGCTGATGGTCAGCCCGGCCGCGCCCACGGTGAGCGCGGGGCGCTGGCCGTTCGCCGCCTGGATGACCAGCCGGTCGCCGCCGAGCGCGATCTCCGCGGGCAGCGCGTGGGTCGCATTGTCGCCGACCTCGATGACGCATGCGGGGAAGCCCGCGTCGGCCCACGCCTGAAGCGCGGCCGCGAGCGTCGGCTGCTCGCCGGGCACGTGGATGTGCTGTTCGAGCAGGTACGGGTCCGCCACGGTGTCGGCCTCGGTTGCGGCGGCCGCCTGTCGCCGGTCATACGGCCCGCCGCCCAGGTCGCCGACCGCGGCGTAGGTGTAGCTGACCTGTAGCGCGGCCGGCGGGTCGTCGCCCAGCCACAGCAGCCGCCCCAGGACCGGATCGACCGCGACGCGCGTCGTGTAGCTGGACGCGTCCCTGGCGCGGGTGAAGGTCTCGGCCGTCGGCCCGCGCCAGTCGGACAGGTCGCAGATGGCGATCTCCTCCGGCGTCAGATCCGGCCCGTCTGCCGCGATGGTCAGCGCCGGGCGGTCGCCGAAATAGCGGGCAACGGGGGTCACGCCTGCGGCGAGCGCGGCGCGGCGCGCGGCCAGCTCGTCGTACAGCGGACGGCGGCGCAGCGCGGCCGGCACGTTGAGCTCGGTCAGCCCGCCGGAGAAGGGCTGGCTGGTCTGGCTGGGGTTGAAGAGCGGCTGGTCGTAGCCGAACGGGTGGAAGGTGAACCTGCCGCCGCCGAGCGCGGCCGCCGCGCCGTCGGGGATGCGGTAGGCGGAGAGCCGCCAGAGAAACAGCCCCAGGTTGGGGATGTTGTAATCGCCCCGGTGGAAGTCGGCGCGGCCCTGGCCGTCGATATGGCGCACGTCCACGGTGTGGGCGGTCAGGTCGAACGGGCCGTCGACCAGTTCGAGCGCGGCCGAGCCGCGGATCGAGGCCGTGCCCCCGCGGTCGGGCCGGATGTGCTTCATGTACTGCGTCCAGCCCAGCCGCTCGAAGAATTCGACCGCCACCGCGGGCCAGCCGGTGATGTCGCGCGCCAGCCGCTCCAGCACGGCCGCGGTGCCCTTGCGCCGGCGATAGGCCAGCGTGTTGGCGACGAACGCGCGCTGGCTGAAGGCGCTCTCCGCATCGGCCCCGCGCAGGTTGCGCACGCCCAGCAGGTCGCCGATGTAGGGGACGAGCCACTCCGCGCAGGTCTCGATGAACCAGTTGTCGTACAGCCGGTCGATGTCCTGCTCGACGAGCAGCAGCTCCTGCTCCAGGACGCCCATGAGCACGCGCAGCGGCTGGCCCTGTTCCGCATCGCGGATGCGGTAGATGGCGGGCAGCAGATTGTACAGCCGATCTTCCGATGTCGGGCTCATACGCTCATCTCCTGTAGCGTCACCCGGGCCGGGTCGAGCAACAGCAGCTCGGCCAGCGAAATGACGCCCGTCCTGATGTCGAAGGTCGCGGCCCTGGCGGGCAGCAGCGCGGGCGGCTCCGCGTCGGCGCGGCCTGCCAGCATGGCGCGCCTGTGCGGGCTCGGCATGATCAGCCGCTTATCGACAGATCGGCTGGGGGGTCGGCCTGCGTCGGCCGCCGCGCGGTCGGCCGGCGCGGCGGCTGCATCGCGCGCCAGGCTGACCATGTCCACCGCGACGACGCCCGTCACCTCCTGGATGGCCGTGACGATCTCGGCCAGCGTGACCGGCTGGCCGAAGCCGCGCGCCTCGAAGGCGAAGGTTTCTGCGAGCCGGGCGCGCACGTCCGCGAGCACGTCCTCCGCCAGGTAGCGCGGGCTGTCGATGAGGATGCTGGCCTCGAAGCCGAAGGCGACGGGCGTGTAGCCCGACACGACGAGCCGCTCCAGCGGGTCGCGCGCGGCGTCGATGGCCGCGACCAGGTGGTCGTAGAGGTCGCCCGCCGCGAGCGGGCCGCCGCTGGCGGTCGCGGCCGTGATGTGGATCAGGAAGTCCTGGCCCGTCCACAGGCGGTCGGCGCGAGCCTTGCCGATGCCGCGGAAGCTGCGCGCAAAGTCCTCGTAATCGCGCAGCGACACGATGCGGTCGAGGGTCAGCACGGTGTTGGGCGCATTCTTGCGCGCATCCTCCATCCTCTCCGCGGGCGCAGCGCCGGTCGCCGCGACCGGGTTGGTCACCTCGCGGATGCCCAGGGGGCGCGTCTGGAGCAGGCTCAACTGGCCGGCCCTGACCTCGCCCTCCGGCCCCGCGCCGGTGCGGTAGGTCGCGACGATGTTCTCGAAGCCGCTGGGCGGCCGCGCGCCCTGGATGCCGTCGCCGAAGAGCACGGCGGCCCTGCCGTCGTCCTCGATGCGGATCGTGTAGGCCTGATCTTGCGGCGTCAGCCCGTAGAGCGAGGGAAGCTCCTGCCACTGCACCGCATTGACGCGCAGGCTGAGCGTGCTGCGCGCGCCGGTCGCGGTCGCCGCGGAGACGTAGGTCAGCGGCGGCTTCTTGAGCCAGAACCGCTGGTTGGCCTTGCCCGCGTCGCCGCTGCCGAGCGCCTCGTTGGCGACCGTCTGGCCGTGCGTGGCGTGCACGGTGTTGGCGTTGAGCGTCACGGTCGCGCGGTCGTAGCACGCGGTCAACGGATCTTCCACCAGGAGGAACGTATCCTCGCGGTCGACGCGCACGGCGAGCGCGCTGTCGTCGATGAAGACGACCTCCTGCACCACCTCATCGGCCTCCTCAGCGGGCGCGAGGGCGACCTGGTCGCCGTTCGCGCTCAGCGCGCCGGTCGCGCCGTCGCGGTCGATCAGCCGCCAGGCGATGCTGTCGGTGAGCGCCGCGAGCCGCGCCGTCAGCTCGGCGGGGAGCAGGGGCTTGCCGCCGAATGTGGGCGGGGCCAGGATCTGGAGCGTGTCGCCGGCCTTCAGCGCGCGCACGGACGCGCCGGTCCCGTCGGGCGCGTCCAGCGCCAATATCAGGTCGTCGCCCAGCAGCCTGACCCGCTGGCGCTTGCCGCTGAGCGCGAGCGGCTGGCCGCGGGCGAGGTCGGGATAGACGCCGTCGAGGACGATCTCGTGGCCGTAGAGCGGATCCGCTATCGGCTTCTCGGCCAGCATCAGCTCCTCCGGCTCGATGAAGACGACCGTCTCGCGCAGCCCGAACGAGGCCAGCCCCAGGTCGGTGTCCAGCCCGACGCGCGTCACCTGGCCGGTCAGCAGATAGTCGGTGCGCGAGGCGGTTGTGACGCTCATGACCTGGTAAAGCTCGACATAATGCGGCATCTGCAAGATGAGCCAGCTCCCCGGAAGCACCTTAGGGTAGGCGCGGTCGAGGTCGATGGCCCGGCTCGCGGGGTTCTTGATGAAGAACTCCGGCCACTGTACACCGCAGTCCGGCGGCCTGGCCGCGCATTTCTCGCGCGCGACGGGGTCCGTGAGATACGCCAGCTTCGTGTCCTGGGCAAGGGGCCGCCAGTCCGGCGCATTGTGGCCGAACAGCGCGGCGCGCGCGCGGAAGACGTAGGCGCGCGGGCGCTGCGCGGCCGGGGCCATGAACCGCGGCGGGACCTCACCCAGCGGCTTGACCTTTGCGACCGTGTAGCTGTGCGCGGGGTCGGGCGTTGTCACGCGCGTGACGGACTCCAGGATGCGGAAGTCCCAGTGGTTGTCGTCCTTCGGCGCGGGGTCGTTCAGCCGTTCGTCGCCGACGATCAGGATGGCGTCGCCCGCCTCCAGCCGCATATCGACCCCGCGGAAATAGAGCGTGTCCATGCCGTGCACGGGCGGGTTGGGCACGCTCAGCCGCGGCCGCAGCGCGTTCCACGCGGCCCGCGCGGTGATCGCCGCGGAGGTCTCGAAGGTCTGCGGCAGCTCGTCCTGGCCGGGGATGCTCATCACGCGCGTGCCTGCGTCCACGCGGGTCTCGCGCGGCGCGCCGGGCGCGGTCTCGACCGTGAAGGCGAGGTGCGTGCTGGCCGCGAGCGCGGGGCTGAGCTCGTAGCCGATGGCGCGCGCCAGCTCCAGGACCGAGCGGCGCTCCGTGGCCGTGCGCAGGTAGCCCTCGTTGGCGATGCGCTCCTGGTAGAAGGTCAGCACGTCGACCGCGACGGCCCATGCATCGAGGAGCGCCTGCGCGGGGTCGTCGTCCGCGCGGGTGGTCAGCCCCTGGGCAAGCTCGATACGCTCGGCCTCGCGGCGGCCCTCCGCGTCCAGGCGGCCCGTGAGCACGTTGAGATACGGACGGGCCAGCGCGCTGCGCATCGCCTCCAGCGCATCGCCGTAGGTGCGGATGCGGTATGCGAGGCTTGCCAGGCCGGGCCGGTTGTAGAGCGCCGGCGCGGGGGCCGCGCCCTCGCAGCAGCCGCAGGCGTCCTGGGTCATGTACTTGTTCATAGGCCACCCTGCATGATGAACTCGATCTTGCCGTTTTCGGGCCGGTTCGGGTCGTTGTCGAGCCGGGCGATCTCGAGCCAGCCCATCGGAATATAGCCCGCGGCCAGCTCGCCCTGGCTCGGCTTGCCCCAGCGGCGGAAGCGGTTGGGCTTGGGCGGGGCGTCGTCCACGTCGATCCACGATACGCCCGGTGCCTGCATCGCCGCGGCGATGATCTGGCTGAGATAGACAGGCTGGCCGAAGGTGAAGTTGTCCGGGTGGAAGAAGCCGCGCGTGCCGTCGGGCAGGTTCGTGCTGCTGAAGATCCGGTTGAGCGCCTGGCGGACGTTGGCCCGCACATAGCCGGGCGCGACGCAGACCGTCAGCGCGATGTCGAGCGAGACGTAGATGGGCCTGGCGATCTCGAGGTCGTGGCCCGCCAGCCGGTAGCGCTGGAGGAAGTTGCCGATCTCGGCCCTGAAGGCCCGATCGCTGCTGCGCGCCGGTGAGCCGGCCCGCGTCCCGCGGCGATCCACCGTCACGAACATGGTGTACCAGCTCCCGGTCCAGCGGCGGTCCGCGGCCGCGCGCTGCACCTCCGCATGGCGCTCGGCCATCGCGGCGTAATCCGCCTCGGTCACGGCCCGCTCCTGCGTGCGGAAGGCCTGCGGCGCATAGAGGCGCACCTGATCCGCGGATTCGGGGTCTTCGCCGCCGGCCGCGGGCAGCGGGTTGCGCGCGTCGGTGATGCCCGCGGGGCCGTTGACCACGTGCGCGAGGCTCTCCGCGCCGATGTTGCCGGCCCGGCCGTTGCCGATGCGGTAGGCGGCGACCAGCCCGCCGATGGGCCGCGCGCCGGAGACGCCGTCGCCGAAGCGCAGCGCAGTCCTGCCATCGTCCTCCGTCTCGGCCACGAAATCTCGCGCAAAGCGGTCGCTCGCGAGCAGGTCGGGCTGGGGCCGCCAGGCGTCGCCGTTGGGGTCGAGCAGGAAGGCCGCGGGCAGCACGTCGCGCATCTCCCAGCGCGTCGCGTCCGCGGCCGGGCCGGCCAGGTTCACGACCGCGGGCTCGCCCTGCGCATCCAGCAGCAGGCTGCCGGCGGCGTCCCGCGCGCGGCCCTGCCGGGTCAGCGGGCCGAACGCGAGCCGCGGGCGGTAGGGCCGCTCCGGCGTCGGCGGAGCGAGCGGCTCCCCGACGATCGTCCGGCCGTGGTCGGCCAGCACCACGTTGCCCCGCGCTACCGCGACGGGGACCTGCGCGGCCCCCGCGTCGGCCACGGTCCACAGACAGAGCGGGAAGGGCAGCGCGTCCGCGGCGTCCCACGCGATCTCGATGATCTCGAGCGGCGTCGTCGGGTCCGCCGGGTTCAGCGGGTCCACGCCGAACGTGACCTCGGTGAGGCGCACCGCGTGGCGGTGGGTGGGGTCGAGGTCGGCGGCCTGGCCGGTGTCGGGCCCGCGCACCTCCTCGAAGATGAGCACGTCGCCGGGCTTCAGCTCTCCGTCGGCGACGCGCGCATCGCGGCCCTGGCGCAGCAGCGCGGCGCTGGTGGCGGCCTTCGGCAGGCAGCAGCGTTCGTCGCCCCAGGTGTGGAAATAGAGCTCGTTGCGGCTGGCGTGCAACGTGACATCGTGCAGCGTCTCGAAGACCAGCGCGCCGTCGGCCACCGCCCGGTTGAGCTCCTGGTCGGTCAGGGCCAGCGAGCCGCGCGGCGCGGGAATCTGCGTGAGCAGCGTCGCGCCGGGGTGGCCGCTGTCGGGGGCGGCGTCCGGCCCCGGCAACACGCCGCCGTCTGCATCCGACCCGGCCGCGACCTCCAGCGCCACCCACGCGCGCGCGTTTGCGCCGTCGTGCATGGGGTAGTCGAGCAGCCGGGCATGTCGGCGGATGGACGTACGCCGCCGCGCGGCGCCGAGGTAGGCCTCCGTTGCGGCCGCGTCCTGATAGTAGCTCAGGTGATCCGCGGCGTAGGCCAGCGTCTCGACGATGGCGACGCCGACATCCGCGGGGTTGCGCTCCTGCCAGCCGGGCATCGTCACGGCCAGACGATCCAGCATCAGGCGGCGGAAGGAGGCGTAGTCCCGCGCGAGATAGTCGATCGTCGGCGCGCCGCGCGTCGTGGGCGGACACTCGTTGATCGGCCGGCAGTCGAACTCGCTGGGGCACTCGACCTTGAACGAGAAGTCGATGGCCGAGAGCAGCGGGTCGAAGGCCGGCTCGTCCGTCGTGCGCCGCTCGATGACGAGGCGGTAGGCCGAGAAATCGCCGCGCACATCGGTGCGCACGACGAGCAGCCGCTCCTTGCCGACGGCCGCGCCCAGCGCGTCGATGTAGGCCTGTACGGGCGGGTTGACCTGGCCGGCCGTCAGCCTGTCCGCGCGCACGGCCCAGTCCACGTTCACCGGCGCGATGCGCACCCCGCCTTCGATCCGGACGCGGCCGCGATCCAGCTCGGGGATGGCGTGGAAGAAGAGGACGACGAGCGTCCGCTGGCGCAGCGCGAGGTCGGGCTCCTCCTGATCCAGCACCTCCAGCGCGTCGATGCCGTTGACGACCGGCTTGCCGTCCACCAGCGTATCGCGCGCCAGCGCGCGACGGCCATTGTCGAGGCAGCGGTATTGCGTCGCCACGTCACACCTCCCGCGTAAAGACGGCGGTCTGGCGCTGCTGCGTCCGGCGGATGCGGTACTGGACGACGACCGCGAGCGTCGCGTCCTCGCTCGTCACCTGCACGGCTTCCACCTGGATGAGCTCGCCCAGCCACTCTTGCAGCGCGCCCTGGACGAGGAACTGCGTGGTCGCGGCCAGCTCCGGGCTGTTCGGCGCAAAGACCAACTGCATCAGGTTCGCGCCGAACGTGGGCCGGTTGACGCGCTCGCCGGGGATGGTGAACAGCACCTGTTCGATCAGGTCGCGGATGTGTTCGTCGCCGTCGGTCGCGGCGGTCCGGCCGCTGCTGTCGAAGCGGAACGGATAATCGATCTGCACCGGGCGAATCGTTTGCATGGTCTACATCCCTCTCACGCGTACCTGCGTCACGAGAATCTGTAGCGGCGTGCCGGTCGGCGCGCAGACGGCCCGGCTCGACTGGATCACGACGGGCGCGCCGCCGGCCAGCACGCGCGTCGCGCCGACGATCCACTGCGCGGTGACGCACGGGCCGCCCGCGGACGGCAGGAGCGTGCAGCCGGCCACGGTGTACGGCGCGCTGATGGTCGCGACGGGCTGGCTGCCGACGAGCACGCGCGGGTTAGGCGCGGTCGGCATGGCCTGTCCGCCGTGCATGCACAGCACCGTCGCGCCGAGGTGAACCAGGAATCCGGGCATCGTACCCTCTTGCAGATTGCAGATGGAAGAGCGAAGAAGGAAGATGACGCCGTTCGGCTCTCCTCCATCTTGCTTCTTCCATCTTGCTTCTTTCATCTTCAATCTTCAATCGTCAAATCACCTCCAGCGCGCCGTCGTTGATCGACACGCTGGCCGGTGTCAGCTTGATGCTGGCCGCGCCGTTGGTCATCTCGATCCCGCTGACCGTCAGCGCCAGCTTGAGCGGCATCGGCACTGCGGGCGGGCCGATCTCCAGCGTGACCCCGCCGATGCCGGGCAGGTCGTCCAGCTTGAGCGTGATGGCGTCGGTCTTCCAGATTTTCGTCTGCGGGAGCGCGGGCATCACCGGCGCCTCGCCGACGCCCCAGAAGCAGCCGCTCCAGATGGGGTAGTCCGGGTCGCCGCCCTCGAACTCCACCCAGATGTTTGCGCCGACGGGCGGGATGGCGAAGAAGCCGACGCCCGGCCCCGCATACGGCGCGCAGGGCAAGGCCCAGCTCAGGCTGCCCTCGCCGAGCACCCCGGGACACGAAATCTGCACGCGGCCCTGTTGCAGCGGGTCGATGTTGTTCTCTATTTTTCCCCGGTACTTGCCGAAGAAGGTTCGTCCAGGCATGCGCTCCCTCGCTTATCATCTGCTGTGGCCGGTCTCCGACCGAGCCACAGCTTGCCGGGTCAGGGAGCACGGTCA
>WBZO01006771.1_pt1 | contig 10931 bp, 9 predicted proteins | sample 5204261 | NCBI WGS metagenome assembly WBZO01 (sample SAMN12412400, study PRJNA552823) | activated sludge metagenome | isolation source: activated sludge from anammox sidestream of wastewater treatment plant... | place: USA: North Carolina | collected 2017-09
CAGCAGAACGCTTCCCCCTGCCCCGCGAGGGGTGGCGTGGGGTTTTGTGAAACGGGGTTTGTTGGGCCAGAGGCGGCCACGCCGGCGGCGTCGCCATCTCTGGCCGGCCCGTCACCGCCTGGCGCCCATGTGGCGGGGCCGGCAGAGCCTCGGTTTTACCGCCCGCTCTACCAGGCGCCCACTATCCTACCCTCGACCAGGTAGACAGGCTCCCCTTTCTTTGGAACGACCTGTTGACTGCTGACCCTGCTCGTCAGTCGCTCGGGATGAGAGGAGTGCACACCCACTAAATATTTGGCGTGTATCCGTTCGGCCATATAAAGCAGATTATTCGGGAACGCATGATTATAGCAATACAGGTTGGCAAACGCGGCGTAGTCGATATGGGTCAGCCGCAAAACGCGCAGCATGTTTGCGTAATCCCTGGCGCCCTCAACCAATGGAACGCCGTTAAGGTGATAGTATCGGGCGCCTTCAGCCGGCAGATCGAACAGCTCAAGAATATTTTCATAGCTGTTCTGCAGGAACCAGGCGTTTGGCGAATCGTTGATATCTTGCACGCTCACGATCCTGGGCGCCTCGGCAATAACCTTGCTGTAATAAGCCGGAGCCTTATCTCCATAATCATCGTTATCGGGCACATAGACGGCCGGATACAAGCCTAAAATGCGGTTCACGATGTAGGCAGTTTTGGGTTCAAAGACGATTTCACGATTCGAACGTTGCGCAATATCGAACAACCCTTTGATAAATTCGATGTCGCGATGATAAATATTGAAAATCCCCAACCCCCTGGCCTGGAGAAGATCGGCAAGAACCCGATCGAGCACTTGCTGCTCCGTCGGCATGCCTTCGGGGATTGCCAGCGACGGCTCGATTTCCTCGACCTTGCTTGAATAAATCGATGGAGACAGGGTTGTCGTATCCATGATGAGCAGATCGACCTGTTCTGCGGCGACCATTGCCATCTCCTCGACAACTCTGGCGACGCGATTCCCGTGCATGCGAATATCGCCTGTGTAATAGACCTTGCCGTCGGGTGTCGCGATCAAGTAGCCCACGGCGCCCGCACAGGGGTGATCCGAGAAATAGGCCGTTACCTGAATCTCTCCGATCATAAACGGCTGGTGGAATTCGATCGGCGAATAATCACGCTCGCCGACGCTTTCACCAATATCGTCGAGCGCTTTCTGAAGTTCATAGGCATCCCGATGCAGATAAACGGGAATCTCCGGGTGCACCATCCCGATCCCCGACATATGATCGAGGTGTAAATGGGAGATGATTACGCCCGTCGTCAGCCGGCTTTTTTCAAAAGGGAGGATGGGGCTTTTGGGGCCTAGATCCATGGCGGCAAACACCCCATCGATCGGAGGAATCTGGCCCAATCGTAGCGCGTCATTCACCCACGCCTTTTTCCTCCGCTCGACGTGTCCATCATAAGGCTGAGTCATGGGAGTGAAAGGCGCGCCAAAATCGAAGATGACTCGCGAGTTATTATATGTGATCGAAACGACAACGCCGCTGCCGTTTAGTCCTTCATGAAAGATAATCTTGGTGCTCATAGGAATTGTCCGGAATCAGCTCTCCGTTAGAGAAAATATAGGGTTGGCCTTCCACGGGTAATAGCTGCGCGCCATGATTTGGCAGAAGTCGTTCAGGATTGAAGCCATGGCAAGGGATTAGAATCTTCGGGTCAACCTGGTCCACGAAGTACTTCACCTGGGGGGGATACCCGTGACCAAAATAATTCTTGGAAAAGAAAGTGACATACTCGAATTTCGTTCGATTGATTATTCGGAGCAAGTTCTTGTATGCCGGGTCGAAATCGCCAATCGGGATGCCGTCGGCATGTAAATACGCGCCCCCTTCGTCGGGCAGATCGAACAGCTCCATCACATGCCGGTAGCTGTTTTGCAACAGATAGTGCGCGGGATTGGCGAATATCTCCTCGCGCGTCACGACGGTGGCGTTGGCCAACAACTCGCGGAACCAGTCGGACTGCTGGTCCGGAGAATCGGGGTAGCGCGCAGAATCGGGGATGAAAATGTTGGGCCGGATCCCATAGAACTTGTATACGATATAGGCGCAGTCCGGCTCGAAAACGCAGATCCGCGAGACCCTTTCGGCCCACTCGATATATCGCTTTGCCTCATCCATCTCTCGCTGATAGGAGTTGAAGATACATAGCCCGGTCTGAGATTCAAGTATCTGGAACAACTCGCGCTCGACGTCTGCGCTGTCCAGCATACCCGGCGGGATTTCCCGCGAAGGGATGATCGTCGTCGGATCCGTCGAGTTATTCATCTGGAGCAGGATATCGTCCATGAACGACGTGCTGTCGCAGAGCAGGACATCGATCCCCTTCGCCTTGAGGAACTCCATCTGGGCGATCGCCAGCGGCGCGTCCTCGCCATGCAACGAAAGATCGCCGGTCCAATGGATTGTGCCGTCGGGCGTCGTTATGAGTAAGGCAAAGTCACGATAGCTCCGGTTGCTGGTGATGATGGGCAGGACTTCGATCTGCCCGACCCGGATCGGAACGTTGGCTTCGAAGTGGGTGTATTCCCGCTCGAGGGTTGGGACGCCGTCCCCTGTGGCTTCCAGAGCGCGCTCAATGATGGCTGCGTTCTCGTTCAAATAGACGGGAATAGAGGGAGCGACCATGCCCATCCCTGCCATATGGTCCAGGTGTAAATGGGTGATAAATACAGCGGTGTTGAGATCGCTCTCCTCGGCGGGGAGCAGTCCCATAAAGCCCTCGAGGTCCTGCTTGCGATATAGCCCGTGGATCGCGGGCGCCTTGCCCGTTCGGATGGCGTCTCTAATCCATGATTTTGCCCGCGGGAGCACGAACCCGTCGTATACATCTGTCTCCGGGCTATAGGCGCTGCCCATTTCAAAGATCACCCGATCTTTCCCGTACTGAACGCTGGCGATAACGCCGCCAATGGTGTAGAGACCGGCGTGCAAAATAAGTCGTGTTTTCATATAAAATCCCTTTTTCCCCTTTGTGGGGTGGTCAAATGAATCGATAGATATCCTTTCGCTGGGGCGATTTATGAAGCCAGATCGATGATTCTGTCTTCAAGCTGTGCGCTCAATTTGCGCCGTGTCCGCATACGGTCGATGAATACCGGATGGGACATGAAGTCCGTCTTCTCCCATTCCGAGCGTGAGGTGATGTCGCGGTAATCGTTTCCACCCGAAGCGATGTATGCGCTTGTGGCGACGGTATAGCGACCTTCGTTGCGCAAGGGTTCCCCATCCGGCGTGGAAATGGACACCACCTTATGGCCTTCCGGCTTGCCTGAATCGATGACGATCTGAAGTCCCGCGACCTGTAGCGACCCGTTGAGCGCCATATGGCTTTTCTCATAGGTGCGCTCGATCATCTCCCTGATCTGCCGGCCCGTCATGACGCCCTGATAGAGATTGTCGTTGAAGCACATCACCCACATGATCATTTCTGCGGTGATCGGACCTTTGGGCATATAGCCAAAGCAACTGGTTGAATTTATCAGCGCGATCCGGGTGTCGCAGACTTCCCTCATGCAGTCCGTGAAAAAGTTGCCCAGCGAACATTCTCCGGACGTACTGACGATGAGATCGTCTTCTGCCTCGCCGACCACTTCGTCCAGCCGGCTGATGAAGGGCGCTAATACCCGGTCTACTTCGCGCGCAATGCGCGGGTCGGGGATGATGTCCGGGTTTCCATGCAGGACGGGCGCGATCTCATTGGTCAGACATTCAATCGTTCCGGCCGCCCGGTCGAAGGCGACCTGAATATGCCCGATCGATTGCGCGGAAAACCCTGCCTTCGAACACAGGGTATTGCCGATTTTGATTGCGATATCGCCCTGGTTGTGCCCGCCAAACAGGATGTCGATTCCCTGGACCTGCTCAATCACGTGGGCCATTTCTCCGGTGAGGTTTCCGTCCGGATCGATCTTCCCCGGCAGGTGCCCCAGAACCACGATGATTTCGGCGCCCAGGTCTTTCATTTCGGGGATGTAACGATGGCATGCTTCAACGACGCTCGTCACGGCGAATGGCTCAAATGCGTCTTCCTTCACCATGAAGGGGGTATATTCCGTCGTCACGCCCAGAACGCCGATTTTGACGCCCTTTTTTTCCAGAATGACGAAAGGCTCGACATAGGGCAGCCGATTCCCGGTTGATTTTTCAATGATGTTGGCGCACAGGAGCGGGAACGACGCCCCGGGAAGAACTCGCGCCATGGTTTCCCGGCCGTGATCGAATTCATGGTTGCCCAATGTCATGGCGTCATAACCGAAGAGGTTTACGATCTCGATGATCGGCGCTCCGTCGGTAAGGTTGATGATCGGCGCCCCCACTAAAATGTCTCCCGCATCCAGCAATACAAACCCTTCGGGGTTTTGTTTGCGGAAATAGTCGAAATGGGCGAACAGCCTTGCGGCTCCGGGGCAATGGTAGCTGCTGCGAATCGCGGCGGCGAAGTCCGTGTGGCATACAAAATCCAGAACGATTTTCGAATCCATCTTGCAATTAATCTCTTTCTTCTTTCCGCGAGAACGAAGGGCGACGAACGTGGACAGACGGGAGAAACTTGTTTGTCCTGGTGTCAGGCTCAGCCCTTTAGCCCGCCTCTGGCGACGCCGTTGACGATATTCTTTCGGGCAAACAGGAAAAGAATGATGATCGGAATGACGACCAGCGTGGCGGCCGCCATCAGCCGTTCGTATCGCACTCCCCCATCGGTGATAAACGCATACAGGCCCAGAGGCAATGTGCGATTGGTTCGCGTGTTGACGATCAGCAGCGGCCAAAAGAATGCGTTCCATGAGAGGATTGTGTTCAGCAAGGCTATGGTGAACAGAGCGGGGCTTGCAATCGGCACCATGATTTTCCATAGATATTGCCAATTGCTGGCGCCGTCTACGCGAGCCGAATAGTACAGGGAATCGGGGATCGACAGGAAGAAGTTTCTAAGGATGTAGACGTAGAAGATGCTCGATGTGAAGGGGATGATCAGGCCCACCAGGTTATCCAGTAACCCCATCCTTGAGATGATCGAATAGTTGGTGATAACGATCATCTCGAACGGGATCATCATCAGGGCGATGCAGAATGAAAACAACAGATCGCGGCCGGGGAACTTCAGACGCGAGAAGGCGAACGCCGCCAGAATGGTCACTATCATGGTCAGGGTGACGACGGACAGGGTGACGATGATTGAGTTCAGAAAGTAGCGGCCGAAGGGAGCCGTCTGAAATACGTAGGTGAAATTGTTGAAATTGAAGGTCGACGGGAGCCAGGTGGGGGGCGTCGTGTTCACTTCTACGGGCGATTTGAACGCCGATATAAACATCCAGTAGAAGGGGAAGATCATGATGATCGACCCGATAATCAGGATGCCGTTCTCAAGGATGCTCTGGATGGATATCTTTTTCATCATTCCCTGCGATTAGTAATGTTTCCATTTTCGCTGCATGAAAAGTTGCAGGAGTGTGAAAATTAAAACGATGAAAAACAGGACTACGGCGGCGGCGCTTGCCTGTCCCAATCGCCACTTGATATAGAAAAGCTCGTAGATGTAGTAGACGATCGTATAAAGACTATAGGACGCTCCGGGCTTTCCGTTGAAGAGCGGGAACAGCTCGCTGAATACTTTCGACGCGCTGATCATATTGACGATTAGCACCAGACCGATCGTAGGCGCCAGGAGCGGCAACGTGATTCGATAGAAGATCCTGGCGCGGCTGGCTCCGTCGAGTTTCGCCGCCGTAATGTACAGAGGGTTGATATTTTGAAGGCCGGAAAGCACCAGAATAATGGTGAACGGCAGGTAGCTCCATATCCCATAGAGGATGATGGCGGGAAGGCCATATTTCGGGTTGTTGAGCCAATTGATTGGGCTGGCGCCCACCAGCTTGAGGAAATAATTGAATACGCCATAGTCAAAGTTATACATCCATTTCCAGGCCAGCCCCACGGCGATAATGGACGTCACCATGGGCAAGAAAAAGGCCGTCTGATAGAGAGCGCTCAACCTCATTTTCTTGTTCAGCAGGGAGGCGAACAGAACCGAGAGGACGGTCGAGATGGGCACTACTGTGAAAACATAAATGGCGGTATTCCGTAATCCGATTAAGAAATAACGATCTTGCAGGATAATCTGATAATTCCCCCAGCCAAACCCCGCGAACTCGCCGCTGAGCATTTTATATTTTTCCTTAAAGGACATAAGGAACACATTCAGGATGGGGAAAAATGTGAAGACCACAATCCCGAGGAAAAACGGGAGTAGATAGAGGGCCGGCTCCAGAAACGCCCGGATATCAGACCGGGATGTTTTGACGTCTTCTTCAGAAGAGCGCGGCGCGGGAGTTCGCTTCCGGATCATAAGAGACGCTCGCCTGTTTCAGGGTTGAACAGGAATACCCCTTTGTTTTTAAGGCGTATCGGGATACGCCCGCCCACGGTTAACGCTCCATGGTCTGAGAGGTACCCCCGAACCTCGCAGCCGCCGATCTCAAAGTGGACCAGCTCTTCCTTGCCGATCCGGTAGACCCGGGTGATTCCGGCCTCGAACGTCTTGTCGCCCGGGTCCTGGGCAACGGCCATGCTTTCCGCCCGAACTCCGAGAATAACGGGCATCCCATCAGGCAACGAGCGCCCCGGAGGCAGCGGCCATTTCGTAACCTGATCGGGGAGAATGACAAACCCGTCGTCGATCTTGCCCTCGATCTTGTTGATCGGGGGTGTCCCCAGGAACTGCGCGACGAAAAGGTTCTGTGGATTGTCATAAAGCTCCTGAGATTCCGCGAACTGCTGCTGCTCCCCCAGCTTCATGAGCAGGATTGAATCGGAGATGCTCATGGCTTCTTCCTGATCGTGGGTGACAAACACCGTCGTGACGCGCGTTTCTGTTTGAATCCGGCGAATCTCCTCGCGCATCTCGATGCGAAGGCGAGCGTCGAGGTTGCTCAATGGCTCGTCCAGCAGCAGCAGAGCCGGCTTCTTGACCAACGCGCGGGCGATGGCGACGCGTTGCTGCTGCCCGCCCGATAGTTCCATCGGCCGGCGATCCATCAGGCCGCTGATGTGGACCAGATCGGCCACCTCGTGCGCGCGCCGCAGTCGCTCCTGTTTGGGGATTTTCTGGACCTCGAGCGGGAAGCAGATGTTCTGCAGGACGGTCATATGTGGGTACAAGGCGTAATTCTGAAAGACAAGCCCCACCCCTCTTTTTTCGGGGGCGATTTCAGTTACTTTTTTGTCGTCGAAATAAATATCGCCGCGCGTGACCGGCGTGATTCCCGCCAGCATATAGAGCAAGGTGCTCTTGCCACAGCCCGAAGGCCCCAGGAGGGCGATGAGCTTCCCGCTTTCAAGCGTGACGTTTAGTTTGTCGACGGCGACAACCGCCCCGTATCGTTTGGTGAGGTTTTCGAGAACGACTTTCATGGGTTCACTGATGCAAGCATTGCGTCCAGGGGTTTACCATCAACATCGGGCATTTCGAATCCCAGCATCTTCGCCATTGTCGGAGCCTCATCGACGATGCAGGCTCTCTCGATGCAGACGCCTTTATTCACCGAAGGGCCGGCAGCGATGAAACAGGAGGTTTCATCCTTCCAGGGCAAGCCGCCGTGGGAGGCCGACAATTGCTCAAACCCTTTATATTCCGGCTTGCCCAATACGATCGATTCGCTGTCGAGGATGCTGCTGAAAGCGATGGGTTGCTCGCCTTCGATGATGAAGTCGAACGGCCCCGCGAGGTGAAAGAGCGTGTCGGCTTCCTGCTTTGTATACACATATCCGATGCCATATTTCTTGTTCGCCTTCAGATCGAGCAGGAAGTCGTGGACCTTCTTTGCCATCGCTTTGTCGGTGGGATCCTTTAGTTCGATCCAGGCGGACAGAGAGGCTGAATGACTATACGCGTCATAGCTGATGATGTTGTTTTGTTCGTCGACGCGGATGAACCCGTTTTCTTTCAATAGAACGTTGGTATATAGCGCGTGGGATATGTCGGACTGGCCGTGATCGCCCAGGATGACGAGGTTGGTTTCATCGATCGCGCCATAGCGCCGGATTCGATCGAGGAGTTCCCCGAACTGCCGGTCATGGATGCGCAGTTGTTCCTTGACTGCGTCGTTGTCCACGCCATGCACATGCCGGACGCTGTCCAGGTCGCACATCTTCACCAGCATCACATCGGGCTGGCGGTAATCCCGGATGATATCCAGGGCCAGCGCCATCGTGTAGTGGTCCAGACTGCGATCTTCGCCGATGAGAAAGTGCGCGTATTTTTCATAATATCGATCGAGCAATTCGTCGGTGGCGTTATTTTTGAGGAACTGGATCGGCTCAGGCCCCGAGTATCCTATGGGCACTATCATGGGCATGTTCAGATCGAACCCGGCCTTGCCCGTCACGGGCCAGCTTATCGAACAGGTTTGATACCCATGTTCTTTGGCAAGGTCCAGCAGGTTTCTGCACTTGACATCGCTAATCTGATTGTACCAGGGTTGCCCCGGGTGGCCGGCCTTCAGGATTTCATTGTGCGCGATCCCGTGACGCCCCACATAGTTGCCGGTCAATATCGAGGTATGGCAAGGATAGGTCAGGGAGGGATAGACCGGTTCGGCGTGTCTGACATAGGCGCTGTTTTCAAGAACCGGGCCAAAGTTCGGGAGCGTCCGCATATACTCGATGTCCATCGAACACAGGGCGTCGAGACAAAAGACAAATAATTTCTTCATCGCAGTCGGTTTATCACTGGAAACATTAGATTCATTCAGATAATCAGTTCATGTCAAATTTGTCATTTAACATGAACTGAATCATCCATGTTGCAAGGCCGGCAAGCCCGGGCCAGGACAAGGTCGCTCCGGTTTTGGCGCGCCTTGCCCCGGCCGGGCCTCCGCCGCTATCTATTTATTCGCCGCCAGCTCGGCGTTGCCTTCTTCTTCCGCCAGTGCGAGCGCTTCCGCAGGCGTCATCACGCCGTTTGCGGCCGAACCAACGGCCCGGCCAATGATCTGGCGGATTGCGGCCGAGCCTTTTACGGCCGGCAGATACCCAAGATACTGGATCTGTTCGCTGGAAGCCTTGATCGCCGGATTGGTCCCCAGCAATGCCTGAAATTCCGGGGTCTGGATGGCCGCCTGATATGCGGGCACCACGCCAAATGCGGCGTCCCATGGGCCGAGAACTTCCGGCTGGAGGAGGTATTTGATGAACTCGAAGGCCGCCCGCTGTCGGGCTTCATTGGTTGTGAAGATCATGTAGCCGCCGCCCCATGAGGACGTGTATTTCCGCTCTCCCCCCTGGGGGATGGGCGCGACGCCAAACTCGAATTGATCGCCGACGGCGCTTTGAACGAAGCCGTAGCCGGCGGGGGCCCCGATATAGGAGGCGACTGCCTGGGAGCCAAACGGGTTCGAGAAGTAGACGTCCTCTCCAACAAGGCGGAAAATGCCTTCCTGGACCAGATTGCTGAACCACGTCAGCTGCTCGATTGCGATGGGGTTGTTGTACTTGACCGTCATGGTCTCCGGATCGATATAATCAGATCCGTGTTGGGTTATCAATACCTGGAAGCCGTCGATTTCACTGTCAAAACCGAAGGCCGGCTTGCCGGTTGCCTCGGTGATCTTCCGGCTGTTTTCTTCCAGCTCTTCCCAGGTGGTCGGGACGGTAAGCCCCAGGCTGTCGTAGAGGGTCTTGTTGTAGTAGAGAACCTCGCCGCCGACGGAGGTGGGAATCAGATAGACGTTGCCATCCCATTGGGTGATCTCGGCATAGGCGCCCGGCGAGAGCAGGTCCTTGAAGTTGGGGATGCCGATTTCGGGGTCGTTGAGATATTGGCTCAGGTTGACGATTAGCCCTTCGTCATAATAGTTGGCGGCGACGGTGGGGAAAGTGCTGATCAGATCGGGGCCTGTGCCTTCGCGAACCGCTTGCATGACTTTGGCTTCGTAATCGGCCAGCGGCTGCGGTTGCTGGATGACCCGGATGTCCGGATGTGAGGCGTTGAATTCATCGATAATCTTCTGGAAGCCTTCGACATGGTGATCGGCCCAGGTGTTCCAGACTACAATTTCTACGGGTTCCTTGGCCGCAGGTTCGGGCGCGCTTGTTGCGCTTTCCGGAACGGCCGTGCTCGCGGCCTGGTTATCGGTTGTGGCGGGCGCGTCGGTTGAGGCGGGTGCGTCGGTTGAGGCCGGGGGGGGCGGCGGGTTTCTGGCCGCATGCGGCCATGGCTAGTATGACGACTAATAGAACGAACAACAGCCTTTTCTTCATGGGTTTCTCCTAACAATGATGGTTCTGCTTTTTGTGCCGGTTTCCAAATCGGAAACCGGAAATGTGCCAAAGGTTCTTTTGCCTTGGTCTTGAAGCTTAACGGCGAGGGCCCAAATTCATTCAACCGGTTTGTTCAAAAGCGTTTCTTCTGTCGATGACTCTCGATCTCCTTGGGTGGAGATCTTTCCCCACGCTTTTCTTTCGGTTGTGTGATAAATATAGACGGTTTTTCAAAACTGTCCATAGTTGTTGATAATCCAGCATATTGGATTTTCTTCGGTTTTGTGGCGGGGGGCTTGTCTGGCGGCCGCCCTCCGGCAACGTGTTTCAACACGTTTGGCATAGCAGCCGATGGATTCATCCATCGACTGCGGGACAAAACGGCCGCGCCCCCTCCCCCCCGTTCTATCCGCGTTCATCCGCGCCCATCCGCGTCATCCGTGTTCTATTCTCCTCATTTGACAAATGCTCGATTCTGACGTATTATGGCGTTATATGCGCGGAATGATATCCATCCGCGCAGGAAATCGCCCAAATGCTCAAACTCGCGCGCCACTCCCGCATCCGGGAGATCCTCGACGAAACCGGGCAGGTCACCGTGGCCGAGCTGAACGCCCGGCTACAGGTCAGCG
>WBZO01006772.1_pt1 | contig 10931 bp, 10 predicted proteins | sample 5204261 | NCBI WGS metagenome assembly WBZO01 (sample SAMN12412400, study PRJNA552823) | activated sludge metagenome | isolation source: activated sludge from anammox sidestream of wastewater treatment plant... | place: USA: North Carolina | collected 2017-09
GGCCGCCGCCGTGACCCGCGACCGCATCTTCGCCGACGGCGTCGACAAGCAGTAAGACATCAACCACCCAAGGCCCCGCGTGACGGCGGGGCCTTGCCGCACCGAAGGAAATGCGCATCCCGCCCCGTGCGCACGCCATGGCCACGCGTTGCGTGACAGGTTTTGGTCCGCGCACACGCGCACGATCTCTGGCGGCATCCCGTTGCGTATGCAGGCATTGAGGGCGAGCACACCCCGGTCAAGCGGATGCGGCCGACGCATGCATCTGGCTACCTCTTTCGATCACGAGGATCACGACATGCGTAAATCAGTTCTTGCACTGTGTCTTCTCACCGCCGTCACGGCGACGGCCAATGCAGCACCGCCCGCCGACGGGCTGATCGACACCAACTGGGGGCTATTCAACAGCGGCACCTCCATCGTGGCTTTCGATGACGATCCGTCCAATCCGGTCGATGTCGCCTATGCCGCGGTTCCCGACAGCCAGGGCCGCACCTATCTGGTCGGCACCGTGGGCGGTTCGGAGGCGGATCGTATCGGCATCACACGCCTGCTGCGCAACGGCACCATTGATTTGAGCTACGGCGATGACGGCAAGGTCATTTTTGCTGACCAAATTGTGGGAGTTGCTGCAGCTCTCGACGCCGACGGTGATTTACTGGTTGGAGCAAGTTACGTGGGAGTCGGCGACAATACGAATTTCCTCGTCTGCCGATTCGATGCGGATGGCAACCCGGTCGCTTTCACAGGTATTGGTGACGACGAACCTTGCGTCACCCTGGCGTTCGACATCGGCGGCGAGAACAAAGACACCCTGCGCGATATCGCCGTGCAGGAAGATGGCAAGATCGTCGTGGCCGGCGATGCCGAGTCCTCAACCTCCTTGGTAAAAGGCGCCGTGGCGCGCCTCAACGCGGACGGCTCGCTCGATACCTCGTTCGGCAGCGCCGGCAAGCAGCTCATCTTGCCGGCGGGATTCACCAGCCATCGCTTCAATGCCGTGACGATTGCGCCCAACGGCAATATCGTACTGGCTGGCGATTCGGTGGCCACCGGCAAGACAGACCGGGACGGCCTGATGGTGCGGCTGACGCCAGACGGACTTCTCGATCCGCACTTCGGCAGCGGTAACGGCGAGGCCACCTACGCAACGACAGACGGCAGCAACAACCAGTTCTACGATCTCGCGCTCATTCCCGCCCTTGGTGATGATCCGAATCTGGACAATGTCATTTACGCCGTCGGCTCAAGCGAAACGGGACCCCAGTCGCGCCGCTATGACGGCTGGATCACCCGCATCAACAATTCCGGAACGGTCGATAGCGTTTTCGGCATCAATGGCAGCATTTTTCCCAACCCCGGCGAAACGCTTTCTATCCGCAGCGTCTTTCTACAGGCGGACGGAAAATTGGTCGTTGCCGGCTCCGGTTCGGAGGTTGCCTTGGCCGATACGGATTTCTATGCATTGCGCGTGAAGCCGTCTGGTGTGCTCGACACCGGGTTCAACGCGCCAAGCGGCATCATCGCGGTCGATACCGCCAGCAATGATCACAATGACACCGCCTACGCGATGGCCGTGCTTCCTGACCGATTCATCATTGCTGGCAGCCTGGGTAGTGGTTCCAACCCGACGAATCTGGATTACGTCGGTGCCGCCCTGACTCGCGATCGCATCTTCACCAACAGCTTCGAAAAATAGCTGACGCCCACCACGGCCCCGGATTGGATCGCGCCGCACATTTCGCACGGCGCATGATCTGTGGCGTCACATCGTTACGTATGCAGGGATCAAGGGCGTGACCGCCCAGCCGGGCCAATGCGGCGACAAGACCGCAAGTGCCCGGGTCATCCCTTCATCAAGAGAATTTCGACATGCGTAAATCAGTTTTTGCACTTTGTCTTTTGACCGCCGTCACGGCGACCGCCAATGCAGCGCCGCCTGCCGACGGGCTGATCGACACCAACTGGGGGCTATTCAACAGCGGCACCAGCCTGGTGCCATTCAACGTCAATGCTTCTGATCCGATCGATATCGCCTATGCCGCCGTCGCCGACAGCCAGGGCCGCACCTATCTTGTCGGCACCGTGCACACCGCGGATGGCGATCGCATCGGCATCACTCGCCTGCTGCCCAACGGCATCATCGATTTGAGCTACGGCCCGAACGGCACCGGTAAGGTCATCTCGACGTACGCCGCGTCGGGAGTTGCCGCCGCACTCGACGCCCAGGGCAACCTGGTGGTTGGCGGTACGCATCCGAACAACGGCGACGACACCGACTTTGCCGTCTGCCGGTTCGATCCGAATGGCGACCCTGCCTTCTTTTCCAATGGCGTATTCAGCTTTCCCTGCGTGTCGGTGCCATTCGACGTCGGCGGCACCAACCAGGACACCCTGCGCGCCATGGCGCTGCAGGACGACGGCAAGATCGTCGTGGCCGGCGATGCCGCAGGTTCCACCAGCCATGCCTTCGGCGCCGTGGCGCGACTGAATCCGGATGGCTCCCTCGACACCACGTTCAACGGCGACGGCAAGCAGCTGGTTCTCGCCGACGGCTTCAATCTCCACCGCTTCCGGGCCATTGCGATCCAGCCCAATGGCAAACTGGTTCTTGTGGGCGAAGCGGTAGCCTATGACCACATCGATCGTTCCGGACTTGTGGCGAGGCTCACCAAGACGGGATCGCTCGACCCGTCTTTCGGTCTTGGTGACGGCGTGGCCGACGTGGACGGCGCAGCATCCCTGACCGACGACTATTTCAATGCCGTTGTGCTTCTCAATCCCGGCCATAACCCGCCGAGTGTGGATCTGTCGATTTGCGCAGCCGGCGCCGGCGAGACGAGCTACGGCAGCGGCCGGTACAGCGGCTGGGTCACGCGGATCACGGACACTGGAGGCAAAATGGCACTGTTCGGTCCCGATGGCGACTTGTTCATCAATCCGGGATACAACCTCGTATTCCGCAGCATGCATCGCCTGGCGGACGGCAATGTGGTTGTCGCCGGATCCGGCAAGCAAGCGGCCAATGCCGCCGGGGATTTCTACATCACCCGTTTCGACTCATTTGGCGTGATCGACACCAGTTTCAACGCACCGAACGGCATACTCTCCATCGACACCTTGGGCGATGGAAGTCACGACATCGCCTACGCCATGGCCGTGCTCCCCTCGCGGTTCATTCTCGCCGGCAGCGTGGGAACCGGCGCCAACCCGACCGACCAGGATTACGTCGGCGTGGCCCTGACCCGCGACCGCATCTTCGCCGACGATCTCGAAGAACACCTTCAGTATTGAGTGAATCCGTCACGGCCCCGCACCACGGCGGGGCACGTGTGCCTGTGCACGGCGAGAAAATGAACCATGCCGTGCTCCCACCCCTGCAGCTCCTTCAGTTGCCGCTCGTACTGCTCGCGCACGTTCTCAGGCTTGGGCCGCAGCGCATTCTCCAAGCCGCGCTTGCCCTCTTCGACCCACGTCTCGATCTCAGAGGGCGTGATGTCGAACGCCCGACTCGCCTCCGCAACCGTCGTCTTGCCCTGGATAATTTCCAGCACCAGCGCTGACTTCCGCCGTGCTGTCCAACGCTTGATCTCTTCTTCCATCACTGCACTCATGGCGTCTCCTCGGTCAAAGGTAGCACCTGAGTAGAAATTCACTGGATCATTACATGGGCCTGCACGGCAACAGCACCGACGTGCTGCTGGGTGGGCCCGACGCGGCGCAGCGCAACGCAACGCAACGTCATCGATGATTCGACCGCCACCGGCGTGGAGATCACCGGTGACCTGGCCTGCGTACACATCGTGCGCAACAACTACATCGGCCTGACGCCCGATGGCAGGAGCGCTGCCGGCAATCTGACGGGTATGCTCGTGCAGAACTATTTGAACATCGCGCAGGACAACTACATCGCCGCCAGCACCTACGATGGCTTGCGCATCGATGGCAGCAACGCGCAGGGCAATGCCGTGCTGGGCAATGTCATCGGCCTGTCTGCGGCGGGCGTCAACGCCGTGAGCAATGGCGCAGCGGCGTGCACCTGAGCAACGGTGCTTCGAACAACCTCATCGGCCTCAACTTGCAGGGATTTGCTTCATCGAACACGATCGTCGGCAATGGCATCAATGGCGCGGGCGGCGTGGCGGTGGATTCCGGCACGGGCAATCGCATCACTGGCAACATCATCTACGCCAACTACGGTCTCAACATCGACCTTGGCCACGACGACGCCACGGCCAACGACGCCAACGACAGCGATTCCGGCGCCAACTTGCTGCAGAACTTTCCGCAATTGCTCAGCATCAGCCACGTGGGCGACCAGCGCATCCTGAGCGGCAGCATCCACAGTACCAACGGCCTGCTCCTTGAGGTATTCGGCTCCACGTATTGTGGCAATGCCGGTCGCGGCAATGCGGCGGTGAAGCTGGGATTGCGCGCACTCGTCGCACCGCCCAACGGCCAGATCACCTTCAAAGCCTACCTCGGACGAGGGCCGGGGACGGGCGTGGACAGTTTCTGCAGCCTGTCCGCTACCGTCACCTCGATCAACACCAACGACCTGAGCCAGCACAACAACACCTCGGAGCTATCCGAGTGCTTTATCGACGACACGATTTTCGCTCACGGCTTTGATGCCGCGACCGGTTGGTCCTGCGCACCGTGATGGTGTGAGCGGGCCGGAAGGATGGCTGAGCGCGCGTGCGCGCGGCGCAGGCCGGACAGCGCAATGTCGAGCAGGCGCGATGGCGGCGTTGAGCGCCGTAGATCGTGGCGAACTGGCATGTGGATTCGAATCGCTGCGGATACAGCGCACGCATCAGATCTTGCGCTGCGAACGCGGCGGCGTAGTGGTCGGGCAGAATGTCAATGACTTGGCGATGCGCTGCGAGCGATACGTGCGGCGGCACAGCCTGCACTGGCGCGCGCCCGGGCGACCCGGGCATGCGGCAACGCGAGGTTCGCACGGGACTCGGGCGATGCAAAACAGGGGTCAGAGTCGACCTTCTGAGCCTTTGCCAAGACTGAGCCGGGTCTGTTCTGAGGGTTGGTGCTGGCTGCCTCAATCCCCCGATCCGGTCCAGTCGCGGATGACGAGGTTCAGATAGTCTGCCGAGGATTGCAGGCGAATCTCGATGGGAAGATGGCCGGGCATGCGCGGCCAGGGGCGTTCGAAGGTTGCCGACCACGGCATTTCGCCGAACGACAATGTGTCGCCGGGGTGATACGGGCGCATGCCGTCATCGCCATAGACGTGTTCTTCGCGCAAAGTCATCGCCTGCCATGTGCCGGTATCGTTGCCGGCATCGCGGAGGAACAGCTTGCATTCCAGGATCGGCCCATAGCTGTTGCAGAGGTTGATGCGGGCCACGAATGGCAGCTCGGCTCCAGCAGGCGCCGCCTCGATGATGGCGCGCAGGGTCGTTTCGGCGGGCAGTTCCCAACTTGCGCCTGCATTGGGGGGGGCGAAAAGGTCAGCGGCCGGTACAGGCGTCGCCGCGCCTTGCGAAAGAGCTTCCAGGAGAGCCAGGTGTCTGGCGTCAATCATGTCGCGCTCGTGTTCGTCCGGGGTCAGGTCGAAGCCGCGTGCGAGCAGGCCCGAGAGCAGGGCGGGTTGCTCCTGCAGCAACAGGTCGTGGATGAAAAAGGCGGGCGCCTTCTTGCGCACGAGCGAAGGGTCGATGCCCGCACCCAGTAGCAGGTCGATGACCTGCAGGCGTTGTGCGGTTTGTTCGGCCAGCGCGTTTTCATCCAGCGTCAATGCGTCGATGCGCGCCTGCTTTTCACGCATGGCCTCGCGCGCGAGGCGCATCTGCTCGGCTACGGAAATGGCCGACTCCGTGTCGAAAGTGTTGACCTGGCTGCCCGACGGGCCAGCATGGCACGCATAGGACCATGCCAACGGCAGCCAGCCCGGAAGTTCTTCGAGCCACAGCAGGCGGGAGGTGCAGGCCTCGTACACTGGGTTGGCGAATTCATGCACGGCCTTGTTCGGGTCGAGTCCATCGTCGAGCAGGCGTTGTACGGCCGGCAGGTCGAGGCGTGCGCAATGGTAGGCCAGCAGCAGGCGTTTCGCGGCGGCAGAAAGGTTTGCGCCCTGTGTGGCGGCTGCCAACGTGGTGGGGTCGCGCAGCAGCCGGGCGACGATGTTCTCGCTCAGCATCGGCTTTCGCTTGTGCCGGGCGCAGGCCTGCATGAAGCCAAGCAGGGCTGCGCTGCCGCCTGCCGCAAGGCACAGGTCGGCTTCGTCGAGGCCGAGCAGGTCCTTCTTGCCCGGCTTGGCGCCATTGGCAAGCAGGGCTTCGGCTATGTCGAGCCGGACATGGCGGCAGGCTTGCAGCAGTGGCGTGCGGCCAAAGGCGAGATCGTGGCCGAAGGTGGCGCGCAAGGATGATTCGGTTTTTTCCAGGTGCCGTGTGGTGTCTGTCTGCGCGACGGTATGCTTGATGGGCATGAGCAGGTCGTCGCGCGGCATGGCCGCCAGTGCGTGGGCCTGCTTGTTGGCGGCCAGCGCGTCGAGGACGGCGTCGAAGCCGCAGGCCAGCGCGACGTCGAAAGCCGTACGTCCATGGCGGTCCACGCCGAGCGTCGCTGCGGGCAGTGCGGCGGTGACCGCGGCGTCGCCGCTTTCGATCAGGGCATGAAGGTCATCGGGCGTCATGTCCACGGCTCCTGTGGGGAGCAGCGAGTGTAGTTGGATGGCTGCGAAAAACAGAAAACAGGGGGCAACGTCGACTTTCTCTGCCATTGCCAGGACTGAGTCGGGCCTGCTCAAAGGGTTTCCCTGATTGCAGTCCAGGTCGGCGGTGCGCAAGCTGCGCAAACGCAGCGGGAAACCACGTCCTTGCTCTCGACCGTCCAGCTCGCCGCGATCGAGGAGCATATGGCTGGTCTGCTAGGTGGCAGGGGTACGGCCACGTCGGATTGGGGCGCCACGCTTGCCGCGTTGGCATCCATGCCATCGCGCGGTGGGAAGCAAACGGTATCCGTTCACGCTGTGTGGATTGATCACTGATTGCGGCGGACGCCGCAGCATGAATAGCCCCGCCGTGAGCGGGGCGTTCGATGTCCGACACGGGCGTTGGACGATGAGTTGCTGGATCAGTGCTCGCGGTGTGGCGGTGTGCCTTCGAGACGATCGTGGTCGTCGCCGTGCGTTCCCGGTGCGGCGGCGCGAGCCGGAGATCGCGGGCCTCGTTCGTGCCTGGCCGCCCATTGCGCGTAGGCGCGATAGCCGTCTTCGCCGAGCGCGCTGCGCAGCTTCTGCGTGGTTTGATCGGCGATGCGCTCGTGTTCGCTGCGCTCGCGCTGCATCAGCGTTTCGAACTCGCCGCGCAGGCGCGTGCGCGAGGCGTCTTCGGCGTCGCGCTGCTCGCGCAGGATCTTGCGCAAGTCGGCTTGCTGGCTGGTACTGAGGCCGTCGATGGTCGCGAGCATTTCCGCCGACGGCACGCCGGGGCCGTGTGGCCCGGGCATCGGTCCGCGTGGGCCGTCGGGCGTGATGGCGAGCGCCACGCTAGCGGTGACGGCGATGGCTACGGCGAGGGCGCAGGCGATCTTGTTCTTCGTGTTCATGGCCTTGTTCTCCATTGGGGTGGGGTTTGCGTACGGTGCGCGGTGTCGGTGCGGCAGTGGTGCAGAAAGCGTGGAAAAATCGTGGAATCGCAGCATCACGCTTGCTTGTCGGCCGCGCAGCCGTATCGTTGGCGACATGCGTTTACGTCTTTGGCACCGTTTATTCCTCGCCTTCGCCGCGCTGAGCGTGTTGACCTTGCTCGCGTTCGCGGGATGGCAGCAGCGCGTCTTCCACGATGGCTTTCTCGCCTATCTCGACCAGGCCGCGCTGGATCAGATGCAGTCGGCGACGGTGCGCTTGGCCGAGGCGTACCGCGAAAACGGCAACTGGGATTTCCTGCGTGATGATCCGCGACGCTTCGATGCGCTCGTCGAAGGTCGCGAGGTCCGCGCCGACGAACCGCTTGCGCCGCGCATGCCAGGGCGCGACGACGCGCCAGCGCGCGGCGAAGATCGTCCGCCGCCGTATCCGATAGATCGTGACGACCGTCCGCCGCCGCCTCTCGGGCGAGACGGCCCGTTGTGGCGGCCTGGCGCTCATCCGCCGGCGGGTGGTCCGCGCCACGTCACGCTGCTCGACGCGAGCGGCGTGCGTGTCGCCGGCGATCCGCGTTTCGACGCGAATGCGCACGTATTGCCGATCGCGCTCGATGGCAAGGCCATCGGCAGCCTGCGCGTGCAGCGCCTGCCGCGCATCAGCGGCGTGCAGGATCTCGCCTTTGCGCAAGCGCAGGCGCGTGGCGCGCTGTTCGCGCTGCTCGCCGTGCTGGTAGGCGCGTTCGTGGCAGCGTTCCTGCTCGCGCGCTGGCTGCTCGCGCCGGTGCGCGCGCTCGCCGATGGTACGCACGCGCTCGCTGCTGGCGATTTCGCGCGGCGCATCGACGCTTCGCGCGGCGATGAGCTCGGCGCACTCGCTGCGGACTTCAACCGTCTCGCCGCGACGCTCGACAACCATCGCGAGGCGCGCCGCCGCTGGGGCGCCGACATCGCGCACGAGTTGCGCACGCCGCTCGCCGTGTTGCGCGGCGAGGTGCAGGCGTTGCAGGACGGCATTCGCGTTCCGAGCGCGCGTGCGTTTGCTTCGCTCGACGCGGAGTGCGGACGCCTGTCCGCGCTCATCGACGACCTTTACCAGCTCGCGCTCGCCGATGCGGGCGCGCTCGAATACCGATTCGTGCCGCTCGATCTCGCCGAACTCGTCCGTGAAGTCGCCGAGGCGCAAGGGGCTTCGTGCGAGGCTGCTGGTCTGCAACTACAGGTGTCGGCCGAAACGATGCCGCCGGTCTTCGGTGATCCGCATCGCCTGAGCCAACTCGTCGACAACCTGCTCGCCAACGCGCGGCGCTACACCGATGCGCCGGGCACGCTGCGCGTCGCGCTCGAGGCGCAGTCGGGCGCGATCGTGCTCGTCGTTGAGGATAGTGCGCCTGGCGTCGGCGAAGAGCACTTGCCGCACCTGTTCGAACGGCTTTATCGCGTCGAATCGTCGCGGCAGCGCGCGGCCGGCGGTGCCGGGCTCGGCCTGGCGATCTGCAAGGCGATCGTCGAGGCGCACGATGGATGCATCGCGGCCGGCCCGTCGTCACTTGGCGGATTGCGCGTCGAGGTGCGTCTGCCGCCAAGGGTTGGGGGACGCGCATGAACACGCAGACGCATGTGCTCATCGTCGAGGACGAGCCGAAGATCTCGGCCTTGCTCGCTGAGTATTTCCAGGCCGCGTTCTGGCGTGTCAGCGTGCTCGATTCTGGCGCACGCGTAGCGGGCTGGGTACGCGAGAACGAACCCGATGTGGTCGTGCTGGACGTCATGCTGCCGGTACGCAGTGGCTTCGACGTCTGCCGCGAAGTTCGCGCGTTCTCGAACGTGCCGATTCTCATGCTCACCGCGCGCGTCGAGGAAATCGACCGTCTGCTCGGCCTCGAACTTGGCGCCGACGACTACATCTGCAAGCCATTCAGCCCGCGCGAGGTCGTCGCGCGCGTGCGTGCCGTGCTGCGTCGCTGTGCGGTAGCCGCGGGGCGCGAGGCGGCGTCGCCACGCGAGTACTCGATCGCGTTTGACGACGAAGCGCTCGAAGCGCACTGCGACGGCCAGTCGCTCGGCCTGACACGCGTCGAATATCGCCTGCTGCGCAAGCTGCTCGAACGTCCCGGTCGCGTGCTGTCGCGCCCGCAACTGCTCGACGCGGCCTACGAAGATTACCGTATCGTCAGCGACCGCACGGTCGACAGCCACGTCAAGAATCTGCGCCGAAAACTGCAGGTGCATGGCGTGGATGGCATCGCTTCGGTGTACGGCGTCGGCTACCGTTTCGAATGGCCGGAGGAAGGCGGCGGACGCTGACCATGCGCCCGCCGCGAGACATCAGTTCTGGAAGCCGTCGGCAAAGATCAGGTCCGATGAAGTCGCGCCGACGGCGAGGCCGACTTCGAGGAAGGCGGTGTAGCCGTCTGCATTGTTGCCCGTGACGGTTGCGAGCTGGTGTGCGCCGCCATCGTTGCCGAACACGCCATCGGAGTTCAGGGTGACGTGGCTGAGATTGCTCGCGCTGTTGGGGTACAGCGACGATTGCGCGTACACCGTCGAACACGCCGACTGCGGCAACGCCAGTTGCGAAATGCGGCCCGCATTGTGGCCGCTCGTCGCGTCGGCGAGCGAAGCGAACACCTCGAAATGGATGTGCGGCCAGCGACCCATGTAGCAGCCGGGGAAGACCGTGGTGAACGTGGCACGCCCGTTGGCGTCGGTGACCTGCACGCCGCGCAGGTAGTTCTGACCGGTGACGCCCTGCGAATACAGCGAATAGCGACCCTGCGCGTCGCAATGCCAGGCGTACACGGCGAGGCCTTCGATGAAGCCGCAAGCATCGGTCGTGCTGAGGAATTGCAGTGTGAAGGTTAGCGGCGTGCCCGTCGCGGTCTCCGGGTTGGCAATGCCGACGCTGGAACGGATGTCGGAACGGACGATGCCGCTCGTTGCGAGCGCGTTCGGACCATTGGTGCCGTCGCCAGGATAGGGGCCCTCGGTTTCCTGAGGGATCAGCGTGCAGGCGAGCGAGCTGCGCGGCAACAGAGCGGCGAGGCCGGCGCCGCCGAGAAGGGCGAGTACGTGGCGGCGCTCGTTCATCACGCGCAGCGTTTCGGTGAGATTGGCATCGGGGTGGGTGAGTCGTGGTGGTTGCGGCATGCGGAACATGGCTTCTCCTCGGTGTCACGTCGGAGTGGACGCGTCGGCCATGCTGGCGGACGAATGTGCAGAAGCGATGTAGATGCCGACCCGCGTCGTCGCGTGCCGAGAGATTCTCATGGTTCACGATGGCGCGGCGTGCAGTACTCGCCGCAGCGCCGCCTTATTTTCCA
>WBZO01006773.1_pt1 | contig 10931 bp, 8 predicted proteins | sample 5204261 | NCBI WGS metagenome assembly WBZO01 (sample SAMN12412400, study PRJNA552823) | activated sludge metagenome | isolation source: activated sludge from anammox sidestream of wastewater treatment plant... | place: USA: North Carolina | collected 2017-09
AGGGTGAAGGCGATAGCTGGTAGTTCATCGACCGTGGAGATACCATTGGTGCAGTGGCCGGAGGAATGAAGAAACTGGTTCTGTTCGAGTGGGATGCCGAGCGCGGCGCGAGACGGGCGGAGATGTTGCGCAAAGCGGGGTGGGCGGTGACGCTGGAGACCGAGGACGGGCGGCGCGGCGGCGGCCTTGTGCTGAACGAGAAGCCGGATGTCGTGCTGCTCGACCTGATGAAGCGGCCCTCGCACTCGCGGGCTACCGCTGAGGGCATCCGTGGATACAAGGCGGGCAAGGCGATTCCGCTAATTTTCCTCGATGGCAGCGACGAGGACAGGAAGAAAACGGCGGAGCGGGTGAAGGGCGCGATCTTCGTCGCGTCGACGATGCTTCTGAAGAGGCTGGCGCATTTCGATGTTTGAATGGACTCCTTCCTGGTGGGTTAGCGAGGCGCCTGATTGGGCACAGGCGGCGCGGGCGCGCATGGTCGACGAGCAGATCGCGGCGCGGGGCGTCAGAGATGCGCGCGTCCTCGACGCGATGCGAAAAGTACCGAGGCACGTCTTTGTGCCGCAGACGCTGGAGCGGCGCGCCTACGACGATACGCCGTTGCCCATCGGGCAGGGCCAGACGATCTCACAGCCCTATATCGTCGGCTCGATGACGGATCTGCTTGACGCCGCGCCGGGCATGAAGGTTCTGGAAATCGGCACGGGGTCGGGCTATCAGACGGCGATTCTGGCTGAACTTGGAGTGAGAGTCTGGTCCATTGAGATCGTGCCCGGTTTGGCGGCGCAGGCTCGCTCGCTGCTGGAGCGACTGGGTTACCGCCAGGCGATCCTGCGGACTGGCGATGGGTACGCAGGGTGGAAGGAAGCGGCTCCCTTCGACCGGATCATCGTCACGGCGGCGCCGCCGGAGGTCCCGCAGGCGTTGGTGGACCAACTGATACCGGGAGGAAAGATGGTCGTTCCCGTGGGGCGGGAATACCAGGAACTCCTGGTGATCGACAAGAGGCCCGATGGAACAGTGAAACGCCGGGTGGAGTACCCGGTCATGTTCGTGCCGATGGTGAAGGGGCGCTGAAGGCGCCGGCGAACTCACCAGATCAACTTGACCGCCAACTGAATGTGGCGGGGAAAATTCGCATTCCCGTAGCTGGTGGCAGCCTTGTTGATAGTGCCGAAGTTCACGCTCTCGAGCCCTGTGTCGAAGCCCTGGTTGATCATGTAGTAGGTGTTGGTGATGTTGAAGGCCTCAGCGCGAAACTGGACGCGAAGCTGCTCGTTGATGCGCGTGATCTTGTTGAGCGAGAGATCCAGTTGCGGCACGGTATGCATGCGCAGATGGCCGTCCCGCGTGGGAATAAGCCGGCTGCTGGTTGTGTAGCGAGGCAGGCCAAGCCAGTTGTAGGCGGTGCAGCCGGCCGCCGCTGAGGCGGGCGTCGGAGTCTGCGTGTTGTCCTCGTTCCAGCGCAGATTGCAGTTGCTCATGCCGCGAACGCGCGGCTGGGACCAATCGATTTCGGGAAGAACCGCGTTGTTGAGGTAAATGCCGTTGGGCAGATCGGCGGGGCGCCCGGACTGGTATTGAAAGATCGTCGTCATCTCCCAACCGGAGATGAGCCGGGCAACGACAGGGTGCGAATTCGCTCCGAACTTCTTGCCTTTCCCGAACGGCATCTGCCAGATATTGGAAACAACCAGGCGGTGGGGTTTGTCGGCCGCAAACAGCGTGCGGTTGGGGATTGCGCGGAAGGCATCGAGCCACCCGGCCTGGTCCATGTGCTTCGAGAAGGTGTAGGAGACGTTGAGATTCAACCCGCCGCGCCCGCGGATCTCATAGATTGTCTGGAGCGAGTTGTACCAGGAACGGCCTATGTTGACACCGAGCATCGTCAATTCGCCGAAGTGTGGCATTGGGCGCGCCAGGCCAGGCCGCGTGGAGGTGGTCGAGGAGTACGTGCCGGTCCCCTCCCAGGGAGGAAGTCCGTAGAAGGGGTTGAACGGGAGGCGTTCGTCGCAGTAGGCCGGATTGCCGCCCAGATAGTAGGAGCACTGGTCGCGTAGTTCCGCAGGGTAGGTATTGACCGCGCGGGAGTCTTGGAGCAGGTAGCCGCGAGAGCCCACGTAGGACGCCTCGATCCTCGACCGGAAGGGCAGTTCGTACTGCAGACCGAAGGAGAACTGGTTGACGAAGGGAACCTTGAAGTCCCGGTTGAAAATGTTGAACCCGCGTCCGATGTAGGACAGCGCGCCTTGGGACGAGCCCGGAGGAACAAGGACGCCGCCGGGGAACGGATTGTTCAAGGTATTGGGCAGGAAGGTTCGCGACCCGTCCAGAGTATAGACGTATGGCGTGGAAATGGAGTAGCCGAGCGCCTGGTTGAAGTCGTTGTTAGGGTTGGTGTAGTAGCGGCCCCATCCGCCCCGGACAACCAGTCTGCCGGCCGCCTGCCAGGCAAAGCCGATGCGGGGTTGGACGTTGTTCCAATCGATCGCCGCCGGCCGCGTGGGCGCGCCATCGACGTTCGAGAAAAGCAAGCGGCCTTTCAGCGCCGGGAGGAAGGAGTAGGTCTTCCTGTCCACCAGAGCATCGACCGGATTCGCGGCTTCCTGATCGAATCCGACGTTCTGGCGGTGAAAGCGTTCCAGCGCCGGAGTGTTGATGTCCCATCGCAACCCGAGATTGACCGTGAGGCGCGTGTTGATCTTCCAGTCGTGCTGGAACCACGGCGACACATAGTAAGACATCAGAATCGGGAAGTCGTTGTATACGGCCGATCCGCCCGTAGGCGTTCCGAGCAGCCATGTCGCGAGGCTGTTGCCGGAGAGGGCGTCGCCGCGGTTGAACTCCTTCTGCGTTGGGCCGACCGCCGCCTGGAAGTTCAAGACATTCCCGGGGCTCTGGGTGGCGTACTGAATCCAGCGGAGATCCGCGCCGAATCTGAACGTGCGCGCCCCGCGCACGCGCGTCGCATTGGGATGGAAAGCCCAGGTGTTGGTGAAGTTGAAGCTCGGGTAGCGGCCAAGGTTGATGTAGTTCGCAATCTCGTACCGCCCAAAATTAGAGCCATGCGGGAGTTGCGAAACAAGCGCGGCGGGGAAGCCGAGCGATCGCATATCGAAGCCTGCGTTGCCGTCGCCTCGCGAACCTTCGATGTAGCGATTGAAGGAGAGCCGGGCGTTGGTGATCCACGCGCTCGTTAACGTGCCTACCCAATCGAGGACGTAAGCGTCGTTGATGCGCTTCAGCGGATGCTGGCCATCCTGCGCCGGCCCCTCCTTAATCGAGTTGGTGTTGCGCGTTTCAGTACGGTCGTTGGAGGCGTGGCGGAAGAACACTTTGTGGCGCTCGCCGATGTTGTGGTCGAACTTCAGCGCTAGATTGTAGAAATCGTCGGTCGCCACGTTGTCGCCGCCGGAGACAAACAGGTTCTGCGAAGAGTAGCCGACGCCGGGAACCTTGCGGTTTGGGGCCGGAAAGTACTTGGCGATGTTGAACGCGATCGGGTTGATCCGGCCCTTGGGAATCACGTTTCCCGGAAATGGATCGCGAACCCATTGCCCGCTGCTTGCTGCGCGGCCCGTGGTGTAGTCGTAGATCGTGATCCGGCGGCCCTGCGCATCGGTGAGCAGGGAGAAGTCCCCCTCCTTCATCTCCGGTTCGGGAACGCTCAGAGTGAGCGGAGACGGAGTGCCTTCGCGATAACCTTCATAGGCGGCCATCCAGAACGATTTGTTCGTTCCGCTGTACAGCTTGGGGATGATGATGGGGCCAGACGCCGTGCCTCCGTATTGATCGAGGAAATGACCGGACTTCGGCGAACCGTTGGCATTGTTCTGAAAGGAGTTCGCATCCCAGGCGTTGCGGCGGGCGAACTCGTAGAGCGTTCCGTGAAACTGGTTGCTGCCGGACTTCAGGCTCACATTGATGATGCCGCCCATGGTCTTGCCGTACTGCGCGTCGTATGAGTTCGTCTGGATCTTGAACTCCTGGACCGCGTCGACTGACGGGACGAGCGCCAGGTTGTTGCCTCCCGCCTGGGCATTGTTGGGGGCGCCGTCGAGCAGGAACTCGTTCTGGCGGTTTCGGGAGCCGTTGATGGACCAGTCGGCGATTGCGCCGTTGTCGAAGGGCCGCTGATAGATGATGTTGCCGTTGTAGTTCACGCCGGCGGTGAGCATGGACAGCATGAACGGGTTGCGGGCGTTCAGCGGGAACTCCTGTACCTGCTGGTTGTCGATGACGCCCCCACGGTCGGCCGTCGCGGTTTCAAGCATCGGGATATCGGCTGTGACCGTAATCTGCTCGGTGACGGCGCCAACCTCGAGAGCGATGTTCAGCGTGGCGTTCTGGCCGACGTTCAGGACAACCCCTTCACGGACGGCCTTCTTGAATCCTGAGGCCTCGACGGTGACCGCGTAGGCGCCCGGACGAAGAAACGGCGCCGTGAAGTCGCCCTGTGTTCCGGTAGTCGCGTTGACGACTTCGTTGGTGCCTGTATTGCGAACCACAACCACGACTCCGGGGACTGCGCCGCCGGAGGGATCTGTGACCCGGCCAGAAAGGGTTGCGCGAAACTCCTGCGTGAACAGCAGGCAAGGAAGAAGCACGATGGACAAGTTGAGATTCATGGAGACTCGACCCCAAGAAAGGTCTATCACAGACTATCTTCAGATTCCAAGACTCTCATGTCCAAAAAGAGGGTCGAGGGGATGGAAACACTGGACGGGTGACTGCCCGGACAGGTAAACTCCGTTTAATGCTGCCTGCGCCGGTGAAGCACCTGTGAGGTTCCGGGCTGTTGTGCCGCTGCTTTGCGCTTGGGCTGCCTTGGCGGCCAATGAGCCGGCCATCAGTCTGTGCGAAGCGCCGGTGACCGAGACCGCGCTGAAATACATCGGGACGCCCTACGTGCGGGCTGGCGAAGCGCCTGAGCGCGGTTTCGATTGCAGCGGTTTCACGAAATACGTCTTCTCGGAGTCCTGCGGATTCGCCCTGCCGCGTTCGTCATACGAACAGGCCAAGGCTGGTGTGAAGATCGGCAAGGAGGCGCTGCAGGCCGGCGACCTCCTGGTTTTCCGCGAGCCGCGGCGTCTGCACATGGGCCTGTATCTGGGTGAAGGAAAATTCATCCATTCGCCAAACCGTCGGGGCGCAGTGCGGGTCGAGTCCTTGGAGTCGGGACATTTCAGAAAGACGTTCAGGGAGGGCCGCAGGGTGTTGGAGCCGGTGGACCTGACGGGCATTTTCCAACTGGCACAGAAAGTTGAGGCCACGCCCGAACCGCCGCGATCCGTGGTGAAGCGGACATCACGGGCGACGAAGGCGGCGAAGAAAACGGCCGTGAAAAGGTTGCCGGCAAAGAAGCGGCTCAGAAAAACGAACGCGCGACGTTAACGCGCATATAGAACAGGCGGAATCCGCACCGTTCGTAATTGCGGTGTGAGGCTGAACCGGGAATCACGCAGGCCATCGCGAGATCGGCGCCGTTCGACTCGGCGAGCATAAGGCGGTGCTGGATCAGAGCTCGCTGGATGCCGCGATTGCGGTGTGCGATGAGAGTGGAATCGCCGTGCAGGGTGGCGACTTTCTCTTGGATGGACATCGACGCTCCGCCTGCGGGCTCGCCAAGCCATGTAGCGCGGAATGACCGGCCAAAGGAGTGGCCCTCGAACATGGAGAGCATTTCATTCGGCACGTGGTCGAGTCCGGTGAATCCACGCAGGATGAGGCGGCACCAGTCCACGTAGTCATTTGGCTCGACCTCCTCGACTCCGAGTTCAGTCGGCAGGGGATCGGCGAGATCCTCCGGTGAAAGGTGCTTGACCATCAGGTTGTTGAATTCAATGATCTTGTAGTTGCGCTTCGAGATCTCTTCAAGCACGGTGGGGTCGGCTAAGGGGCAGAGGTCGATCAGAGAGTCCGAACCCCGGCTCCGGAAGAAGTCCTCGAGTGCGTCGAAGTCGTGCCCGGTCATAGGGCCGTTCATGCCGATGCCAAGAGCGTGCGTCATGGGAGCGCCGGCGCCTGCGAAGACAGCCGTTCCGCCGGCGATCGCGAGAGTCTCGACCGCGGGCGAACTGCGGCCGAAGGCGCGTCCATTGGCCGCCTCTGCGGCCTCACACCGGCGGGCCAGGGCCAAGTCGGCGGTCGAGAAGGGAGAAGGCATGGCGATTCTTGGATACGCGTTCGCCGACCTGAGGCGGAGGCTTGCCGGGAGGCCCGGTTGCCACCGGCGCGGCTCAACCGTAGACGACAGGATTGTGATCGAGCCAATGCTGATCCCTGACGCGGCTGACGCCTTTCATGGCGCCACGCGCCAGCGTCCTGGTGACACCGCGCGAACTCCAGAGCATCCCAGCACTGAAGCCGATGGCCGCTCCGGCAAGGGCTCCGGCGATGGCGTTGCGGCCGGATTTTCTCTCATCTGCGAGATAGGCGACCAGCGCCCCGGCACAGGCCCCGATCAGAGCCGGTTGCCAGGCGTCTGCCAGAGCCTCGGCGAGCTCAGATGCGATTTCGCCTTCCTCGAAGTTCTCCGCGCGAGCCTCGCGCGCGCCCTCGACCGCGGATCCCACCAGTTCCTTGCCGTACTCGATGCCCGCTCTCAGCCTCGATTCCTGTGCGCTCATTGACTGGATAACCTCACTCTCAACATAGCAACTGCTGGGGCGGGTCAGTTCAGCCGGCGGCCGGATCAGCTCCGCCCGGCCAGAAATGGTTACCTCCCCGCGGCCGCCTCGTGCGCGCCGATGGTCAGAGGGCCTGAGGCCGGGAGCGGGTTGCCGTAGAAGTCTTGCTTACCGGGATCGATGGAGAACAGGGCGCGGAGATCGAGACCGGCGCGGGCGGCGGGCGAACCGGCAAGGACTTGATACTCGTGGAGTTCGCGCAGCAGTTTCGGATCCGTCAGCAGGCCGTCGCCGTCCTTTCGCAGCAGCGGATCGGCGTAGAAGCCGGCCAACCTGCCCGCGATCTGCTCCTGCCCGGTCTCCACGGCCCATCGCTCCAGGCTCGTGAAATTGTCCACGCGGAAGCCCCGCTCGCCAACCGACCAGTAGATGTTTCCGGCGAACCTGCCGTGTCGGGCTCCAGCGATCTGCGGCCCCTGGGTGACGAAGATGTTGTTGTAGAACGTGAGCGCGGGCATCTGGTCCGCGTACTCCTTCGCTCCCCGGATGATCACCGCCGAACCCTTCGCGTTAAACACCGTATTGTTGTGGATGAGGGCGCTCTTCATGTCGGATCCGCCGACCCAGACGAAGATTCCGGCGTTGTGGTCGAAAAGCCCGTCATCCTGGCTGATGTTGTAGCGGACGATGTTGTTTGCGAACAGCCCGGCATCCCTGTACTGACAGATCAGGTAGCCAGAGCCGAAGTTCGAATAGGAGTAATTGTACTCGAGAATCGAATTCGTCATGCCGCCGTCGAAATCGAAGCCGCCGCCGTCGCTGGCGGTGCTGCGGTTGTGGTGGGAGATGCAGTGGCGGATAACCACGTGGTCCGCGCGGTACGCCCAGATGCCAACCGGACCATTGCCGCTCCAGGGCATGTCCCAGCCGTTGTAGCGGGCCTCACAGCGTTCGATGAGAACGTGCTGCGCCGAGGCGATGACAATCCCGTTGCCGGAATGGTTGCGCCGGATGGCGGGGTCGCCCGGGTTGTTTTCGACAAGCGAGTCGACGATGGTCAGATGCTTCGAGAGCCTGCCGCCGGAACTGATTCCCGCAAAACCATTCGAATGAGCACGAACGCCGGAGATGCGGGTGTTGGTCACGCCGTCGAGCGCCAGCCCGGAAGAACGGAATCCGCGCGTTTCCACGTCTTCGACGATGAGGCCGCTGCCATTGCTGAGCACGACGCCTGAAGTTTCACTGCCCGTCTTTCTGCCCGCGCCCTGAAACTCGAGCCGGCGCACGGTGACGTGCGAGGCTCCGTCGAGAACGAGCGCCTCCCCCTTGCCGCCGTCGATAATGGCGCGACGCTTTCCTGAAGATGTCAGGACGACGGGCGAGTTCGCCGTTCCACTGCTCGCCGCGCGGATCTCGATGCGGCCGTGGAAGGTGTGGCCGCCCTCGAAGTAGACACGATCGCCGGGCTGCAGGCGAGCGAGGTTGACACGGGCAACCGTGCGCCAGGGCGAGGATTTCGCGCCGGACGCGCGGTCTTCGCCCTGGGGGCTGACGTAGTAGTCGCTTGCGGCTGCGGCCAGCGAGGCCGCAGCGAATGCGACCAAGCTGCGAATCGGGCGTTTCACGGGAGTTGCCTGATGGTGGTTGTATCAGAAGAGGCTGCCGGCGCGAGGGGCGCCGATCTACGCCGCCTTGCGGATCAGCAGCCATGCGGATCCGCCGATGGCGATGGCGGCAAGCGCCAGCAGCGGCATCAGCCATTCTCGCGCGCGCTCCGAGAACGGGGCTGGCGGCGGCCTGTAGCCTGGGTTCGGCTGCCAGGCGGAGAGCCGCACAGCGAGCGGTTTCACCGCCGGCGTCCGCGAGAGGACCGCTTCGACGTCGTAGTCCGGACGTCGGGCGGCCGGGTTGCCTGCGAAAACGGTGTAGGCGCCGGCGGCATCGGCGCGGAAAACAGCGGCTTCCGACGGGTGTAGCAAGCGCAGTCTCGAGACAGCGATCATCGGGTTATCCCGATTCCTGACGACGAGCCGGACTTCACCCTCGAGCGGAGCGGCGCAATGGACAGAGGTACTGCCTTCGCCGGCCGCGCGCGCGATTGTACCCTGGCAGACCGGCGACCAATGCCGGCCATTCTGCCTGGCCAGCAACTCGACTTCACGAACGAACTCGCCTCCCTCCACGTCGAGATCGCAACGCAAGGGGGATGGCATGGGGAAGTCGAGGTCGAATTCGTAGGCTGCATCGCCCTTGACGCGGCCGGCGGCCGGCGGACCTGATCGCAGAGGGGGCGCGGCCAGTTCGGTCCATTCAGGCCGTGCAACCGATGAACGCAGGGACACAATCGAGGTGAGTGTGGAAGGATTGGACCAGCCCGCGATTGTGAGCCGGAGATAGCGCTGCGTGGAATCCGGGTAGACCAGTTCGCTGGTTCTATAGATCAGACCATCCTGCCGGAAGTCGAGAAGCGAGGCATCGCGCACAAGGTCCCACTGCGCCTGCGATCCGCTGGATTCGATCCGCACGGCACGGCGGAAGCCGATTTCGTTCCAGTCGAACTGCAGCGTGTTGTGCACGACGCCCGTAACGCCGAAGTCGAGAACGCATTGCAGCGCGCCTTGCGCGGTCACGACCCGGTTGAGGATGCGCGGATTGAGGCGGGCAGGTCCGGCGGCCGCGGGCGTTGCCGGACGGACGGTGAACGGGACCTCGCCGCCGCCGGGCGCGGCGATGCGCAGTTGGGCGAAGCCGCGCGAGCCGTAGCGGTACGCGCCGGCGTCGAGGCGGAAGGCTGCGTAGTTGGGACGATCCGGCTGCCCGGGCACATCGATTCCCGCCCGCCAGGCCCAATGCGACGCGTCGAACTTTTGCTGGGCCGGAAGAGCGGCGGAGAGCAGCAGGAGGAGGCTAAGCCTGAGTGGCTCGATCATCTTTGATCCAGGCTTCGATTCTCACGCGGAACCGGGAGTAAAAGAACGAGGTGGCTAGAAGGAGGACGCCCAGGGCACCGAAGGCGACGATGCGGGACAGGCGATCCATCATCCAGACATCGGCCAGGTAGAGCTTTAAGACCACCACTGCGAGCAGCGCCAGACCGAGCAACCGGTTCAGACGGGTGCGAGTGACAACGCCCGCGATGACGAGCGCCAAACCGTATGCCGCGCCCAACAGCCCCAGGCCCACAGCAATCGCGCTCCTCTGGCCGGCGGGATCGATGTTGCGCAACGCCCAGGAATGGTTCTCCAGAGCAAGGCCGAACAGCATGGCCGCGTGGGCGCACACGTATGGCGCCAATGCGAAGACAGCGCGCCTCAGCCACCATGCGGCGCAACCGAGCGCGGACGCCGAGACCAGGCATGTCAGGAAGCGCGGATTAGCCAGCAGAGAGAGAGCGTGAGGATCGGTGAAGGCCGGGGCGTCGATGATCATCAACCGCAAGAGCACAAAGGCGGAGAGCAGTGCGACGGGGATCCGGAGCGGGGAGATTTCATAGCGTGAGCCGAGCCAAGCCAGCGCCGCGGCTTCGAGTGCCCAGAGCATTGTGATCCGGAAGCCGGAGAACTGGATCGCGATGGCGACCGTGATCAGGACGAGCGCGGAACCGGCGCAGAACAGCACCGGCCTGGGGTCGCGCGTCTCATCAGGCTGGTTCTGCCGGACCAGCCAGCCGGCTGCCAGATAGGTTGCGGCAACGCCGGCGGCGAACAGGCCGCGCCACCCGGCGTAGTTCGCCGTAAGCAGATGGTACCCCTCAAGGAAATAACAGAGGCCGGGAACGACCAACAGGAGCAACTCAGAGTGACCGATTCTCCCGGCGTTCCGGGAGACTCGCAATGCGGTGTAATCGAAGACGATGAGGAACCCGATGGTCGCGACGAGAAGAATGGACCCCATCGGGACCGGGCGGCTGTGATTCTCGTACAGGAGAAAGATCCCGGCCGTAAATCCAGCCCAGGCGACCAGAGGCAGCGGCCGCAGTTGGCGGCGGGAGCGCTGATCGGGGTCTTCCTCTTTGGCGGCTACGCCCTCCAGACGGTGGGGCTGCGCTACACCACCGCCTTCAACGACGTGCTCGCCCGCGAGGCCGAGGCGGTGGTGCGCCTCGCCGGGGACGACGTCGTGCTGCAGCTGGAGGTGCCGCCCGAGCTGTACGCCGCCTACAAGCTGCCGGCCCGGGCGGTGGGGCTGGCGCTGCGGCCCCTCACCGACCTGCTGGCCAAGATCACGACACCGGCGCGCATCGGCGTGCACCTCTGCCTGGGCGACTTCCACAACGAGGCGCTGGTGCACCCGCGCACG